>JGI20214J51088_10003060_pt1 | contig 11048 bp, 10 predicted proteins | sample WetSurMetagenome_FD_51088 | JGI IMG/M metagenome (IMG submission 51088)
AGGTGCCCTCTTTTACCGCCATAATCAGCTCATCCCTTTCGAAGAGGGACGGTAGATTCAGCTCGTAGGTGCCCGGCGCAGTTATTTTAACGCTCTCCAGAGTCTTCTCATGCGGCCTGGCCTTGCCGTCGCTTTTAACCTTGTCCTCCCTCTTAACCTTGTCTTCGATCCTGGGGCTGTCCTGCAAATTCTCACGATGGCCCTCATCCGAATGAGGTTGTGATGCATCCTCAAATTTCTTTTTTGAGGGAGTTTGAACATTTGGGGAAAGAGGTGCGGCGTGAGCCGGTTCCTGCGGAGCCTGCATCCGCTCCACTGCCGCGTCGGACCTATTTTTGCGGGCCCCGGGAGGAACTCGCACTCCCATAGCCCGGGTTATGATCGGCTCGGCCTCCCTGGAATCCTGCTGTCCCTTTCTGACGAACATGAACTTTTTCCAGCCGCATTTCGGGCAGCCTTTCAGGATATCCTCTCCTGAATCGAAGACGTTTTTGCAACGGGTACAGATATGAGGCATCTAGTCCCCCACAGAGACCTTGGTGCTGATCTGATATTTGTCTTTCTCAATAGTGCGCAGCTGATTGGCAGGGCCTATGACCGTCATCCTGCCCTTCAGAGACCTGCCAAATATCTTATCCAAAAAGGATCCTTCTTTCCTGGATGGGTAGCTCTCGATCTCTATTCCCGAGAACTCGTCCACCTTGATCTCGGTCATGGTCATCTCGATGAGGCGCACCTCCTCATCAGAAGACAGGCCGCATTCCAAGACCACAATCTTGCCGTTCTTGACCTTGTCCAGGATGAGCCGAATCTTCTCCATGGAGGTCATTTTCTCCAGCTTCTCTGCCGAGATGAGGTCCATCTGCACTTCTCTCATCAAGATCACCCAAAGTAAGTCGCGATCGCCTGATAAAGGTTGTCTATATTCGATCCTTCCAGAGCGGAGATCTGCACCATAGCATGCTGAGGAAAGGCAGCCTTGATTCTTGCAGGGGCGGCGTTGGGCAGATCCATCTTATTAGCCACAATGAGAAGAGGAAGCTTTCTTGCCTCCATGTTCCCGATCACCACCACATTGACCTGGGTATATGGGTCCTCCGTGGAGTCCATAACCAGGAGCACTCCGTCCAGGTCGTCCAGCCATTTGATGGCTTCTATCACGCCTTCAGTGGCCTCTTTGGCCCTTTTCTTGGACTGGTCCTCGGTGAGTCCGAAGGCCATGAACTCCTTGAAGTCGACCTTCGTGGCCATGCCCGGAGTATCGACGATATCCAGCTCGAGGCTGGACCCATTGGCGTGGATCACCACTCCTTCCTTCCTCATCGCCCTGCGGGTCTCATGGGGGATGGGGGAAGCCGCACCCATGCTCTCTCCATCGCTCCAGTCTTTCAGAATTCTGTTGGCGAGGGTGGTCTTTCCTGCATTAGGCGGGCCGTATAGTCCGATTTTGGCCCTCTTCTTCTTAAATATCCTGTCTATCCAGGACCCAAGGCTCTCCTTGAGGCTACTGATGAAACCCATGTCCTACCTCAGATCTGAGAAGCGCATATCTATACTAATAATTTTCCATGACTTTTATTCTGCCGTTGGTGGTTCGATTTTTCATCCGGTTTCCATGGGAAAAGTTGCCTAAATAGATATAGCAGGTAGGTAGCCGATCAATCCGCTAAAGTCAGGCACGATGTAGTGATCATATCCCTGTTCATGAAGTTCTCCAGCTTTATTGAGAGCTTTTTCTGAATCGGCTGCGCGGCCAAGTCTCCTGAGAACCTCGGCTTTGCCGTACCAGCCGTCAGCCGAATAGGGTTCTTCTTGTATGGCCTTTTCGTAGAACTTAAGAGCCTCCTGATCATTGCCCATCCCGGTAAGAGCATTGGCTTTGAGGAAAAAATTCCACGCACTGTGATCTTTTTCCGGAGCTCTTTCCAAGGATGCGATGGCGGCCTCATTCTTGCCCAATTCGATTAGCACTGCGCCCTTAATGCTCCATGAATAGCTGCTATTGGGATCGATCTCAATTGCCGTATCCGCTAGTCTCAAGGATTCATTATACTGTTTTAATTTGTAAAGTTCCCAGGATAGTTCATTCCAACTGTCGGATGACAGATACATCATTCTCGCGGCTGCAAAGGCATTTTCAGAAGCTGCCCTCATGCCCAGCTTGCTTAAAGCAAGGCCCTTGTAGATCCAGAAATACGCATCATCAGGGTGTGATTCGATCGATTTATTGGCCAATTCCATGGATTCATTTAATCGATCCAATTTGTAAAGCAGCATCAGTCTCTTTTCAATCGGTTCGGTATAATCTGACTCAATCTCACTTGCTCTGGCATAGGCTTTTAGCGCCGTTTCATAATCATTGGAGACGGACGCCTCATCACCCAGATCGATAAAGTCCCAAGCGGCAGAGAACTCAAATTGTTTTAAAGAGAACGTCTTGTTATAGGCTATAAAAGACTCATTATAATTTCCCAACAATTTTTGAACTAGCCCTTGCGCCTGCCAGGCACGCTCGGATGAATCATTCTTTCGGGTGATGGTCTTCAATTCATTTAGAGATAAGTTGTACTCCTTGAGGTTATATAACGCAAATGCGCAGTTATACCTTGCATCCTCATATGAATTGTTTAATTTAATCGCTTCCTGGAACGACCTGAGCGCCTCTTCCTCTTCTTTAAGGGATGTCTTATCCGATGGCGAACGATATTTATGATAGCCAATAGAGTGCAGGGCTTTGCCCTTATAATTCCAGGCTTCTGCATATGATCTATTGAGACTTATGGCTGCATCGAAGGACTCTAGGGCACCTTCATAGTCTCCACTCATCATTCTGGGAATGCCAATGTCATTGACATGAAATTTCGGGGGGATAAAATAGATATAAGCCGTGCAATTGCGCTTTTTGCCGTCTCCACCTATCCCCTGAATTGTTATTGGGTATCCGATGATATTATCCGACGATAAAAGGGACGCATTGGTTTTAATATAAACAGACATATTGGAGCTGAATTTAGGAACCGCCTGGGGAGGATCAAAGGTTATTATTATGTTGGATGGCGCGCCAATTGCTTTTATGTAAACGGGAAAGTCATACTTTCTGAGATATTCGTGGCGATTATAGACCGTTACATTGGCCAAAGGAGTCTCCTTTGGGAGCCACTCGCGATCGACAAAACCGTATTCAGACCGTTGATCGGTCTTCCCAGTTTCAGGCTCTCCATATCTCTCTCTCAGGATGTTACTATAATCTAAATGTCTCTGTTCAGTGATGAGATTCGGCTCAATGTAGACATTATCTATGGTTATATAAAAATCGCTTGAATCTTCCGCCCCGAACATGATGGGAACCAGATTAGTGACAACGTTTCCAATAAGCAGCAACAATGAACCCAATACGGTGACCAGAATGGGTAACTCATACCACCGCTTTCCATCTCTGCTTTTTGCCATTGTCTCCAATATATCATTTCAGAACTACTAAATACTATTATCGTTCATTATCTTTCCCCTGGCTGAAGACTTCCTGAGCCGGGCAACTGCTCACGAAACCCTCAAATTGCCCGCAACTGCGCAGGGCCTTCCAGGCGTCCTTCAGGGAGGTCTCTTTGATATTAGCGTAGCTCTCCTTCAAATACGGACAGGCCCGGACGCCTCCGTCAACAGCCACATGCATCCACCTTCTCCCGGCCATGCAGCCCATCATCTGGCCCTCAAAATATGTGCTGGCAAAGAGCCTGGGCCCCCCGGGCGTGGAATTGATCTCCCTGTAAAGGCCGATGATCTTCTCCCTCTCAATCATCGTCAGCTTCTCCTCGGCCGTCTTTGGGATGCCTTCCCAGATGGATAGCTCCTGCACGCCCAGCTCCGTGGCCAGATCATAGAGTTCGGATATGCGATCCACCTGGCCGGATTTGATATGACAGGCCATTGTCACCATCAATCCCGTCTCCAGGGCGATCTTTATAGCCTCTATCGCCATGCTGTAAGCCCCTGCAACTCCCCTCACCCGATCATGCTCCTCGGGATCGGTGCTGTAGACGCCGATAATCAGATTGTAAAGACCCGCTTCTCTGAGCCGGACCGCCTTTTCAACGGTCATATCAAGGCCCGGCGTAAAGAGGTTCACCACCGCTTTCTCTGGGTCCACATGCTTTATCAAATCAAAGATGTCCTCCCGCAGGAGGGGATCGCCTTCCGTAAATGTGACGATGCAACATCCCATCTCAAGCGCCTGGTCGATGGTGCGCAGGATCTCCTCGCGGGACAGCTCTCCTTCGCCTTCCCTTATCAGGCAGTGGTCGCACTTTGCTCCGCAGCGCCTTGTGACCTCGATGGAGAGGGTTTGAGGCACAGGCCGGCCTATGGCAAAGCGCGCTTCATTGACCAGCAGTCTCCGGAAGGGGCCGCTTGGAATGGGCGGCAGCCAGGTGCTGGCCACCACATCCTTCAGCCTCACCTGGGCAGGCTTCTCCTCTGCAAGCCTCTGGTTAATCATCTTCAAAACCGGCTGGACCATCAGCGCCAGAGCACCTGTTGCCTGGAGGGCTTTTTGATCCCTATCGAAGTTTACGCATAGAGCGGCCGTCTTGATAAGCTGGGTCATCTTATCCTTCTTTTTTTGGCGGCAGTTATAGACTTATCGCTGCCAGAAGAGATAAGGTTAAATCGATCCGGTACTCCTGTACGGGACTGGTGTTGCTAAGTGTCTGAAGTTGTACTGGCCTATTCCGGAGGCCTGGATACATCTGTCTGTATTCCGCTCCTCAAAGAGCGCTATGGATTTGATAGAATAGTCACCGTTCTGGTGGACGTAGGCCAGCCGAGGTCGGATATCGAAAGAGGAAACAACCGGGCCAAGCAGCTGGCCAACGAGCATTACGTAATCGATGCCCGGGAGGAGTTCGTAAAAGAATATATCTTTCCGCTCATCAAAGCCAACGGCTCATACGAAGGATATGTTCTGGGAACGGCCATCGCCCGGCCGCTGATCGCCAAGAAAGCGGTCGAAATCGCCATGCAAAAGGGCATAAAGAACCTGGCGCACGGATGCACCGGCCGCGGCAACGACCAGCTCCGTTTCGAGGCCATATTCCGGGCCACGGATTGCCGGGTCATCGCCCCCATGAGAGAGCTGGATTTAGCCCGCGAATGGGAGATAGACTATGCCCGCGAACATGGAATAGAAGTCCCCGTAACCCGCGATAAACCCTGGTCGATAGATGAGAACATCTGGTCCCGCTCCATCGAGGGCGGAAAGCTCGAAGACCCCTATTTCGAGCCGCCTGAGGAGATCTACGGCTGGACGAAGAGGCCGGATGCAAACAGGAAGGCGCAGATCGTTGAGATCGGATTTGCTCAGGGCGTTCCCGTCTCTCTAGATGGCGTGCCGATGGGCGGCGTCGAGCTGATTGAGAAGCTCAACCTGATCGGAGGCGAGCACGGCGTGGGCAGGACTGACATGGTTGAGGACAGGGTTCTGGGCCTGAAGGCTCGCGAGAACTATGAGCATCCTGCGGCAACCATCCTCCTCGCGGCGCACAGGGACCTCGAGCATCTGGTCCTTTCCCGGGCAGAGCTCCGTTTCAAGGTCATGGTCGAAGAAGCCTGGTCTGAGATGGCCTACATGGGCCTGGTGGAGGACCCGTTGTACTCAGATCTGAATGCCTTCCTGGATCAGTCCCAGAAGAGGGTCAACGGATCGGTCAAGATGAAGCTGTACTGCGGTAATGCCATTTCCGTGGGCCGGCAATCGCCTGATGCACTCTATTCCCAGGACATGGTCTCCTTCGACTCCCAGACACTGAGCCAGAAGGATTCGGAGGGATTTGCCAAATATCATGGCTTCCAGGCCAGGCTGCTCAAGATAAAGGGCCTGAAGAGAACCTAGAGAGACGTACGCCTAAAGAGACGTACAAGGAGAGGGTTTATTTGATATCGCGACCCAATATCCTCAGCATGCCCGGAGTTGTGATATCAGAGGACGCCAGGTCAGTTGACCTGGCTGCACTCGCCCTTGCCTTCAGCGAGATAGTCCAGCTGCCCGTTACTATGCGCTCGGCGAAGTATCCCGGAGTGCGGGTGGAGAAGGGAAAGGTTCTGGATGACCGGTACAGCGGACCCGTTCTGGAAGAGGCTCTTCTTACCGGCAAGAGCATTCGCACCACCCCCAAAGAAGGAGCCTATCGAGGCATTCCCGTCTCTGTTGCCCCCATAATGATCGATGGTCAAGCGGTGGCTGCCGTTGGGATAGTTGATGTGATGGGCACTATCGAGATTCCTGAGGTCTTCGGGGCATATGAGGCGGTCATAAAACAGGTTTCAGGCAAGGCGCCCGCGAAGAAATGAAGATCCGGAACGCTCAGATCGGGGATCTGGCCCAGATTGTGCAAATCGAAGGGCTATGCTTTCCGGAAGAGACCGCTTTTCCTCCCAGGATGTTCGCCTATCTGATTCGCTATGCAGTGTCTCTCGTAGCCTGCGAGCCAGATAAGAAGGTGCTGGGTTTCATCATGGGGTACACCAGCGGAAAGGCAGGTGCCGTCTACACCCTGGATGTCCATCCCGGATACCGCAGGAAGGGCATCGGCGGCAAGCTGCTGGCATCACTGGAGGAGAAGCTGGCCCTCCTGGGTGCCCAGGCGGTCCGGCTGGAAGCGGCCCTGGACCGGCCAGAGGCGGTCGAGCTGTACAGAAAAGCCGGCTACCAGGAACGCGAGCTGGTCAAAAACTACTATGGTCGAGGCAATCATGCCGTGCGGATGTGGAAGAATCTGGATGTGAGTATATGCTTAATGATACGGACCGGATGAGAAGCGGCGAAATGGATAGCGAGCTTATTGTCAGGGTTGATAAGCTGATTGGCGAGTTCATGGAGATAGTCAATGCCTTGACCGATGAAAGGCATCTTCAGAGGGGCATTGCCAGGAGCCAGCTTCCCTGCAGCACGGTGATGATTCTGGACAGAGATAACCTGTCCATTCTGGGGCAGTTCAGGATGGGTGACCGGATTGCAGCCTATTATTATCGCCCGGACATATCGCTCTCGCCCCAGCGGGCGGCCAATAGCGCCCAGTGGGAGTTCGGCTTTTCAGATGCCTTTATCATTCAAATTCCTGCGGGCTTGATGGAAAAGAGCGCCGATGATCGTCATGCTGCTCTGCAGAAGGTCGCATCAGAGCATATCGACTCTGAGTTTCTGCGGTTTGAGAGCATGCTCAGCCTCGTGCGCACCCGGCCGATATTTGGAAATGCGCCTGAACCGATGGGCTCAAGGACGCTCCTCCTGCTCCTGCCCAGGGATGATGGGCTGCGGGGAAATGAAGAGGCCATTGTCAAAGCAAGCCGGGCCAGCGATCTGCCAGCAATCGAGGCTGAGGACATCAGGATCGGCAGGTCTGCCGTGCGTGACCTTTGGCAATCGATCAACTACGCGGCGGTGATAATCGCCGACCTCACCGGGGCTGACGCGGGCGTTATGTACGGCCTGGGCATTGCTCATACTCTGGGAACGGAGACAATACTGATTCACCCGCAAGGCTCAAAATACCTGACGGATATTCCCAGGACACACAGGATTGAGTACGAGCAAAGTGATGCAGGCAGGGCTAAGCTGGAAGCGGATCTCACCAGCATGCTCAAGGTCATGATGGCGCCTGTTATGAATGGTTAAGCTGCTGGCCGGGAAAGTGGTCCCTGGCCTATAATGTTATATATGTCCTGCATTTATACGAAGCTGCGACTCCGAATTCAGGTCTCCGAGCTTCATTTGACCCAGGAGGGGAAAAGAGGTTGAAAAAGATAAGGTTGGCAATCGCGGGCTTGGGAAACTGTGCAAGTTCTCTGATTCAGGGAATCGAATACTATAAACAAACTGATGAGAAAGAATGCATTGGACTCATGCATTATGATGTGTGTGGTTACAGAGCTGGCGATATTGATGTTGTTGCTGCCTTCGATATTGATGCGCGAAAGGTGGGCAGGGACATTAGCCAGGCAATATTCGCGCCGCCGAACTGCACCAAGGTGTTCTATCCTGATGTTCCCCGCAAGAATGTGCTGGTCAAGATGGGGCCGGTTTTAGACGGATTTGCTCCCCATATGCTCAATTATCCCGAGGACAAGCGGTTCGTTGTTGCCGACGAAAAGCCCTGCGACGTTAGGCGGGAGCTGGAGGACTGCGGCGCTGATGTGCTGGTAAACTACATGCCAGTCGGCTCGGAAGAGGCGACCCGCTTTTATGCCAAGGCGGCACTGGACGCCGGCGTAGGCTTCGTTAACTGCATGCCAGTTTTTATTGCCTCCAATCCGGAGTGGGCTAAGAAATTCCAGGATGCCGGCGTTCCGATCGTTGGCGATGACATCAAATCTCAGATAGGTGCGACCATAGTCCATCGTGCCCTTACCCAGCTCTTCAAGGATCGGGCCTGCGTAATGGACCGAACTTACCAGCTAAACATCGGCGGAAATACCGATTTCCTGAACATGCTCAGCCGGGAGAGGCTCAAGTCCAAGAAGATCAGCAAGACTCAGGCTGTTCAGTCCATTCTGGATGTGCCCCTCAATGATGATGATATACACATCGGCCCATCGGATTATGTGCCCTGGCAGAAGGACAACAAGGTCTGCTTCCTGAGGATGGAAGGAAGGGTCTTCGGAGATGTGCCAATCAACCTTGAGCTGCGCCTATCCGTGGAAGACTCTCCCAATAGCGGAGGAAGTTCTATTGATGCCATCAGGATCTGCAAGCTGGCCAAGGACAGAAAGATCGGAGGGCCGCTCCTCGCAATATCCGCTTACACTATGAAGCATCCGCCGGTTCAGTATCCCGACGAGATGGCAAAAGAGATGGTGGACAGATTCATCCTGGGTGAGACCGGCGAGATGAATAATATGGCTGTCTGCCGGCCCCAGTCAGCAGCAATCAAGTAGATGCCGGACGCCGCCGTGCTTGTGGCAGCAGTGGGATAGCATTATGGCAGCATATTGTGGCCGCAGAAATGGGGCCACAACGATTGCTCTTTTGCATTGATCCAGGAAGGTCGAGGTGCTGAATTATGTCGTTCTTTGAATATGGTAGCTCCATTCCGGTGCAGATGCTGCCCGGACTGATTCGCAGGACTCTGGTCAGTTCAGACGGACTGATGATCTGCCGGTTTGATCTGGATAAGGGCGTGGAAATTCCAGACCATTCTCATCCCCATGACCAGGCAGGCTACGTGGTCTCGGGAAAGATCCGCATTACCGTAGGCGGGGAGAGCCTCGATCTCGGGGCGGGAGACAGCTACTCGGCTTCCCCCAATGTCCCGCACTCGGCACTGGCTCTGGAAGCATCTGTGGTTGTGGATACATTCAATCCGCCCAGGGATGACTACCGCCCCAAAGCCGATTGATCTGCTCCAGAAGCAATAGTGCCCCAAAGCCGATTGATCTGCTCCAGAAGCAATAGTGCCCCAAAGCCCAAACTTATGCAATCGTCTTAACAGGTTTTACCGGAACAATTTATGCTCTGAGGATATGGCTATATTATGGCAGAACGCATAGCTACTGCTCATCAATTCTTGCACCTCCATTTCTATCGGTAGTGCTTGCGTACTTCTGCAAAAATGCATTTAATGGTAATCAAAAGAATATACGACCCAATAATCCGGATGCGAGATATAATAAACCAGAAGCTCGAATTCAAGTCCTGAAGAGTTCATTATGAGTGAAGACAATCTTGCTAATCCTGAAAATCCCCGAGAAAACATCCTGGACACCGCCAGGAGGATCATCGCCCTTGGCCCCATTTGCGACAGCTGCCTGGGCCGCCAGTTCGCCATGCTCTCCACGGGCCTTACCAATGCAGATCGAGGCCGCTCTCTCAAGACGGTGCTGGCCATGCAGGCCGCCGCCAGCGAAGATCGCGACCTTCTGGAAGAGCTGGCACCGTCCTTCCGATCGGCGCGCCTCAAGCTGGGTCGCAGGGACGAAGAGGACGCCCGCTGCACCGTCTGTCTGGGAGAGATGGCTCCCGCAAATCTGGACGCCTGGGCGGAAAGAGCGGCCGCGGCCATCGCAGGCCGGGAGATCAGGACCCTGCTGGTGGGAACGAGGATGTCCGGCCTTCTTGCCGAGAACGAGGAGCTTCTCCTCGCCGACGGCGGCAGCACCCATGCCGAGCCCATGAAGTCGGAGTTGAATCGCGAGGTAGGAAAGAGGCTCTCTGCCCTTACGGGAAAGTCGGTCGACCTGAAGAGCCCGGATGTGGTGGTCCACCTCAACCTGGAGAAGGGCGAAGCAGAGCTGCAAATCGCCTCAATCTTCATCAGGGGACGCTACAGAAAGCTCGTCCGTGGCATTCCCCAGACGCGCTGGCCCTGTCGCGAGTGTCACGGCCGGGGCTGCCCGCGCTGCCAGGGCACAGGCAAAATGTATCAGGAATCAGTCGACGAGCTGATCCGGCCCGCGGTGATGGAAGCCTTCGCAGCCGAAGACACCGTCTTTCATGGTGCAGGTCGCGAGGATATCGACGCCCGCATGCTTGGCACCGGCCGACCATTCATTTCAGAGGCGGTGCGCCCCTTCATCAGGACCGCCGACCTGGCGGCGCTGGAGGCGGAGATCAACCGCCGCGCGGCAGGCAAGGTGGAGGTATTGGGCCTCGCGCAAGCTGATTGCGCAATGGTTGAGAGGATCAAAGAGGCCAAATTTGAGAAGACCTATTCCGCTCTGGTCAGGCTGGGTGCAGATGTTCCGGAAGAAAAGCTTAAATCCGTCCTGAAAGAATTGGAAGGGCCGATCGATCAGCGTACGCCAACTCGTGTCTCTCACCGAAGAGCTGATAAGGTCAGGGTGAGGAGAGTGCATGGCGCTGATTTGCTGGAGGTTACGGGCAATTTCGCCCGCATAGAGATAAGAGGCGACAGCGGTTTATATATCAAGGAGTTAATCTCCGGAGACGGAGGCAGGACCCGCCCGAACCTCGCCGAAATCCTCAAAGTCGACGCGATCGTCGAAGAATTAGATGTAATAGATGTAGGTGGAGAATCAGATGGCACATCATCACGGAA
>JGI20214J51088_10003061_pt1 | contig 11046 bp, 9 predicted proteins | sample WetSurMetagenome_FD_51088 | JGI IMG/M metagenome (IMG submission 51088)
GCTGGCCGACAAGCTCTTTGCCGACCCGACGCGGGTATGGCTGGACGAGGCGGCGGCATTCATCGCGGCCTACGCGGGCGGACAAGCCGCGCTCGCCGAGGCCGGCTTCGCCGATGCACCCGCGGTGCTCGACGGCGTGCGCGACCTGCTGTCCGAGCGCTGGGCCGAGGACGCGCTGCTCGTCGGCAAGCTGCGCGAGTGGCTGTGGGCCGAAGGCTTGTTCAAGAGCCAGCTCGTCGACGGCAAGGACGGCCAGCACCCCGACGCGGCCAAGTTCCGCGATTACTTCGATTACGCGGAGCCCATCCGCAGCGTGCCCAGCCACCGCGCGCTGGCGGTGTTCCGTGGCCGCACCCAGGAATGGCTGGACGCCAGGCTCGTGCTCGACGAGGAAATCGTTCCGGGGCAGCCCACGCTGGCGGAGGGCCGCATCGCGACCCACCTCGGCTGGCGCCATGGGAAGCGTGCCGGCGACGAAATGATGCGCAAGACGGTTGCCTGGACCTGGAAGGTCAAGCTCTCGCTGAGCCTGGAGCGCGACTTGTTCGCGCGATTGCGCGAAGAGGCCGAAGCGGTGGCGATCAAGGTCTTCGGCGACAACCTGCGCGACCTGCTGCTGGCCGCGCCGGCGGGCAAGCGCGTCGTGATGGGGCTGGACCCCGGCATCCGCACCGGCGTCAAGGTCGCGGTGGTCAGTGACACCGGCCGCGTGCTGGACACGGCCACGGTCTACCCGCACGAGCCGCGCTGCGACTGGGAAGGCTCGCTGCACACGCTCGGCCGCCTCGTCGCGACCCATGGCGTGAGCCTGATCGCGATCGGCAACGGCACCGCCAGCCGTGAGACCGACAGGCTCGCCGCCGACCTGATCAAGCGCGTGCAGCAGATCGCGCCCGAGGTGAAGCTCGACAAGGTCATCGTCAGTGAGGCCGGGGCCTCGGTCTACTCGGCGAGCGAGTTCGCGAGCAAGGAACTGCCCGATCTGGACGTGAGCCTGCGCGGCGCGGTCAGCATCGCGCGCCGGCTGCAGGACCCGCTCGCCGAGCTGGTGAAGATCGACCCGAAGAGCATCGGCGTCGGCCAGTACCAGCACGACGTGAACCAGGGCTCGCTCGCGCGCTCGCTCGATGCGGTGGTCGAGGACTGCGTCAACGCCGTCGGCGTCGATCTGAACACCGCGTCGAACGCGCTGCTGACGCGGGTCTCGGGGCTGTCTCCCGCGGTCGCGGCGAGCATCGTGCGCTGGCGCGACGCGCATGGCGCCTTCCGCAACCGGCAGCAGCTGCTCGAAGTCAGCGGCCTAGGGCCCAAGACGTTCGAGCAGGCAGCCGGCTTCTTGCGCATCCGCGACGGCGACAACCCGCTCGACCTGACCGGCGTGCACCCCGAGACCTACCCTGTGGTGCACAAGCTGCTCGCATCGACCGGGCGCCCGGTGCACGAACTGATCGGCCGGGCCGACGTGCTGCGCTCGCTCAGGCCCGAGGCCTTCACCGACGAGCACTTCGGCGCAATCACGGTCAAGGACATCCTCACCGAGCTCGAGAAGCCGGGCCGCGACCCGCGCCCCGACTTCGTCGTCGCGCGCTTCAACGACGGCGTCAACGACCTCAAGGACCTGCAGCCCGGCATGGTGCTCGAAGGCACGGTCAGCAACGTCGCGCAGTTCGGCGCCTTCGTCGACCTCGGCGTGCACCAGGACGGCCTCGTGCACGTGAGTCAGATGTCGAACAAGTTCGTGGGCGACGCGCGCGAGGTCGTCAAGACCGGGCAGGTCGTCAAGGTGCGCGTGCTCGAGGTCGACCTCGCGCGCAAGCGCATCTCGTTGACGATGAAGCTCGATGCGCCGGCACCGGCCAAGGGCGCCGCGCGTGCCGACAACGGCTTCCGGCCGGCCGGGCGCGGCGAGCGGCCGCGCGTCGCCGAAGTCGCAGCAGAGGGGGCGATGGCGGCGGCCTTCGCCAAGCTGCAGGGCCGCCGTTGACGCAGGCGCTGCAGGTCTTCGCCGGCGCGCGTGCGCTGGCGCACCTGCGCGAACGTGGCCTGGTGCCGGGCGACGTGCGCGTGATCCCCGGCGCGGCCGGCGGGCCCAAGGGGCTGGCGCTGAACCCGCTCGACCGCTTCGTCTTCGGCCACTGGCTGCCGACCTCGACGCAGGTCGTCCACCTGGTGGGTGCGTCGATCGGCGCCTGGCGCCTGGGCTGCGCCTGCCTGCCCGACGCCGACGCGGCGCTGGCCGACTTGGCCGAGGACTACATCACGCAGCGCTACGAGCACGCTCCGGGCCAGCCGCCGAGCAAGCGCCAGGTCAGCGAGTCCTTCGGCCGCGTCGTCGAGCATCGGCTGGGGGCGCGCGCGGCCGAGGTGCTGGCGCACCCGCGCTTTCGGCTGCACGTNTTCACCAGCCACGGCCGCCACCTGCTCGGCCGCGAAGGGCGCTGGCGCACGCCGGCGGGCTACCTCGGCGCTTTCGTCGCGAATGCGGCGAGCCGGCGCGCGCTGGGCAGCTGGCTCGAGCGCGTGGTCTTCAGCGACCGGCGCGACCCGCTGCCGTTGCCGTTGTCGGACTTGCGCAGCCGGCGCGCCGAGCTGACGCCGGCCAACCTGGCGACGGCGATCCTGGCGAGTTGCTCGATCCCGTTCTGGCTCGACGCCGTGCACGACGTTCCCGGTGGCCCGCGCGGCGCATATTGGGACGGCGGCATCACCGACTATCACCTGCACCTGGACTACGCGGCGATGACCGAGGGTCTGGTGCTGTACCCGCACTTCCAGCACCAGCTCGTCCCCGGCTGGCTGGACAAGGCATGGTCGTGGCGTCACCGCGCGGGCCCCCTCCTGTCCAACGTGGTGGTGCTCGCGCCACATCCGGACTGGGTGAAGACGCTGCCNGGCGCCAAGCTGCCCGACCGCGGCGACTTCAAGGCCTGGGGCGACGATGTCGANGGCCGCATGCGTGCGTGGCGGCGCGCNCTCGCCGAGAGCCAACGCCTGGCCGACGAGTTCGCGGCGCTGGTGGCACAGGGGCGGTCGATCGAGGCGCTGCCGCTGCGCTAAAATTCGCCGACGATCAACCTGCAAGGACGAGAAAGGCAGCCTGGTTATGACACCGCGGACTACTCGCTGGTTCACCGAGACCTAGTCGGCCGCGCCGTCGTTCCCCGGACTTTCCCCGAACGAAGCGCGGCTCACCCCCGCGCTTCGTTGCTTCCTGAGGTGACTCCATGATCCAGATCACGCTGCCGGACGGCTCCCGGCGAGAGTTCGAACTTCCCGTCACGGTGGCCGAGGTCGCCGCGGCCATCGGCGCCGGGCTGGCCAAGGCCGCGCTCGCCGGGCGCGTCGACGGCAAGCTCGTCGACTCCAGCCATCGCATCGAGGCCGACGCCACGCTCGCGATCGTCACCGACAAGGACGCTGACGGGCTGGAGATCATCCGCCACAGCACGGCACACCTGCTGGCCTACGCGGTGAAGGAGNTGTTCCCCGAGGCGCAGGTGACGATCGGCCCGGTCGTCGAGAATGGCTTTTATTACGACTTCGCCTACAAGCGCCCGTTCACGCCCGAGGACCTGGCGGCGATCGAAGCGCGCATGGTCGAGCTGGCCAGGAAGGACGAGCCCGTAGTGCGCCGCGTGCTGCCGCGCGACGAGGCCGTGGCCTATTTCAAGTCGCTCGGCGAACACTACAAGGCCGAGATCATCGGCAGCATCCCGTCCGGCGAGGAGGTCTCGCTCTACCGCGAGGGCGGCTTCGAGGACCTGTGCCGCGGCCCGCACGTGCCGAGCACGGGGCGGCTCAAGCACTTCAAGCTCATGAAGGTGGCCGGTGCCTACTGGCGCGGCGATCAGGCCAACGAGCAGCTGCAGCGCATCTACGGCACGGCCTGGCCGAGCAAGGACGCCTTGCAGCAGTACCTGACGATGCTCGAGGAAGCCGAGAAGCGCGACCACCGCAAGCTCGGTCGCGAGCTCGACCTCTTCCACATGGAGGAGACGGCGCCGGGGCTCGTGTTCTGGCACCCGAAGGGCTGGACGGTCTGGCAGCAGGTGGAGCAGTACATGCGCGCCGTCTACCGCGACAACGGCTACCAGGAAGTCAAGGGGCCGCAGATCCTGGACAAGAGCCTGTGGGAGAAGACGGGCCACTGGGACAACTACCGCGACAACATGTTCGTCACGGAGTCGGAGAAGCGCGAATACGCGCTCAAGCCGATGAATTGCCCCGGCCATGTGCTGATCTTCAAATCGCAGATGCGCAGCTACCGCGACCTTCCGCTGCGCTACGGCGAATTCGGCCAGTGCCACCGCAACGAGCCCAGCGGGGCGCTGCACGGCATCATGCGCGTGCGCGGCTTCACCCAGGACGACGGCCACATCTTCTGCACCGAGGACCAGATCCTCGACGAATGCGTGGCTTACACGGCACTGCTGCAGAAGGTCTACCGCGACTTCGGCTTCACCGACATCATCTACAAGGTGGCCACGCGCCCGGACAAGCGTGTCGGCTCGGAGGCACTCTGGGACAAGGCCGAGTTCGCGGTGATGGAGTCGCTGCGCCGGTCGGGTTGCGAATTCATAGTCTCGCCGGGCGACGGAGCCTTCTACGGCCCGAAGATCGAATACACGCTGAAGGACGCCATCGGGCGCCAGTGGCAATGCGGCACGATGCAGGTCGACTTCAACACGGCCGAGCGCCTGGGCGGCGAGTACGTCACGGAAACGAGTGGCCGCGTGCACCCGGTGATGCTGCACCGGGCGATCGTCGGCAGCCTCGAGCGTTTCATCGGCATCCTGATCGAACAGCATGCNGGCGCGCTGCCGGCCTGGCTGGCGCCGGTGCAGGTGGTCGTCACGGCGATCACCGACCACCAGGCGGCCTACGCCGAAAGCGTGGCGAAATCGCTGCAAAAACAAGGAGTTAGAGTCTCCGTCGATTTGCGCAACGAGAAAATTAACTATAAAATCCGCGAGCATTCGATGCAAAAGGTCCCGTACATCCTGGTCGTCGGCGACAAGGAAAAGGCAAACGGGGCCGTTGCGGTGCGCGCACGGGGCAACCTGGACCTCGGTGTGATGCCTCTCGCAGACTTCCAACAGAAGCTCGCCAGCGACATTGCGCTCAAGACCTGAGAGAGCTTGCGGCATGCACCGTTCATTGGCTGGTGGCCCGTCCGTGCCTTCGGGTCGCGCTAGGAGTTGACACATCGCTACCTTCATGGACCGTCGCACGCCGAACGCGGAGCGCAAGCACAGGCTGAACCGGGAGATCATGGCGCCGCAAGTGCGCCTGAACGGGGTCGAGAACGAGCCGCTGGGCATCGTCGCGACGATCGAGGCCTTGCGCATGGCCGGCGAGCTGGACGTCGATCTCGTCGAGATCGCAGCCACGGCGGACCCGCCGGTGTGCCGGTTGATGGACTACGGCAAGTTCAAGTACCAGGAGCAGAAGAAGGCAGCCGAGGCGAAGTCCAAGCAGAAGGTCATCGAGGTCAAGGAAGTCAAGTTCCGCCCCGGCACCGACGAAGGCGACTACGCGATCAAGATGCGCAACCTGCGCCGCTTCATCGCCGAGGACGGTGACAAGGGCAAGGTCACGCTGCGCTACCGCGGCCGCGAGATCACGCACCAAGACATCGGTATGCGGCTGCTCGAGCGCATCCGTGACGAGCTGTCGGACGTGGCGGTCGTCGAGCACATGCCCAAGCTTGAAGGGCGCCAGATGATCATGGTGCTGGCGCCGAAGAGGAAGTAGAGATCCGGATTTCGCGGGCACGGTCTGGTCACCGTGCCGGCGAGAAGAAGCGGCTGCAGGCCAGCAAGCGCATCGGGAACCGGTGCCGCCTGCAGCAGCAAACGAAGCAGGAGCAGTCATGCCCAAGATGAAGACCAAGAGCGGCGCGAAGAAGCGCTTCCGCGTCCGTCCGGGGGGGACCGTCAAGCGCGGTCAGGCGTTCAAGCGCCACATCCTCACGAAGAAGAGCACCAGCCGCAAGCGCGACCTGCGCGGCCCGGCGAACGTGCANGAGACCGACACGGGCCGCATCGCCGCGATGCTGCCNTTCGCCGGTCTGTGATCTTCAGCTGACGGAAAAGGAGAACCGATATGCCTCGCGTCAAACGTGGCGTCACCGCCCACGCCCGCCACAAGAAGATCCTGGCCCTCGCGAAGGGCTTCCGCGGCCGCCGCAAGAACGTCTTCCGCATCGCCAAGCAGGCGGTGATGAAGGCCGGCCAATATGCCTACCGTGACCGCCGCACGCGCAAGCGCGTGTTCCGCCAGCTGTGGATCGCGCGCATCAACGCCGCGTCGCGCGAGCTGGGTGTCACCTACAGCAAGTTCATGGCCGGGCTGAAGAAGGCCAACATCGAGATCGACCGCAAGGTGCTGGCTGACATGGCCGTCAACGACCCGGCTGCTTTCGGCAGCATCGTGGCGAAGGTGAAGGCCGAGCTGGCTTGATTCGATGCCGCCGGACGCGAGCCCGGCGGTGCAGCGAGCGACCAAAGGCCGTCACCTCGGGGCGGCCTTTTTTGTTTTTCATTGAGACCATGAACGATCTCGAACTGCTGGTCGAGGCCGCCGTCGCCGATTTCGGCGCCGCGCCGAGCCCGGCCGAACTGGAGAACGCGAAGGCGCGCTTCCTCGGCAAGAGCGGCCGCGTGACCGAGCTCCTCAAGGGGTTGGGCGCGTTGGCGCCGGAGCAGAAGAAGACGCGCGGCGCCGAGATCAACCAGGCCAAGGCGCGTATCGAAGCCGCGCTGCAGGCGGCCCGCGAGAAGCTCGCCGAGGCCGAGCTCGCGGCGCAACTGCACGCCGAGGCGCTTGACGTCACGCTGCCTGGCCGCGGCCGCGGCACCGGCGGCCTGCACCCTGTGAGCCGGACGATCGAGCGCATCGAGGCGATCTTTGCGTCGATGGGTTTCGACGTCGCCGACGGCCCCGAGATCGAGACCGACTGGATGAACTTCACCGCGCTGAACAGCCCGGAGAATCACCCGGCGCGTTCGATGCAGGACACCTTCTATGTCGACATGAACGATGCGCAGGGGCGCCCGCTGAACCTGCGCACGCACACCAGCCCGATGCAGGTGCGGTATGCACGGGCGCATGCGGCGCGCCATGCGAGCGACCTCGCGGCCGGCCTGCCGATGCCCGAGATCCGCGTCATCGCGCCGGGCCGCACCTACCGCGTCGACAGCGACGCGACGCATTCGCCGATGTTCCACCAGTGCGAAGGGCTATGGATCGGCGCCAACGTCAGCTTCAAGGACCTGAAGTTCGTGTTCAGCGAGTTCGTGCGCCAGTTCTTCGAGACCGACGACTTCGATGTTCGCTTCCGGCCGAGCTTCTTCCCGTTCACCGAACCTTCGGCCGAGATCGACATCGCGTTCCGCAGCGGGCCGCTGGCCGGCAAGTGGCTCGAAGTGGCGGGCTCGGGACAGGTGCACCCGAACGTGGTGCGCAACTTCGGCCTCGACCCCGAGCAGCACATCGGCTTCGCGTTCGGCATGGGCCCGGATCGGCTCGCGATGCTGCGCTACGGCGTCTCCGACCTGCGTCTGTTCTACGAGAACGACCTGCGCTTCCTCACCCAATTCAAGTAACAGCGCCATGCAGTTTCCCGAGTCGTGGTTGCGCGAGTTCTGCAACCCTCCGCTTTCGACGCAGGCGCTGGCCGACCTGCTGACGATGTCCGGCATGGAGGTCGAAGACCTCCGCCCGGTGGCGCCGCCGTTCAGCGGCGTCGTTGTCGCCGAGATCCTCAGCGCCGAGCCGCATCCGCAGGCCGACCGGCTGCGCGTCTGCCAGGTCAGCATCGGCAGCGGCGAGCCGCTGCAGATCGTCTGCGGCGCGCCGAACGCGCGCGCCGGGCTGCGCGCGCCGCTGGCGTTGGTCGGCGCGGAACTGCCACCGGCCGATGATGCGCAGGGCAAGCCATTCACGATCGGCGTCGGCAAGCTGCGCGGCGTCGAGAGCCGCGGCATGCTGTGTTCGGCGCGCGAGCTGAAGATCGCCGACGACCACGGCGGCCTGCTCGAACTGGCCGGCGATGCACCGCTCGGCACCGACATTCGCACGCACCTCAAGCTCGACGACACCGTCTTCACGCTCAAGCTCACGCCCAACCTGGCGCATGCGTTGAGCGTCTACGGCATCGCGCGCGAGGTCTCGGCACTGACCGGCGCGCCGCTGCAGACGCCGGTCATCGCGCCGGTGGTGCCGCGCCACGACCAGCGCCTGTCGGTCGAGGTGCAGGCAAGCGACCTGTGCGGTCGCTTCAGCGGCCGCGTCGTCCGCAACGTCGACACGAAGGCCAAGACGCCGGCGTGGATGGTCGAGCGCCTGGCGCGCTGCGGCCAGCGCAGCGTCACCGCCCTGGTCGACATCTCGAACTACGTGATGTTCGAGGTCGGTCGGCCGTCGCACATCTTCGACCTCGACAAGATCCACGACCGGCTCGTCGTGCGCTGGGGTCACCCCGGCGAGACGCTGAAGCTGCTCAACGGCAGCACGATCGAGCTCGACGCGAGCGTCGGCGTGATCGCCGATGCGCAGGCGGTCGAGTCGCTCGCCGGCATCATGGGCGGCGACGCCACCGCGGTGTCCGACGAGACGCGCAACGTCTACGTCGAGGCCGCGTTCTGGTGGCCCGAGGCGGTGGCCGGGCGTTCGCGCCGCTTCAACTTCGCCACCGATGCTGGCCACCGCTTCGAGCGCGGCGTCGACCCGGCGCTGACGGTGGAGCACATCGAGCGCATCACGCAACTGATCGTCGACATCTGCGGCGGCGAAGCCGGTCCGATGGACGACCAGGTGCTGCGCCTGCCCGAGGCCGCGTCGGTGACGCTGCGCGTCGCGCGCGCGGCCCGGATCGTCGGTCTGCCGCTGACGCAGCCGCAATGTGCCGACGTGATGCACCGCCTCGGCCTGCGGTTCAGCGAGGCGCCCGGCACGCTGACCGTGACGCCGCCGAGCTGGCGCTTCGACCTGAAGATCGAGGAAGACCTGATCGAGGAAGTGATCCGCGTCATCGGCTACGACAAGCTGCCGGCCACGCCGCCGGTGGCGCCGGTGACCGCGCGCATGCGGTCCGAGGCGCGGCGAGGCGCGAACGCGCTGCGCCACGCGCTCGCGGCGCTGGACTACCAGGAGACGATCGGCTTCAGCTTCGTCGAGGAACGGTGGGAGCACGAACTCGCCGGCAACCCGGACCCCATCAAGGTGCGCAACCCGATCGCCGCGCCGATGTCTGTGCTGCGCTCGAGCCTGCTCGGCAGCCTGGTCGCGGCGCTGCGCCACAACCTCGCGCGGCGCGCGCCGCGCGTGCGCGTGTTCGAGCTCGGCCGCGTGTTCCGACGCGACGCCGCCGTCGTCGACGGGCCGCTCGCGGTGGCCGGCGTCGCCCAGCCGCAGCGCGTGGCCGGGCTCGCCTTCGGCCCGCGCCTGCCGCTGCAATGGGCGAGCCGCGAGCAGCCGGCGGACTTGTTCGACGTCAAGGGCGACATCGAGGCGCTTTTCGCGCCGCGCCGGCCGGTGTTCGTGGCCGGCACGCACCCGGCGATGCACCCGGGCCGCTGCGCGCGCGTGCTGCTCGACGGTCGCGNGGTCGGCCACGTAGGCGAGCTGCACCCGCGCTGGCGCCAGGCCTACGAGCTGCCGCAGGCGCCGCTGCTGTTCGAACTCGACCAGGACGCGCTGCTCGAGCGGCCGCTGCCGGTGTTCGAGCCCTTGCCGCGCCAGCAGGCCGTCCAGCGCGACCTGGCTCTGGTGCTGCGCGACGACGTCTGCCACGACGCGCTGATCGCCTGTCTGCGCGACGACCCGGCCGGCCTGGTGCGATCGGCGACGCTGTTCGACGTCTTCAAGCCGACCGGCGCCGCGTCTGGACTGCTGGCGGGCGAGCGCAGCCTGGCGGTGCGGCTGGAGCTGCTCGACCAGAACAGCACGCTGACCGATGACCGAATCGAGGCCGCGCTGGCGGCGGCCGTCGCGCGCGCGGCGACGAGCCTGGGCGCGCGGCTGCGCGCCTGACCACCAACGCACCGAGGGGAGCCTGACCATGGGGTTCGAGGAGACGCCGGCCGAGCGTGTGATCCTGCCGTCGCTGGAGACGCCAACGCTGACGAAGGCCGAGTTGGCCGAACTGCTGTTCGACCGGCTGGGCCTGAACAAGCGCGAGTCCAAGGACATGGTCGAGGCCTTCTTCGAGATCGTCCAGGGCACGCTCGTCCAGGGCCAGGACGTCAAGCTCTCGGGCTTCGGCAACTTCAACATCCGGCGCAAGGCGCCGCGCCCGGGACGCAACCCGCGCACGGGCGAGGCGATCCCCATCAAGGCGCGGCAGGTCGTGACCTTTCACGCCAGTCACAAGTTGAAAGCAATCGTGCAAGGCGACACGCCGACAGACGAAGACTTCGAGTAGAGTCTAGCTTTGCTACGAGATCCCATTGATTTCAATGGAGAAAACGCTTCCCGTCATACCGGCAAAGCGCTACTTCACCATCGGTGAAGTGAGCGAGCTTTGCGGCGTGAAGCCGTATGTACTGCGCTACTGGGAGCAGGAGTTCACCCAGCTCAAGCCGATGAAGCGGCGCGGCAACCGTCGCTACTACCAGCACCACGAAGTGCTGCTCATCCGCCGTATCCGCGAGCTGCTTTACGACCAGGGCTTCACGATCAGCGGTGCGCGCAACCGGTTGTCCGACGGCGGCGCGACGATACGCGACACCGCTTTGCTGGATATCGCGGGCGGCGACGGGTCCTTGGAGCTGCCCTCGACTGCCGGCCCGCCCGCCGATGAATCCGCACCGAGCGACCTGTCGGCCGAGAGCGACGCGTTCAGCGCCGACGCGCTGGCGCCGATGAGCTTCGACTCTCAGGCCTTGCGGGCCGAACTGATATCCATCCGGGAGCTGCTGACGGCCTGAGCGCCCTGGCGCACCGTATATAATTGAACGCTTCGTCGGGGTGTAGCGCAGCCTGGTAGCGCACTTGCATGGGGTGCAAGGGGTCGCGAGTTCGAATCCCGCCACCCCGACCAAT
>JGI20214J51088_10003062_pt1 | contig 11044 bp, 15 predicted proteins | sample WetSurMetagenome_FD_51088 | JGI IMG/M metagenome (IMG submission 51088)
TTTATTCAGCCGCGAAAATCTCCTCTAAATTCCATGACTGGTCGGCAATGCGCCTTTTTGTCATTTACTTTGTGCGTTCCGCCGCGTGGTTTGTTGGCGCAGTCAACACCACAGTCAAGTATCTGTCAGGGAGGCTCAAATAGTGCCGCCGAAAGTCTGCTTCATCAGCCCCGAATATTGGCCTCTCACAGGCGGCACAGGAAGCTACGTTTACTACCTCAGCAACCAACTCCTCAAAAACCAATACCGCGTCTACGTCGTAACAGGCTCCAACCAACCCAGAGACGTCCATGTTAATTCGCAACTCGACGTTTCTTTTCTAAAAATCCCCAAAACCCCAATAGTGAAGTCATTTATGCTAGCCGCGGCAAGCAGCAGAAAACTCCAAAGCGTCAAAGACACCGCAGAAGTCGATATCTGCCATCCACAACTGCCGCTCACCCCTAACTTTGCTGTGCCCCCAAACTTCGGGAAAACAATTGTCTGCACCGTTCATTCCACTTGGAAGGGAGAAGCAGCAGCCATCAGCGGCGAACCCTACATGCGGCTCAACGCTAACGAAAAATTCTTAGTCACAGGAAACCGATTTCTACGATTCTTTGAAGAAGCCATGCTGCACCGTGCCCGAAAAATCATAGCTGTCAGCCACTTCACAAAATGGGAATTAACCAAATACTACAAGATCCCAGCCCACAAAATCAAAGTTATCCACAACGGCGTGGACACAAACAAGTTCAAGCCAGCCTCTGACAAACGCAAAATAAAAGCTCAACTAGGTTTAAACCCCGAGGATTTGGCGATTGTTTCAGTCGGTCGTCTCTACGCAAGAAAAGGCCTCTTCACCCTAATCGAATCCATGCCCGCCGTAGTCAAACGGTTCCCAAGAGCCAAATTCATTATCAGCGGCAAAGGACAAAGCGACGAAATGGCCAAACTTAACGCCCATGCAGAACGAATAGGCGTAAAAAGCAACATCGTCTTCACAGGATATACCCCAGATAGGGAACTGCCCAAGCTGTACCAAGCCGCCGATGTCTTCGCGTTTAGCACCTTCTATGAGCACCACCCCTTTGCTGTACTCGAAGCACTTGCAACAGGTTTGCCAGTGGTAACGACAACTGTTGGCGGCATCCCCGAAACCATCCGAAGCGGACAAAACGGACTACTAGTGAAGCCATTCAACTCTAAACAGTTCTCTGACGCTATTTTGCATCTGCTTGAGCACCCAACGGAGGCAGCAGAAATTGGTAGAAAAGCACGACAAACCGTAGAAGAACAACTGGACTGGCGCATTGTTGTTAAAGACGCAATGAATGTCTACGACGAAGCGTTAAGTGGACTTTAAGCCGCTAACTGACTACTTTACCTGCTTCTTGGAAGTACGCTACTAATTTGGCATTGTTTTCTGTTTGGTCTCCGGGGACTTCAAAGTTTGGGTAGAACAAACGTATTGTATGGTTATTTTCTTCGTTAGTTAAGTAATCGAAAGATGGATATAGAAAGGCAATTTTCGGTGGTTGGGGTACAGCAGACATTATGGCGGAGCGAAAGATCCCCTGGTAGACCTCTTCACCGTTTACCCTAAAAATGTAAACACTACTAAAATTGTAGAGACCATTTCCCAAATTTGCAAGCCGCTCGGACGCATTATCCGTTATGGCTATTTCTTGACTTGTTAAATTGAAAGACAATATGTCGCAGTCAGAAATCAAAGGTGCACTGTCGTCATTAAGGGCTAAAACGAAGCCTTTCTCTTGTTTAGGCACCGGAGAATTTTCTTTGTAAACCCACCAAGCGCCCGCAACTGCGGCAACACCTATGCATATGACGGCTAAGATACTTGCCCACTTCAGTTTGTTCAAACCGACACCAGACAACTTTTAGAATACATTTCTATTTAAAACTAAGCGTTGGTACAAGCGTCTAGAATTTTCCTGAATCATACCAAAAAATCTTGATTCCCCCAATGGCAACGGCTAGAAGGTCTTTAGGCATTTTAGGCTCATCCCGCAGAGAAGTTGGACTAAGCAAATCTGAACGACTTCTCACCGAGTAACGTTGCTAAAACGCAAAGGGTTTTTAAAAGCAACACTCATAATTGGGCTTACTTACCTGATTTGTATAGAATTAGCAAAAGGAGAGTCTCAGTTTGACAGGTGAATTTGAGAAGCAAGTCAAGAAACTTGGCCTTAACCCTAAAGCGGAAAAGGAATTAATAGATTTGATAAACAAAGCTACAGTCGAAGACCCCTGCACGGTCTGCGAATCCAAAGACGGCTGTGAAAACTTCAAGTGGCACAAAAAATGGCTCAACACTAAAAGCTAACACACCATAATTATAGCAGTATTTCCCAACATAATTCTTACTTATTTGATTTAATCCGCGAAGAAATTTCGAGTAGAGACTTTCCTGGACCTAAATAGTTTGATAACCGCCAAATTTTTCCATTAAACCCACAGTTAATTTTGTGTTAAACTCAAAATGAGGATTTCGTCAGATTGCTAAGATTGAATATTCAACCGCTTGGAACTTGCTTAATCAATGAAACTTGCATCTTTTCACTCTGCAAGAGGATAACAGCCAACACCATAACCCATAATATTGAACCATAGACATCGATGCGCTCGATAAATCCGAACCACTGCGGAGGTTCAGTGAACCCTTGTAAGCTAATCTGGGAACCCGCCATCAAACCAGATATAGCACCAAGCATGATGAGTGCTAAGAGAGTCCCAACGGAGTAGACGCGAAACCATTTTCCACTTATGAAAATTCCCAATCCCATTGACAGCAGAAGGGAATAGCTAAGATTTTCGCAAATGTTCTTGATTTATAGACTAAAACTCTTTTATTATTTGTAATGAAATTTTCAGATCGATAGTAAAATTTGACCTAAGTTCCTAAAGTAAGTTAATCTTGAGTTCACGCCGTTACTGTTTCTAAGAGATGAAAACAAATGACAAACATAAATGAAAAAAACCTAGAACAGGGACCTGTGAATATGGCTGTGATGAAAAATGCATTCATAAATGATGCAAATCAAAATTACAAAACTATTGCAACTCAATTCATTGAAGCATTCAACACCAATGATTGGGATACTGTACGTAAGGTTGTTACTTCAAACTACATGTTTCATCATCCTATCGGAGGCACAGTTCACACTGGAGCTGAGGGTATGGTCGCAGCTTGGTCATCCTTCAAATCTTCACTACCAGATTCGTGGCACCCAATCCCAGTAATGATTACAGACAAAAATTATCTAGCTGTATTGTTACCAACATACGGCAATTTTATTGGTGAATCATACCACAATATTCCATCAACCGGTAAATGGGTTGAATATGGAATGGTCAACATAGTCCGCTTTGAGGATGGCTTGATAGCAGAAAATTGGTTAGGAATGGATCCTCTTGCAGAGATGCAACAGATGGGTGCTGCTCCATCAATGCAACATAGACAACTCACTTCAAACGAGAAGAATAACATAAAATTGTTCCAAGCAACAATCAACACCACAACTCAAGAATATGACAATTTGACCGCCTTTGGAAATGTAGTAATTGCAATTTGACCGCCTCAACATAAGAAAGATACCACTAAACGAAGATTAGAGATATATCAAGTAAATAATGAATCGCTAAAACTTGTCAAATCCAACGAGTTTACCACAAATCCTCCATATTCTGGTGACCAATCTGCAGATACTGAACTTAGTCGCAGAATTGTTGAAAGCTTTTACAAGGAAATCCTAATTGAACATAAAATTGATTCTCTAACTAAGATTGTTTCTCCAGATATCCTTATCCATCCTACAGCAATGCCCTGCGAAACAAGCTACTATGGAATCAATGGTGCAAGTAACTGGTTAGAAACACAATGGAAAGCATTCCCCGACCTCACAATTACCGATTATTTCACAATTGCCCAAGGAGATATAGTCGCAACACATTGGAAAGCACGAGGCACTTCAAAAGGCAATTTCTTAATGCTTCCACCCTCTGACAATCTCGTTGAGTATGATGGTTCATCAATGTATAGAGTTGAAAATGGTCAAATTACCGAAATATGGGAAACAAGAAACACATTAGCTATTATGATTCAGTTAAATCCTGAACTGAGAAATGGTAGCCATGGCCATTAGAAATGGGGGAGCCAAAAAATATTATGTAGAGGCTTTTTAGCTTCCATGTTTTGCCTCTTCCCAGTAATGCATAAACAGATCGTAACACCAAATGTGCCCAAGTTCATCTGTTGATGCGAAGCCAGCGTAATCCATCTTTTCGTCTCCAAATGGGAAGAATAAACGCGCTCGTTTCTCAGACATAACTATAACTTGGTTCACTCTCTGCAGGGATCTTCTTTCAATCAGGTTGGGGATTGCGGGCAGAGGCTTATAGCCAGGCGGAGGGATGAGGTCAACTGGCAAGATGAATCGTAGCTTCACCCCACGTTTAGCAGCTTTCTCCATAAGCGGTATAGTGCTCATGAGTATCTGGTTTGAGAGAATCCATACGTATTCTTGTGCCTCTTCAATGAGTGTTTCCACGTCGTGAAATGCAACCATAACATCATTGGTGAATGTACAATTTGTGAGGTTACCTATTCTGCCTACAAATTCTTGGGGTAAACGTGAAAGGTTGTGAGCCGCAAAGTAATCATTGTATTTTGATATGAATTCAAAACTCGGAATTAAAGATAAAGTTAGCTGGCCAAATGGAGTAAGCTCATAAAGTCCTTCGGAGTCCTTTTCAAGCAGTTTAGCCTCACTGAGCCTCTGCAAGTGTCGGGACGTTTCGGCAACGGTCATGTCCAGTTTTTTTGAGATATGAGATAATTTTAAGTTTTGTTTCTCGGCGAGAAACATGATTTTAAGTCTGTCACTATTTGCCAGTTCAAACAGCAAATCGAACAATTTCATGCATACTCTCTCCTTAGTTTGGTACTGAAGTTTTAGGTTCGTTAATTAGATTTGATATAAGTTCCTAAAATAAGTTAATCTTGAGTTCACGCCGTTACTGTTTCTAAGAGATGAAAACAAATGACAAGCATACCAAAAATAGACTTTGGTCACACGTTTTCGATAGAATTGAACTCAAAGTATTGTGTCAAACGCTTTGCCATGCCAAACGAATGCGAAGACAAAGTTCTTATCGAGGGGTTCCTTGGCGAAATCAAGGAGCTAACCGTTGTAGAAGGTGTAATGCTCAAGATAACGGGAGTCAACGGCATCTTGAGACTGGACTTGAAAGAGGAAGAGTTGAGAAAACTGCTTCAACCCTCAATAAATGAAGCGGAAAAACAATCAGTGGGGGGGTCATAATGGATTATTACAGAAAGATCGCAATAATTGTGGGCGTATTATTCATTGCTTGCACGGCATCGTCTATTCTAAGTGGTTTGTTTTTAGGGTCTCTTGATGCTCCGGATTATCTTACTAATGTTGCTGCAAACGAAAACCAAGTGTTGATAGGAATGTTAGTTCAAAGCATTTGGGCCCTTACCTGTGTTGGTATCCCAGTTATGCTGTTCCCAATATTGAAAAAGCATAATGAGACCTTAGCTCTAGGATTCTTTAGTTTACGGCTTATTGAGGGCGTTTTTGTATTTCTCGCCATCGTCTGTCAACTATCATTATTGACATTGAGTAAGGAATTTGTAACAGGCGCTCTGGATGCTTCCTATTATCTAGCCTCAGGCACATTATTACATGCAGCACGTGATTGGGCCTTATGGGTTGGGCCGTCAATCATTTTTGCCCTATCTGCTCTGATTTTGAATTATGCATTATATCGATCAAAATTCGTTCCTCGATGGTTATCTGGTTGGGGTCTTGTTGGAGCATTAGTGTATATTCCAGCAGAATTGTTAGCGTTTTTCGGTTTTGATCAATCAATTTTGGTTTTAGCTCTTCCAATTGCCGTGCAAGAAATGGCTCTAGCTATATGGTTGATAGTTAAAGGATTCAATTCATCTGCAATTGCTTCTGAGTCTGCTAGAACAGAATTAAACAAGATAAAATGAGCGCATCTAAAACAGAGAAGGAGGAATAAGGTGGAACTCGCATGGAGCGGTAAGGCTTTAGTCCTGACGTTGCTCTTTCGTTTACTTTTTGGCGGATATCTGGCAGGAATGGATCAATACAGCTTTAGTGATATTGGCAGCGCGTTGACCGTCCTTGTGATATATGGTTTGATCGGCGTTTTCGCAACTCTTTTCCTATTAGGCAAAAGATATGGACTCAAATTCATAATAGGTATAGATGTCATATTCATCATATTGCAGTCTGTTTTCACAATCGTTGCTTTAAATCAAATAGTAGACCCTGGCTTGCATGACCCGCTGGTCAATTGGTGGGCCACATTGTTAATGTTTCTATTCTCGCTGCTGACAATCATTTTCTCAATCAGAGCTTTCAGAGAAACCAAACCATTGTATATTTCAAAATCTCCAATTACCTCTTGACAGAAAAATGACAACCCTAAAAGTGATCAAAGTGGACAAAAAGTCCTAATCAATGGCGCTAACTGTACAACATAATATCAAAAACTAACAACGTGTTGCTGATTATGGCGTTGAAAATGCTAAATATATCTGTCTTTGGAAAAATCAGGTTGTAAAGAAACTGTGGTAAAAAATGATTTAAACATTAAGATCGCGATAATTTTAGGATTATTATTCATCATTGCAGTTGTAGCTGGTCTGCTTCTAGATACATCAGATAATTCGGCTGATATTTCAATAAACCAAGACCAAGGGGTGATGGGAACACCATTTGAATTTACTTTGGCTATTGTAGTTGTTGTTATGCCAATTTTGATGTATCCAATCTTAAAAAAATATAAGTTAAGTCTGGCTCTTGGGTTCGCTGTTGGTCCATTAGCAATACGTAATTGGGGGTACGGTATGGTTGCACCTATCGTTTTTAGTCTAGGCTCTCTGATATTTTACTATTTGTTGTATAAACAAAAACTCATCCCTCGGTGGTTGTCAGGTTGGGGTTTTGTTGGAGCCACATTGTTTTTAGCATCAGCCTTTTTGCCTCTGTTAAGCTATGTTTCGCCTTCAAACCTCGTCTATTTGCATCTTACAGGTGCCGTGAATCAAATGGTTTTAGCAGCATGGCTCATAGTTAAAGGATTTAATTCATCTGCAATCGGTCAGTCTGAAAAACCGAAATAAGGAAGAATGAAGATTAGAATTCAATCCTAAAGACACTATGAGAGCAAGTGTCTGTTCTATTGCTTAGAACATTCTGTTCCAAAAATTATGATATTGTGTTCTAATGCATGGTGCTAAATTCATCATTCAACCACAAGATGCACAAGTGACAAAAATGGATAATGAATTACAAATCAATAGAAAAAAATTCTTAACCGTTACAGTTTTGACCTTATTCTTGTTATCTGCAACGGCAATCTCAAGTGCAAGTGCTCAACTTGACCCAACTCGAATCCCCGATCAAACCCCAACCGACGCTAGCAGTGAATTGATTGATGAAAATCCCACTTTGTATACTGCTCAAGGCGAAAGTGCCACAGCAACAGACGATAATTCCCCCTTAGGTAGAGCTCAAGACAACAGTACAGATTCCGCCGATGATTCAGCTCTGTATGATTCTGCAAATAACGAATCAAATAACCAGAATCTTGTTACAACTCAAGCACAATCTAACGACCTTGCATGCATTGTAGTCCTTGTAGCTGGCGTTGCAGCAATCGCTAGCTTGGCCATATTTATTAGTCGACGGCAAACAAAGAATTCAAAGTAAACAAATAGAAATAAAACATTTTACCTCTTTTTTTCCTCTATTATCTCTGGAATAGTTATTGGCTATCTATACAAAAGGCTGTACAGATCAGAGTTTACGCCAATCAGACAAGCACTAACCAAATTCAAGATACCACCTATATTGCAGTTTTCAACTTCCTTGTATTTGCCACCAGGGCAAAAAAACCGCGGCGTACCAAGAGACACCTTGTTTTTGTAATGAGGCGCGCGCTCGGAGACAAGTGTTAAATAAAGGAAAAAAACATAAGGCAAGTCATGGGCACCAATACTTCAAAGCCAAATTATGCTAGCTTAATTACCAAAATTCTGATAATTCTGGTTATACTCAACATTGCCGGGGACGTTTTAGCAGCGGCGTTTTTTCTGTGGGACCCTTCCTTGGGAGAGTTGTCAGTTTACGGCGGTTTGATTGCAAGTTTTGTGGGAAAAAGTGGTGCCGTTATGATAACAAGCGCCATTCTTCTAGGCTACGCGGTGGCTTATGCCGTTTCTGTCTTTGGGTTGTTAACTAAATTAAAGTGGGCACCGCCTCTGGTTATTGCCGTTTCGGTAGTGAATCGCGTGCTTGCTCTGGGGGTTATTTTTGAGCCAAACGTTGCTTGGCTAGTCTGGTCAGCATGGAAACTCGTCATAATATCTTTTGCTTTCTATCTTTGGCGCAAAACGTAATCAACTCTTGGAGGCCGCCCCCAACATGCAGGCGATATCACCAATTCTTCTCATTATACGCTCTTCCTTCCCATTTTTTTAGAGGTTAAGCAGACCAAAAATATTTCTGTCGCCTCAGAGTAAAATAAAGGGGTTGTTTAGAATGGCAGTTGAGTATATTTATCCAGTAGGGCTCCTCAAATCTAGAGGATTCACTCAAGTCATAACCATCAATGGACCAAACAAAACAATTTACGTTGGCGGGCAGGACGCCGTGAATGAGAAAGGCGAAACCGTTGGGAAGGGAAACCTAAAACAGCAAACCCAGCAGGTCTTAGCGAACATAGAGAAAGCCCTTGAAGCTGCTGGCGCAAAGCTTGAAAACGTGGTTAAATGGAACGTTTACATTGTTGAAGGACAGAATCTGCGGGAAGGCTTTGCGGCTTTTGCTGAGAAATGGGGAAACAAACCAAATCCGCCTACATTAACAGGGCTGTTTGTGTCAGGGCTGGCAAATCCCGATTGGCTTGTAGAAATGGATGCAATCGCCGTTGTGCCAGAATAGTTAAGCATCTTTAGAAAACGCAAGCTTTGACAAAATTACCACCATACGCTATTTTGCTTATATTGGTGCAGGGGGGGGATTCGAACCCTCTGTGAATGGAGATAATGCCCACATCGAGTCTATCACCCGCAAAATCCCCATTTTTTACTTTCATGATTCGCTTAGTATTGACGCAAGCAAGCGTCGCTCCGCTTTTCTTCGGTGTTCTATTAAAGCCGAACTCTTTAACCCAAGTTTACACGCAAGTTCTTGCGACCCTATTCGTCTGGGGACATCGTAATACCCCTCTTTGAAAGAGGCAACGAGAACTGTTCTTTGTTTTTGCGTCAAGCAAGAAAGTGGTGCATTAGGAGAAAAAGTTGCATCTGTAAGCAATACTACTTTGTAATTCAAACCAATGTTTTCAAAGGCTTTAAGTAAAGCCTTGAGCTGTTTGGGTTTTCCAAGAAAAATCATCCTAATCTTGCCATCTAATACTTCCAAGGGAGTTAGGAAATAACCGCCAAATGACAACCCAATAGAGTTAAGTTTTTGTTGTTTGATGCCTTTAGGCAATTCACCTTTAACAAAATAGGTTAGCCCACCATTTTTATCCTGTTCTAAAAGTTCTACCTTTGCGTTAGTAAGTTGAGTATAAGAGAGCATGTCTTCAATTTTGAATGAAGGGTCTTTGAATTCTATTCGCATAACAGCTGCGAATTCTTTATCGTCAAATCGTAAAAGATGCAAGATTTCGTTTGACTTCACTTTATGGATAGGCATATTCGGTAATTTCTCGATTTCGTTTTCTGAAATCTCAAGGACCATTTTTCGCATACCTCTTGAGTATCTAGGATTTGATAATAAGGTTTGGTTATGAAAATCTCTAAAAAAGCCGACCTAAAGCGGTATAACTGTAATCCCTTACGATGCATTAAGTTGTTTTCATAAATGGTGAAAAAATGAATACAGATTTAATTCAAACGACTGTTGTTGAAGCGACCGAGTTGAAAAAAACCTACCAGCTTGGGAAAGTCCCAGTTGAAGCTCTCCGAGGGGCAAACCTCAAAGTGGAAAGAGGAGAGTTTCTCTGCATTTTGGGGCCTTCGGGAAGTGGNAAATCAACCTTACTCAATCTGATTGGAGCGTTGGATAAGCCGACGTCGGGAAAACTACTCATCGACGGCATTGANCTTTCNACTCTTAACGATAACCAACTCACAGCCTTACGACTCAAAATTGGCTTTGTNTTTCAATTCTTCAANCTTATCCCGCGCTTCACTGCTTTAGAAAACGTTGAACTATCAATGTCTATAGCTGGAGTATCCAGAACTGAACGCAGAAAACGTGCTGAAAAACTTCTCGAAACTGTTGGACTGAAAGACCGCATGAACCATAAACCAGCTGAACTTAGCGGAGGACAACAACAACGAGTTGCCGTAGCAAGGGCTTTGGCAAATAATCCACGCTTTTTACTGATGGATGAACCCACTGGAAACGTAGACTCCAAGACTGCTCACGAAGTAATAGCGTTGATTAGAAAACTCAACCAAGACGGTGTAACTATCATCTTAGTCACCCACGATCAGAACCTGTCAAAAGAAGCAAGACGTACCATCCATGTGATGGACGGTGAAATAGCCTCAGACATGGTGAATTAACATGAAGTCAAGAGACGTTCTTTCTTTTTCGTTAAGTGCAATTAAACTCCGAAAACTTCGTGCTGGTCTTACAATACTTGGAGTGGTGATTGGTATCGCTGCAATTGTAGCGTTGCTTTCGATTTCGCAAGGTCTCCAAACCACTATCACAAACCAAGTGGAAAAGGGTCTAGGAGCTAACACTCTGATAGTCACTTCTGGAACAGGAGGAGTTTTAGGGAGTGCATCGGGAGGTCCTCTAAGCGGTGGGTCCCTTATNCCCTCAGCCCCCACATCTCTATCAGGAACAGCTTCCGCNCCTAAACTATACCTAAACTATACTAACCAAATACAAGCGCTTTCACCCGACATTAAAACAGTAGTCGCTGTAGTTCAGCAATCGGGATTCATCCAAAACGG
>JGI20214J51088_10003066_pt1 | contig 11040 bp, 10 predicted proteins | sample WetSurMetagenome_FD_51088 | JGI IMG/M metagenome (IMG submission 51088)
CGTCGGAATTTACTGAGAATCCGCGGCAGTTCTCCCTCTCGCAGAATACCCGCCGGACCGAGGATCAACAGGCGGGTTCCGGCCGGCCAGGAATCAGTGATTTCCTGAACCATCCGGGGAATCGTATGGGCTCGGACCGGCGAGCCGCAGGTTGGGCAGTGGAAAACTCCGAGACGGGCGTAAAGGAGGCGTAAGAAATCGTGGATCTCGGTCAGAGTGCCCACCGTCGACCGCGGATTGCGTGTTGAGCGCCCTTGCCCAACGGCGATCGCCGGACTCAGCCCCTCCACCGCATCGACCTTGGGAGTATCCAAGCGCTGCATAAACTGCCTGGTGCGCGTTGACAGGGCCTCGAGATAGCGCCTCTGCCCCTCGGCAAAGATCGTATCAAAAGCCAGGGTGGACTTCCCTGAGCCGCTGACTCCGGTGATCACGATGAACCGGTTGCGGGGAAGGGAAAGGTCGATGTTCTTGAGGTTATGTTGGCGGGCGCCACGAATGACCATCCAGTCCATAAGCGTGCAGACATGATGAAGGGTTAGCGGTGCAAAGATCGAGAACGCCGGTTTCGGGCCATAAGGACAGCGAGGCCGAGAGCGGCATTGAGGCTTCCGGGGTGTGCTCTTCCGGTTCCGGCAAGATCATATGCGGTGCCATGATCAACGGAGGTGCGGATGATGGGCAGGCCCAGGGTGACGTTGACGGCATCATTAAAGTGCACCATTTTGATGGGAATGAGTCCCTGGTCATGGTACATGGCAATCACCGCATCAAACTCCCCATCGTAGGCGCGCAGGAAAACGGTATCGGGGGAATAGGGCCCGGTCACTTCGTAGGGGCCTCCCTGGAATTGCCTGATCACCGGTTGAATCAGTTCCAGTTCCTCGCGCCCGAAGCGACCCTGTTCTCCGGCATGGGGATTGAAGCCGGCAACGCCGAGGCGAACGGATTCAAGGCCAAAATCCATGGTGAGCGCCTGTGCCGTGATGGCAATGGTGCGATAAATCAATTCTTCGGTCAGAATCTCCCGGACATTGGCCAGGGCGTGATGGATTGTGACCAGAGACACGCGCAACCTCGGTCCGGCAAGCATCATCACCACATGGTCGGCGTGTGTGATGCCCTGGAGAAATTCGGTATGGCCGGGGAAGGGGAACCCCTGCTGCTGTAACTTTGCCTTGTGAATAGGGCAAGTGCAAATGGCATCGACCTGCCCTGTGAGGGCCAGGCGCGCAGCCTCTTCAATGTATTGGGTTATCGCCCGGCAAGTGGCTTGCGATGGCTGACCGTAAGCGAGATCTCCTTGAGAGAGGTTTGATGGGTTGATGACGCAAATGGTTCCGGGCCGGCTTTCCCGATCCAGTTCGGTTAAATCACCGAGGAGACAGATAGTCACTGCGGCTTTAAGCAAATCGGCAGCACGCTGCAGGGCCTTCAGTTCACCAATCACCACGGGCAGGCAATGGACGAAGAGATCCGACGACAAATGAATCTTGACAATAATTTCCGGCCCCACGCCGCACGGGTCGCCCATGGTGATGGCAACACGAGGTCTCAAATTCTGGTACCTTTTGGACATGGTATCTCTTGCCCGTTAATTACTTGTCCGATTTTGCCGGCTGCCGAGTTTTGAGTTTTTCTATGTCGGCAGGGGTCAGCGGGCGTCCTTCGGCATCCACGATGTCGACGGAGGGCGGAATATCCAGTTCGAAAAGCTTGGGATCGAGGCTCGCCACAGCCCTTTGCGAGTTGAGAGTGATGCGATTGATGTTTCCCAGGGCATTGTGAACCTCGATGCTCGAGATGCGGTAGGCTTGCAGATCAATCGTCAGGTACAGCATCTTGATTTCGGGGTCTTCTTTTCGGGGCATCAGCTTCAAAACGGCTGAATCCTTGGTGGATTGGCCGTGATCCAGGGTGAGGTCGTAGTGCTTTTTGAGCTCACCAACCCCTTCAAAAAAGGTCTGGGCCAGCGGGTGGGCAAAGATCTTCTTGGGATCGGTGAGCGCGATCTGTTTTTCGGAAGGCACGTAGAGCCAGGCAAGTTGCTGGTTGGCGACAAACACCTGGGGCTCGGGTTTTTCGTATTCCCAGCGCATCTGTCGTGGTTTTTCATAGTAAAGTTTCCCGGAAGCTTCCGATGTCATATTGCTGGCTACCGCGGATGAGACCGACTGGTGAAAGTTTGCGGATAGTCCTCGCGTCTGCTGGTAGGTCGAACCGGTCTTTTTGAGGATTTCACCGACAGCGAGAGGGGATTCCGCATGGCCAATGAGGGGAAGCAATACCAGCAGAGAGCAGATCAAGAAGCATGGCACCACATGACAGCCAAAATGGTCTTTCATAACCCCTGGAATGTCCTTTCCTCAGGAGATGTTCTTGCCCAGCACTTCTCGCGGCTTCACGCCGTCGGAAGGGCCGACAATACCCTGATGCTCCATCATTTCAATCATTCGGGCGGCCCGGTTGTAGCCCACCCTCAGCCTTCTCTGCAACATTGAGATGGAAGCCTGCCGCGTTTCCAGAACCAGTTCGACCGCTTCCTCGTATTTCTCATCCAAATCGTCCTCGGTAGTTTCTTCGGTGGAATTTTGGTCATGAAAATCGACCCGCTCACCCAACGCATCTTCTACCAGTTTCTGAGCGCGCCAGAAGTCGGTGATCCTTTGGAGTTCGGCTTCGGAAATGAATGCACCGTGAAATCGCTGCAGCTTTGCGGTTCCCGGCGGCAGGAAAAGCATGTCGCCGGAACCGAGGAGGCTCTCTGCTCCGCTGGCATCCAGAATGGTGCGTGAATCAATCCGTGAGGAGACCTGAAACGAAAGCCTGGTCGGAATGTTAGCCTTGATGATACCGGTCAGGACATCCACCGAAGGGCGCTGGGTCGCCAGGATCAGATGGATGCCTGCGGCCCTTGCCATCTGGGCCAGGCGGGTGATGGATTCCTCCACCTCCCGGGAAGCCACCATCATCAAATCAGCCAATTCATCAATGACGATAACCAGATAAGGCAGATGATGGTGTTTAATCTTCAAATCATCCGCTGAAGAGTCTTCGATTTCGCCGTTCCGCGGCTTTTCGCGGGCCAGCGCCCGGTTATAGCCTTCAATGTTTCTGACGTTTTTCTCCGCTAGCATGCGATAGCGGAGTTCCATTTCCTGAACCGCCCAGCGCAGGGCGCGAGTGGCCATTTTTGCATCGCTCACTACCGGATGGATCAGGTGCGGGATCTCTGCGTAGCTCTTCAACTCAATTCTTTTGGGATCGATCAAAAGGAGGCGCATCTCCTCGGGGGTGTTGCGAAAAAGCAGGCTGGTCAGAATAGTATTGAGGCAGACGCTCTTCCCGGTACCCGTTGCCCCGGCAATGAGCAGATGGGGCATTCTGGCAAGATTCGCCACTGCCGGCAGGCCCGTGATGTCTTTGCCGAGGGCGATGGTCAGGGCCGCGGCCGAGGCAGAAAAGGCCTCCGATTCGAGGACCGCTCGAATGGCAACGGTTTCGCGCCGCTCGTTGGGGATTTCTATGCCGATGGCGGCCTTTCCGGGGATGGGGGCCACCACACGGATGCTGATAGCCTTGAGAGCCATGGACAAGTCATCGGCCAGACTGACGATGCGGCTGATCTTGATGCCCGGTGCCGGGGAATACTCATACATGGTGATGACGGGGCCGGGAGATATGGCCACAACCTTTCCCTGTACGCCGAAATCAGACAGCTTTTCCTCGAGAACTCGCGCATTCTCTTCTAATTTCCGCCAATCGGGGCGATGGTCATCGAGTTCGAAACTATCCAGCATTTTGAAGGAGGGAAGGATGTACTGTTCGGAGTTGGTGGAGACGGCATCGGTTGATGCACTTTCCTTTTTGCTCTTCTTTTTGGGCTGGGAAGGTGGGGGTGGAGGAAGCAGCTCAAGCACCGGGGCCGGCTTCCTGAGTTGAAGCGAGGGCTCGACAAAGACCGGCTGGTCTTGCGCCTGGTGCTGCTCCGGGGGCGTGGTCCGCTTCAAGTGCGAAAACAGTTGCAGGACTGCGTTGAAAAATCCTGCGAGGCCGTAAAATAAATGCCGGGTCAGCTTCTCCAAAATAGCCTTGAGAGAAAAGGGGGTAGCAAGCAGAAAGCCGATGAGGAGGGTTCCGACGAGCACTACGAAGGCCCCGGTTCGATAAAAGCGATTCACGAGAAACTGGGAAAGCCACAGCCCGATCTCTCCACCAACACCTGACAGGCCTTCCTGATCGAACACCCGAAGGCCGGGCTGGACCATTGCGCTCAGGGAAATGGAGCAAAAAAGCAGGAGGGCGATCCCCAAAGGCTGCATTCTGATGTCGGAAAAAGGGGCACGGCCCCCAAAAAGGCACCAGCTCACCCATATTCCAAAAACAGGAAGCGCAAAGGCCCCGACGCCCAAGCGCACAAGAAAGCAATAGGAGAGGTTGGCGCCGACGGTGCCCACCCAGTTCCTGGGTGCAATTCCAGAGGCGTTGAAAAGAGTTCGATCATCGGCGTGAAAAGAGATGAGGCTGAGGAAGATCAGCAAGGTGAGCATCAGGAGAAAAACAGCCCAGATTTCGTGCTTTTTCCGCTCCACAGCAACCTCTAAATTTCTGCGACAATCGGGTAAATGACCGGACGGCGATCAAGCACCTGGTTGAAGAAACGCTTCAATTCACGCTTTATCTCACTTTGCAGTTCGACGCAATCGATCTCGAAGTTCTGTTCGAGCAGCCTGTCGAATACTTCAAAAACAATGCACTTTGCGGCATCAAGCATTTCAGCTTTGAAGCGTTCGCGGATGAAGCCTTTGCTGAGAATGTCCGGTCCGCTCAGGATCTCTTTGGTTTCTTTGTTGAACACCAGAGAGGCGATCACGAAACCGTCCTCCGAAAGGTGACGCCGATCGCGGAGAACCAACCCACCCACATCACCCACACCCTTTCCGTCCACGAACACTCGACCCGTCTCCACGCGTTCTTCGATGCGAGCGCCGTTCGGACGGAAAACAATGACGCTGCCATCCTCGGCCAAAAGGCAGTTTTCAGCGGGGATTCCCATCGAAACAGCAAGTTGCCGGTGCTTGATAAGCTGTCGGTACTCGCCATGGATGGGTACAAAGAAGCGCGGCCGAACGACGTTGATCATTGACTTCAGTTCTTCAATGTAAGCGTGACCCGACACATGGATATCGCGAACCTGCTCATAGATGACTTCCGCACCCAGACGATAAAGGTGATTGATGATATTTTGAATGGTTCTTTCGTTGCCCGGGATAAACTTGGAGGAAAGCACAATGGTGTCTCCCGGTTTAACCTTAAGCTTCTTGTGGTCGTCAAAGGCCATTCTGGTCAGGGCGCTCTGAGGTTCTCCCTGACTGCCGGTGGTGAGCAAGAGAACCTGGGAGTCGAGGTATCGGGGAAGTTCGTGAAGGCTTATCTCTTCCTCCGAGTTGAAGTCAAGATATCCAAGTTCCCTGGCAATGCGGACATTGATCAGCATGGATCTGCCGTTGAGGAGCACCTTTCGCTTACACTCACGCGCCAAATGGATCACCTGTTGAATGCGGTGCAAATGGCTGGCAAATACCGCCACAACAATGCGGCCGGTACAGCCCTGAAAGATTTCCCTGAGGGTGTTGCCGACATCTCTCTCAGAAACGGTGGAACCTTGACGTTCAACGTTGGTGGAATCGGAAAAGAGCGCCAGCACTCCCTCTTCTCCGTAGGCCCCGAAGTGCGCGAAGTCGAATCTCTTCCCGTCGATGGGTGTGTGATCTATCTTGAAATCACCGGAATGGATCACAATCCCCACTGGTGTGCGGATGGCGAGGCCGACCCCGTCAGGGATACTGTGACACACCTGCAGGAATTCAATCTGGAAAGGCCCTATCGAGACTGATTCGCGAGGCGCAATCCGATTGAGCACGCAATGCTCAAGAAGACCATGTTCCTTCAGTTTCTCCCGGATAAGGGCCAAGGTCAAAGCCGTTCCATAAAGGGGGATATCAAATTCCCGCAACAGGAAGGGGATGGCCCCGATATGGTCTTCGTGGCCGTGAGTGACGATCAGCGCCTTCAGACGATCTCGCCTGTCCCGAAGATAGGTGAAGTCGGGAATGACAATATCGATGCCGAGCATGTCTTCCTCAGGAAACATGAGGCCGGCATCGATAAGAATTGCAATCTCGTCGTATTCGATCACCATCATGTTCAGCCCGATCTCGCCAAGGCCGCCCAGAGGAATCACTTTGAGAGCCGATGAATCAACCGGTTCAGGTATCAATTGCTGGTTCATATCAGGCATCTGTTGAGAGGTTGTTGGTTGGCGGTTCCCCTTCGGGCACAGGACCGCGTTCATAGGTGCTAAGGTGTTGACGGATGGTTTCTCGAACCGTATGCATGAGTGCCTCGTTATCCTTTATGTTAAGGCCGACAGTAGAAATGGGCTTGTCAATGCTCACATCAATAACTCCGGGTTGGATCATCCAGTCTCCCCGTTTCCGAAGAACACGGTACGAACCGCTGATGGCAACAGGCACCAGGGACTGCTGTGACTTGATCGCCACGAGGAAGCCACCCTTCTTGAATTCCTGCAGGACCCCGTCAGGGCTACGAGTGCCTTCAGGAAAGATCACGATGGAAGTCCCGTCTTGGACTTTTTCGGCTGCCCGATGCAGGCTCTCGAGGGCTTTTTTGCGGTCGCTCCGGTCGATGGGCACGTACCCCGCGGCTCGCATGGCACGCCCAAGGATGAAAATCTTGAAAAGCTCCTCCTTTGCCAGCCAGCGGAACTGGACACGCAATTTTCCAAGGAGAGTGAAGATATCGAACCACCCCTGGTGGTTGGACAGAAAAACGTAAGAATGGCGGGGATCGAGGTTCTCGAATCCCGTCACACGCACTTTCACTCCCGCTGCCCAAAGGTTCAGGTTGCCCCAGGACCTTCCTATCAAATGAGCCCAGTTGCTCCTGCGGGTGACAAAGGAGGTCGCGATCGCCGCGATCCCGAAAAGGATGGTCGAAATGAAAAATACCGCATAAAAGAACACGGAACGAACAACCTTCACAACCCTACCCCCAAAACGGTCACGGCCCTTTGGTTTCAGAGCCGACCTTCTAATGACTATTCCTCCTCGGTCAGGTTGCAGGATGATGATAAAAAACAATAAGTTACTATATGCTTGACGGTGCCAAGTGTAAACTTTCTGAGACGACGAGTCAACCGAGCATTTCTTCCTTTGGGCTTCGAGTCGGGCCGTCAGTGTGGAATTCAGCGGAACCGGCAGGGGTTGGTTTCAATACGTCTCAAGGACGGCAAAGTGCTCCGTCTCTTGGAATAAATTCCGGCAGCAAAGCATCATTGCATTCTTTAGTGCGCTTCTCCTCTCCGGGAATCATCAAGGTGTTGTCATCATGATGGCATTGGAATGTAAATTGCGTTGATAAAACTTGCTGCTTCTTCGCGAGTCATGATATAGAAAGCCAGTTTGGCAAGGCATTCCGGAATTCAACCATCCATCTTCTGCAAGAGAAAGGAAGCATATGGCAGGAACGATTAATAAAGTCATTTTGATCGGTCGTCTGGGTGCGGATCCGGATGTGCGTTACATGGCGGACGGCACGCCGGTGATAACGTTTAATATGGCGACTGATGAACCAATCCTTTCCGCCGAGGGTAACTGGGAAAAAAGACCGGAATGGCATCGCATTGTCGCCCGGAAGAAACTCGCTGAAGTCATGGCGAATCTCTTAAGCAAGGGCAGGTTAGTCTATGTCGAAGGAAAACTGCAAACCCGACAGTGGCAGGATGCTCAGGGGGTGAAACGCTATACTACGGAGATCGTGGCTCGTGAGATTCAACTGATGGACAGCGCCGGCAGTCGCCCAGGGCAAACTGCAACGGGCGAGAACTACAGTAAATCCGGAGCCGCCCCCTCCTTCAAAGGTCAATCCGATATGGAGGAACTCCCGCCGCCTTCCAATAGCCAGGAGGACGAAATCCCCTTTTAAGATAATGGCTCTCAAGGGGCTGTCTGACGTGTGCAGTCCTGATGGTGTGGAGATTCTTCCAGTATGAGATTACCTGGTAAAGCTTCCGGCACCCGCGTGCCTCAGTAACTGCTGCAGGTCCGCTGCCGAATTGGTATAAAGCACTTCAAGCCGGCTCGCCGCAGGTTAGCGGAGGACAACCGGTGTCACGACTCGGAACCGGACTTCTTCTCGTCGAGCTTTTCCGTTGTTTTTTCTAATACATCCAAAGGCTCGGTGGTAGCCTTTTTGAAGTTCTTGATACCCTTGCCCAGTCCCGCTCCAATTTCGGGAAGTTTTCCCGCACCGAATATGATCAGAATGATAACCAAAATGATTAACAACTCCGGCATGCCGATTCCACCGATCATAAACGCTCCTTGCAGAGTAATTAAAGACTATTTCTTGAATAAATCTTCCACTTCCTGAAGCAATTGCAGAAACTCCTTGGATTGCCGGTACTGGTCCAACCACCTCTGGTGTTCGAGCCAACTTTCCCAGACTTTCAACCAGGTTTCGTTATGCCAATAAAACTTGGGATTCGCCTGGTCCTTTTGGATTCGCTCCCGGTACTCCTGATATTCGTCATGGCAGTTCCTGCAAAAGGTATAAGGCGTGGCGTACTTCGCAGAATCCTGCATGTCCGCCTCGAGCTGGGTCCCACATTTGGCACACTTCAGCATGCACCGGGTGCATTGAAAGATTTTCCTGAGGGCTTCGATCTTTCGCTGGCGAAGGACAGTGTCCCGTGATGATTTCAGATCCTGGCACTTCTTGTCAAACTCGAGAATCTCAGCCATTCCGCTCGCCTAGGTTATTTGTTCATATTTTTCAATATCTTAGTTTCATCCTTAACATCTGCCGGCTCATCCGTCAAGGACCATGAATCCACCTCGTTTCCGTCCGATAAATTGAACAGCTGCTGCGTATAGTCGACAAACAACTGCTTGGTGTCGCGATGGGCTTTTTTCTTCAGAAAGAGAATGGGGTCATGGAGTAATTTCTTGACTATGGCCCCGGTGAGGATTTCGATGGCCTGTCGTTCTTTATCCGACAGATCGGGAATCTGCGAGAATGTCTTCTGGAGTTCGTTAAGGCGAATGCTTTCCGCCTTTTCCCGCAGGGCGATGATGGTCGGCACGACGTCCAGGGTGTTGAGCCAGTTCTGAAATTTGGTGATTTCTTCGCTGATCATGTACTCAGCCTTTTGCGCTTCGCGGTTCCGGTCCTCCCGGTTGAGCTCGACGACCCCCTGTAAATCATCGATATCATACACATAGACATTGTCGATTTCGTTTATTCTCGCATCCACATCGCGTGGAACGGCGATGTCGATAAAAAAAAGCGGGCGATTGCGCCGTTCGCGCATCCTGGATTTCACATCCTGAAAGTGCAGGATGGGATCGGGAGCTCCGGTCGAGGTCAGAACGATGTCCATCATTTTGATGTCGTCGACAAAATGTTCGAAGGGTATGGTGTCTGCCCTGAAGCGCCTGGCCAATTGAAAAGCCCGTTCGGGGGTGCGATTGGTTACCGTCAAGTGACGGACCCCTTGGGCTAGAAAATGTTCGGCCGCAAGCTCAGCCATCTCTCCGGCGCCGACGAGGAGCACCCGCTTGTCTCTGAGTTCACCAAAAATCTTTCGAGCGAGTTCCACCGCAGCATAACTGATCGAAACGGCATGTGATCCGATCATGGTTTCGGAGCGTACTCTTTTGGCCACGGAGAATGTCTTGTGCAGCAGTCGGTTGAGAATAACCCTGACAGTGTGGCATTCGGTGGCTTCACGATAGGCAGCTTTGATCTGGCCCAGAATCTGAGGTTCACCCACAACCATAGAATCCAGACTGGATGAAACGCGAAAGAGATGCCTCACCGCATCCAGATCTTCATAATGGTACAGATGCAAATCAAGGAGATTGCCTGCCAGGTTCCCCAGATAGTTCTGGAGCAACGCTTTCACTTCCTGGATAGCGATGCGGCGATCTTGACAGGTGAACAAAAATTCCACCCGATTGCAGGTCGACAGAAAGAACACTTCATCGACATGGGGCAAATGAGGAATCAAGTGGAGCGGGCTGACATGCTGCTGACACGACAATGCCAGCTGTTCCCGAAGTGCCACCGGTGCGGTCTTGTGGTTCATGCCTAAGAGCACAATGTGAAGCATATTCAATTCTTACCTGACAAAAACGCTATGGTGGCCTTTCAGAACCAGGTTAACCCCGAGAAAAGTCGTGAGCACCGCTGAAAACCCGAAAATGGCCAACCATGCTGCTCTGCGCCCTCTCCAACCGACTGCCAGGCGCTCATGCAGCAGGATGGCATAAATGAACCAGGTTATCAGAGCAAAGATCTCTTTGGGGTCCCAATTCCAGGGCGAGGGCCAGATGAAGCTTGCATAGGCAAACCCTGTCAAAAGACCGGCGGTCATGAGTGGAAACCCGACAATCAAGCAAATGTAATTGATCCGGTCAAGACGCTCGAGAGAAGGCAGGCGGGAGTAGAAGTATCCGAAGTTCTTCCGTTTGATTTGCCTTTCTTGCAGAAGATACATGATTCCCGCCCCGAAAGCCAAGGCAAACACCGCGTTTGCCAGGAATAGGGTGGAGACGTGCAGGACAACCCAGCCGCTTTGAAGAACACCGCTCTTGGGAATCATATCTGTCGGCAGCAGCCGTGACAGTAACATGAACAGTACTGCCAGAGGAGAAACGAACGATCCAAGGATCCGCAATTGCAAACGTAACTGAACCAGCAGGTAGGTTACCACGAAAACCCAGGTGAAGAAGGAGAGGGCCTCCTGGCTGGAGGTCACGGCCAGATAACCCATGCTCAGGGAACGAAGAAGAATGGCGCCCCCGTGGAAGATCGCTCCTATAAGCAGAATGAGCCACGATACCCGGTGGATGGCCTCACGCTCACGCAGAAGATAGATTAGATATCCTATGCTGCCGGCGCAGTAGCACAGAGTGGCGACGACTAGGAAGACTGATTCCATGCTTCATTCCAAAT
>JGI20214J51088_10003067_pt1 | contig 11039 bp, 7 predicted proteins | sample WetSurMetagenome_FD_51088 | JGI IMG/M metagenome (IMG submission 51088)
GCGTACGCCCGCTCCGGTGGGTACTCGCCGGGATCCTGGTGGCGTTCGCCATGGTCCTCGCGGCGTGGCTTGTCATCCCGCCGTCCAATGTGCGGGACTGGCAGCCCGACGTGATGACGCTGCCCTTTGCCGACATCGATGGAGATCGCGTCCTCGTGCACAACGTCCGCAACGCCGAGTACCGGACCGAGACCGACTACACCGTGCACCTCGAGGACCGCACGCTGGACCTCTCGAAGCTCCGCTCCCTNGATCTCTTCCTCATCTACTGGGGATCGCCNCTCATCGCCCANACCATCATGAGCTGGGGGTTCGANGANGACCAGTACCTGGCCATCTCGATCGAGACGCGCAAGGAGAAGGGCGAGGAGTATTNCGCGCTGCGCGGGTTCTTCCGCCAGTACGAGCTCGTCTTTGTGGTCGCGGACGAGCGCGACGTCGTGCGCCTGCGCACGAATGTCCGCGGCGAGGACGTCTACGTCTACCGACTCGACGTGTCCCCTGCGGACGCTCGCGTGCTTCTGCTCCGGTACCTCGAGGAGATCAACCAATTGCGCGAGCGGCCCCAGTGGTACAACGCCCTGACGGGGAATTGCACGACGGCGATCCAGCGCCTCGCCCGGTCGGGCGCGCGCCAGTCGTGGTGGAGCTGGAGGCTCCTCGTGAACGGCTACTTCGACGAGCTGGCGTACGATCTCGGCGCCATCGATCGCTCCCTGCCGTTCTCCGTTCTCAAGGCGAAGAGCCACATCAACGAACGGGCCAAGGCCGCCGCCGAGGACCCACGCTTCTCGGTCCGGATCCGGGACGGGCTCCCGCGGATGTCCCCGGACCCCGGCGCTGCAGGGGGGACCCAACAAGACCAGCGCGGCGCCGCGGGTTCCCTGAGGCTGCTCGACCGCGCTCTGCAGCAACGCAATGTGATGGAAGATGCCGCAATGAACCAGAATCACTTTAATGATGAAAGGAGAAGAGGATGCAGACAAAGAGAAGCATGAATTCAGGCAGACTGTTGTTGGCAGTGGCAGCAATGCTCATGGCAACGGTCTTGAGCAATGTGTGTCCAGGGTCGGCGTTGGCCGCGGGCGCCAGGGAGATCGACAATAAAGCGACACAGGCGTTGGCAACCCTTTACAGGACTACCCCCGCCGCCAAGAGCTTAGCCGCCAAGGCAAAGGCGGTGCTCATTTTTCCGGACATTGTCAAAGGCGGCTTTATCGTCGCTGGACAATTTGGCGATGGTGCGCTGCGAAAANGCGGCAAGACCGTTGGGTACTATCGATCGCTTGCAGCCTCTTATGGTTTTCAAGCAGGGGCTCAATCGTTTGGCTATGTGTTGTTTTTCATGGACGAAGAATCGCTCAAATATCTTGACCAGAGTGACGGCTGGGAAGTCGGGACGGGTCCGAGTTTGGTGGTGTTGGACCAGGGATTTGCGAAAAGCCTTTCCTCGACAACTCTGCAGAAGGGTGTTTACGCCTTCATCTTCAATCAGAAGGGTCTGATGGGCGGGGTCGGTATCCAGGGAACAAAAATCACGAGGATCACGCCGGGCAAGTAAGCGCGGTTGCTGCCCGGAGTTTTGCTCCTCCGGCCCGGCGTCAGGCATGGATTGAACAATACCAAAAAGCTGCAAAGCAAAGCTGCATTATGAATATCGTTGCTGGTTTGAACTCACATTTGGAGCTGAAAACCGTTCCTTTTCCCATTCGAAACAGACTGGTGCTTGATTGCATAAATCCTTGACCTACCCCCCATGACCCCGAGGGTCACAACGAACAATGAAATCCCCCTTTTGTAAAGGGGGGCAGGGCGGATTTCATATAAATTGTCATTCCGAGGCGGCACCCGTGAACCATGAAAATGTGGGTTGGATCTTTTGAACCCGCAACCCGGAACACGCAACTCGGAACCTCTTTTCTATGTAAACATAGCAAGTCCCCACCGAAAAGCCTCGCCACCGGTTCCTGCAAAAAATGCCAAGAAATATTCACCCGATTGACAGTTTTTCATACAAATAGCTGTTCGCATAGAGTAGTCTTGCACCAATCAATTGAGGAAGGAGGTCCTCTGTGAACGAATTGTCGTTTCAGCACTATCTCCTGGGTCTCATCGCCGTGGCCAACAACATCCCTGCGATTCCTCTCTATCTGGAACTCTGCCAAGAGTTGGAAGCCAAGGAACAACATAAACTCTGCTTCATTGCCACGACGACCTCTTTGATTACCATGATCGTTGCCATGTTCACCGGCATCAGCATCCTGAACTTTTTTGACATCAGCATCGACGCGTTCCGAATCGCCGGCGGCCTCCTCCTCGTCAACACCGGCTTGGCGATGATGAGTTCGTCCAAGCAGGTAATCGTTCAAGGAGAGGGCACCGCCTTCTCGAAGATGATTTCCCTGGCGGTGATCCCCATTTCGATCCCGCTGACGACAGGGGCCGGCACCATGTCGACGGTCATCCTCTTTGCGGAGCAAATTCAACACTCTGATGTGCAGGCGCTCAAGCTTTTTTGCGCCATTCTGTGCATGACGCTCATCATCTATCTGTCGTTCCGCTATTCGACAGGCATCATCAAGGTCCTGGGCCACACCGGTATGGACGTCCTCTCCAAGATCTTCGGCCTCATAACCCTGTCTCTCGGCCTCCAGTTCATCATCAGCGGCATCAAAGGGGCCTTCCCCAAACTTGTTTGAGCTTCGCCCCCATCCCCGCGCTTCTCGCGCGCAGATCAGGCGACTTTTCGCCGTTGAAGCGCCTCCGTATTCCTCCGTCCTGAAACGGGAATGTCGCCTGTTTGAACCCGGCTTATGTCATGGTGGCATTGTCGGTGATAAGAGGAGCAGGGCCGGTGTTGAATGATCGTTGCTGAATGATTATAAATGCTGTCTCTGGAGAGCATGCCGGCTTCCGGAGACTTGAGAAGGAGATATCGTATGAATGAACATGTCCCGGAAAATTTATCACCGGAAGAATGTGCCAGGAAGATTCTCGAAATAAGCGGCGCCAAGTTTGAGCCCGACATCGCCGCGGATCTGTGGGACAAAATATTGCAGCATAAATGGCTTTTGTCGGAAAAGGTGGGTAGGGACGTAGGGTTCCGGACCGCATGCATCGATTTCCTGGAAAACATGGAACAAGCTCTAAACGAGTACATGACCTATAAGCGGAGAGATATTCTCATTGAGATGGGGGCACAGAGCATCGGAAGAGGGGTCTGGGATACCATCTCTGATTCCCAACCCCCGAAGCAGCTGGTTCAGCGAAGGATCATCCTTCCGTTCATGGAAGAGGATATTTCCAGAAAACACGGGGTGACTCCTCCCAAGAGTATTATTTTCTTCGGCCCGCCGGGGACGGGGAAGACTCATTTCGTGAAGGCGATAGCCGGGGTCCTATCCTGGTGGTACATCGAGATTGCCCCCAGCATGCTTATGGAGGAAGGCTCGGAGAAGGTGGGCGCCAACCTCCGAAGGGTCATGGAAAAGGCGCGAAAACTTGAGGAGGCCGTTATCTTTATTGATGAGTTTGAAGAACTGGCGGGCTCTCGTGATCATGCGGACCGCCTGGACAAATCCATTACCAATGAATTTCTGAAACAGGTACCCCTTTTCAAGAATGAATCCAACAAGGTGCTGCTCGTGTGCGCTACCAACTATATTCGACAGCTGGACCCCGCCCTGCTCCGACCGGGCCGGTTTGACTGCATCATTCCCGTGGGCGGCTTGAATGATGATGAGAGAAGGACGATTCTGGAATACTATCTCTCCCGACTGAACACCGGTGAAATCGATATGGGGCGCATCGTTAAAGAGACCTCGAGGTTTACCCCTGCCGATATTCAATACCTTTTTGAACAGGTCGCCCAGTATGCTTTTGAGCATGAAATCGCCAAGAAGCAGGATCACAAGGTCACCACGGAGACCATTTTTCAGATCATGCCCAAAGTCCGTCCTTCACTGACCGACGAAATCCTGGAAGAGTTTGAGCGAGACAGCCATACCTATGCCCGTGTTTGAGCGACCATGCTGAGCAGAGGTCACCATGAAAACGGAGAGTTCCTCAACCATACGCGTCGTTCATCAGGTGCGGGGCCGTGCCCGGCTCGCCGTTCCGGGTTTGTACCGATCCGAAGCGGTGGCCGGGCACTTGAACCAGGTTCTCCCCCGTTCTCTTGGAATCAGGCGTGTCTCACCCAACGCCCTAACTGGGAACCTGCTTGTCCTGTTTGCTGAACCCCATTCCATCGACACGGTGCTTTCCCTGGTTGACGGGGTGGTGCGGGAATTTGAGAGTCTCCGGCCCGGGGACACGATCCCGCGCTCGCTCGGCGGCCTCAGCCCACTGCCCGACGAATCGTCAAAGAAGACGGAACAGCTGTTCATCGCCGGAGCGGAAGATAGCGCAAGTCAAGGTCCGGATGAACCCCTGAGCCCATGGCACTTTCTTGAGCCGACTCAGGCGGCCTCGCACTTCGGCGCCTCACTTGAACACGGATTGACTCACGCTGCCGTCCGGAGCCGGCAACTGCAGTATGGTTGGAATGCTCTACCGGGAATGGCCGCCCGCCCATTTCTTGCCATTGCGAAGGCTCAGGTTATCTCCCTGCCGATCCTGCTCATTGGAGCCTCAGCGGGCCTTTCCGTGGCTACCGGAAGGATGGCCGGAGGACTGCTCGCTTTGGGGGTGGCTCTGGTGAACGCCGCTGTGGGTTGTGTCACGGAATATCGAGCCGAAAGGTCCCTTGATGTGGTGAAGCAAGCGGTTCAATTGCAGGCCGTTGTGTTCCGCGAAGGGGAGCTCAAGGCAGTTCCTTTCGACGAAGTCGTCCCCGGCGATGTGATCGACCTTCAGGTGGGCTCCCGCGTCCCCGCCGACGCCCGAGTCGTCAACACCAACGGTCTGAGTGTCGATGAGTCGGCTCTCACCGGTGAGAGCATCCCGGTCGCCAAATCCGCCGCGAAACTCCAGCCCGCAGACCATGCCATGAACCAGCGACGTAATATGGTCTATCGAGGGACGTTGGTGGTGGAAGGCAGTGGTCGCGCGCTGGTGGTAGCCATCGGTGAGAATACCGTTTTGGGAAGACTGCAGGGATTCCTGGGAGAAGTCTTTCCCCCCGAGGCCCTGGTTGCAAAGGATATGAGGCAGATTGCCCGGCACCTCATCGTGCTGGGATTCGGCACCTCTGTCCTCTGCCTGGGCATCTGCCTGTTGCGAGGACCTGGTCTGCTGAGCGCTCTCCGCCAAAGCCTCTCCCTGTTTGCCGGAGCCCTTCCGTCGGGGCTTTCAACCCTCGCGATCAGCGCTTTTGCCCTGGGACATCGAGAAATCAGCCGCAACCGCGTGCTGGTTCGACGACTTCGAGCCTTGGGAAGTCTTGCCTCGATACAGGTCGTCTGTTTTGACAAGACCGGCACCCTCACCCAGAACCGCATGACCGTAACCGAGCTTCATGTCGGCGCCAGGCACGTCTGGGTGGAGGGTTCCGAGTTTTTCGGCGCGGAAAGCAGACTGCAACCGCTTGCCGATCCCGATGTCGGATGGCTGATCACCCTCGGGGCGCTCTGCAATGAAGCAGCCCTCGTCAAAGAAAGCGGGCACCGATCCATTGAGGGCTCATCCACGGAACAATCCATCATCCGGTTGGCCCTAGATGCCGGCTTTGATCCGGTTGCCCTGCGTTCCCGGTATCCGCTCACCGACATTGCCCATCGCACCGAGGATCATCATTTCATGGTCACCACTCACCGGTGGGCGGAGCAGACCACGCTGCTGGCAGTCAAGGGAAGTCCCCTGGAGGTGCTGGAGCGGTGCAGTCATATCGGCCTCGGGGGTGCGGTCGTCCCCCTTGAGGAGAGTGATCGTCATCGCATCGGGATAGAAAACTCGATGATGGCCGGCGGAGGTTTGCGCGTGCTGGGGGCAGCCTGCCGCTGGGAAGAAGGAGAGGCACTGCGGGCGGCTCTTGATGACGAGCCCGGATTGACTTGGGTCGGGCTCTTCGGCCTGGAGGATCCACTCAGGGAAGAAGCGAAACCACTGATCGAGTCCCTTCAGCGGGCAGGCATCAAAACCGCCGTCATAACCGGCGACCAGAGCCTGACCGCCTATCACATCGGAGACAAGCTGGGGCTGAGTGGTGATGAGGCCTTGAGCATCCTGGATGCGACCGATTTGAACCAGCTCAGCGAGGCAGGGTTGCGAAATGTGGTAACCCGGGCCCATGTTTTTGCCCGCTTGAGTCCTACCCAGAAGCTTCAGGTCATCCAGGCTTATCAGAGTGAAGGCTTGAGTGTCATGATGGTCGGTGATGGGTTCAACGACGTTTTGGCTCTGAAGGTCTCCGACGTGGGCGTTGCCATGGGCATAGAGGGAGCTGATCTTGCCAGGCAAAGCGCTGATTTGGTGCTGGAGGATGACGACCTCAGAGCCGTCATGGCAGCTATTGCTCAGGGCCGATCCTTCTACCGTAATTTACGGGGGAGCGTGCGCTACTTGCTCACCACCAGCCAGACCGATCTGCTTCTGGGAATCTCGGCTGAAACCGGTCTGCTCAACCAGGACGTCGGCCTCGGACACGCTTTCTGGACGAATCTGGTGTGCCTTTCCCTGGCTCATGAACCCGCTCTGAAAGATGACGGCCGACTGACGACCCCGGATGGTCGGGAGGGGTTGCTGCAAGGCCATGAGGTGAAAGCTGCCCTGTGGGATTCCGCGGGCATGATTACCTGCGCCGGTGCTGCGGGCGGTTACGGGGCGCTGAGATATGGCGCCGGGGAAGATGCCGGCCGTTTGTTCATGGGCAGTGCCGCCATCAATCAACACCTTTTCGCGCGATCTTGTCGCGAGGGAACGAAGGATGCGGACGGGGTGAAACCCTCCGGCACCCTCCTGCATCTGATCGTCGGCACAGCCATCGGCACGCAGCTGGCCGTCGTCCTGTTCCCCGGGTTGGGTCTATCCCTCCGGACCTTCGCTTCCTCCCTGGCCGACGCCGCTATGTTGGGTCTGGCCGGTTTCTCCTCCCGGGCACTCCTCACCGCAGTGCAAAACAGGAGGAGACGAGAAGTGATTTGACACGTGGATGTCACGGCATGATCATGATTGCGCAATGTTCCAACCCCGGGGTGACGCGAGCTGCACGTTTTGCGCGGGCTTCCTGACGACCGTCGATCCGGAGCGAGCCCATGCGCGTTTCAAAGAGGCCGGATGGAAGAGCCTCCGGATCCGGGCGCGACGCGACAGTGGCCGGTAAGCTCAATCGCATCAGAAACACCCACCCTATCCATCCGGCGCCGCTGCCCGCAAGGGCGGTTTTCAGCAGCCGCCGCTTGGGGAGATCAATCAACCCTGACATGAGGTGGCCAAGAGTGCACCCATCTGCTCGAGAACCCGCTCGGCCGCATCGGGTCTTGCCAGGACTCGGACCTTGGAGCTGAGTCTGTGGAGTTCTTCTTCATCGTGCAATAGGGCCACGACGGTTTCTGCCAGGTTGACACCCTCCCGGTCGGGAGTAATCATAACGCAAGCCTCGTGCTTGAGATAATGCAGAGCATTGGCTCTTTGGTGATCCTCGGTTACCTCGGAGGACGGCACAATGATGGCGGGCTTTCCCAACTGAGCAAGCTCCGCCAAGGTCACCGCGCCCGCCGCAGAAACCACTAGATCGGCAACGGCATAGGCCTCTTCGATATTCGCCAAAAACGGCCTGACGATAAACTGCGACAGCATGTCGGCAGACATCTCCGGTCGGCTGTTCTCAAAGTACCGGGCGCCCGTCTGCCAGAGTATCTGAACTTGGTTTTGTGAGAGAGCGGTGAGGCTATGGAGGACCATTTCATTCAGCGACCGTGAACCAAGACTTCCGCCAACCACCAGCAGTGTTTTGCGGTCGGGGTTTAGGCCGAGGCGCTGAGCCGCATCCTTCTTGGTGAGCGAGGAACGGACAATGGATTTCCGAATGGGCGTCCCGGTAAGCACGGTCTTGTGACGGGGAAAATGGTCACGGGTCGTCGGAAAAGAAGTACATATGGTGTTCACTTTTCCGGCCAGCAGCTTGTTGGTAAGTCCGGGCTGACAGTTGGGTTCGATAATCAAGGAAGGGATCCGGCGCAGGGTCGCGGCATAAACCAGTGGCCCGCTGGGATATCCGCCCAAGCCGAGAACGAGATCCGGGCCATAGTGCCTGATGATTTGCAGCGAGTGTCGGATGCTCAAGGCCATTTGAAAGGGCAATAGCGTATTCCGGACCAAGCTCCCGCGCACCAGGGGCTGAATCTTCAAATGATGGACTGCTTCCACCCGGGTAATAACCTGGTCAATGCCCATGCGCCCTCGGGCGCCCACGTAGACGATCCTGCTCGACGGCAGGCGCTCTTCCAAGATCTCAGCCAAGGCAGCGGCCATGAAGTGATGCCCGGCGGTATCGCCACCACTCATTATGATTTTCATCTCAGTCCAGCGTCTTTCTCATCCGAACCACTGCTCATGTCTTTTGGGGACACCGTAAAAAAATGTTAGAAAACATATTCTCAGCGTCACCCCGGCGGAAGCCGGGGTCCAGGAAGCCTTGCCAAGCCTGGATTCCGGTCTGCGCCGGAAAGCCGGAAATGGGCGCTTTGGGACTTTTCAGCATCCTGCTAAACGATGAAAAGGACGGTGAAAAACCTGCAACCCGCAACCATTCAAAGCAGTCTATCAGCATGTGGGAGATGCCTGCTGGTGTCACTGCCGCTCAAGGGGTCCAACGTTCACCCTGTATACTCGCGCAAACGGACTGCGATCAAGAGTCAAGTCAAAATACGGCTGGAATTGCCGGGGGTCGGAAATGAGCAGCTGAATCATCAGGGAGCGGTAGATCCTGGTGTCCATAAGGTATTGAGAACCGCTGATGGCGTTCTGCACAAGCGCCCATTCACTGGGCCTCTCCGGCCATTGGCTGTGCCTGTGTCCCTCGGGGGTGAAGAGGTCGGCACTTGCCAGCTCCACATCCTGCTGCCCGAATGGAAGAGTCCCCTTCTCCCAATTGATCTCCGGTGCCGCCGGCAGGGGAAAGATCTTTCCCCGATTGAACCTGCCGTCGACCAAATCCATCGTGCCAAAGGCACTGATCACCCCGGCAATGTTCAAATTCTCCCAGGACACCACAAGGTACTGCGGAGCCGAAACAACATCGACAACGGGAAGAACCTCTGCCAGGCTGTCGATAAGTGAGCGGGCGTCTTCCGGAGCCAGATCGTGAAGGAGTCGCGAAAAGGGGTTGTCGTAGTTGGGGAAGTTTCCCTCCCGACCCTCTTGGGCGTTGGCCTTTGCCTGCCATGAGGCCGTATAGGCGATGATGTTTCGAGCATAATCAGAGGATTCCGCAGCGTAGATCCGCGAGAGGGGAACCAAATACTCGCCGCTGTTTCTTTCCCCATCGGCAAAGGTGGTCCGCTGGGCGAAGTACTGCACCGCATACCCGAAATCCCACCACGACCAGAACTGAGCATTCCTGTCAACCCGTTCTCGCATCTCCCGAAGCGTCTCGGCATAAGGCTTGGAAACCACCATGGTCGGCCGAAAATAGGCCAGGGACTGAGCCAGGGTCCATAGGGTAAATGCGAGAAGCAGCCCCTGGGTCAGCCAACGGAACACCGTTCGGCAACGCAAGTCCCGCAGCATCATGGTTAATCCGCAGCCGAGGCCGAGTCCCATGACGACGCCCCCGTACATGGAAAACCTGACACCCAACTTGGTGCTGGCGATGGCCAGGAGGAGCAGCGGCAGGAACAGCAAAGCCGGCGGGTGTTGGAGAACGAGGTAGAGATAGCCGGTAAGACCCAAAGTGAACAGCGCCCAGTTGCCGGCTAACAGTTTCATGGCGTCCAGCGGGGTCGTGGGGACGGCTTCGCCGACCGTGCGGATCGTGGGCGGCAGGTGGAGCTGTCCGTCGGCCAAGGTTCGGTGGCCGTATCGAAAGATATCCCGCCCGATGGAGAGGACCACGCCAACGACATCGATGTCGGCAAAAAGCGCCGTGAGAAGGACTGCCAAAACAGCGGCGGACCATTTTTTCAAATGCCGGAACCTCGGCCGGAGGGATCCCGCAACGACAATGCCAAGAGCGGCCGTCAGGCTAAACCATTTTCCGAAACTTATCGCCAAGACCATGAGCATGGCTATTCCCAACAGGTGCAGAGGGAGCTTCGGCCTGGGGAGGAGAAGCAGGAGGGCCAGGCAGAAGAGGATGCTCAGGATAATGGAGGCTCCTCCCGGGTAGCACCAGAGGTACGCCTTGCCAAAGAGTCCCATGATCAAAGGAGGGATTGCAAAACTGCGGTCCCATAATCGCTCCCGGCCGATTTCCTGCCGTCCTGGAAGCGACTCGTACCACCCGATGAGGAACACAATGAAGCAGACGGGAAAAAAGAGCGTGTAGACATCCGTATCCAGCGAGCCAAGCCGGGTTCGTTCCAGGTAGGGAATAGCCGCTCCCGCCATGACTCCGGAGAGGACCGCCGCTTCCGGAAGTCCCCACCGCAAGATCAACAGGCAGATGGGTAAGGAGGTCATCGGGGCAAGAAAGGCAGGGAGCCAGAAGCCGACATTGCCCGTCTGCCACCCGGTAGCTTCGTGCAACAGGCGGAGCAACCGCGCCAGGGGTTCCCCGGAATGCTGATTGATCCCGGTGGCGCCCGCATACCAGCCGTATGTGTCAGCGCTTGCCGCAAGCCATTCGCCATCCACTCGGGCTGCAGACGGATCCCAATCGGGCCAATCCAACAGCCTGAGACCCAAGGACAAAAGGAAAGTCAGTGCTAGAAGGAGCACATGACCGGCCTTGAGGGATCGCATGAAAACAAAGGATGTCTGCAATGGTCAGAGCCCTACAGTTTGGCTTTCAAACGAGACCACACCAACATGGCAGGTCCTCCCGGTTGTGATCGTAATCGAATCGACGAAGACCATTAACAGGTTTTGCCCCTTGGTGAACAGAATTTTTTCCCTGTTCGTTGTTTTCTTGATAGTCGTTTCCGAATGTGTGAAAACAA
>JGI20214J51088_10003068_pt1 | contig 11038 bp, 8 predicted proteins | sample WetSurMetagenome_FD_51088 | JGI IMG/M metagenome (IMG submission 51088)
TGCTGCAGTCTGCGGTAGGAGCCGAGCACGTTGGCGGCCGCCTGCTCGGCGGGGCTGGGCGCGAAGAAGGGGTGGATGTTGACCAGGATCGGGTCGCAGTGTCCGGCCAGCCGCCGGCCCTGGGATTCGAATGCGACGACGGCGGCGACCATGGACATGGCGCTGGTGACGGCCACCGCGGGGCGGCCCCCGGCCTTCAGCTTCGTCCGCACCATCTCGATGTCGGCGATCAGCTGGGCGAGCGAAATCGGGACCGGGCACGCCTCCGGCTCGCCCGGCAGGCACTCGTTGCCGACGATGATGCCGGCCACGTTGTCGTTGGCGAGCGCCAGCCGGACGGCCTCGTCCATCTGCGCGCGCGTCCCGCCCGGGGCGGCGGGGTCGTCGTGGTTGAGGCCGCAGGCGTAGACCCCCTGGAAAATCGTAAGATCCGGGAAGTGCGTGCGGGCGAGCGGAGGGATGCGGCTCAGGCCGTTGTCGGTCCCGAAGGTGCGCAGCTGCCGGAAACCGGCCCGGTGGATGAGCTCGAGGTCGCGCAGGATCTGACGCTCGTCGAGGGGCGGCCCGCCGGGCCGCTGCCCTTCAAACCGGTACGGCCCGTAGGCGACGCCGATGAAGGGGGCGCCATCCGCCGCGAGGCCCCCTGCGGGAAACAGGCCGGCCAGCATCAGCAGCAGGCCGATCGCAACGCCGTGCGGGCGCATCGGCTACTTCAGCCTCCGCCAGCGCATCGCATCCCCCCGGCGGATGCCGAAGCGCTCGGCAAAGCCGGCCTTGGCCTCGACCACGTAGCGCGCGGGCCCGCTGGAGGCGTAGGTCTGGTCGGACATGGGGGTGGTTGCGGCGGCGATGTTCAGCACCGTGCCGGCCGTGTCGATGAAGATCATGTCGAGGGAGCCCGGCGTGTTGCGCATCCAGAAGGTCTGGATCTCCGCCGCTTCGAAGATGAACAGCATGCCGCCCATGTAGTCCGGCAGCGCCCGGCCCATGAGCCCGCGGGCGCGGGTCTCCGGGGCTTCGGCGATTTCGACCGCCAGGCTCACGATCGTCGCCCCGTCGGGCCGCCGGAACTCCACCACGCCGTCCGGCCGCAGGAGGCCCGCGGCCGCGCCGGCCGACGGGTCGATCGCGGCCCAGCAGATCGCCAGGAGAATCAGCCCGCCGGCGATGCGCGCGGCGGCGAGCGGGGATGCGCCGTCCATGGGGGTGTCTCCGGTTGGGTGTCGAGAACGCTGCAGTCCTGTTACTCCATCCCCGGTCGGAAGGCAATTCAGGACCCGCCCGGGCATGCTACGGGCCGGCCGAGAGCGCCGTGACCGGTGAGCGTCGCGACGGGCGGCGCGGCCACATTCCCGTTGACAGCCCCGCGCCCATCCCATACTTTGACACGGCCGCGCGCGCGGCTCCAACCTCATCTTCGGGAGGTCCCCATGCAGATCACGTTCTACGGCGCTGCCCGCGAAGTCACCGGCTCGATGCACCTCGTTGCGAACGGGGAAGACCGTGTGCTGCTCGACTGCGGTCTTTTCCAGGGCCGGCGCAGCGAGAGCGCGGAGAAGAACCGTGTTCTGCCCTTCGACCCGCGGATTCTGACCAACCTGGTGCTCTCGCACGCGCACACCGATCACTCCGGCCGCATCCCGCTGCTGACCCAGAAAGGGTTTGCGGGTCGGGTCGTCTGCACCCGGCCGACGCACTCCGCCTGCACCTACCTGCTGCCGGACTCGGCCAGCATCCAAGAGTCGGACGCCGCCTACCTCAACTACAAGACCGTGCGACAGGCACTGACTCACCGGGCCGCCGCGAACCAGGTCGGGATGACGCCGGAAGAGGCGAGAGCGCTGCTCAAGAAGGGCCGCCACGAGCTCAATACGGACGCCATCAACGATCTGCTGGCGTCCCTGAGGCTCGACACCGTTCGCCCCCTTTACACTCTCAAGGACGCCGAGGCGGCGCTCTCCGTCTTCGAAGGGTTCCCCTACGAGCACACGATCGAAATCGGGCGCGAGATGACGTGCACCTTTTACGATGCCGGGCACATCCTGGGATCGGCCATCAGCATGATTTCCGAGCGGCGCAACGGGCGCGCGACCCGCATCGGTTTCACCGGGGACCTCGGCCGGTTCGACAAGCCGATCCTGAACAACCCGCAGCTCACCTTCCCGGACGCGGAGCGCGAGGTGGACCTGCTCGTCATGGAGAGCACCTACGGCGACCGCCTGCACGAGCCGGTGGCGGACCTCAAGGGCCAGCTCCTGGACGTCCTCCAGACGGCGCTCCAGCGCGGGGGCACGGTCCTGATCCCGGCCTTCGCCTTCGGGCGCACCCAGGTGCTGCTGTACGTCCTGCACGAGCTCTACAACGAGCGGCGGCTGCCCCGCGTGCCGATCTACGTCGACAGCCCGCTGGCGGTTCACCTGACCCAGGTCTTCGCGGAGCACCCGGAAGTCTACGACCGCGACACCCAGACGACCTTCCTGGCGAAGGGGCAGAACCCGTTTTTCTTCGACCAGATCCACTTCGTGCGGTCGGTCGAGGAGTCCATGGCCCTCAACCGGGACGAGACGCCCAAGATCATCATCGCGGCCTCGGGGATGTGCGAGGCCGGGCGCATCCTGCACCACCTGCGCTTCAAGATCCACAACGAGCGCAACACCATTCTGATCGTGGGCTACATGGCGGAAAACACGCTGGGGCGCCGCATCGAGGAGGAAGGCCGGGCCTACGAGAGCTCCGGCCGCAAGGGTCCGGCGCCGGTGCTGCGTTTCTTCAACAAAGAGTACCCGCTCAAGGCCCACGTCGCCAAGATCGGCGGGTTCTCCGGCCACGCCGACCAGGCCGAGATGCTGCGCTTCCTCAAGGGGTGCAACCTGCGCATCAAGGCCATCGCACTGGTGCACGGTGAAGAGCGGCAGGCCCTGCATTTCGCGGATGTCCTGCACCGGGAAGGCTTCAGCGTGAGCGTCCCCCGCCGCGGCGAAACCCTCCGGGTGGCATGACGGTCGAGGCGAGATCTCCGCACCCGGTCTGCCCGCCCGGCCCGGGCGCGCGGTTCCACCCGGCCTTCCTCGTCCTCCTGCTCGGCTTCGTCACCGTCTTCATCAGCTATTCGGTGCGGCTGGGCTACGGCGTGGTCCTGCCCGAGATGATCCGCACCCTCGGGTTCAGCCGCACCGACGGGGGCTCGATCTACAACGCCTATCTGCTCACGTACATCGTCATGGCCCCGCTGACCGGCTACCTCACGGACCGCCTGGGCGCGAGACGGGTCATCACGGTCGGGCTCCTGCTGCTCGGGGCCGGCGTTCTCGCGCTCGGCGGCGCCGACCGTCTCTGGACCGCCTGCGCGGCCTACGGCGTGGCCGGTCTCGGGGCGACCGGTCTCTGGGTCCCGGTCATCACCGTCGTGCAGCGCTGGTTCGCCTTCGAACGCAAGGGCCTCGCGCTGGGCATTCTCTCGACCGGCTACGGCCTGGGTTTCGCGGTCGTGGGGGCGCTGTTCCCGTGGGTGGTGGACCGCTTCGACTGGCGCCACGCCTGGTACGCGCTCGGCCTGCTGGCACTGGCCGCAGCCGTGCCGGTCGCGCTTCTGCTGCGCAGCGACCCGGCCGATCGCGGCTGCCGCCCGTGGGGCAGCGACCGCGAGGCGGGCACCCCGGCCGCGCGCGGGCACCGGGTGCCGTTGCGCCGGATCCTGGCCGAGCCCAATTTCTGGTTCATCGGTGCGTCGTACTTCGCGCTGTCTTACGGGCTCTACGGCTTCACGACCTTCATGGTGGACTACGCCACCTACCAGCTGAACCTGCCGCTCGAAAAGGGCAGCCTGCTGGCGACCATCCACGGCCTGCTGCAGATGGCGGGGGTTCTGTCGCTCCTGCCGCTCTCGGACCGCTTCGGGCGCAGGCGCACGATCCTGGTCTCCAACAGCATGATCGCGCTCCTGCTCGCGGCGCTGATCCTGCCGTCGGGCTCCTGGGCGCGGCTCTGCCTGGTCACCGGTGCGATGGCGGTGTTCTACGGGGCGACCTTCCCCATTTACGGGGCCTGCGCAGGCGATTATTTTCCGCGCGAGGCGATCGGGACGGTGGCCGGGTCCTGGACGCCGTTCTATGGCTCCGGGGCGATCCTGACCCACTGGGTCACGGGCAGTCTGCGGGACGCAACCGGCAGCTACGACCTCGCCTTTCTCATCTGCGCGCTGATGGCGGGGCTATCGGTCGCGCTGATGCTGCGGGTGCGCCGGCAGTCGCAGCGCCAGGCGGGCGCTGCCGTTCGGCGCGAATCGGTTGACTGATCCCCGCATCGCTGTGCACCGACACGAGGTGGCCTGCCATGCCGGCATCTGCGCAGGCCAAAGATGACAGCGGAACATGTCGTTCCGCAATTGATCTGGAGGTGGAAAATGGTTCGCTGGATATTTTGCCTGCTGCTCCTGCCTTCCGTCCTGTGGGCTCAATCCGAGATGGTCACCGGCAAGGCAACGCCGGCCGAAGTAGTGCAGAAGGTCCGTGAGGCCGCCCAGTTTCTTTCGCAGAATGGGGAAAGCGGTCTGAAAGAGATCGAAAACCCCCGGGGCCGTTTCGTCTGGAAGGACACGTTCGTCTGGGTGACCGAGTGCGAGAAGAACTACTGCCTGCCCAACCCCAGGCGCCAGGACCTGGGGATAAACCTCTCCCAGATGAAATGCCAGCAGACCGGCAGGCTCTACATCCTGGGGCTCTGCGACGATATGGCGGCCCACCCGGAAGGGGCCTGGGTGGAACACTGGCAGCCTCGGCCCGGGTTCGATACCCCCCAGAGAAAAGTCAGCTTCATGATGCAGGTGCCGAAATCGCCATACCAGGTGGTCTGCGATACGTTCGACGATGAGACGACGCTCGAGGCGCTGAACAAAATTTCCAGGCGGAAATAGACCATGAGGTTCGCGAGGCCGCACATCGGCGGACGAGCGNTGCCCNCCGTCCGGCGGGCGAGCCGGCTTCTTTGGAGGATACGGCCGTGAGCCGCTTCTTGTGCTTGGACATCGGCGCCGGAACGCTGGACCTGCTCTGGTACGACACCGAGTCCGTGCACCACTATAAAGCCGTGGCCGTATCCCCGGTGCGGACCGTCGCCGAGCGGGCCGCCGGCCTGCCCGGCGACCTCGTGGTCACCGGCTGCGAGATGGGGGGCGGCCCGGTCACGACGGTGCTGCGGCAGCGGGCACAGGCCCACCGGGTGGTCGCCTCGGCCTCGGCCGCCGCTACCCTGCACCACGATCCGGAGCAGGTGCGCGCCTGGGGGGTCACGGTCGTGGACGACGCGGAAGCCCAAGCGCTCGTCGGCCGGCCGGGGTGGGCGCACCTGGTGCTCCAGGACGTCGAGCCGGAGCGCATCGAAGGCCTGGTCGCCGGTCTGGGGGTGCCCTTCGAATTCGACGCCGTGCTCGTCTGCGCCCAGGACCACGGCGCGGCGCCCCCCGGCACCTCGCACCTGGATTTCCGGCACCGGATTTACCGCGCGCGGCTGGAGGCCTGCCCGTACCCCCACACCCTGCTGTTCGAATCCGTCGAGGTCCCGGCCGAGCTGAACCGCCTGCGGTCGATCGCCGGCACGGCCGGCCGGCTGCCGACGCGGGCCGTCTTCGTGATGGACAGCGGCATGGCGGCCGTCGTCGGCGCCGCGCTGGACTGGCACGCGGAGCCGGGCGGACGGTTCACGGTCCTGGACGTCGCCACCTCGCATACGGTCGGGGCCACGATCGTGGGCGGCGAGCTCGCAGGCATGGTCGAGTACCACACCCGGGACCTCACACGGGAGCGGCTCGAACGGCTCCTGGAGGAGCTTGCGGCCGGCGAGCTCGATCACCGCAGCGTCCTCGCCGAAGGCGGTCACGGGGCCTTCGTCCGCGCCGCGGCCGGCCCGGAGGCGCTGAGAACCATCATCGCCACCGGCCCCAAACGCCGTCTGGTTCAGGGCTCGCGGCTGCCTATGATCTTCGGCGCCCCCCTGGGCGACAACATGCTGACCGGTTGCGCGGGGATGCTCGAGGCGCTGCGGCTGCGACTGGGGATGCCCGAGTTCGTCTATCTCTGAATCCGGCTGGGATCCGCAGTCAACCACTTCAGTCTTACGGCGGCACCTTGGGAGCTCGCCCGTCGGTGCTTGCTCAGCTGCAATCGGCGCGGGGCGCGGGTTTCGTCTCTATAGGGAATCGCTTGCGAGCGGAGGCGGAATAGACTAAATATCAAGACTCGGGCCCATCAGGGATCGGGCATCCGGTTTAAGGAATCGAGAAAGACGCGCGCTGCGATTCGGGCGTCGTTTGCACCCACTCACCCCTTGGAAAATGGAGGCGGACATGAGCGCATTTGATTTCGTTGCATCCAAGATGTACGAGTTTCGCGCACCCGGCATCATCCACTTCGGACTGGGCTGTCTCAAGAAGGTCGGCAGCGAATCCGCCCGCTTCGGCAAACGGGCGTTTGTTGTGACCGACCGGAACATACGCGAGGCCGGGTACGTCGCCCAGGCGGTCGAGGCGATGAAGGGGAACGGCGTTGAAGCGGTGGTGTTCGATCAGGTGAACGCCGAACCGAGCGACACGGTCGTGGGCGAGGGGCTGCGCGCGTACCGGGAGGCCAAGTGCGATGTGGTCGTCGCGCTCGGCGGCGGCAGTCCGATCGATGCGGGGAAGGCCATCGCCGCCCTATCCACCAACACGGCCAAGATCGCGGATTTCATGGGGGTCAATAAGATTGCCAAGCCCGCCGCACCCATCATCGCTATCCCCACCACCGCCGGGACCGGGAGCGAGGTCACCCGCTTCACGATCATCACCGACACGTCCAAAGACGTGAAGATGCTCATCGTCAGCGACTTCATCATGCCCCAGGCGGCGATCGTCGACCCGCTGCTGACACCTACGATGCCGGACTGGGTCTCGTCCTCCACGGCCGTGGACGCGTTGACCCACGCGATCGAGTCCTACATTTCGCGCAAGGCCCAACCGCTGACGGAGACCTTGGCGCTCGAGGCCATCCGCCTGATCAGCGCCTACCTTCGCCGCGCGTGGGCGAACCCCGAGGACCTCGAGGCCAAGCACAACGTCATGCTGGGCGCGACCGTGGCGGGCATGGCGTTCTCGAACTCGTCGGTCGCGATGGTGCACGGCATGTCGCGGCCGATCGGCGCCAACTTCCACGTGCCGCACGGGCAGTCCAACGCCATCCTGCTGCCGCTGGTGATGGAGTTCAGCTGCGTCGCCGCGCCCGAGAAGTTCGCGGACATCGCCGACGCGATGGGCGTCGACACCGAGGGGCTCTCCCCAATGGAGGCGGCCATGGAGGGTATTGCGGAGGTCCAGTCTCTCTGCGAGGACGTCCAGATCCCGACGGCAGCCGGTCTGAAGCTGAAAGAGGACGAGTTCATGCGACGGGCTCCGAAGATGGCCGAGGACGGCCTGGCCAGCGGCAGCCCCGGGAACAACCCGCGGCGGCCGACCAAGGAGGAGATCGTTCAGATTTACGGAAAGCTGTTCAAATAGAACCAGAGGCCTCACGTGCGTGAGGCCGTCAACCATCATCTACGAATAGCTTTTGCGNATTCCCGGAGGAATTCATATGGAACAGCATGTCATGGAAGGGCACACTAACCAGAGAGGTAAAATGAGCTGCGAACCTAAGAAACTAAAGTTCCATGCGGGTGGCAAATGGATTGAATCAAAGACTGCCAAGTATATGGAGTGCTTCGACCCCTCCACCGGGGAAGTCATTGCATTGGCGCCGCAATGCACCCCGGACGAAGTCGATTTGGCCATCAAGGCGGCTACGGAGGCTTTTCCCACATGGGCGGCCACCCCGCCGGGAACTCGGGCGCAGGTGCTTTTCAGACTGAAGGCGCTGCTTGATAAACATTTGGACGAATTAACCCTTCTCTTGGCCAAGGAGAACGGGAAATGTTGGATGGAGGCCCGCGGGGACGTTCTCAAGGTCACCGAGGTGGTGGAATACGCCGCAGGAGTCCCTCAGCTGATGAAGGGCCCCTCTCTCATGAACTGCACCACCGGCTATGACACGGTCCAGCATGTCGAGCCCTTGGGTGTGTTCGCCGGCATCGCCCCCTGGAACTTCCCGGCCATGATACCCCACGGTTGGATGGCCCCCCTGTGCATCGCTACAGGCAACACCTTCATCCTCAAAGCGGCCAGCTTCGTTCCCCAAAGCGCTATCCGCATCTTGGAACTGTGGCTGGAAGCCGGCCTTCCGAAGGGTGTTTTCAACCTCCTCACCTGCGGCCGCAACGAGGCCGAAATCCTGCTGAAGCATCCCGGCGTGGCGGGCATTTCTTTCGTAGGGTCTACCGGTGTGGGCCGCCATATCTACGCCACCGCTGCAGCCAATGGCAAGCGGGTCCAAGCCCTCTGCGAAGCCAAGAATCATGCCCTGGTGCTTAAAGACTGCAATCTGAAGAGAACCGCCATGGGCATCATGAACGCCACCTGCGGCTGCGCAGGGGAGCGATGCATGGCCTTGCCGGTGGTGGTTGCGGAGGAGTCCATCGCAGATGACCTTGTGGGCCTCATCAATGAATACATGGGTGCTCTCAAGGTGGGCCCTGCTTACGATCAGAGCTCGCAGCTCGGTCCCGTGGTCAACCAAGGGCACAAAGAATTTGTCACCGGTTGGATTGAGACAGGGGTCAAGGAAGGGGCCAAGTTGGTCCGTGACGGTCGGGGCCTGGTGGTGCCGGGTTATGAGAAGGGTTTCTATGTCGGCCCGACTCTCTTTGACCATGTCACCCCGGGGATGTCGGTGGGCGACAAGGAAATTTTTGGCCCGGTGTGCTGTGTCAAGCGGGTCAAAAACTTTGAAGAAGGCTTGGCCCTGATGAACTCCAATGAGTTCGCCAATGGATCTGTTATCTATACGCAGAGTGGCTATTACGCGCGCGAATTCGTGCGGCGCACGCATGGCGGGATGGTCGGGGTCAACGTGGGCATTCCGGTGCCGATAGGAATTTTTGGTTTCACCGGTCACAAGAATTCGTTCTTCGGAGACCTGCACGTCATGGGCATGGACGGGATCCGTTTTTATACCGAACAGAAGTCGGTAACGAGCCATTGGTTCGACCCCGAGGCGGTGGAGGTAAAGAAAGTCGATACCTGGGATGGAACAATAGACATGCGTCGCAATAAATAAGATGGCTGACCGCCAGGCGGCTTGCCGTAGTTATAGTCTATCAGACGCCTGGCCGAGGTCCTTCCGGGCATGAATGTGGGCCTTGATATTGATGTGGTGCAGGCCGAGCACATAGTCCATGTCCGGGGTTATCAAAAAAAGACGGGAGGCGCAGGCCTCCCGTCTTTTTTCAGTCTCGTGATAGATCGGCCTCCGCCGCGGCGATCCCACGACCGGGGATACTACGAACAGGATCGGGAGAATGACGAGAAGGGTTCTATGGATGCAGGTTTCTCATTCCCGGGAAGCCGTAACATGGTGCTGCTCGTGTATTTTGCCGTGGCTCTGAATTCCCGGCGGAGTCCTACGATGGCGGCCGTGGGAGGTTCGCCGGGGCGGCGAACGTAATCGAGGTTCGTGAGTTGTGGGGTCCCGGCAAGGCTGCTGCACGATGTTGCGAAACATAGACTGCAGTCGGGAGGCGGTGCTGGGGGCCCGGTAGGATTGCGCGTGGCGGCTATCGACCCGTCAGCGGCTCTTCCTTGCGGCGGGTGAAGTCGATGCAGAACGATGTGTCCATGGCCGCCGGGTCCTGGTAGAACCCCCCGAACCCCGCGGCGATGAACGCGCGCTTGAGGGCCTCGTACTCGGCCGCCCTGACCCGCCCGCGGATCTCCGGGTGCCGGTGCGCTTCGTACATGGGGCGGTACTGGGCCATGAGGCTGACGCTGACGTCCTCCGGGTCGAAGGCGGATTTCAAAAAGGCGAGGACCTCGGTGCTGGCGGACTGGTCGTTCGGCAGGACGAGGTGCCGGATGATCAACCCGCGCTCGGCGATGCCCTCCTCGTCTAACTGCAGCGGGCCCACCTGCCGGAACATGCGCCGGACCGCCTCTCGGTTGACCGTCACGTAATCCGGAGCCTTGGAGTAGCGGAGCGCGGGGGCGTCCGAACCGTACTTCATGTCGGGCAGCCAGATGTCGACGATGCCCGCGAGCAGGTCGATCGTCTCGCCCCGTTCGTAGCCGCCGCAGTTGTAGACGATCGGCAGGACCAGCCCTGCCGTCGCCGCCCGCCGCAGCGCCCGGACCACCCCGGGCAGGAAGTGCGTGGCGGTCACGAGGTTGATGTTGTGACACCCCAGCGCCTGCAGGCCGAGCATCTTCTGCGCGAGCTCCTCCTCCGCGACGACGCGTCCCTCCTCCTGGTGTGAAATCTGGTAGTTCTGGCAGAAGACGCACTTCAGCGTGCAGTAGGTGAAGAAGACGGTCCCGGAGCCGCCCGTGCCGGAGATGGGCGGCTCTTCGCCGTGGTGGGGGAAGATGCTGGAGACGACGGGCTCGCCGGGCGCCCCGCAGAACCCGCGCTCCCCGCCGTCCCGGTCGACCCGGCAGCGCCGCGGGCAGAGCTCGCATTCTGTCGCCAGGCGCTCGAGTGCCTGCGAGCGCTCCGACCATTCCGCGGCCGTCAGGTAGGTGTAGGATCCGGGTCGCATACCAATGAAATGTAAGGGCATCGCCCCCGTTTGCAAAGGATTTTCTGACAGGCGCGATGCGCAACGAGATGCCACCCGGCCGCCTGCAAGGGGGATGGGGAGGGGGTCGTAGGGGCGTTCACCCGTGGAAAAATTACTGTTGACAGCGGGGGTGCACCTGAATAAATAGGATTAAAAAGATCCTATTTATCTTTTTTGGTGGTGTATGCGGCTGACGCGAGCGGGTGAATATGCGGTGCGATGCGTGCTGCACCTGGCCTCCCGGGGGCAGGGGACGCTCTGTACCCGCAAGGACGTGGCGGAGCGGATGGATATCCCCGACCAGTTCCTGGGCAAGATCGCGCAGCAGCTGGCGCGGGCGGGGCTGATCGAAATCGTTCAGGGG
>JGI20214J51088_10003069_pt1 | contig 11036 bp, 10 predicted proteins | sample WetSurMetagenome_FD_51088 | JGI IMG/M metagenome (IMG submission 51088)
AAGGCTCTAGCCAGGGGTGAGACGCCGCCGAAGGCGGCGCCGAACCCCTGGTAGGGAATGCAGAAGCAAAGAGCCCCGCAAGGGGCGAAAGATATTTGGGGCGTCACAGGAGCCGGAATGAGCTAGCGGTTGCGCTTTCTTAGCTGCGGCAGCTCCTGATTAGTATCAGTTTTTGAGGCAGCGATTTTGGATGCCAACATTAAAACGCTTAGGTTATAATTCTATTTTCTAAGCAACCTCGCATGTGCATATGGAACACCCGGTGATGTATGAAAATTGTTGCGCCACATTCAATCGGACGGCTCTGGAGAGCCGTCTTCACTGGTCGCATTTTGCCTTAGGGTGGATAGGTCTCCAGACCCGTACTGTCTGGGCGGAGCCCCGATCCCCTGCGCCATTGTTCGGAGCCGTTCCGCAGAAGGATGCGGTGGAATATGCGTAAAGCCCTGCCACTCGTCGCAATCCTGGCGATTTCGATGTCTATCGTTCATAGCGGCGCTGCCGAAACAGCGCCGTATCTTATCGAAGGCATCGTAAAGTCCCTGGCAGGCGAACAAATCCGCTACTCCTATCACTTCGATCATAACGCCCTCAAAGATGCTGTGCGCATTGGAGGCGCGCTGATTGCCTTGACTGAGTCCGGCAATCTGCTTCGGTTTGATGAGGGCACTTTTTCCCTCACCGCGCAACGAATTGTGCCGGGAAAAGGCGTTGCCATATCGCTCAGCAATGAAAGGAATATTTTCATTGGAACTAAGGAAGGCCAGGTCTTCGAGGTCGACCCTGCGACACTGGCATTGAAGCGTCTACTTAAAATAAGGGGAGAAATCATATGGCTCACAGTCAAAACCGAAGGCCGTGGACCCAAGATTATTGCAGCTGTCAACAATATCGATAATAGCGATTGGCTATCGGCCCGGCCTGGCGAACCACTCGACGAGTTTTTTGAGCGCGGAGTAAAATTCAGAAACCGGCATAAGCCACCCTTCTTTATTCTCATCCACACCGCTAAGTGGGAGAAAAAAATACCCGTATCAGAGGGTGGAATTAATGCATTTATGCTTGACGCCTCGGACCGCCTCTGGCTTGCAGAGGATAAAGGAGAGTGGGGTGGCGATTGCTGGCGCGTGGATTTGGACACAGGCACTATAAAGCATTATAAAGACTGGGAAAATATTCTGGGTTTCCTGCATTGCAGGGACGGGAGGCTTTTTGCATATGGCGGTATTGTTCACTTCTCTCTTTTATCTGGTTTTATCGCACGTATTGATAAAGATCGCCTTGATAAGGTATGCCACTTCCCCGATCCAACAATACAACATGATCTGGGAAAAACCCGTCTAAAAACAGATTCGATCAGCCATCCTCCTGAAAATATGCCTGAAGGGCCTGTTGACCGGATTCTCGAAGACACCGGAGATAGCGGTTTCTGGGTTCTATCGTCCCACCTCATTTACCATTGTGACCGCAATTTCGCTCAATGGAAGAAAATCGCCGACATTGGCGGCTGGTTTCAAGCCGGCCGGCGAGCTTCCATGGGCAATACACCAACGGTTAATCAACTTATTGAATCCAAATCCAATCCGCCGGAATTCATTGCCGTCATGGGCATGGATGGTCTGACACGAATTTCCAGCGGAAAAGTCCAAAACGTACAAATAGCCGATCAGATTGAATCTCCGGTTGTTGAAATCTGGCCCACCTCAATAGGAACGGTTTTTCTTGCCGATCGTTATAAATTTGAGGGTGGCTGGAGACTAAGTAGCAGCGGCTGGAAGAAAATCAGTTTTTCCCCTGATCGCAATCCCTTGACCAAATTGGAGGGGAGCTATAACGCACATTGGATGGAGACAGAACCTATAGCCGATTACGACAATGGCCTTATTTCTTACTACGAGTCGAATATATCCCCTGGAGAACGCGGGCTGATTAAGATCAAAGCCGACGGAACCAAGGAGGAATTAGGCAATTGGGAAGAATATTCAGCTGATAAATTTTTAGGGGCCTATAGCGGCAGGATTATTGGGATTAAATCAATCAACGCCAATGAAGAATTAAAGCTCTGGGATGGCAAATCGTGGCGCCCAGGTGGAGAGAATAATTATGAAGAAAATATGAATTGGATGCCGGTATTGAGCGCGCGAAAATACATTCCGCTAACCAGAGCAGCAAAATTCGAGATTTTCCTGGATGCACAATTTGGAAATTTGCTCCAGCTTCAGCAATCCAGAACGGCATACAAGCTGCAACCTCTGAATGCCAACAAGAAAAAAGCTCCAATTGGAATTTATGACGCAGTTGTAGACAAGCCAGGATGGCTCCTGGCTGCAACTGTAACAGGCCCGGTCCGATACAATCCCGAGCTTGATCAAATAAAAAAAATCTCCGCGCCAAACACTATTGAGGAATTTATCACTCTATGCCGAGACAAACGAGGCCGCTTATGGATTGCCGGCGATTATTTATACGTATCGTCAGATGAAGGGAAGACGTGGACGTCTGTCGGGCTGCCCATGCTTTCACGCACACAGACCAAGCGCATCAGGATGGATCCCAACAACGCGAATGGCTTGATTCTGGCCATGTATGATAGAGGATTGGTCTTTTTAAATTGGTAGCTGAGGCGTCACAAATCCCATCGCAATAGAAAATTACTCATTTATTTTTGCCCTGCGTATTTTGGGATTGCTAAAAGCCCTTGTTGTTTTATAGATGCAGGCTAGTATTGTGGCATGAGGAAGCAACGGCGATTCAAAACCGCTTTCATCCTGGGCGCGGGGCTGGGCACGCGTCTTCGTCCGCTGACGGAGCACTGTCCCAAGCCACTTCTGGATATCGGCGGCCGTCCTGTTATCACCTATGCAATGGATCATCTAATCGGCGCCGGCGTCGAACGATTTATTGTAAACACACACCACTGCCCGGAAATCTATTTGGAGAAATTCCCTGACAAAAGCTGGCGCGGTATTCCTATTATCTTTCGCCACGAACCTGTCTTGCTGGAAACAGCCGGTGGTCTGAAAAACATTGAAGATCTTCTCATCAAAGACGAATCTATTCTTTGTTACAACGGAGACCTGATTGCGGACCTGCCGTTGCATGGGTTGCTTCGATTTCACGAACAGCGTAATCCGGAGGCAACGCTGGTATTGAGAAGCAACGGACCTCTATTAAACGTCAGCATCAGCGCCGCGGGAGAAATCTGCGATCTTCGAAATGCCTTGCATAATCCCGGCGTGCAACGCTGCCTCTTTACCGGCATCTATGCACTGGAGACTTCGATTCTCCGCCATATCGAAGCGGGCAGGATCGAAAGCATCATTGCCGTCTTTCTCAAAAGAATTGTGGAGAAGCCGGGTTCGATTATGGGAATCGTTATAGACGAAGGCAGCTGGCAGGACATCGGCTCCATCGAAGAATACGAACGCCTGAAAAATCAGCCGGTTTCACGGAGGGGCAATGAAATCGAATGATGAGCTGATCGCTTGCGCGCGGAGTTTTCTGAAGCTTTCGCCTGAAACGGAAGTTGAGCTGATGCCGTTCGGCGGCAGAGGTTCCGATAGAGCCTATTTCCGATTCCGGTGGAGCTCCGGCAATTCGGCCATCCTCGCCAATTATGAACCAAGCCGTGACGAGAACAATTACTTTGCAGACATTGCACGGTATCTTTACGAGACCGGCATTCCGGTCCCTCGGATTCTGCAGCATGACCGCACAGGATGTTTCATCATCATGGATGATCTTGGGGACACCGACCTCTGGTCGCTGCGTAATGCCTCATGGGAAGCGAGAAAGAAGCTCTATCAAAAAACCCTGATTGCAGTGCACCGTCTCCATTCCATCTCCGAACAGGACTTCCCTTCCGGCCGTGTGATGCTCATGGAATCGTTCGGACCAAATCTCTATCGCTGGGAGCGGAACTATTTCAGAGACAATGCTGTCAAATCCCTATGTGGAATCACGCTGAGTGCGGACTTCGAACAGCAACTCGAAAAAGAGCTCTCGCAGCTTGCGGAAAGATTGGAATGCGGTAGGCGCAGTCTTGTACACCGCGATCTGCAATCACAAAACGTAATGATCTGTCATGATGAACCATATCTTATTGATTTCCAGGGGATGCGTTTCGGCAGTCCTTTCTATGATCTGGGCTCGCTCTTATGCGATCCTTATGTTGCCCTGACTGATGCTGAGCGGCGCAAGCTGCTCTCGTACTACTTTGGATTGTCTCCATGGGATATTGGATGGGAGAGTTTTGAAAGAATGTTTTGGGAAGCTTCAGCGCAGCGTTTAATGCAGGCGCTGGGCGCTTATGGATTCCTGGGAATCGTCAAAGGATTGAAGAATTACCTCGCGCATATTCCTTCCGGGCTCGCAAATCTCCGTTCGGCAGCTGAAAATGCCGCAACCCTGCCAATGCTTCTGAAGACCTGCCAAATGTGCGGAGAGAAAATATGAGAAGCATAGCAAAGTCGGTTGTTACCATAGTACTGGCCTTGACAGTGGCCAATGCAGAGGAATGGAAGACCGGAACGTGCAATGGCCCACATATAAAAGTGATAAAGAGATACGATTCGGATCAGCAGGTGCAGAAGGACATGTACCGGACACTGAGCGCGCGGGGAAAGAACAACTTCCACGACATTTACTTTGATATCCAAAGCTTCGGTGACAAAAAGGCTGTTCCGCTACTTATTGAACGGCTTCGGCTGGACTACAGCCCGACAGAACCGGCGAAGCAGCCTCCCGGCCTGCCGATTGGCATCGACTGCGTACAGATTCACTTGGTTGAAGCTCTGCGATCTCTCACGAATACCGACCAGGGCGAAGATTACCCGCGATGGGCGAAATGGTGGGAAGATAATCGAAAGTTCTCCCAGCAGCGGTGGGATCTCGACGGCTTTGCGGCGATTGGATTACATGCTGTCGCGCCGGTGGGCGATCAGTTCGCACTCGAACTCATTGATGTGCTCGGGTCAAAGGATCACGACGACCGGGATTATTGCCGTTTCGGTGCGCGAAGGCTGATCGCCAGTGTGCAGCCGGATAAGCGACTTGAGTGGGTTTCCCGAGCCGCCGCATCTGATCAGAAATCCCGCCGCTTGGGTGCCCTGGAGGTTCTTCGTTCAATGGAAACGGCAGGAGACGAGAGCCTGATTCGAAAACTGACGGTTGACGCAGATATAGAAATGCGGCGCGGAGCTCTCAGCATTCTTAACGCTCGCCTGCGACTATCGAAGAGCGTGGGGTCGTCGAAGGACACGCGGGTAGCTTGTCTTGTGGAGTCGGATAGAAGCGACTTATCGCATCTCAAATCGGTATCGTTCGCAGGCGACTCGTTGGTCGTGGCATACGACGACAAGGTGACAGCGTACGATCCTCAGACCCGCCGCAAGCTCTGGTCGAAGGCGATTCCGGAAATGAGCGCACAGGTGCTCGTTATCGGCGAACAAGTAGTCTTCGATACCTGGAAGGGAGATGTGTTTGCGCTTGATGGGCGTGGGAATATGCTCTGGCGCAACGATTCAGCAAGCGGAAAAAACACCGATGTCCAGCGGTTGCTCAAGCTGGGCGACGGTGTCGTCGTCGTTCGCAAGCGCGTCGTGGAGCAACTCGACGCAAGGACGGGCAAACTAAAACACAGGGTAGACGCCGAGGGCGAGATTAAGGACGCTGATGGAATAAACACATCCGTGTGCTTTGTGGATGAGAACGGCTTGCATTCACTGAACGGCGGATCCGGCCGCAAAGGAGCATTCAAGGACGCGACAGGCGTCTCGGTCAGCGAAAAAGCGGTCTGCGTTACCTCGGGAACAGAGGAAACGGAAGGTTTTGTCACATACCTGAACGCTGACGGCGCAACAGAAAAGTGGAGTCAATCAATAAAGGACAAGCATCCTGTCGTGCCTATTCAGGATGGCGCCAGGGTGTTCGTTCCCGCAAGCAATAGCCTGACAGCTTTCGATGCTTCGAATGGATCACTGCTTTGGACCACTGAAGATGAATCTCTTTCGCGCGATGAAATTGTACCAACCCGGTTCGGAGTGTTGATGTACGGGCGCCCCATGCTTGAATTGCGCGATCCGCAAACGGGCGAAGTGCTCCGCGCATGGCCCGAAATTTGGGCCGTCAATCAAATGGCCGTCCATCAAATAGCAGTTCACGGGCGCTTTGCTGCGATCTCGACCTCGGGCGATATTTTGTGGCTCGTTGATTTGGAGCAGGAGCGATAACGGGTACGATTCTCCAAGGCAGATGAGTCGCGAACGAAGGGCGCCTTAGAGTGCGGTCCGCACCGGAGGTGCGGCGCTTGCTGCCGCCTTTAAACTTTTGATAATAATAATGATATAAAAGGCGGCAGCTACGCTGCCGCACTCCAAGGGCTTCGCCTCCGGTATATTTTATGTGCGGCTTTTCACGAGTTTTGCGATAGGAATCAATTTCTATTCCCGCTCGATTCGAAATTACAAATTTGTTGATACCGTAAGCTTCAGAACCTTTCTGCCGCCGCATGAAACGTCGGCGGCATCTTGAGGCCCGCATTGCGCCTTGATGAGACCGGGGAAGGACTTATTTCCCTGGTTTAAAATTTCTACGAGAATCCCGCACAAATTGGCCTCGATGCACTCGCGCGAGTTCGACTCATCGCCTTTGAGAACCGGCAGCGCCTCTTTTCCCAGACTGATGCTGTAAGAATAGCTTTTGCGAACCTCGCCTGGAACCGTCAACGAGACCAGATATACCTCTTGATCGTGAATGTTGAATTTGGGAGGAATGGCTTCATCTTTGTCTACATCGCCCCAATCGTTATTGGCATACCAGCGTTTTTCAATTTTGGGCGTAAGCTCAAAAACGATTTCGCCTTTGGTCGCTTTGTTTATCGCATCCACAATCTTTGCGGTATTCTGCTCAAAAACCGAATACCACCCGTTAGGGACAGCCACATAATTCCATTCGCGCTGGGCTTCCGCCCGGGACCGGAAAGGCGAAAGAGCGATCAGCAGAGCCAGCACACTAGAAATTCCGAAAATGCGCATACCGCTCTCCTTCTTTAACTTCGGGGCCTGAAAGAGGAAGAGTATAAAACGTCTACGCTGCCTTTACGCTGACCTTCATTTTAAGCCCAGCTTCTTTGACCATATGCTGAAGCGCTAATTGCACCATTGTGGTTTCTGAATACCCCAGAACACGCGCCCATTTTACAGCACGTTCCGGACTGACTTTTCTGCGTCCCTTTTCTATGTCGCATAAATGTTGGCGCGATACGCCGAGCAACTTTGCAAAAGCATCGAGAGTCATCGCTTCGCCCTTTCGGATAGCTGCAAGGTGATCGCCAAAGGACAAAGGACCTCCCATCATGCTCTCAAGGAAGGTCATCGCTTCGCTCCTTTTAACTTTTTTCTTATTTATCATATTCCACACCTTACACCTTAATTTTAATATTGGTGTTTTGTCACTTCTTCTATTGCGATACATTCGATCGCCTCGTCTCTCTTAATTTGATATATCGCTCGATACGAAATTGAAAGACGAATTGAACGCTGGCCTTTTCTCACTCCCGTTAATGGTTCGTCATGGTATCCGGGTATCTTCCGAACTTCGTCGATGCCTTTATCCTCAACAGAAATAACCCAGCCGGCAAGCTTTTGGACGACATGCACAGGCATCTTCTTCAATTGCTTTTGAGCCCGCTTGGCTATGATCACAGTATTGATCATTGCTGCAGTGTACCCCTATACAGGGTACATGTCAAGATTCTAACAGGAAAATGGGAAGTGTCCCCATTTTACTATCTGTGTAATCCGTGAAATCCGTGGCTAAGGGCGAAGGAGCTGGCGCAGCATATAGGGCAGGATGCCGCCGTGCCGGTAATAGTCCACTTCAATAGGAGTATCGATGCGCACAATCACCGCGACAATATCAGTGACGCCGTTGTTCCTATGAATTGCCAGAGGCGTTTCCTGCCGCGGCCGCAGGTTGTCGCCGATCTCCGGAAGATCGAACGTTTCACTGCCGTTCAGATTGAGGGATTGCGCATTCACTCCATCTTTGAACTGACACGGTAATACTCCCATGCCCACAAGGTTGCTCCGGTGGATGCGCTCGAAACTCTGCGCTATCACCGCCCGGACGCCGAGCAGCATCGTCCCTTTCGCAGCCCAGTCGCGGGAACTGCCGGTCCCATATTCCTGGCCGGCGATCACAACGAGTGGCGTGCCGGATTCCCGGTATTTGCATGCCGCATCATAGATGGTCATTTGGCTGCCGCTCGGATAATGAATGGTTACTCCTCCTTCAATTCCCGGCGTCATCAGATTTCTAATCCGTACATTCGCAAAAGTCCCGCGTACCATTACTTCGTGATTTCCACGGCGGGAGCCGTAGCTGTTGAAGTCCTCCGGAGCAACTCCATTTTTCTGGAGATAGACGCCGGCCGGTGAATCAGGCTTGATGGCGCCGGCAGGACTGATGTGATCGGTAGTAACGGAGTTGCCCAAAATCGCCAGCGGCCGCGCTCCCTTGATGGCGCCTATGTTCTCGGGCGTCATCAGGAATCCTTCGAAATAGGGAGGCTCGCGTATATACGTTGAGGCAGCATCCCATTCGTAGACGTCGCCTGCGCCTGCCGGAATTTTATTCCATAGAGGGTTCTGCTCTTCCAGGTTCGCGTACATCCGTCTGTAGGCTGCAGCGTCGAAAGCCGGCCGCATCAAATCTCGCACTTCCTTCATTGCCGGCCAAAGATCGCGCAGGTAAATCTCTTTCCCGGCTGCATTGACTCCCAGCGGTTCGCGGGTCAGATCGATATCGATGCGTCCTGCGAGCGCAAAGGCGACGACGAGCGGAGGACTCATCAGCAAGTTGGCTTTAATCGACTGATGGATTCTCGCTTCGAAATTCCGGTTCCCGCTCAGCACGCTGGCGAGCACCAGATCGTTCTTCGTTATCAGCTCCTCGATCGCGGGATCCAGCGGTCCGGAATTGCCGATGCAGGTCGAGCATCCGTATCCCACGACGCCAAATCCCAACTGATCGAGATATTTCTGAAGACCGGTCTTTTCAAGGTATTCGCTGACGACGCGCGATCCCGGCGCCAGCGAAGTCTTAACATAGGGCGGAGGGAAAATGCCGTTTTCCACGGCTTTCTTCGCAAGCAATCCTGCGGCAATCATAACGCTCGGATTTGAAGTATTGGTGCATGAGGTAATCGCGGCAATACCGACTGAACCGTTGCGCAGGATCGCAGTTCCATCATCCCGCTTTCCATACACCTGCGCTGTGACGGAAAACTGTCCGTCAAGATCCGCCGCTGACTTCCCATAACCGCCTTCGCCAACCGGCTTCAATAAAGCCTGCCGGATATTTTCCTTTACATTTTGTAAAGGAATGCGGTCCTGCGGCCTTTTGGGGCCTGCAACGCATGGCTCGATTTCTTCCAGATTAAGCTCCAGAACCGCGCTATATTCAACATGGCTGTTGTCGCCCGATCCAAACATCTGTTGCGCGATGTAATAATCGCGCACCGCATCCACCAATTCCTGTGGCCTTCCGGTATCGCGCAAGTAGGAACATGTTTCTTCATCCACGGGGAATATGCTCGATGTGGGGCCATATTCGGGCGCCATATTGCTGATGGTCGCTCTGTCGGGCACCGGCAATCCGGCAATGCCCGGACCGAAGAATTCAACAAATTTCCCTACCACTTTTGCTGTGCGCAGCAGTTCTGTTACTCTTAAAACCAAGTCCGTCGCAGTCACGCCTTCTCTCAGGTGGCCGGTGAGGCGAACACCCACCACGTCCGGCGCCAGGAAGTAGACCGGCTGGCCGAGCATTCCGGCTTCGGCCTCGATGCCTCCCACGCCCCACCCCAGCACTCCGAGACCGTTGATCATTGTCGTATGGGAGTCTGTGCCGACGAGCGAATCAGGATAGTAGAGACCTTCGTTTTCCCGGACAACCGTCGCGAGGCATTCGAGATTGGCCTGGTGGCAGATTGCGATGCCGGGAGGCACGACTTTGAAGCCGCTGAATCCCTGCATCCCCCATTTCAGAAACTGATATCGCTCCAGGTTGCGCTTAAATTCCATTTCCATATTAAGCTTCAGGGCATCTGGCCTTCCCGAGAAATCCACCTGGACAGAGTGATCAATGACCAGGTCGACGGGCACTAATGGTTCGATAACGCCGGTTGGTTTGCCAAGCCTGGCAACGGCCGACCGCATTGCACCAAGATCGACCAAAAGTGGAACGCCCGTGAAATCCTGCAGCAGGATGCGCGATACTACAAAAGGAACTTCTTCGGTTCGAGACGCATTCGCGCGCCAGTTGGCAAGCCTCACAACGTCTTCTTCGCGAATCCGCTTACCGTCGCAGTTGCGCAAAACCGATTCAAGCAGAATGCGGATACAGAACGGCAGCTTGGAAATCGGTCCGACGCCGGCTTTTTCGATCTGAGGCAAAGAGTAAAACTCTCCGGTCCGGCCTCCTGAAGTATGGAATTTCTGCAATGAATTAAATAAATCATGTCTCATAATTGCTCCCCATCAGCACGCCCTATTGCGCACCACCAGAAATAATACTCCCGGTAAGCCGGTCTGCCAACTTCGGGACACTCCGCAAAGGATAATGTTTTGCGCTCCTCACAACTCCGCATTTCAATATATTTTGAGGGCAATCACAGACCCATCAAACGGTTGCTGTATTCTGAATCTCGTATAAATGAAAACGGAGAGGCATTACATATGCATCTTGACATTTACTATCAAGGCATCATAATGCCTCTATGAGAACCACATTGACGCTCGATCCAGACGTTGCAGCCAAGGTGATGCGGGGAGCGAAAAAGCTTGGCAAGCCGCTCAAAGAAGTAATTAACGCAGCTTTGCGCATAGGATTGGATCCTGTTCTGAATCCCCCGGCCGCCAAGCCTTATCACACAGAACCGCGGCCGATGGGATTGCGGCAGGGATTCAGTTACGACAATATCGCTGAACTGCTTGCCCGCACCGAAGGAGAAGACCATACGTGATCCTGGTGGA
>JGI20214J51088_10003070_pt1 | contig 11035 bp, 8 predicted proteins | sample WetSurMetagenome_FD_51088 | JGI IMG/M metagenome (IMG submission 51088)
AGAGTATATTGTTTTGGATTTAGTTCAAAGCAATTTAGATAAAATTAAGCAAGAATATTATAATTTTAAAAATATAAAATTTGTTTGTTCAGATATAGATTCATATAAATCGAATGAAAAACATGATTTAATTATTTGCTCCGGTTCATTAGAGTATACCGATAAACCTATAGAAAACATTTTAAAATTAATCTCATTTTTAGAAAAAAATGGTCTTTTAATAGCATCTTTTCCAAATTTTTATAGTCCATATCGGATTTGGAGTGAATATTTTTATAAATACATTTTTTATTTAAATAATAAAATAAGAAAGAAAAAAAGATTTTATTATAAACGCAGACTTTTTAAAGAAAAGGATATTAAAAAAGCATTAAAATCTTGTTTTTATTCTAAATCCTATTTTATATATTTTGGATTAAACATAATTTTTCAGCCATTAGATGATTTATTTAATAAATTAAATAAAATTATTCTCAAATTTGGTCATAAAAATAAATTATACAAAAATCTATACAGTGAATTTCTTTTGATAATAAATATGTAAAAAAAGAGTTTATTGTAAATATATCTTATATATTAATAAATTAGGAAAAATTATATTTGTCTAATTTTCTATTAAAAAATAAATCTCCTCTTAATTGAATATTCGAAGATTCATAATATATTTTTTTTATTTTTTCCTGTTTTCGAGATTTTTTTCGGAGAATTTAAAACTATTACCAAAATATATAGACCTTATCAACTATCCTATTACGATTATTGTTTTAATTTTACTGTTTATTAATATAAATAAAAATTATAGTAATAATAATGTTGAATATAAATTAATTTTAAAATTAATCTGGATATTTATTGTAGGATTTCTGATTTCAGCTTTATTGAATGCAAATACTGTCCTTTTTCCGGCTGTTATTTTATTTATTCTTGGTTTTTTAGAAGGTCCAATATTATTTCTTGTTTTGACAAAAATTATAGAGGACAAATTAGCATTATATAAAGATATTTATAAGTTATTTACAGTATTGATTTTTATAAATATGATAGTTGTTTTTATATATGACTTACCTTTATTTATTATAAGCGGGAATCCCGATGTGATGTCGGGTACTTATGGTTTAAATGCAGCTCAATTTTCAATTTTATTGGTGATTGCCAGCGGTCTTGTAACAGGAAAGTTTTTCATTGAAAATCGTTCTGCAATTAATTTGTTGATTATTCAACTAATTATATTTCTTATTTATTTCTCTTTGCAATATAGGGCGGCTATCCCAATGTACATTATTACCGTGTTTATTTTGATTTCGATAATTTATGGGAAAAATATTTTAAAATATAGTATAGTTGGAGCATTATTCCTTTTCTTGATATATTTTGTTTCAACAACGCTTATTGAAAAAGAAGAAAAAGCAGAAAATTTAAAATATAATGCGTGGTATGAAATTATGCAGAATCCTTCTTATTTTGCGACATTTGGAAAAATCAAAGTATATTTTAATACCATAGATATGTTTTCGGAATATCCCGAAACGATTTTCTTTGGTGTCGGTCCCGGAAATTATTTAAGCAGAGCCAATTATGCATTTAGCATAGAACTAAAACTGTCTTTTGAAAAAGGTGTCGGACCTATCATTAGGGATGTCTTTGGTATAAAATATCCAAATTACACTTTTTATGCTGAAAAATATGTTAATCCATTAAGATATGAATTTATTTTAGGAACATGGCAGTTAGGAAATCCTAATTCGAGTTATCTTTCTCCTGTCGCGGAAATTGGTATCTTAGGATTATCTATTATTTTTATTTATATATATGCAACTATAAAATCCTATAATCATATTTTAATATTAAGAAGAAATAACAGTAAATATTTACCGTTTGCTGTTGCAGCCTTTGGTGGATTCCTATATTTATTATATTTAGGAATTTTAGATAACTGGTGGGAAACTGCACGAATGACATTGCCTGTGTGGTTATTATTTTGGGCGTCATCAAATATTTCAAATGATATTTTAAATAATGAGCAAAAAAATCAAAATATTATTGTTGACTAATATTCCTGCTCCTTATAGAGTTGACGGTTTAAATTACGTTTACAATTTATTAAATAAGGATAAATATGAGTTGGAGGTTCTGTTTTCGAGACCATTGTATCACAAAAGAAATTATTGGAATACAGGTATAGATAAAGCAAAATTTGCTTACTCTTTTTTAAACAAGTTCAATTCAATTGATATAAAAAAATTGAAATTATTTGATATAGGTATTACAATAAAAAACGAGTTAAAAAAATTAAAACCTGATGTTGTAATTGCTTCCGGTTTTTCAATTTTAAGCTTTTTAACTGTACGCTATTGCAAAAAATCCGGTATTCCTTATTTGATTGGAACAGGCGCAACAACACATAGAGATAGAAACGATAAATTAAATTTTTTAAAAACACCTGTTAGAAAATATATAATAAATGATGCAAAAGGTTTCTTTGTTTACGGTAAATCTGCAATCGAATATCTAAGAAAATTTAATGTTAAAGACGACAGAATATATTTTACAATTAATACTGTTGATACTACAAAATTTTTAGAAATTGGAAAAGCGAGAAAATATAAGGACAAATCGGAATTAAATCTTCTGTATATAGGTAATGTAAATAAGTCAAAAGGTATAAAATATCTGCTTGATGCATATAAGTATCTGCATAAAATCTCAAATGTAAAAACGAATTTACATATCGTAGGTGGGGGAGACAAATTAGATTATTTTATAAAATATGCCGGTAAAAACGGACTATCTGATGTCATTTTTACAGGGGCAGTAAAAAACACTGATATTTATAAATATTACGAAAAATCTGATATATTTGTATTTCCAACTTTGGATGATGTTTTTGGATTAGTATTAGTGGAAGCTGCGGCGAGTGGTCTTCCTATAATTTCTTCATTATATGCAGGTGGTAGTGTAGATGTTATTAAAGAAAATTATAACGGATTGATAATAAACCCGACGAATATTATCGAATTCGCGGAAAAAATAAAGAAGTTAATTGAAGATTTTAATTTAAGACAAAAAATGTCTATAAATTCTTTAGAAGTTATAGAAAAAGAAGTTAATTTAAATAATTATGCTAAAGAGTTTGTAAGAGGAATTGAATCTCAATTTAATTAATAATTTTAGAATGGATAAAATTTGTTTAATATGTGCTCCAATCTCTCCGCCCTACGCAGGACCGGAGGTTGCCACAGATTTATTGTTATGTGAATTGAGAAAATCGAATTTTTCTTTTGAATTTATTAAATCGAATATAAAAGATTCAAATAAGGATAAAGGTAAGTTCAATTTTAAAGGATTGTTAGTTTTTCTGAAAATTCTTTCAAAATTAATATTAAAATTAAAAAATAGAAAAACCGACAAATTATATTTACTTTTATCATCAAGTAAAATAGGCTTTGTTCGAGACAGTGTATACATTATAGCCGGAATTGTTTTTAGAAAAAAAATTATCGCTCATTACAGGGGTGGTAATTTTAAAAGTTTTTATGATAATTCTTCACCAATATTTAAAAAATTTATTAAAAAGATTTTAAAATATGTCGACACGGTAATTGTTCAGGCAAATATACTTAAGTTTATGTTTGAAGATATTTTTAAGGGAAATATTGAAGTTCTATATAATGGAATACCTGTAGACGATAATATTATAAACAGAAAAAAAAGAGAACAAATTAATATTTTATTTTTGGGTCATATTTCTTTCGCAAAAGGGTTTTATGACTTAGTTGAAGCTTATAAAATGATTTATAATGAATATGAAAATATTAATTTATCGTTCGCAGGAACAATTAAGTTTGGGAAGAAGAGTCTTTTTTCTCAGAAATTATTTCTTTCAGGCGATAATTTAAAAAAATATTTGAATAATTACGGAGTATATGAACATGAAATAGAAGATTTTGTAAATTATTCTTCGTTATACAGGGCAAAATATTTAGGAATTGTGGATGGTGACGAAAAAATTAAACTGTTTAAAAAATCGGACATTTTTGTTTTACCTTCTTACACTGAAGGATTTTCGTTTTCAATTTTAGAAGCAATGAAGTATGGATTGGGAATAATTTCTACAAAGGTAGGGGCTCTTCCTGAAATAATAAAAAATGAAGAAAATGGTTTTCTTATAGAACCTGGTAATATAGATAAATTGGTTTTGTGCCTAAAAAAATTAATTGAAGATGAAGAACTTCTTAACAAAATATCGTATAAAAATCAAGAATATGTAAAAGACAATTTTAATATTTCGAAAACATCAGATAATTTTAAAAAAATAATTGAAGACATTAAATGAAATAGAATCATCTGATATGGATATAAATTATTTACAGGAAGATGACTACAACGCATTCCTTGCATTTGACAAAAAAGTTTATCCAAATAGATCAAATAGAGACTTTCTATATCGTCATTATTATTGTAATAAAATTTCTAAAGAAGAAAATAAATATAATATTCTTGTTGCAAAACAAAATGGAATGATAATAGGACAGATTAAGTTTCTTTTAAATAATTTTATGTTAAACGGAAAAAGTTTTTCCGGTGCATTCGGAACTGATTTAATAGTCGAAGAAAAATTCAGAAGTACGTTAGCGGGAATATATCTAACAATTAAAATAAAAAATCTTTTTAAATATTATTTTGGAATGGGGGCAAATGAAAAAGCGACTCTGCTTATTAAGTCCCTTAATTTTAACAAGATAGGAGATATAGATAAATATTTTTGGATAAGAAAATATCATAAAATAGTAAAGTATTCCAAGAAAAAAAATGTTTTTAGTAAAATAAAAGACCTTCCATTAGCAATTGACACATATAAAATAATATTCAAAAAAGTAGATATTATTCCTGATGATAATTATTCGTTAATAAATGATAATATTCTCCATTTTAACCGTGATTACAGTTTTTTAAAATGGAGATTGGATAATAAAAACAATTATAATACATACATATCCGGGAACGAAAAGAATTTTATGCTATTTTCGATTAGAATTTTAAATTGGAGAGGACTAAATCTAATAGTTGTTATTGATTACAGAACAAAATATTTGAATAATAATTCGTTTGTTGAGATTGTTACTGCCGTTAAAATATTGGCTAAAATCACTAATGTCGATGGTGTGATGTTCCCGTCTTCTTTATCATTTTATGATAATATATTAAAAAGTAATAAATTTAAAAAAATTGGTAATCCTACTAATATTTTATCAAGTTATAATTTTAATTATAGAGACGAAGATATTGCAAAAAGGAATGTAGTTTTTGTAACATTTGCGGATTCGGATTCTTTTTTACTTGTATAAAATATGTTTATTCATCCATATTTAGGGAATAAAAAATATAAACATGCAATAAATGTTGCAGTTAATTTTATTTATTATTTAAGATTATCTGATTTATTATACTATGTCCAAAGTAAGATATTAAGAAAAAAAATTAGGGTAATTATATATCATAGTATTCCTCTAGAACGTAAAAATGAATTTGAATCTCATTTAGGTTTTTATAAGAAAAATTATACAATCATTGATGAAGCAGAATTAATTAGATTTTTTGACAACAACGAGATAAAATTAGATAAACAAGGTTTGATATTATCCTTCGACGATGGATACAAAAATAATTATGATATAGTAAAACCGGTTTTGGAAAAACACAACATTACCGGTTGGTTTTTTATACCAACAGGTATTTTGAAAATAGATAAAGAACAACATTTAGAGTTTGCAAAAATCAACAGGCTGTCCTATGAATTAAATGAAGATGAAAGAATCTTTATGAATAAATTTGAACTTATGGAACTTTCTGAAAATCATGTAATAGGCTGCCATACAGATAGGCATGTAAGATTGTCTGATGAAGTATCTAAAAATAATGAAATATTGGAATCGGAAATTATAAAGTCCAAAATATATTTAGAGGAAATATTAGTAAAAAAAGTAAGGTCATTTGCATGGGTAGGAGGAGAAGAAAATAATTATTCTTCATTAGCTAATAAAATAATAAAAAGTAATTATGAATATAGTTTTCTATCGAGAGCCGGACTTATTTCTAAAAAGTCAGCTCCGTATTTTATTAATCGTATACACGTTCCAATAGAATTTAATTTAAAACAATTAAAATTTCAACTATCCGGTATTATCGATTTATTTTACTGGTTATCGAGATGCAGATTAAGAAAAAAGTTAGGAATTAATAACTTCTAAGATTTTTTTACATTTAAAATCTTTAACTGAAAATTCTCCTTAAGTATTTGAAATTGGTAACAATGATAGTATATAATATAATTGAAATAATATATGTATAGAAAAAAAATATCTGAATATTTTGACAGTATTTCGGATTCTTATGAAATCAAAACAACAAATAAAAAAGATTTTTTGTTTCGATTTAAATTATGGGAAAGAAATATAGATAAATTTTCTATTGAGTTCAAAGATAATCTTGTCTTCGACTTGGGTTGTGGCAATGGAACACTGTCCCTTTATTGTACTTCGCGAGGATTCAAGACTATAAGTGTCGATTCATCTTCAAAAATGATTGAATTACTGACCAACAAAATCGAAAAGAATTCCTCAAAAAATATTAGTATATACAATAAAATGCTTCCTTTTAAAGAAGATTTTATTGCATCCAATAGTAATTCGGCTACTATAATATTACTTTCAAGTGTATTTGAATATATTAGTGAAATAAATGAACTAACAAAGCAGTGCTACAGATTGTTGAAACCCGGCGGATATTTATTTGTTTCTATACCAAATAAAGTATCCTTCTATCGGAAGCTTGAATTAATTTTCAAAAAATTCGGGTTATTTTCTAATAGAAATTTCCATTTTATCGAGAATTATATGAACATAGAGGAAAGTAAAGAATTTTTTTATAAATATGGTTTTTATTTTCGGGATTTAATATATTATGGTAAGTTCAATTTTGAAAAGGATATTAAAATTAAAAAGTACTTAAGTTCTCTTATGTTTTTAGTTTTAAAGAAAAAAAAATAAATATGAAACAAATAATCCAATATCAGAAAACCGGTGATATGACAGTTGAAGAACTCCCTTCACCTGTTAATAAACCCGGTTATGTTTTGGTCAAAAACTTTTTTTCCTTAATTAGTTCCGGAACAGAGCGGTCTTCAGTAGAAACGGCAAAGGCTTCTATGATTGGTAAAGCTAAATCACGTCCGGAAATGGTTAAGCAAGTTATGGATAATGTGAAAAAAGAAGGGCTTTTATCTACCTATAACAAAGTTCAAAATCGTCTCGATAACTTTAAGGAATTGGGATATAGTTGTGCAGGAATTGTACTTGAATCTTCAGTTGAAAAATTCAAAGTCGGGGATAGAGTCGCATGTGCAGGTGCAACAGCGAACCACTCGGAAATAGTTTGCGTACCTAAAAATCTTGTCGTTAAAATTCCGGATTCTGTGACTTTTGAAGAAGCAAGTTTTACGACCCTTGGTTCTATTGCACTTCAAGGCGTAAGGCAAGCTGAAGTAAAATTGGGAGAAAAAGTAGCGGTAATTGGATTGGGTTTACTTGGACTTATTACTATACAATTGCTAAAAGCTAACGGATGTTCTGTAATTGGTATGGATATAAATGAAACAAATTTTGAACTTGCAAAAAAACTTGGTTGTGACAGTTGCTGTTTGGCTGATGATGATTCGGTCAAGATTGTTGAATCATTTACAAATGGGAATGGTACTGATTCTGTCATAATTACTGCAGGTGCTAAGTCAAATCAACCAGTTGAACTTGCTCTTAAGTACGCAAGGAAGAAATCAAATATTGTTATTGTAGGTTCAGTTAATATGAATATACCGCGTTCTCCTTTCTATGAAAAAGAATTGGATTTTAAAATTTCATGCAGTTATGGTCCTGGCAGATATGATAAAAATTATGAGGAGTTTGGTTACGATTATCCGATTGGATATGTAAGATGGACGGAAAATAGAAATATGCAAGCTGTAGTCGATTTGTTAATTCAACATAAACTTGATTTTAATTCTTTGATTACTCATAAAGTTAAAATTTCGGATGCCCTTAATGCATACGATATTATTACGGGAAAGAACAATGAAAAATATATTGCAATTTTAATAGAATATCCGGGTGAAGGGATAGATATGAAAAGGCATAAAAAAATATTTAGCTTTCGCAATCAGGGAACTGGGAAAGAGGGAAAAGATTTTCGCGTTATCAAGCTGGAGCTTGGTAACGATGGGGTTCCGGTAATTGGTTTTATAGGAGCAGGTAATTTTGCACAATCAAATCTTCTTCCACATCTTGTTAACTTAAAAGTAAATCTCAAAGGTGTATGTACATCTACTCCTGTTGAATCAAACTCGGTCGCAAAAAAATTTGGTTTTGAGTTTTGCTCGACAGATTATAAAGACATTTTGTCTAATGATAAAATAAATGCCGTATTTATCGCATCACGCCACGATTCTCATGCTGAATTTGTTAACGAATCGATTAAGTACAATAAACACATTTTTGTCGAGAAACCCCTTGCAATAAGAGATGAAGAATTGAATCTGGTAAAAGAAAATTATAACCCCGATAAAATATTATTATTAGGTTTTAATCGGCGTTTTTCAAAACCTATTAATGATGTTAAAGATTTTTTTAAAAACAATTCGGAACCTTTCATAATTACTTATAGAGTAAATGCAGGTTTTATTCCAAAAACACATTGGATTCAATCTCCTGAGCAGGGTGGAAGAATTATTGGAGAGGTATGTCATATTGTTGATACAATATCATATTTGACGGGTTCAAGACCGTCCAAAGTTTTTGCGGAATCAATTAATACAAAAAATAATTTATTAGTTGATGATGATAGTGTAAATATTAACATCAAATTTGAAAACGGCTCTGTAGGGAATATAGTATATCTTGCTAATGGCGATAGCTCACTTCCAAAAGAATATTGTGAAATATTTGCCGGTGGAAAAACAGCAATTATGGATAATTTTAAGTCTGTTATTTTTTATTACAATAATAAAAAATCGAAAAAAACATACAGCGGAACAAAAGGTCATAAAGAAGAAGTAGAACATTTTATATCGGTATTGAAAGGAAAAGAAAAAATCAAACTATCTTTTGATTCTATTTGTGATACTACTAATTTAACTTTTAGAGTTCTTGATTCTTTAAAAACAGGAAAAGCTTTTGCACTTTAATTTGACTGATTTATTAAATTCATTAAAAAGACTCGAATCATACATTATATCGGAAAATTATAAAGGGTACGACCCTTATGATTCTTTGATATCACCGATATTTAAACTTCCATTTCTCCGCTCTAATAAATTTATTCGATTTGGTTTTCAACAAGTTTATAGAAGAATTCCCTTTAATACAAGAAAATTGTTAGGAATTAAAAAAGGTCTTAATCCTGTTACTTTAGGTTTATGCATACAAGCTTATACATATTTGTCACAGGTTTTTACCGATAGAAAAGATTTCTACTTACAAGTAATAGAAAAATTACTCGATAAATTAATTCAGTTACAATCGAAAGGATTCAGCGGTGCGTGCTGGGGATATGATTTTGATTGGGAATCTCGCTACGCTAAAATACCAGCTTTTTATCCGACCATTGTTGCTACAGGATTCATAACAAATGCACTTTATACGAATTATCAGCTGACCGGGAATCAAAAATCTTTATCATTGATTCTTGATTCAGTAAAATTTCTGAAAGATTTGAATAAGACTTATGATGGTGATGAATTTTGCTATTCATATTCACCATTGGACAAGCAAATTGTTTTTAATGCTACAATGAAAGGTGTACGTTTACTTGTGCAAGTTTATTCAATTACTAAAGATAATAAATTAAAAGAAGAAGCCAAAAAAGCAGTTGCTTTTGTTATAAAAAATCAAAACGAAGATGGTTCATGGCATTACTCATTAGGTGATGAAAGAAACTGGATTGATAATTTTCATACAGGTTATATTATCGATTGTTTAACAGATTATTGTAATTTGATAGAAGGGGAGGTTTTCAAAAAAATTCTTGATGCTGCTGTGAATTTTTATAAAAATAACTTTATTTATGCAAATGGAATTCCTAAGTATTATAACAATTCGATTTTTCCTATAGATTCGACCTCTGCCGCACAGACTATTATTACATTAACCAAAATCGGATGTGCTGAATCAGCTGAAAAGGTAATTGATTGGATGATTTCAAATATGCAAAGTGAAAAAGGATGTTTTTATTTTCAAAAAATGAAGTTTTATACTAATAAAATTTCATTTATGCGATGGTCCAATGCATGGATGTTATTAGCACTTTCTTACTATTTGTACAAAAATAAAATTAACTAATGTTTTGGTTTGATTTAGATAATTCACCCCATGTTCCTTTGTTCAGACCGATTTTTAGGGAACTGGATGAAAGAAATCAGGATTATTTAATCACCATAAGAGAATTTGCCCAAACACGGCAATTGTGCGAATTATGGAATATTAAATATAATTTAATTGATAAGCATGCAGGGAAAAATAAATTTTTAAAAGTAATAAATCTTATAAACCGTTCTTCAAAACTAAAAAAATTCGTTAAGAATAAAAAGATAACATTAGCTATAAGTCATGGTTCCAGAACGCAATTAGTTGCAAGTTACAGACTTAAAATTCGTTCTGTTTTAATGCTTGATTATGAATATACAGAAAACAGAATTTTTAATTATTTATCTGATTATATTTTGATGCCTGTTTATATTCCCGAAGCAAGATTAAAATCTGCAGGTATTAATATTAAAAAAGTCATTAGATACAACGGTTTTAAAGAAGAAATCTATCTCCCTCAATTCATACCTGATGAAAATTTCAGAAAAAATATTAATATCTCCAATGAAAAGGTGTTAGTTGTTATACGACCACCGGGTTTATTGAGCAACTATCATAATATTGATGGTGAACGTCTTTATATGGAGGCTATAAAATATTTCAGTGAATTTTCTAATTGTTGCTGT
>JGI20214J51088_10003071_pt1 | contig 11033 bp, 9 predicted proteins | sample WetSurMetagenome_FD_51088 | JGI IMG/M metagenome (IMG submission 51088)
GTATCAAGCACATCATCATCCTGTGTCCAGTTCTCAATATCTTTCGGAGGATTAACTTCGCAGTAAATTTCATTTGTTTGCTTGTGATACCAGACAGGAATTCTATGTCCCCACCAAAGCTGACGTGAAATGCACCAATCGCTTATATTTTCCATCCAGTGGAAATAAGTTTTCTCCCAGTGTGCAGGATAGAATTTTACTTTACCATCTCTAACAACTTCGAGTGCAGGTTTTGCAAGCTCACCCATCTTCATAAACCACTGTTCGGAAAGATACGGCTCAATCGGTACAGCACCTCTTTCTGAGTAACCAACTTTGTTCTGGTAATCTTCAATCTTTTCGATCAGGTTATTTTTCTCAAACCATTCAACAACTTTTTTTCTTGCAATGAAACGATCCAACCCTTGCAGCCAATCGGGAACGTTTTTATTTGTTGTAGCATCTGCATTAAATATGTTTACAATATCCAGCTTGTGTCGCTGACCCATTCCATAATCATTCACATCGTGTGCTGGAGTAACTTTAACTGCACCAGTTCCGAATTCCATATCAACATATTCATCTGCAAAAATCGGGATCTCTCTTCCGACAATAGGCAGCTTAACTTTTTTGCCGATGAGATATTTGTATCGTTCATCATTCGGATTGACCGCAACGCCTGTATCGCCAAGCATCGTTTCGGGACGTGTTGTTGCAACAACGATATACTTGTCCATTCCAACAACAGGATATCTGAAGTGCCAGAGTTTTCCGTTAACTGTTCTGTAAAGAACTTCTTCATCTGAAATTGCTGACTTGTTTGCAGGATCCCAGTTAACCATCCTGTAGCCGCGATAAATTTTCCCTTCCTTGTAAAGATCAACAAAAGCTTTTATTACTTCGCGGTAGTAATCGTCATCCATTGTGAAGCGTTCACGACGCCAGTCGCAGCTTACACCAAGCTTCTTCAACTGCTGAATAATTATTCCGCCGTATTCTTTTCTCCACTCCTGGCAATGCTTAAGAAATTCTTCGCGACCGATTTTATATTTATCAATTCCCTTCTCTTCGAGGAACTTTGTTACTTTTGTTTCTGTGGCGATTGATGCGTGGTCTGTTCCCGGAACCCAGCAGGAGTTGTAGCCCTGCATTCTTTTTAGCCGGATGTAAACATCCTGAATTGTGTTGTTGAGGATGTGTCCCATCGTAAGCATACCGGTAATATTCGGCGGAGGAATTGCAATCGTGAAAGGCGGTTTGCCGCCAGGGCTCGTCTTTGACGGCTCGTTTGGCTCTGAGTGAAAGAGTCCGTTATCGAGCCAGTATTTGTACCATTTATCCTCTGTCTTTGAAGGATCGTATGCTTTGGGAATATCGCGATTATTTTCTGTCATTAATCTTCTGGTTATTCGTTTTTTTAAGGCTAAATATAAAGAAAATTGAAGTGTTGAAGATTTTCAATCCTCAATCAAATAAAGATAATTTGGAATCTTTACCTGAATGCCGTGGAATTCGCCTTCAAGATCAGTCCATTGATCGCCAACCGTTCCAACGATTTCATAACCTTGTCTCGTCAACCAAACTCGCTTTGAACTTTTAAATTTTCTGGCTTTCATTTTTTTCTCATCACCGATCTGAGTAATCAGGGTATCAAATACAGCATAGCCCGCATTCTTCAGGTTTTGATAAGTTGCATCATATTCGGGGAGGTTTCTGCCGGTGAGAAAAATTATTTTTGATCCTTTGGAAAGAAGAAAATCATAAAGCTCTTTCACCGGTAGAATCGCAGGAGCTTTCAAATCCGCATTCCACTTTTTATTTAATTCATATACATAACCAAATCCCATTTGCTCGGCTAGTCCATAATTATCAAGTGCAGTTTCATCAACATCAAAAATCACAACGGAGTTGACTTTGAATTCTATTTTACTAAATTGTTTTTTTGCATCCGTGATTACAATATTTAGCTCTTCATCAAACTTTCCGGATTCGTAATACTCTTTTACTTCTTCCTTTGCGATGGAAAGGTTGATGGGTTTCTTTTCCTCAGAGCAGGAAATAAAAATCAGAGATAGTATAATTGTAAAGGTCAGGTATATTTTCATTTTTAAATTTTCATTGTCACACTGAGCTTGTCGAAGTGTGATGGTACATTTTAGATTGCTTTGCCATCCTTCGACAGGCTCAGGATGACTCGCAATGACATTATGATTTTCATTTACCAAAAAAGAAAATTAAAGGACGCTCAAGTCGCTTTGCCCATTCCGATTCATTGTGCTCGGCTTTAGGTGCATAAAAATAATCAAGATCGGTTCCGATTACATAACCCATTTGTGTCAGTTTGCAGAACATTTTTTGCCCGCGAACTAGTCCATCTTCACCATGATCGATGTAAAACTTAATATGTTTCTTCGGTCCGGAATATTCATCCAGCATTTTAAATACTTTATCATCATTATAATAAAAAGAGCTGGACATGCATCCTGCCATCGAAAAAACTTCCGGATGTTTCCAGGCAATCAGGAACGATGCAAGTCCACCCATCGACGAACCCATTATCGCTGTATTTTTGTTATCCAAAAGTGTTTTGTATTTTGAATCAACAAACGCTTTGAGATCTTCAATTAAAAACTTTCGATACTTCTCCCCTTTTTCGTTATCAGAATATTCTTCGAGGCGCTCACTGGAGTTATTAATTCCTACGACTATTATCTCTTTAATTCTATACTCACTTATCAGGCGTGTAACTGTTTCGTCAACCTGCCAGTCTTTTCCTGCAAACGAAGTTTTGGGATCAATAAGATTTTGTCCATCGAGCATATAAAGAACAGGATATCTTTTTGAAGGATTATCTTCATAGCCTGCAGGAAGCCAAACAAAAAAATCCCGTTTGCTATCCAATATTCGGGAATAAATTTCCCGGTGATAATTAACGTTTCCGATTACAGATATTTTTCCTTTGCTTATCTTTTTACGGAATTTTCTTTTTCTTCTGAAGATTGCCATTTCACCTGTTGTTTATAAATCGTTGTAAATAATTGACAAAAATAACCATCATCGACCGATTATTGAAAAATTTTCATATGTGCTGACAGGCATTTTAATTGAAAATTATAACAATTAACCAAGGCAAATAATGGATTATTAGTCCAAATTTGTGGATTTTAGAAACATAAAAATTTACATTTTTTAGAATTGGAAGAATAATGGCAATCATCAGACCTTTCAAAGCACTCAGACCCACAAAAGAAAAAGCACAACTAGTTGCTAGCGTTCCGTACGATGTAGTTAACAGAGAAGAAGCAAAACATTTTGCAGAAGGAAATCCACTTAGTTATCTGCACATTACAAGATCAGAAATTGATTTGCCTGATGCTAAAGATGTCTATTCGAAAGCAGTTTATCTGAAAGCAAAAGAAAACTTAAGTAGAATAATTAAAGAAGCTCCATTAAAGACAGATGTTAAACCTGCATTTTATCTTTACAGATTAATTATGGATGGAAGATCTCAGACAGGTATCTGTGCAACTTTTTCGGTTGATGATTATGATAACGATGTAATACTTAAGCACGAGAAGACAAGAAAAGTAAAGGAGGATGACAGAACAAATCACATTGTAACAACTGAGGCACAAACCGGTATTGTATTTTTAACTTACCGCGGTGTGCAAAATATTAATAACGTGGTTGATAAAACTATTCGGGAAGTCAAACCCGAATATGATTTTACATCTCCTGATGGAATTCAGCATACTGTTTGGATCGTTCCTGAAAATTATAATCAAATTATCATAAATGAGTTTATGAAGATTGATAAACTTTATATTGCTGATGGACATCATCGTGCAAAAAGTGCAAGTCGTGCAAGAGAGGAAAAGAAAAAATCTAATCCTCATCATTCAGGTAATGAGGAATACAATTATTTTGTTGCAGTACTTTTCCCGGCAGAACAATTGAAGATTCTTCCTTACAACCGAGTTGTGTTTGATTTGAACAAACTAAGTAAAGATGATTTTTTAAATGCAATAAGTGAAAAGTCTGAGGTGAAGCCAACAAAGGATAAACAGCCACAAACAAAAAATACTTTTTGTATGTACGTTGATAAAGAGTGGTTTGTTTTAAAACCAAGGGATTCTGTGTTTGCAAGTTTATCACTGGAAAAATCTGTGGGAGAAAAACTGGATGTAAGCATTCTTCAAAACTGTTTACTAAATCCTGTTCTTGGTATTGATGACCCAAGAACCAATAATCGTATTGATTTTATTGGTGGAATAAGAGGAACAAAAGAGCTTGAGAAGCTGGTTGACTCAGGCAAAGCTGCAGTTGCTTTCTCACTTTATCCGGTCGGACTTGATGACCTGATGAATATTTCAGATGCTGGTGAAGTTATGCCGCCAAAATCAACCTGGTTTGAGCCAAAGCTCAGAGATGGACTATTAACACATTTAATTTAATTAGAATTAATCTATAAAAAGGAAAATAAAATGGAAAAAAGGATTTATAACTTTAGTGCTGGTCCGGCTATATTACCGGAAGAAGTTTTACTCGAAGCACAAAAAGATTTATTCGCCCTTCCCGGTGTGGGAATGTCAATAATGGAAATCAGTCATCGTTCAAAAACATACGATGCAATCCATACGGAAGCAAAAGAAGGGTTGAAAAAGCTGCTTGATATTCCGGACGATTATCAAATTTTATTTTTACAGGGCGGTGCAAGTCTGCAGTTCTCAATGGTTCCGCTGAACCTGATGCCTCCAAAGAATAAAGCAGATTATATTTCAACAGGAAGCTGGTCAAAGAAAGCTATTAAAGAAGCAAAACGTGTTGGAACTGTAAATGTTGCTGCAACCACCGAAGAAGGTGAAGGAGATAAAAAGTTTTTCAAACGAATTCCAAAGCAAAGCGAATTAAAGCTTGATCCTGATGCTTCTTATGTACACTTCACATCAAACAATACAATCTTTGGAACCCAATGGAGTAAAGAACCCGAAGTTGGAAGTGTTCCATTGGTTTGCGATGCATCTTCTGAAATTCTTCACAAAGAAATTGATGTGAGAAAATATGGTTTGGTTTACGCTGGTGCACAGAAGAATATGGGCCCGGCTGGTATTACTTTAGTGATAATGAGAAAAGATTTGCTGGAAAGAAGTCAGGATTCACTTCACACAATGCTGAATTATAAAATCCATGCAGAGAATGATTCATTATATAACACACCAACAACCTTCGCCATTTATATTATTATGCTTGTAACCAGATGGCTCCTGAAGAATGGTGGATTGAACAAAATGTATGAGATTAACAAGCACAAAGCTGAATTACTTTACAATTGCATTGATGAAAGCGGCGGATATTATAAAGGTCATGCAGAAAAAGACAGCCGATCTCTAATGAACGTTACATTTAACCTTTCAACCCCTGAATTGGAGAAAAAGCTTATTGACGAAGCAACAAAAGCAGGCTTTAACGGATTGAAAGGACACAGATCTGTTGGTGGATTACGTGCATCAATCTACAACGCATTCCCAACTAAAGGTGTTGAAGATCTTATATCGTTTATGAAAGATTTCCAGAAGAAAAACGGATAAATATACCTCACCCTTAAATCCCTCTCCTTAACAAGGAGAGGGAAACAGGGAGAGGTCAAGAAAGAAAATATGAAAAATTTATTTGCTGTTTTTATTATAATTCTCATTACAACTTCCTGCAGTAAAAAGGAGGAAGTTAAATTCGAAGCATTCAGTCCGGAAGCATTTGCGTATGATATTGGAGACAGCTGGGAAGTAAATGCCACAGTCAATGTTAAGGGATTTGTAAGAAAAGAAGTTGGCGATGAATTATCAGCCTCACTTGATTATTCTGTAGATTTAACTGGTCCTGATAGTATTGACGTAGAGAGTATCTTTGTTGATTCAAAAGATGTTACAGGTAGTGAACTAATAGATGTTCAGCTTGAAGCACAGTTTGAACTCGATTACAATTCTCCCGAAGGTTTGTACCAAATTACTTTTAATGTAACGGATAATAATTCTGGAGAGCAAACTTCAGCACAAACACAATTTGAATTAAAAAAATAACAAGAACAATTAATCTGTTAACTCTTCAGGGGGAATAAGTTTTCTACCAGCGAAACCAGTTTCCATTTCGTGGTAATACATAATATCATCTTCATCGCTTCTCCAGCAAAGAAAAACTTCCTTACCACCAATAATTGCAGGGAAATCAACTAGTCCGATCTGGAAATTCCAATCCTTAAAAAAGCATCCTATATCTTCTAACTCAGCCATAAAGTCTTCGATATCATCTGCCATTTTCTGAATTCGGGGATCCTTTTCGGCCTGTCCTTCAACCTCTTCTGCAACCAGACGCATTTCTCTGCTCGTATCAAGAATATCTTTAACAATTTTCCTAACCAGCGGTAATGTTTTTCTGGCTTCAGAAGGTATAAAATATTTTATTTCCGTTGTCATTATATTATTAAAATCTTATTGATATAAAATTAAAATATATTTTTATAAAAAACAGTTTCATTTTTTAGTACAATTAAATTACCAGTCCGCTGGCTATAAATTGTTCAAAAGAAAGAAGCGTTTATCAAGTTTGACAAATTATTTCCGGGATTACTTATCTATTAACATATTTCTCAAAATACTGCACGATTTAACGCTAAACTGACTATGATTTTAAAGCCTCCTTAGCATAATTATTGCTGTTATTGTCCAAAATGTGAATAAATATTTTTGAAATAAATCTTCAAGAAGGGTATTTTATATGAGAAAATTTCTACTGGCTTTGATTCTTTTTCTATCAATACAAAGCTTAAACTTCAGCCAAACTCCGGTTATTCAATCAATCATCAACCAGACTAATATTGACTCACTCACTTATTTTGTTAGGGAATTGTCCGGTGATGTTCAAACAATAATTGGTGGATCACCATACACTATTATATCGAGACACAAAAACCAACCAAGTAATAATAAAGCTGCAGATTATATTAAACAAAAATTGAATAGTTACGGTTTAGTTACCTTTGATCAAAACTTCAGTTCTACTGGAAGAAATGTTTACGGTGTTCAACTCGGATCTCAATATCCGAATAAAAAATATATTATCTGTGCTCACTATGATGATATGCCTTCAGGTACGACTGCACCGGGTGCTGATGACAATGCAAGTGGAACAGCTGCTGTTATAGAAGCTGCTAGAATTTTTACTCAATTTGATTCTAAGTATACAATTATTTATGCGTTATGGGATGAGGAAGAACAAGGATTGGTTGGAAGCGCTTACTATGCACTCCAGGCATCCAATGCCGGTGATTCGATTTTGGGTGTTATTAATATGGATATGATTTCTTACGACTCAAATAGCGATGGACAAGTAGAGATTCATACGCGTCCGATAGCTAGTTCAATTTCTTTAAAAGATAATATGCTTCAGGTAAATACTCTTTATGGAGTAGGATTGACATTTTCAGTTATAAACCCCGGGGCGACCTGGAGCGACCACGCATCTTTTTGGAACCGGAACTTTGGAGCAATTTGTTTAATAGAGTTAGATGGTGACTTCAATGCATATTATCATACTGTTAATGATAAGATTCAATACTTTAACATGCCGTATTATTTAAAAATGAGCAAAGTTGCGCTCGGCACTGTAGCAACACTGGCTCAGTTAACAGATATAGTGCCAGTCGAAATGTTGACCTTCACTGCTTCTGTCACGAATTCTGAAGTTCAGCTTCTCTGGTCTACTGCTTCTGAACTTAATAACAGAGGCTTTGAAATTGAACGTTCAGTAAATGGTGTTAATGACTTTATTATGATAGGATTTGTTGATGGCAAGGGAAGTTCAACAGAAATTAATTATTATTCCTTCTCTGACAACCCTAAGCTAAGTGGAGTTAATCAATTATATTATCGACTAAAACAGGTTGACTTCGATGGAACATTCAGTTACAGCAATATTGTAAATGTAAGCTACGATGTTCCTGCAGAATTTGTACTTTCTCAGAATTATCCTAATCCATTTAATCCATCAACAACAATAAGTTACTTCGTCCCGAAAGAAAGTTTTGTAAGTATAAAAGTTTATGATTTCCTTGGAAGAGAAGTAACAACACTGGTGAGCGAAACAAAATCAACTGGTAGTTATGAAGTATCTTTCGATGCATCTAGTTTACCAAGTGGAACGTATTTCTATATTTTGATTGCGGATAATTACTCTGCAACCAAAAAAATGATTATTCTAAAGTAGTTTAATAAATTAAAGGACTTGTGGTATTATTTCTTCAAGTCATTTGTCTTTCATAAAAAATAAAGCAAAAAGGATTTCACTATGAAAAAATTTTTTCTACTGTTTATAATACTTCTTGGAATACAGTCTGTTGTATATTCACAGTCGCCCACAGTTCAGACTATCATCAATGAAACAAATATTGATTCACTGGTTTACTTTGTTCGTGAGTTATCAGGTGATGTTCAAACGATAATTGGAGGTTCGCCCTATACAATTGTTTCCAGAAATAAATTCCAACCAAGTAACGATAAAGCTGCAGACTATATTAAACAAAAGCTGAATAGCTACGGTTTAGTCACTTATAATCAAGTCTTTAGTAGTACAGGAAGAAATGTTTATGGTGTTCAATTGGGTTCTCAATATCCAAATAAACAATATATTATTTGTGCTCATTTTGATGATATGCCGTCAGGAACAACTGCTCCAGGCGCCGATGATAACGCCAGCGGTACAGCAGCTGTACTTGAAGCAGCAAGAATTTTTACTCAATACAATTCTAAGTATACAATTATTTATGCTTTATGGGATGAGGAAGAACAAGGCTTGGTTGGAAGCGATTACTATGCACAGCAAGCTCATAATGCTGGTGATTCAATCATGGGTGTGTTAAATATGGATATGATTGCATATGATAACGATAATGATGGAGTAGGAGAAATTCATATCCAGAATTACGCAAACTCCGTTGCACTTAAAGACATAATGGTTCAAGTAAATACAACTTATAACCTTGGGGTAGTTCCGAGTATTTGTAATCCGGGTACCACGGCAAGCGACCAGGCTTCATTCTGGAATAATGGTTATGGCGCACTTCTTCTAATTGAAGAATATTACGGAGGTGATTTTAATGCATACTACCATTCCGTAAATGATTTGATAACACATTTCAACCAGCCATATTTTTTGAAGATGAGCAGATTGACACTTGGCTCAATGGCAACATTAGCAGATCTAACAGATATAGTGCCTGTTGAAATGTTGACGTTTACAGCTTCGGTTAGAAATTCTGAAGTTCAACTGCTGTGGGCAACCGCTTCAGAACTAAACAATAGAGGTTTTGAAATTGAACGTTCTGTTAACGACTATAATAATTTCGTAACCATTGGCTTTGTTGATGGTAAAGGTAACTCTACCGAATTAAATTATTATTCTTTCAAAGATACTCCTCAAATAAGTGGTGTTAATCAAATTTACTATCGACTAAAACAGGTTGACTTCGATGGTACGTTCAGCTATAGCAATATTGTTAATGTTAGTTATGATGTTCCTTCTGAATTTGTTCTAAATCAGAATTATCCAAATCCATTTAACCCGGCAACAACGATAAGTTACTTTGTACCGAAGGAAAGTTTTGTAAGTATAAAGGTTTATGATTTTCTTGGTAGAGAAGTGACAACCCTTGTCAGCGAAACAAAATCAACAGGAAGCTATGAGATATTTTTTGATGCATCTAACCTTCCAAGTGGAACATACTTCTGCACAATGATCGGAGATGGTTATTCCAACACAACGAAGATGGTACTCTTAAAGTAACCAATTTCTTTTTTTATTCTTGAGGGCGATCAAATTCGGATCGCCTTTTTTATTCGACTACCTTCTTAATTGAAACTGCTCCCCTAAGATCTCCCATCTTGTAACCAATCGCCTTATCGCCCGGATAATTTTGAGCGATAAGATTTTTAACATCTGGCATTATATCTGTCTGGCTTCCATGACAGCTTAAACATTCTGCCTGAACAATTATCGGTTTCATGTAACGCAAATAATTGTAATCACCTTCAGTTACGATTTCTACAAATTCGGTTTCGTTGTTCAGTTCATTGTTTTGATGTAGTTGTCCAAACTGATTTAAAATCCTTTTTTCAAAGTCATCGGGAAAATTATTTGAATTTCTATTCTTCAAAGACACCCTTTTAATGTAGATACCTCTTTCCACGCCAAAATTATTTGTGAGAACCTGAGCCGTGTCGGAACAAACAGAAACAGCTTGTAATACTCCTCCGGTTTGCATCTGTTTAATGAGAATACTTTTTAAATCTTTCATAAAATCTGTGGCTGTTGTTCTCATTGCTATTCTCTGATCTTTATTTACTTCCCTTTTAGTCTCTGAGCAACTTAGAAAAATTGTAGAAGACAGAATTATTAATCCACTAATTAAATATTTCATAATATTTTTCTCCTCTCACACAAACTTAAATACTGTTTTGATTGAACTCAACACTCATACGTTCAATTAAGTATCTTCGAATATGATTAACTTTGACTCTAAAATTATTGCTTTTGCTTGAATAACATTTCAACACAACTTACAAATAAAAAGATATTTTATTTCTGGCTGCCACTTGCTGCTACGTGGATAATGATGTCTGTCGAGGGTCCATTTCTTGCAGCACTCATAGCCCGTTCTACTAAACCAGAATTTAATCTTGCAGCTTATGGTGTCGCTTACTCACTGGCATTGATCGTAGAAGCACCAATTATTATGATGATGAGCGCATCTATTGCTTTAGTTAAGGACTCACTTTCATTTAACACGCTTAGAAATTTTACATATACCGCAAATGGAATAATCACAGTGATAATGGTGGTGCTGGTAACGCCTCCTGTTTTTTATTTTTTAGCTGAAGGATTAATTGGATTNCCCCATGAAGTATCGAGATTAACTCATATTGCTACAATAATTTTAATTCCGTGGCCAAGTGCAATAGGTTACAGACGATTCTACCAGGGACTGCTAATAAAAAATAATAAGA
>JGI20214J51088_10003072_pt1 | contig 11032 bp, 6 predicted proteins | sample WetSurMetagenome_FD_51088 | JGI IMG/M metagenome (IMG submission 51088)
GGGCGGACGGGCTGGAGCGGCCTGCTTTACGCCGCGCCTACCGGCCCCAGCAGCTGGCATACCACATTAAGGGGTGTGCTTTCTCCCACCAATGTGGACTATATCAGTGTTGAAAAGCTGCAGGCATACATCGACCTGTGGAACGCCGCGGCTACTTCTTTCATGTATGACCCCGCCAAGGAAAAAGCCATGACCGCCTACGTGACCGAACATGAAATGTGCATCCCTGTTTGGAACGTCGTCCGCGCCTGGGTCGTCCAGCCGTACGTTAAGGACGGCGGCTTCCTTACAATGGCCAGCGGCTTCTTCTGGAGAGCGGATAATATCTGGCTAGATAAATAACCCGGAATACCGGTAAGTATTGAGAATGAATAAGGCAGGCCGGGCGCTTCCCGGCCTGCCCGGTTATGGCACACTGGCTTCCGTGGAACCTGTTATTGTCCGCGGGTAGTCCCCGGTTTACCGGCCCGGTACTTAAAGCCGGTAACTTTGCATTATAGAAAATTTGAACATGATAGCATATATCTCGCGCAGATTTTTGCAGGCGGTGTTTGTACTATTACTGGTCAGCGTTATCGTGTTTCTAGCCTTGCGCCTTCTGCCCGGCGACCCTATATATCTGCTGATGACTTCTGAAGAAGTATCTTCAAAACCAGCGGAAGAGATACAGGTGCTCCGTCATGAATACGGCCTGGATAAGCCGCTGGCGATGCAGTATTTTGACTGGCTGTTCGGGGTTTTCCATGGCAATTTCGGGACCTCGATACGGTTCCATTTCAGCGTCGGCGGGCTGATGCGGGAGCGGATTCCGCTGACGCTTCACCTGGGGATATTGGCCCTTATTTTGTCCCAGGTAGCCGGTATCGGCGCCGGCGTAGTATCGGCGGTCAGGCGCAACAAATGGCCGGATACCGTAGTTACTATTATCGCCAACATTGGTATCACCATACCCACTTTCTGGTTGGGTATTATGATGATATATATCTTCGCCGTTTTCCTCAAGTGGCTGCCGGTGATGGGCTATACTTCACCGTTCGATGATTTTTGGTTGAGCACCAAACAACTGGTGATGCCNGTNATCAGCCTGGCGGTTTTACCNATGGCTTCAACGGCGCGCCAGACGCGCTCCAGTATGCTCGAGGTCATGCACCAGGATTACGTCCGGACCGCCTGGTCTAAAGGCCTTAAAGAACGCGGCGTTATCTTTAAACATGCCCTTAAAAACGGCCTTATCCCCATTTTTACTTTGGCCGGCCTGCAGCTTAGCACGATTATCGGCGGCTCGGTGCTGATAGAAAGCGTCTTCAATATCCCCGGCATGGGCCGGCTGGCGGTTGATTCTGTGCTTAACCGGGATTACCAGGTTACCCAGGGCATTACGGTTGTCATCGCCGCCGCCGTCATACTGGTTAACCTGATAATAGATATATCTTATGGCTGGCTCGATCCGCGGGTCAGGTACAGGTAAGGACTGGTTACATGGCAGAAAAACAACAGGAAACCAATATCTTTACCGAGGCCCCTCCGCGCGTTAGCGAGTTCCGGCGTTTTATCCGGGCTTTCCTGGGCCGCAAGATAGTCCTGGTGGGCTTGATCATAACCGTGATATTTCTTGTCATGGCCGCCTTCGCACCGCAGCTGGCTCCTTACAAACCCTTTAAACAGGACTTGAGGAACACTCTGACCGGGCCTTCCCAGGCGCATTGGTTGGGCACGGATAACTTCGGCCGGGATACGTTAAGCCGCATTATTTACGGCAGCCGTATCGCTCTTATGGTCGGCGTAATCGCCGTAGGCATCGCCGCCGGCGCCGGTATGATACTCGGGTTGATCGCCGGCTATTTCGGCGGGTGGCGTTTTACCGTGATTATGAGATTGATGGATGCGCTGATGGCTTTCCCCATGATCTTGCTGGCCCTGCTCATTACTTCACTGCTCGGCGGGGGATTAGTCAATGTCATGGTCGCCCTCGGCATCTCTCTTATGCCCGGCTACGCCAGGATAATGTGCGGCCAGGTTCTTTCCGTTAAAGAAAATGACTTTGTCCTGGCCGGGAGATCGATAGGAGCAACCAGCTGGCGCATTATGCTGCGCCACGTTATCCCCAACAGTCTTCCGCCGATCATGGTGATGGTGACGATGATGATGGGGACGACGATTCTGGCGGAAGCCGGCTTAAGCTACCTGGGCATCGGCATTGAATTACCGACCGCCACCTGGGGCGGCATGATTAATGAAGGCTACATGTTCCTGACCAGCGACCCGCTCCTCTCCTTTGCCCCCGGTATCGCCATCATGCTGGTCGTTTTTGGTTTCAATATGGTCGGCGATGGCTTAAGGGATGCCCTGGATCCGCGGTTAAGAGGTATTTTGTAATGTCGTTGCCGTTTTCCGGCCCAACCCGGGTTTTGATCCTGGGGGACTAAAACTGGTGAAAAAACCGGTAAAAGTAAATCCCTGTTTCAGGGGAATTCCTATCCGCCCGCGTCACCGCCAAAAACAATAAAGCCCCCCTCCGGTCAGAGGAGGGGGGCTTTTTAGCCTGGATATTACTGTTATTCCGTCAGTGTCTTTACTGGAGGTCCCGCATAACCTTGCCGGTCTTCTTATCTTTCCAGTAGCCGCGCTGCTGCAGCGGCCAATTAAAGGTGATGGCCCCCTGCGGGCAATCGTTAACGCAGCAGCCGCAATACCAGCATTCATCCGGGTGCAGGACTACGGGCGGCTGGCCTTTTTCCGGGTTGGGGATAAGGACGTCTACCTGGCAAACCTGGACGCAGGTGTTGCAGCCGTTGCATTTCTCGGAATCATAGAAAATCGGGTTGCCGGGGCTGATGGGATTAGGTAAAGCGTAAACTTCTTTTTTAGGCATCTTCATGCTCCTTATTATCTCTTATCGACCTTTCCAAACCTTTATTTCTTCTTGTAGACACCCTTATAGTCTTTATTATGGGCTTCATAGTTGGTTTTCAGGTTGCCATAATAGTTCGTCGGTGCCGAGCCCGCTTTGACCTTGCCGTTTTCCAGTTTAACGGTAACGTGCTTGTTCCAGTCCGGCGGGTCGATCTGGGGGTAGTCTATACGGTAGAAATTAAGCATCCGGCTGCTGGCTTTGCGCGCCAGTCCTGCCTGGCAGACGATCTGCGCGTGCGTAAGCAGGCTTAAATCCTCAATGCTGCGCAGGAGCTTGTGGGGGTCGAGGGCGTATAGCCGGGGTACGAAGACCTCTTCTATTTCTTTCAGGCCCTGCAAAGCGATGTTGTACATGGATTCGGTCTTGAATTCGGCGATGAAAAGCTGTAAAACGCGGGCGATGCCGGCGTGCAGTTCTTTCCAGTCGATGCCGTTATCGCGGTTAATGGGTGCGTAGATACGGGCTTTTTCCAGGGTTATCTGGTCTTTAGAAACTGCTCCGGCGCCAATCCCCGCGGCGTAAGCGGCGGCTTTACGGCCGGCGTAGCGCCCGGTGGAAGCGGCGTAGCTGTGATCGCCGGCGAAGAACTGTGATTCCCCGGCGATGTACAGCCCGTCGAGGCTCGATTTGCAGTCCCAGTCGATAATCGGGCCGCCCATGCCGCCGTTGAGCCAGTGGGAAGGGCTGGTGCCTTCGATGTAGTTAAAGTTCATCAGGTAGTGTTTGGCCGGGTTGAAGCCGGCTTTTTCATAAGACCGGGTGATGTTCAGCGTGGTAGATTCCTCGCCCAGCATCAGGTCCCAGGTTACGCGGCGTTCTACTTCTTTCATGCCGGGGAAATCGCCCCAGAAGGGCAGAGCAATTGTCCCGTCCTGGATGCCTTTGTTAATTTTCTCGCGGTTTTCCGGGGTCGGCCCCATCGCGCCGCCATCCGGCCAGCCCTGGAGAGGCCACGGCAGGGGTTTGCCGTTACCGTCTACCTGTTGGATATTCTCGAAGCTGGCATCGGAGGAGCCGCCGTACCAGGTGTGCTTAAGACCGCCGCCCAGTCCGTGGGGGGAAGTCATTTCCATCAGTGTCAGTTCGGCGCCCGCGCGCCAGGCCATGGCCACGCCATCGCCGGTCTTGGTCCGGGAGCCGGGGAAGGTTGTATAACCGGCCTGTTCCATGTTCAGGAACCCGAGTGAGTTGCTGCCGGCGGAAGCCAGCACCGTAGCCTTGGCTTTTACTACCAGGAATTCGCCGGTGCGGCCGTTAAAGCCCATCGCCCCGACGACTCTCGCGCCCTGGACGCCTTTTTCCGTCAGCAGGTTGGTAGTCATCGTCCGGTCGAAGATTTTAACGCCCAGCCGCAGGCATTCCTTCTTCAGCGCAGGTTTAAAAGTGGTGCCCCACACGCGCACGGTAACTTCACGGGTGTTATTAGGGCTCATGCGCGGGGAGAACATAAGCTTGTCATCATAACGGCCCTGGGCGCCCACGTACTCGTCACCGGTATCGCGGATCTTGCCCCCCATCTGTTCCATTTCTACCAGCGTGTCCCAGTCCTCGCGGCATTGGATTTGCGTGCCTATGCCGTTGGAGTAGGTGAACTTGGGTGGTTCCTTTGGCGCCGGCCCGGCGTGAATCGGGTTCTCTACCAGGAACTTTGCCCATTCATCGGGGTTTACTTTGGAGTGGGGGTTGGCCGGGCAAACGCACCAGTGGTCGCAGCCGGGGCCGCCCGAACCGCTCCTGATGGTGTCGGCTTTCTCCATTATCACCACTTTAACCCCTGTCCTGGCAGCGCTGATGGCCGCCCAGCACCCGGCAATGCCCCCTCCGATAATCAGGACATCGGCCTCTACTTCCTGTTCTTTATCGAACCGGATGGGGTAGGGCCAGGGAGTTGGTTTGCCGTACTTTTCCAGTAAATCTTGCCATCTTGTCATAAAACTAAACTCCTTTCACAAGTATTATTACATAATAAAAGATCAGTTGGTTGTCAGGCTGGTTTGACCATTGGTTTTCTGCTGTCCTGTAGATTGCATATGGATATTAGTCTAAAACTGCATGTAACGGTTTACAAATATGGTAAGACTAACTTTGGTATACCACAACCGGTAATAATATTACAAGTAGAATCTATGATAATGGAACAAATTTACAACGTCTATGATAAAATGTACAGAATTTAGCGCTGCTTTTCCGTGGCCGGTTGGTGCAGGATATAAAAGTTACCTCTTTTCACTCTAAAAATGGCTCCGCCTGCCAGCCCCCTTGGCAGGTTTTTTACAAAAAACAGCAAAGAAGCCATAATAGAGCTAACCGGGAGTTTATGATTTTCTTCACTTACCACTGTATTTTAAGTAAGTAACGGCCAACGTCTTTATTCTGATTAAAGGAGCTGCAGCATGCCATCATCAAAAAACCCAAAAAAGTATGATCGCGCCACTTTAGAAAAATTTATTGACCAGTATCTTGATGCCCTTGATAAAAACGACCCGTCCGGATTGCCTCTGGCCGGTGACGTCAAGTTCGTTGAAAACAACCAGGAACTGAAGATTGGTGACGGAACCTGGAAAACTGTTACCGGCCTCGGCGTATACCGGCATTATTTTGCTGATTTATTGACCGGCCAGACAGCCGTGGTTACCGTGGCTGATGAAAACGGTAAAAAAGTCATCTACAACCTGCGGCTTAAGATAACTAGCGGAAAGATCTCTGAAATTGAAGTCCTGATTGTCCGTGATTACATGGGTGCGGAGAGATTGGAAAAAAGAGGCCAGCCGCCATCTCTGTTCCTGGAAACTGTGCCGGAAGAGCGCCGCATGCCGCGTGAAAAAGTAATTGCTACCGCTAACAAATATTTCACGGGCATGGTGCGCAACGACCCGAAAGGCGACTACTCGTTTTTCGCTGACCGCTGTAACCGGATGGAAAACGGCCTCGTTACCACCAACGCGCCGGCGGCGGAGTACGGCCATTCTACAGATAAAGAATTTGTCACGATGACCTGCAAAGAGCAATTTGAAACCGGCTTTCTTGGTTTCGTTACCCGTATCCGGGACAGGCGGTTCTTTATTGTTGACGAGGAACGCCAGGCCACTATTTCCTACGCCCTTTTCGACCACGATGGCACCGTTCGCCAGATAGATATGCCGCAAGGGAAGTCCTTTGCCATTCCCCCCTATTTTTCCACCCCCCGTACCCTGGAGGTCTGTGAAGCATTCAAAGTAGAGGATGACCAGATACATTTCATCGAAGTCTCGCTGACGGAATTCCCTTACGGCACCCGCCCCGGCTGGGATACTAAAAAAGACCCGTGGCTGGGCAAACTCGCTTCGTCAAAGGCGCCAAAGCCCCGGAAAATCGATGGCTCCATGACACGCGCNCCTCTGGCCGCTTTTGTTGACCGGTTCCTCGCCGCTTTGTTATCCCGTGATGCGAANCCGAAGGGTCTCGCCGCCTCTGTCAGGTATACGGAAAACGGGCAGCAGCTTAATATCGGCGACGCCATGTGGGGAACTGTCTCTGAAATTNGCGAACATAAAGTAGTACTGGCGGACCCGNCCGCCGGTACGGTCGGCTTTTGCGGCTGTATNAAGGAACTTAATGTTGAAGCTTTTCTCACNGCCAGGCTCAAAGTCCAGAATAATGAGATTACGGAAATAGAAGCCTTGGTCATGCGGCATGAATACAATGATGCCAGGATGGGGACGATGACCTTGATGGGGCCGAGGCTGGAAGCGGGGGAATCGTTCAAGCCCGGGATCTGTAATGATTTGCCCGGCGTTTTCGGCGAACCTGTCTCGCCAGATGAGCGTATTAGCGCCAAAGCCATGATATACATCGTCCAGGAAAAACGTGGCAATGTTCGTGAACGGTATACTTTAGTTACCGATGTTGAATACGGCCTCCTTTTAGAAATGGAATTTTCTGATGTTCCTAATGCGAATACCGGGCCGATCGATTCGGCTTTATCAGGCCCGTACTCGGTTATGCGCACGCAGCTCCACAAAATCAGCGGCCAGAAAATCATCAAGACAAAATTGGTGATCATGGGAATCCCTTATCAGATGAAACGCGGCTGGTAATCTGCAAGGCGTTATGGACATGATTGGGTGGTTGGTACTGCCATAAGCTCAAGTAAGGCTCATATCGTGTCTGATAACACGCCTGCCGTTTCCCCGTATTGAGGTGGTCTATTAGCCTTTAAGTAACGGGGGTAGAGCCGGGTTGCAGAAGTTATACTGATTTGTCAAAATAGCATAGCTTGATAGAACCGGATAGAAAGGGGACTAAAATGGCGAATAACGGTATATATGATAAGATAGCTGGGATTTTTGAGTACCCGGGATCCCGCAACTTGATCAAGTACTTAAAGGTGCTCTTTACGCCGGAAGAAGGAGAGCTTCTGCTTGAGTTCCTCGTACCTGCGACCAGTAAGCAGGTTGCGAAAAAGCTTAATATGGACGAGAAAATCCTCTCACAAAAACTGGCCGGTTTCAAACGTAGAAGATTACTGTTCCACAAAAATGATGAGTATCTGTTCCATCTGGCCATGCACGGATTTTTTGCCCGTATCGCTAAAGCCAAAAAAGAGGACATCCCGGAAGGCTTCTGGAAGGCCTGGGATGACTTTATGCCGGAAATTGAAGAGAAAAGTATAACCCGCAGTATAACCGTCGCTAAACAGGTCCCGGTGAGTGGGATTATGACCCGGATTGTTCCTGCCCGCTTGGCCCTGGACTCTAACCCCCGTATAAAGCCGGAGGATATTCTTACGGAAGAAGATATCCATGCCCTGTTGCGCATGAAGGGAAGCCGAGAAGTGATTGCCGTCAGCGATTGCGATTGCCGCATACGGGCGCATAAGTGTGATAGGCCGGTACTAAATTGCTTTGAATTCGGCAAATACGCGGAATTCAACCTCAACCAGTCATCCAGCTTTAAAGTGGTATCCATCGAAGAAGCCATCGCCATTTCTGACGAAGCAGAGCGGACCGGGCTTCTCAAGAGCGGAGGTTTAAGGAAGGAAAACGGCGGAGTTCTCTGCCATTGCTGCGATTGTTGCTGCAATGTAATGGGGGCGGCTATACGTCACGGGGTAGCTCATCAATTGCGGAATCCAAGCCGGTACCGGGCGAGAGTAGATAGTGCGTCCTGTTCCGGCTGCCAGACGTGTGTTGAACGTTGTTTCTTTGGCGCTATCGAGATGAAGAAGGTCCCGGGCTCGAAAAAACTTAAAGCGTTTGTAAATGAAGAAAAGTGCATGGGCTGCGGGCTCTGTGTTATCGGGTGTGAACAGCATGCCCTGATCTTTGACCTGGTTAAGCCTCCCGGTTATCTTGCCATTGACCAGGAACCGCAGACGCCTCCTTCGGGCGAGGGTAAAATGCCGGTATGGGGGCCTTTCACTACGGCGCCCTAGAGGCAAGATGCCTTTATCTCCCGTGGTTCAGGGTCTACCTGATCTCATCATAGTTTGGAGATATTCCGTAAATATCTCATCAACTCTAGTGAGTTATCTAGCCCGGCCGTTAGTTGAGACCGGTGGCAACTAATCCTAAGGAACGATACGGTAACTCAAGATGCCGCCGACCGTCGTCTTACTCCGGAAGGAGAGGATAATGTATATCACACTCCAGACATCGGTATGGGTNATCATGTCTATTTGNACAGACGTATCTCCCGGCTGTAAAATACCGCTCGCCCAGGTTATGTATTTTCCGTTGGGAGGATCGACTCCCAGTGTGTCGATATCTATCCCGTCATAAGTACCAAGGCCCATCGATGTGCTATTCAAGATATTGTTAGGGCTGTTTTTGGAATTGCCGGTGGTGGAAGTGCCATCCCAGAGCCTGGTCCCGTTCATAGCGATATAGTCGCCATCATACCATACGTCACCTTCTCCTACGAACGTGGTCATCTTGGCGGCATTTACTTCACCATCCACCGGGTTAGGTACGATAAAGCCGGAGATAGTGCCCCCCGGCTGTCCATCGCCGTCAAAATCTACATTAATGCCATGTTCCGAGTCCTGGCGGGAGTAAATCAAGTCATCGAAGAGGAACAACTGGTGTCCCTCGGTTTCCGCGCTGGTATAAATAATTATTAGTGACCAGTTGGCGTATGCCCATTCATCCCGCGTCTCCCCGTCCCTTTGCGTGCTGGAATATATTCCACCCACGCTGTAGGTTGCGTACCCGGGCCAATTGATGGCGGGCGCCACGGGGGCTTTACTATATTTCCGGACCAGGTCGGTAACGTCCCGGAAACTCGAATATGAATAACCATGCGGGTCATTATCGGCATAGTTGCGTAATATCTGGCTTCTGCTGGCAGCAAGTTCATGGTTGCCTTGCTGCGGTTTACCTTCATCGTCAAAGTAAACCTGCTTAAGACTTGTTCCATCGTTAATCTTAAAAACAACTGAAGTATCGGGCGTTTCTCCCTTGATGGAAATGTTATCCAGGTTGGCATATTGTCCGGTGCCGCTAAAACCGACTAGCGAGAACTTGATCCTGAAGGTACTGGTCAGATATGTAGCCGGTATAGTAGCGCTGAATTGCACCGGTGATGTGCCGATATTACCGCGGAACGCCTGTACAGGCCCGTACCAGTTTGTGCCATTCAGAGAGAGATAATAATCAAGACCATCGGAGGCTGATATCGCCAGCGTGTAATTTACTTCTGCATAGACCATGGAGAACTTAACGTCAGGACTAAAGTCATTACTTGATACACCAAATCCCTGCAAAGGATTAGGCCCGGTACCGTTTATGTCAGCGGCTGTCCACGCCAACCCTGTTTGGGGATTAGTCGTCGCGGTATAAGATGTAGTAGTCCAGGAAGAACCGGAAGGTGAAACCATATTAAGATTATCAAAGTACGTGTTACCCACTTTTAGACTTGCCCCGGCTTTAGCCGTACCTGAACCTGGCGCAGCACGGTGGCGGAAGTATATTTTCACGTTAGTTATTGTTGCACTGGCCGGCAGGGTAAAAGCACTAAACCCGAATATAGCTCTACCCCCTGCATCTGTTATACCGGTAATATAGTCACTGTCAATTGCATTGTAATTACCATCAGAAGGGATGGTTTCATTGACTTTACTCCATAGTGGAGAGACGGTGAACCCACCGGTGTTAGAATCATCGCTGATTGGGACACTGGTAACGCTCTGGCTGCTGCTCGGTGAAGTAACCCACTGATCCCAGGAAAGGGTGACTACGCCCCCGGTGCTGTAGGCGCTCAAATCCCTCGGGTTTGCCAGGGCAAGGTCCCGAACGGTATGAGTACCTCCATAGTTAGCTCTAAAAGAGTTGTTGTTCACGCCCCATGTTGAAGTGCTGCTATTCCACGTCCAGTTGCCCGGCAGGCTGCTGCAGGAGTCGTTAAATATGGTTGTTAGAGAATCTTCATTTTTCCAGCCTGACCAGTAAAGGAAGGCATAAGCTACCTCGGCGTCCGGTGGGATATTACTGCTGGTAACGGCGGCCGTGCTGGGGNCATGCCATGTCTCACGGACATGGTCGCCATTGGTATCTGATAACGCAGAATTACCGGTAGCGAAATAATCCCCGGAGATAGCTTGCTGTAGTTGCCGGAGTTCGGAGGTGGCAAAATAGCATTCAACCGTGGTACTGCCTACCGAGGACATCACTTTATAAACCTTTATGTCAGCATTCCAGGAATATGGAATCCCATACTCCGCTCCATTGGCTGTTTTTATCCAGGGTACGGCAAAAGGCTTTGATTCAGCCTGTGTTTGATCGGTAGCCTTTACGTAGAAGGTGATATCTGCGATCATTGGCAGTGTCCCCTCGGCGGGTAAATCTAGAAAGTCAGGGGCAGAGCTGTAACTCCATATAACCGCTTGATTCCCTGCCCATTGTGATGTGGTTACGGTCACGGGGTGCCCGGTGATAGGGTTTGTTTCGAGGCTGCATTTGTAGGATGCGTCAGTATAATATACAAAACCGCGCGGCAGCCATACCCCAAAGCTGGCTACGGTTAAGTTCTCACTTTCTGCGGGGAAATAAGAAATTTTAGCCTGGTACTTTGATATCTTGGTTTCATCGGCAAGCTTTATGCCGGTCTGTATTGTATCGCCGGTGACTATCAGCTTGCTGG
>JGI20214J51088_10003073_pt1 | contig 11032 bp, 6 predicted proteins | sample WetSurMetagenome_FD_51088 | JGI IMG/M metagenome (IMG submission 51088)
TGGGAAGGACATCAATATTAGCTGCATTAGCATCAACTTCAACGTTTTGTGCATTAAGAGCAGGATAACTCAACCAGAAAGGCACTCTGACACCACCTTTGCAGACTGATGATTTCAATCCACGCATACCGGCATTATAACGATTCTGCTGAGGTACATTGTCGGTCATGAAGATAACGACAGTATTCTCAGCAATATCAAGATCCTGAAGCTTTTTTAGAAGTAATCCTATATTGTCATCGATATTAGTAATCATTGCATAAACCCTTCGTGCATCCTCAATATCTTTTTCGTTCATCTGAGGCAAAGGCCTGCTATCGTCACTTCGGAGGAAGCCATCATCGCACCTCCGTTATAGGTATCCCTAACTCCGGTTCGCAATGAATATCGTCCTATCATCAATCCGGCTCTTGTGGGGGATGAAACCGGGCAAACGTAGAAATTATTGAACCGGATGCTCTGTTTAGCAAAATTATCCAGTACAGGAGTTTTAACATGGGGATTTCCCGTGAATCCGAAATCGCCATAACCCTGGTCATCGGTAATTATGAGAATTACATTCGGCTTATTCATCTGCTGGGCATTAAGAAAAATACATGATGATAAGCCTGCCAGAAAAAATGCTTTTTTGATAACCATCATATCGGGTATATTGATTATTTCATAACTAGTATGTTCCTCCCGATACCATTTTATAGATCAATTCCAGGTGAGATGATAAGCTAGGCCATCCAGGGACGTTCGCGAACCCGGGCGTTCGATATGGCATCGAGGGCGATATTAACATCCTCGACTATCTGGAAATCGTACATNCCCAGACATACAAAATCTGCCCCATTTGTAAAGGCGTAATTAAGTCCATCTTCAGGTTTGATAGCACCAGCTGCAAGCACCTTAAAAGCAATCCATGGTTCTTTAAGAGTACCCATATACCGTACTGTCTCCCCGGGATCGAAATCAAATTTATTATCGTTCCATTCCTGATTTGTCTGAGCCGACCAGTATTTATAGTTGTGACATGTTTTAACCCAGAAATCAGGTTTCAGTCCATAATCTACACAGGCTTTAATTGCTTCTATCCTGTGAGCGCCTATGCCTGCCGGTTTGCCGCTGGCACGGATCTGCCCGAGTCCGGCTTTTATTAATTCCATTCTTTCAGTAAGGCTCCTTTTTTTGGGATCGTCCCATTNAGGATTGGTAAACCGGTCGGTAATTTCACCCTGGCAGTAAAGAGCATCCCAGTCGGCTGCAAGCGACATCTCAATCCCCTTCTGGAAATCGAGGTTGGTCCCGCAATCTGAAATGAACTTTACTTTGCCCCGGAATTCATGCCTGTATTTCTGAAAGATCCTTCCCATCTGCGGATTTGAAATGATGGCATTCATTCCGCATTTTTCTCCGAGGGCAAGAGTCTGAAGTACCTTTTCATCAGTATGATATGTCTTAACAAGTTTTGAAACATAAATAAGATCCCTTGCATGCGCCCATCCTCCGATAAGATTTCCTCCCATTAAAAGTCGGCTGAGCTCAAAATCAGCAGGATTTCCGTTCCTGTCCCTGTATTTTATAACTCCCTTCGGAACCTCTCCTTTGAGGTCTTTAAGCGTTGAATAATTGAATTTGAGAAGAGTAGCACCTGAATTTGCATCCATCCCGTCAATGGCAAGAAGCTTTTCCTCAAAACTGTCCCATTTCTTTTTCCTGTAGAGGGCATAAGCGAATGCGCCCAATGCAGGAATCGAAATTAAATCCCTCAAAGCCTCCCTCCTGCCTACTCCTGTTTTTGAATCTGCAGGCATCTCCCCAACAGGCTTTCGTGCTTTCTCCTCTCTCCATCGATCAATTAACCTGTCAAAGCTGAAATGGTACTCCCGGGAAAGAAAAATAAATATTGCCAGAGCAAATAGTTCAATAAGATTCCTGTTTACCCAGAGATAGCTCCCTTCGACCGGCACTCCGAACATATATCCTGGTAACGGCGGGTAGGCTATAAAATAAAAGAAAAGCATAAGTGCACCGCCTGCAGCGGCCCACCTTGTGAACAAGCCCAGGATAAGACCCAATCCGACAAGGATCATTCCCCAGATATTTATAAAATCAATTACAGTGATTGCTGCCGGGCTCGCTGCCATTGCAGTAAATAACGGTGCAAAAATCCATTTTGAGCCTGCAAGATATGGGGCCGAGCTCCATCCTGCAGCCATAATTTTTGATATCCCTTCATACAGGAAGTGCCACCCGATAACAATTCTGACAATTGTCAGTGCCCAGGGAAGCAACTGACTGTTTTTTACCTGCGGTGCTGATGCCATAGGAAAATGATTAATTTGTGTTTCTCTCCAATTGATTTACAATATTATCGAATTTTATTTCAAGTTGTGCATCAAATTTTGCCAGTTTTTTCCATTCCTCAGAGCCGCTTACTCCTGCTAATGAATAATCGAATGGAACAAAACCAATCCTCCTGACAACAGAATTCTTCTTCAGACGAAAATCAAACTCTGATGGATTGACAAACAAGGGATCGGCAATTATCGAATGAATATCCTTGCCCGATTTCTTCCAGCCGTTAAATGAAACATCTCCGAACTTAATTTCTTTAGTTCTGGTATCCCAGTAAACATTCTTATCAGCAAACAGATTGAATTTATGCCAGTTACTGCTGAAAAGAGAACCATTGTCAAAATAAATAATGTTATTTGTGAACGAAAGTGACCTGTGTTCTTCTATCCTTGTAGCCTGAAGCTGCGACCTGATGTTAAATGCAAAAATATTGTTCCTGATCAGGTTCTCCTTACCATAATGCTGATGAAATCCTGAATTCTTACAGGCATAGACAAGATTGTTTTCCATGATGATACCATACGAGCCCTCATCGGTATAAAGTCCCCAGCCTCCATAGTCGAACGAGTAAATATGGTGTATGTTGTTATTGGCGACAACGGTTCCCTCAGATGCCCCGAGGGTATAAACACCTCCCATATCGCAAAGTTCTCCCCAGCCGAGGTGATGGATATGATTGAATGCAATAAGGTTACGCTTTGATGGACTTTGGGCATATCCCCAAACCCAACCGACAGAGATGCCCGAGTAACGTAAATCAGCTATTTCATTATGGGTGATTTTATTATCACTTGCATTAAAAATAATTATCCCAACCGCACAAGGGAAAATATGGCCGCCATCCCTGACAATATTATTATCGACCGCAATCCTGTTGGTAATATCACCAACAGACGGTCTTATGATAGTCTCCCCTATTTTAACACCTCCGGCTCCAAGGTCGTGCATATAACATTGATATACAGTACAATTACTGCATGATCTTCTGAACCAGAAAGCATAGGTACCTGTATGGGCAATCTCACAATTTCTGAATTCTATATTGTCAGCAAAATCCAGTGAAACAACTGCATCAACCGGCGAAGCTGCCTGGGCAGGCTCATTTCCGTCAGGAGGTGTCTTGTAACCAGCCACCTCAAATACCAGGTTTTCGAATTTAACATTTTCAACTTTCCTGCCAGTTAAAATGTCACCCTGAATTGAAATAAACTCTTTGATCACAGGGATATGGAAGGTTGTGTTCTCAATCGTTTCACCTTCAAGAGGAATATACCAGAGGTAACCGTTGCGCTCGAGGAACCATTCACCAGGAGCATCAAGTGCAGCCTTGAAATTCTCGACAAGATACCGTGATTTGTTGTTTATCGGATTCCATGGCTTCATTCCCTCACCGGCAATATATACCGATAATCCTTCATTCGCAAAGCCAGTTATCCTTTTTCGTGTGTTATCCCAGTTATGATAAAATATTATCAGGGCATCCTGAAAATCCTGCCTGGAAAATAATTGAAAGTCTGAGGTGTCAGCAGGATCAAGCTCAACTTTCTGAACAGCCAGCTCCGGAGATCTTCCCGATCCCTTTTCCAGAACTGTCTCGGTGACATTTCTAACCCTGAAGAAGCCATTATTCGGACTCTTTGCCCTTATGGCTCTCCTGCCGTTTACATAAAGCTGTTCAAAGTAAGAATCATACCAGGCTACCTGAGGAATAAACGCTCTCCATAGATTTTCATTCACTTTTTCAAAACCGGGAATAGATATCCCTCCCCTGAATATTGCTTTTGAACCAGTTGCAGCTTTAAACACCAGAGGTGAAACCGGTGTTCCTGAATCATCTGTTGTCAGGGTAAGAGGCTGATCCATAAAATATTCACCACCTTCTGCAATAATTTCAACAGGTTTATCAGGTTTAGTAGTTATCCTCAGCTCNCTGGCTTTGTCGCGGGCGGCAGTAAGTGTTGCCAGAGGTTTATCCGCAGTTCCGGGGCTGGTATCAGCTCCGGCAGGTGAAACATAAATTTTCTGGCTGTAGGCTGATTCCTGAAAAGAAAACAACAAGATAATCATCAGGGCGATAGCGGATAGACATTTCATAAGTTTTAAATATTATTGTTTTGAAAAGTTAATGGATTTAAAACTGAAATCCAATACTTACACTTCTTGTTCCGAAATCCTGTTGCAGGGATTTATTTTCTATATTTACATCAATCCAGGTCAACCACTTAAATATATGAAAAGAGCCGGATCTTTTTACAAAATGATGCTGATTGTAACAATTGTTACATTTACTGGTTGTCAGAAAACATACAAAATGGAAACTGACAGGTTTCTGATTGAATTTGGCAGCAAGGGAAACCTGCTTAGTCTGAAAAATAAAGAGAACGGCTATGACTATCTTTCCAAAGAGGATTCTTCTTTTTTATTATCATTAAGAATTGGCGGAAAGATATACAAACCGATTTCTCTCTCAGCCTCTGGTGACATACTTCTCCTCAATTATACCAAAAAAGAGGTTTCGGCTAAAATCAAAGCAGTAACCAAAGACTCATATTTCACCTTCGATCTCATGGAAATATCTGATAAAGATAAGGTTGAGCTTATACAATGGGGACCGTTCAAAACTTCAATAAAAGAAACAGTCGGAGAAACGGTCGGAGTTGTAAGGGATACAGCCTTTGCTATTGGAATCCAGGCACTTAATCCCAGGACTCTGGGCGGTTCTCCTGAAAACGAGGATGACAGTTTTACCGGCTATGACATATTTGCTACAACAAGCCTTGTAGATGTTTCTGATTCTGTTCACATTCTATANAGGGGTAACACTGCCAGGCCTGAACAATACGGGAGTTCTCTGACCGCTTATACCCGTTCGAGGANTAAAGAGAGGATAGTATCATCGATGCAGAATGAAAAATATACAGCTCCGGCTTTCGATGATGAAGGCATTGAAGGTTCTGAAATCGCTCTTTTCGGATGTAAGCCGGATGAGGCACTGAANNTAATAGAAAAGATAGAACTTGCAGAAGGCTTGCCCCATCCACTTCTTGACGGAGTGTGGGCAAAACGTTCAAAAAGGGCCGTTTCAGCATATCTGATCCAGGACTTCACGCATGAAAATTACAGGCAGGCTATTGATCTCACCAGAAAGGCGGGTCTAAATTACCTGTATCATGGGGACCCATTCCTTAACTGGGGACATTTTGCTCTGAAAAACGACATGAAATGGGATGAGCTTGCTGCAATTGTTGATGAGGCAGAATCGCAGGGAATAAGAGTTGGCGCCCATATCCTGTCAAATTTCATTACCACTAATGATCCTTATGTAACACCGGTTCCTGATAAAAGATTTGCGAAGGTCGGAAGCGCTGTATTGACTGACAGCATTTCTGATGATGAAACCACCATCGGCATTTCAGATCCTGCATTTTTTAATCAGATGCAGAATAATACTCTTCATGCTGCTATTATTGGAAGAGAACTTGTCAGGTATGATAAAGTCTCTGAATCCGAACCATGGCAACTGCTTGGATGTGAGCGTGGAGCATTCGGAACCTTTGCTGGTTCATTCAGCAAAGGGGATACTATATCAAAACTTGCCGATCATGCATATAAGGTATTCCTGACCGATAATGACCTTTCGGCCGAGATGGCCTCGAGAATTGCGGACCTTTACAACAAAACAGGACTGAAACAGATTTCATTCGACGGCCTTGAGGGTAATAGCTCAACAGGTATGGGAAAATACGGAGAACTTTTATTCGTAAAGAACTGGTACGATAGACTTATCCCGGAAATAAAAAACGACTACATTATGGATGCCAGCACACCGGGGCATTATTTCTGGCATATGTTCACAAGGATGAACTGGGGTGAACCATGGTATGCAGGATTTCGCGAAAGCCAGACAGAATACAGGTTGCTAAACCAGGACTATTTTCGCAGGAATTATATACCCTGTATGTTAGGATGGTTCAGCATGAGGCCATCGACCAGCATAGAGGATATTGAATGGATGCTTGCAAGAAGTGCTGCATTTGATGCAGGATATGCACTGGTGACAAATGCTTCAGTATTTAAAAATAACGGTTATGGGGACCAGATACTTGAGAAAATACGGGAATGGGAAAAAGCAAGAATGAGCGGGGCATTCAACAGTGACCAGAAAAAGAGAATGGAAAAAATAAAGAATGAATTCACCCTAAAAGTCACAGGAAAAAACAAGTGGAATCTCATCCCTTATGAAGTAAAGAGATATGAACATGAATTTCGTGACCATCGACCAGGGGAAACGGGTTCATCCAAATTCACCTTCAACAACCCATATACTGAACAGAATCTTGGTTTTATCCTGACAGTAAAGGATGGACCGGTTGAGGATATCTCAATTACAATTGACAGCCTTTCAAAAACTGTTCTGCAGGTCGTTCTAAGACCAGGGCAGAATCTGAAGTATGAGGGTGGTGATGAAGTCAGGCTGTATTCGGAGAACTGGCAGCCGATAAGGACTTTGAGAATAAAAAGTGATGCTTTCAGAATCGGACACGGAGATCATGATCTATCTGTTAACTGCATTTTTCCATCAGGTAATAAAGGCATCCTGAAGCTTGAAATTAAAACTTCCGGTCAGCCCGAACCCGTCGGATCNGTTTCTGAGAATGAAATACCTTAACTCCGGCTTGTCAGTATCGATAGGATTAATACAAAAAAGCATTTCGGCGAAAATAAATGAAGCAATGAAAAACAAGACCTTAATTTTCTTCTTTCTCCTGGTGTGCATGAGCTCATGCAGAAATGATTATATACCGTTGAGCCTGCACCCCGATAATACCCATTATTTCCTTTTCAGAGGGAAACCCGCAGTACTGATTGGATCGACCGAACATTATGGTGCCGTAATGAATCTTGATTTTGACTACATTAAGTACCTCGATGAGCTTTCGGACAAGGGACTGAATATCACCCGAACCTTCTCGGGGGTTTATGTTGAACCGCAGGGAGCTTTTGGGATTGCAAAGAATACTCTTGCACCAGCAAACAGTAGATTTATCTGCCCATGGGCTAGATGTGACGAACCCGGATATCAGGGAGGAGGTAATAAATTCGATATTACAAAGTGGGACGATGCCTATTTCACGCGTCTTAAGAACTTTATCGCTGAAGCCGGTAAAAGAAACATTGTTGTGGAGCTGGATCTATTCTCCAATTTCTATGATACAGTTCAATGGAAACTTAGTCCTCTTTATTACATAAACAATATCAACAATCTTGAACCTGTTTCTGATCAGAAAGAAGTGCTGTCGCTTAGGCATCCTCAGCTTCTAAAGCTTCAGGAAGAGATGGTTCGAAAGATACTTTCAGAGTGTAACGGTTTTGACAATNTGTACTATGAAGTGTGCAATGAACCATATTTCGGTGACATTCAGGCTCTGGATTCCTGGGAGGATCATATGACAGGGATAATTTCCAATGCAGAATACCTGCTTCCAAACAAGCACCTTATCTCCCATAATATACAGAACGGATCATTAATGGTTGAAAATNCCCATCCTGCGGTATCACTTTTCAATTTCCACTATGCAAATCCTCCTGTCACAGTTGAAATGAATTATAGACTTAACAAGCCAATCGGCGATAATGAAACCGGATTCAGAGGGGTTGAAAATGTTAATTACCGGACTGAAGGTTGGGATTTTATGACAGCAGGCGGTGCCCTTTATAATAATCTCGACTACTCCTTTACAGCTGAAAATGAAGACGGAAGCTTCGTTGTTTCTCCTGGTCAGCCGGGAGGAGGAGGGGAAACTCTGCGCAATCAGCTGAAATTACTGAAGGATGTTTTCGGAGAATTAGATTTCATAAAAATGAAACCTGTACAAAATTATCAGCAGTCCCGGTTTCCTGAAAAAGCAACGGTTAGAATGCTTGCTGAAGAAGGTAAGCAATATCTTATCTATATAAATAACTGGCACCCCGGGAAAGATGTTCAGCGGGTACCTGAAGGTTTAAACCTGACTGATTCAGAAGTAACAGTTGATTTGCCCTCCGGTAATTATTCATTTGAATGGATTGATCCTGTTACAGGTCAGCGGACCAGACAATTGCTGACCAGCCATAAGGGTGGCGAACGAACATTTGTTGCTCCTGAATTTAAGGAAGATCTTGTTCTGTTAATAAACAAACAACGCTGAGNTGAGATGAGAAAGAAAACTTTAACCCTTCTTATAACAGTTATATTTTATCTGACATCCTTTGGTCAGGCAGGTTCGCAGAATCAGATTAAGACCTGGGATGTATTCGAGATAACGCTTACTTCAAAAGTTGTCTCTCCGAATTTTTATCTTGAAATTTCCACAGAAAAGGATTCGTTTCTGACCGCGCGTTTTACAGGAANGGATGGTAAGGCAGCCGGGCAGATAAAAATAGTCCCAGGATTCTGGGATGGCAATAATACCTGGAAGATAAGATTTGCACCTCCCCAATCAGGTACCTGGAAATACGAGACTTTTTCTCCCGACAAAAAAATGAATGGCAAAAAAGGGCAGCTGATTGTAACAGGCTGGACAGAGGAAGAGCTTGAAGCAAACCCGGCAAGAAGAGGTTTTGTGATTGTAAACAATGCAGTAGCCAGAAAAGGAAGATATTTTACTTACAGCGATGGAACTCCGTTCCTATGGATCGGCGACACATGGTGGGACTGGACAAACAGCCATATTAAGCTTGAATCATTTAAAAAGCTTGCCGATACAAGAGCAGAGCAGGGTTTCAACATCGGCCAGCTGTTCTTTGCCGGCAACGGATGGGGAAAGGAAAGCTCACTCCTCGATCCTTCATTCTCAAATCCGAAATTTGACCAGATAAGAAAGGTCGAAGAATTGATAAGNTATGCTAATTCAAAGGGGATAACTGTTTGGATTCATGCCTGGTGGAGCCGTGAAGGCATTAATAAATCAATTGGAGAGGACAATATTATCAGGTGGTGGAAGTACGTTATTCACCGCCTGCATGCTTTTAATGTCATCTGGGTTATTGCCGGTGAATATAATATGAATGACTATGGTGGATTTCCTCTGGAATTCTGGAACAGGCTGGGGAAGATTATAAAAGATGAAGATCCCTGCGAGAGGATTTTAGGCGCTCATCCAACTCCGCCCATGTGGAGCGGTGGAGCAGACGCCCCACAATGGTCAACCGCTGAAGCCATTCACAGCCAGCCATGGCTCAATTACAACCAGAGTCAGACTGGTCATGCAAAGTGGTGCAATGAGCTGACNCCTTGGATAATAACTAATGCATATGATACGAAGCCTGCAAAACCGGTAGTTGTTACCGAACCATGGTATGAATTCATTGAAGGCAACCCGACAGCAATGGATATCCGTTTCGGAGCCTGGAGCGCCTTAATGTCNGGTGCAGCAGGACACTCATACGGCGGCGGACATATCTGGAGGGTACATCTTCCAGAACGCCCGACGGATGTTGGATCATGGCCTATGGATACAAGTTTTGCAACCAATACTATGCTCTATCCTGGAGCTGTTTCCATCGGATTCATGGGGAAGTTCCTTAGGAACCTTGAGTGGTGGAAGCTTGAACCGCACCCGGAATTTGTACTTGAGAATCCTTCACACTTTTGCCTGGCTGAACCTGGAAATGAGTATCTGTTTTACCTCAGATACGGAGGNTCGGTTAAAATTGATCTCAGAGCTTACCCTGAGTCGGCAGAATTCGCATTCTCCTGGACCGATCTTGAAAACAACAGCGAATCAGAAAAGGGGCTGATCAGAGGAGGTTCAATTAAAGAAATAAAATGCCCGGAAGATTATCCTGAAACCGTCAATTTTAAGGACTGGTTGCTTCATGTGAAGAGAACAGGTAATAAATAAATACAAATGGCTCGATGGTTGTTATNGTAATGAAAAACCTAAGCATTATTCTTCTGGTTTGTGTATCTGCGATCTTAACAGCAAATATTTTCGATCAGACTAAGGCAAGAGCAAGTTGTGAGATTACTCTCATTCCTTCTGGATATGAGCTCATTACAGCAAGAATAAACGAAGCCATTAATAAATGTTCGAAAGAGAAAGGTGGGACGGTCCGTTTTACACCAGGAGTATACTATACAGGTACAGTCCAATTGAAAAGCAATATTACCTTAGTGATTGAGAAAGGTGCGATAATCCGAGGAAGTGATAAATATTCAGATTACTCGAATGATGCATTTTTCTTTGGAAAGGATCTTAACGATATAAATATCAAAGGAGAAGGCATAATTGATGGTGTCGATTGTTTTAATCCGCAAGGTGAGGAAGGATTCAGGGGGCCTCACTGCATTCGTCTGATCAATTGCAAAAAAATAGGGCTCGAAGGTTTTACCATAAAGAATTCAGCAAACTGGGCAATCAATTGCCGCAACTGCTCTTTTGGNAATGTAACGAATGTTACAATTCGTGGCGGACATGATGGCCTTCATACAAGGTTTTGCAAAGATTTCATAATTAAAAGATGTGATTTTCGTACCGGAGATGACGCCTTTGCCGGAAATGATAATCAGGATTTCTTTATCTCCGACTGCCTGATAAATACCTCCTGCAATGGATTCAGAATGGGGTGTCTTAACCTGAAAGTGCAGCGTTGCAAGCTTTGGGGGCCTGGGGAGTATATGCATAAAATTCAGAAAAGGAATAATATG
>JGI20214J51088_10003074_pt1 | contig 11032 bp, 15 predicted proteins | sample WetSurMetagenome_FD_51088 | JGI IMG/M metagenome (IMG submission 51088)
CGCACCTGGGCCCAGATGAAGCCGAGATCGAGCGCGAAGTCGGTTGCGAAGGCGGTGTCGAGGTTGGCGGGCGCGTGCACGTGCGCTTTCTCGTCCGCGTGGTCGCTCGCGCGGTCGTGCCCGGCACTCACCGGATGCGCGACTCCATCTCGCCGGCGGCCTTGCGGCGCAGCACGCCGCCGAGGGCGGTGCCGGGCGACACCGTGTTGAACACGGTGCCGAACTTCTTCACGTTGTCGTGCAGCAGTGCCAGACGGCGGTCGTCCTCGTCGGTGTCGACGATGATCTCGTAGGTGATCGACTCCATCTTGGGCGGCACGTCCTGGCGCACACCGTGCACCTGCACTGTCAACCCGTGGAGCTGGAACTTGAGCAGCGGCGTGACGCGCTCGATGCCCTTGACGATGCAGGCGGCCAACGCCGCGAGCAGCAGTTCGGCCGGGTTGAAGGCATCGCGGCGGCCCGCCAGATCGGTATCCAGCGTGATCACGGCGTCCTTGCACCGTGCCTGGCTGCCGTGGACGTCGACGCGGTGGGCGCAAACCTCGAATCTGAGCTTGGCGGTGTCGGGCATCTGGAGCCTTTCGAAAAGGGATGGCGATGGATCGTCCGACCTCGGCGCCGGCCTTGCTGCCGCAGCCCGGGGCAGGTGGTGATGCGCCAGCCCTGCTCGACGAGGGCGTCGATCTGCGCATTGGACTCGACCCGGCCGGGCGAGGACGGCGCGCCCCGGCATGGCCGAAGACGAAGACCTCGAGCGCGGGCTCAATTGAGTCGCTCGCCGCGTGCAGCCGGCTTGCCAGCGTGGGCACGGTCGTCAGCGCGGCGGGGTTGGCGTTGAACAGCTGCACGATGAATCTGTTCATGCGGCTTCCCGGGGTCGAGAAGGTCGGTCACGCCGGTCCATGAAGCGCCGCAACAGCGCCACCAGAAGGCCGGCGGACACGAGCGTCGCGCCCAGCGTCCACGCCAGCACCGCCCCGAGTTCGCTGCGGCAGTGCCAGGTGGCGATGCTGGCGGCAATGAAGCCGATCTCGGTGGCACCGAAGACGACGGTCAGCCAGAACTGCATTTCCGTCATGCGCTGCTGATAGCGGGTCGTGAGCGCAAAGCTCACCGTCTCCAGCCGGTCCATCAACGCGTCGTAGACGTCGACGATGCCGAGCAGCCTCTCGCCGCCGGCCGCCACTTCGTCGCCGAATCGGGTTGCCGCCATCGTGGCGCCGTAATACTCCTCCAGACCCTCGGTGACCTCTTGCTTCAGTTCGAGCAGCGCATCGATGCCGGCTGGCGTGCGCCGTGACAGGCGCTCATGCAGTTGCAGCAGCACGGCGCGCTCGATCAGCAGCAATTCCAGCGTGACCAGCAACGGCACCGCGCTGCGCGGCGGAGGGCCAGCCGCGGCCGGGACCGCGGAGCTGTCGTCCTGCGAAGCAAGGACGTCGAGCCCGGCGCGACGCCCCGGCAAGGTGATGCCGTCCCGGCGCGCGCAATAGTCGCGCGCCAGTTCGGCGGCCACAACCTCGGGCTTGAGCGAGCGTGCCGAGCGGTCGCGCCAGAGCAGGGCCACGAGATCGTCCGCGTGCCGGGCGAGCATGTTGTCCAGCACTTGCCCCGGCAGACGCAGCACGCTGCAAGGCAGGTACTGACGGTAGGACTCGGCGCCGCCCAGCGCCAGGTTCAGCGGCTGCAAGGCCTGCCATACGCGCGCTGCCAGCGCTGCCGGCCGTCTGCTCGTCGAGCAAGGCGATCCAGCGGCGAGTGTCCAGCGGTTGCGCCGGGCAAGGCACCCACCCTTCACAGAGCGCCCCACCGGCCACGTGGGTAAACAGGTGCACGTCAGCCGCATCGGGATTGTTGGCGTCGTCGGCTGGCGCGACCAGGCTCAGACGGCCGATGGCATGGTGCGTCAGCCGGCCCGCAGCCACGAACTCGCGGCCTGGACCTCGGTCTCGTCACGCTGGCGCTGAGCGTGCGCGAGCTGGACTGCACAGAGGGGGGTGGCACCGATGAGTTGCGCCGCGCGCACGAGCTGGCTCGTGTCCAGGGTCCGGCCCAGCGAGACCGAGAACAGCAGCGCGAAGCCGGGCACGGCCTCGATGGGGCGGCTGCTGCCGCGCTGGTTCATCGCGTCCGACCGAGGTGCATGCGGCACATCATGAGCCCGGCCTCGCGGCGGACGAGCTTCCTCCGGCACCGCGTGCCAAGCGCAAGCAGCAGCGCGGGCGGATCACCCCGGCCTTATCCGCAGCAACGCGTCGGGCTCGTCGGGGCGCTGTCGGTGGGTGCGCAGCAACTGCCGTGGGCGTCAGGCACGCAGCCCGGGCCGCAGTCGCCGGTGGCGCAAGCGCCCGTGCTGCCCGCCTCGGCGCGCTGGCCGATCACCGGGAACCCCTTGATCATCCACTTGACGATGCCGCCCTCCATGTTGGCCACCTGCATGTAGCCCTGGTACATCAGAAAATAGGTCGCCTTCAGGCTGCGCGGGCCGCTCTGGCACACCAGCACCAATTCCCGGTCGCGCGGCAGTTCGGCGAAGCCTTGCTCGAACTCGCTCAGCGGCAGGTTGACGAGGCCGGAGACGTCGAAGGCCAGGCGCTCGACCTCGGCGCGCTCGCGTACATCCACGAGCATCGCGCCTTCGCCGATCAGCCGGCGCGTGGTGGTGGGGCAGACCTCGCGGGCCTGCGGCAGATCGACTCTTGCATTCATATGCAATTTCCTTGGATCGGGGTGATTTACGGGGCGACGCCAAGCAGCCCTGCGGTGAGCTTGCGCGCGACGGGCGCAAGGAAAAAGATCACCGGCACGCCGACGACATAGGCGATGGCGAAGGCCTTCATCCAGGCGCCCAGGAAGGCGTCGCTCCAGCCCACGTTGACCAGCGTGATGACGCAAGTCATCAGGAGAATCATCATCGCGCCCATCAGAAGCGAGAAGACGAGGTGGAACTTCATTTGCGCAGGCATGGCGGGTCGCCCCTTTTTTCCGCGTTCAGGCGGCCGCGAGCCAGGCTTCGATCTTGTCGCGGCTGGGCACGCCGCCGGCGTGCACCACCTTGCCGTCGATCACGACGCCGGGCGTGCTCATCACGCCGTAGCCCATGATGTCGCGCAGCTCCTCGACCTTACCCAGCGTCACGGCGACGCCCTTGGACTTGGCGATCTGGTCGATCAACGCGATCGTAGCCTTGCAGTTGGCACAGCCGGTGCCGAGTACCTTGATGTCCATCGATGACTCCTTGTGTCCAGTGGGTTTGAACAGGCGAACAAACGCGCTCACTCGCGCTCGATCTCGAGATAGGTCCGGCTCACGTTGCCGGGCAGAAGTTCGGCGGCGTTGCGCAGGTGCAGGAAGGGGCGGGCGTCGAAGCGCTTGACCGCGTCTTCAAGCTCGACGCCCTGGTCGACGGCGGCCTTCATCCGGCTGCGCAGCGCGATCAGCAGGGCCTGCGTGTCGGCCTTCGCGGCGGCCAGGTCGGTGACGCCGCCATGGCCGGGCACGATGACGCGTGGCTGCAGCGCCTCGAGCGCGTCGAAGCTTGCGAGCCAGCGCTTGGTGTTGCTCACCGGCAGTACGCCGAGCATGCGGTCGACGAAGACGATATCGCCGCTGAACAGCACATGCCGTTGCGGCAGCCAGACCAGCATGTCGCCGGGCGTGTGCGCGCCGCCGCGGTGCCTGAACTCGAACACCACGCCGCCCAGCACGAGGCGCTCGTCGCCGTCGTGCAGCCACCGCGTGGCCAGCGTGGGCACGGTGCCCTCCATCGCGGTGGCGCCGACCTCGGTGCGCAGCGTCTGCAGTTCGTCGTTGCCGCGGTCGTTCATGTCGGCGCGCGCGTCGGCGTGCGCGATCACGGCCGCACCGCGCGTCGCGAAGAAGCCGTTGCCCAGCCAGCGGTGATCCTGGTCGCCGGTATCGATGACCCAGCGCACCGGCTGTGCCGTCACCTGGCGCACCGCGGCGGCGATGGCCTGCGCCACCTGCGCGCTCGGGCCGCTGTCGATCAGCACCGCGCCTTCAGGCGTGACGACCAGGCCCACGTTGGCGTTGAGGCCGCCGTTGGCGGGCGTGCGCGGCCCGGTCTCGCCGATGGCGGCATAGACGCCGTCGGCCACAGGCTGGAAGCGGATCTCCACCGCGGCGGCGCTCAGCGGCAGCGCCCCCAGCAGCACCGCCCGCAGCAGCACCCGCGCGATCGTGCGCCGCGGCATCGTGGCCCTCACGAGCAGCAGGCCGAGCCCGAGCTGTCCTTCAGGCCGAGTGCCTTGAAGATCTTCGCCGCCGGACAAAAGCCGGTGAAGCCCATCTGGAACAGATTCGCGCCGACGAAGGCGGTGAACCACAGCCAGCTGACCNTGGACAGGTCGATCTGGCCGCTGAAGTGCGCCAGCGCGAGGCTGAGCAGGATCATNAAGCCGGCGAAGATGGTGACGGCACGGCTGACGGTCATGAAGGTCTCCTAGATGCTGAAAGTACGGGCGGGANGCGGTCAGAGCACGGCGTTGAACACGTAGCCCACGAGNAGGATGCCCGCGGCGACGACGGAGACGAAGGTGGCGATCAGTTGCAGCTTGAGTACCTTGCGCAGGATCACCATCTCGGGGAAGGACAGGGCGATCACGCTCATCATGAAGGCCAGCACCGTACCCAGCGCTGCGCCCTTGGCCAGCAACGCCTGCACGATCGGGATCACGCCGGCCGCGTTGGTGTACATCGGCACCCCGATCACCACCGCCAGCGGCACTGACCACCAGGCGCTACGGCCCATGAAGCTGGCCATGAAGTCTGCCGGCACGTAGCCGTGGATGGCGGCGCCGATGGCGATGCCGCCCAGGATGTAGGGCCAAACCTTGCCGACGATCTCGCGCACGCTGGCGAAGCCGGCGTCGACGCGCTCGGACAGCGTCAGCGAGACATTGCCGGACGTCGCCTGCACCCTGGGCATCTCGCGCACCCAGTCCTCGAGGTAAGCCTCCATCTTCAGCCGGCCGATGATCCAGCCGGCGACGATCGCCACCGAAAGGCCCAGGCCCANGTAGAGCAGCGCGGTCTTCCAGCCGAACATGCCAAACAGCAGCGTCAGCGCGACCTCGTTCACCATCGGCGCCGAGATCAGGAACGAGAAGGTCACGCCCAGCGGCACGCCGGCCTGGACGAAGCCGATGAACAGCGGCACCGCCGAGCAAGAGCAGAAGGGCGTGACGATGCCCAGACTGGCGGCCATCACGTTGGCCACGCCTTCGGTGCGGCCGGCCAGAAGCGCGCGCGTGCGTTCGGGCGTGAAGTAGCTGTTGACCATGCCCATCACAAACACGATGCCGGTGAGCAGCAGCAACACCTTGGGCGTGTCGTAGAAGAAGAACTCGAGCGCGCCGCCGAGGTGGCTGGCCGGGTCCACCGGCAGGGCGGCCACGAACGCGTGCGCGGCGGGCTGCAGCGCCTGGTAGAGCGCCAGCCACGCCAGCGCCGCCAGCGCCAGGAACAAGCGCGGTCTACGCCGTGGAAGATTCATTGCCAGTTCGGTCATTTCGAAGCCCTCTATCGAGGAGACGGAGCGGCTCCGAAAAGGATGCAGGGCCTGACGAACTTTCCCTTGTGCTGGATCAACCCGGTGCCGCAGCCCGGCTGCGCCCGGGTGGCACCTCGCGTGGGGACCGGCTCAGCGTGCCGCGCGCGGCACGTGTGAGTCGACGCTGCCGTGCTCGTCGAAGCGCACCTGGCAGGCACGGGTCATGCGCTCGCGCAGGCGCTGGCGCGCGCGCAGCAGTCGCGACTTGGCGGCCGCCAGACCAAGGCCGTGAGCCTCGGCCCAGGCGCGCACGGTCTGCCCTTGAAGGTCGCAGCCGCGCAGGATCTCGGCGTCGTCGGGGCTCAGCTCGATCAGGCACTGCACCAGACAGCCGGCGAGCTCGTCGACTGCCGGCAGCGCCGCTGCTTCGGGCGCGGCGAGCGCGTCGATCTCGTCGCTCAACGGCTCGGTGGGATGGGCGGCGCGGGCGCGGTCGACGATGGCGTTGCGCGCCACCTGGAACAGCCAGGCACGTGGGTCGTCGAGGCGGCAGAAGCCCTGGCCCTGGCGCATTGCCTTTACGAAGACGTCGTGCAGCAAATCGGCCGCGACGTCGGCATCGCCCAGCCGGTGCCGCAGGTAGCCCAGCAGTTCGCCGTGGTGCGCCTGCCAGGCAGCAGCGACGCAGCCGAATCGTTCAGCCGTGCCGGACCCGGGCTCAGGCACGTTCATACCAGCCCTTGCTGGCATTGACCCAGCGCACGACGAGCAGCATCACCGGCACTTCGATGAGCACGCCGACCACGGTGGCCAGCGCCGCACCCGACTCGAAGCCGAACAGGCTGATCGCGGCGGCCACGGCCAGCTCGAAGAAGTTGCTCGCGCCGATCAGCGCCGAAGGGCAGGCCACGGCGTGCGACTCTCCGAGCTTGCGGTTCAGCCCGTAGGCCAGCCCCGCGTTGAACAGCACCTGGATGAGGATCGGCACCGCTAGCATCACGATCACCAGCGGCTGCTTCAGGATCGCTTGGCCCTGGAACGCGAACAGCAGTACCAGCGTTGCCAGCAGCGCGGTGATCGACCAGGGGCCGATCTTCGCCAGCGCGGCGTCGAGCGCGGCCTGCCCGCGTGCCAGCAGCAGCCGGCGCCACAGCTGGGCGAGCGCGACCGGGATCACGATGTACAGGACAACCGAGGTGATGAGCGTGTCCCAGGGCACCGTGATCGCCGACAGTCCGAGCAGCAGCGCCACCAGCGGCGCGAAGGCGAACACCATGATCGCGTCGTTGAGTGCAACCTGCGACAGCGTGAACAGAGCGTGGCCGCCGGTGAGCCGGCTCCATACGAACACCATCGCCGTGCAGGGCGCGGCGGCGAGCAGGATCAGCCCGGCAACGTAGCTGTCGAGCTGGTTCGCCGGCAGGTACGGCGCAAACACGTGGCGGATGAAGAGCCAGCCCAGCAAGGCCATCGAGAACGGCTTGACGGCCCAGTTGACAAACAGCGTGACGCCGATGCCGCGCCAATGCTGCCGGACGTCGGAGAGGGCGCCGAAGTCGACCTTTAGCAGCATCGGGATGATCATCACCCAGATCAGCAGCCCGACCGGCAGGTTGACATGGGCGATCTCCATGCGGCCGACGGCCTGGAACGGGCCGGGCAGCGCTTGCCCGAGCGAGATGCCGGCGACGATACACAGGAAGACCCAGAGCGTGAGGTAGCGCTCGAAGGCGCTCATTCCCGCAGCGGCGTGGATGGGCAGGGTGGTCGTGTTCATGGGCAGGTTCGTTCAGCTCCTGCCGATTTCGACCAGTGCCGATTGCAGTGCGGCACGATCCATCGTCTCGAGCGGCAGCGCGAGCAGCTGCAGCATGCGGTAGCCCAGCGCCTGGCGCGTGAGATCGAAGGCGCGGCGCTTGCCGTCGTCGCCGCCCTCGGCATTCGACGGGTCCGGGTAGCCCCAGTGCACTTTCACGGGCTGGCCGTGCTTCCCGTCCTTTGCGCCGAAGAACACCGGGCAAGGCTCGGCCGCGGCGCTGTCGCAGACGGTAATGACGATCGCCAGCGCCGGTGCACCGTCGCGGCTGAACTCGTCCCAACTCTTGCTGCGAAACGCGGCCGTGTCCACACCGGCATTGCGCAGTGCTTCGAGGGCGAACGGGTTGATGCGGCCACTCGGCGCGCTGCCGGCGCTGTGCGCCTTGACGTCCTTGCCCAGTCTGGCGGCAAGGTGGCCGAGCATCCCCTCGGCGAGAACGCTGCGTGCGGAGTTGTGGGTGCACAGGATCAGGGCGTGGAGGGTCATGGTTCAGCGGCTCGGGAGGGCCTTGATTTCACTCTGGATCGCCATGCGTTCCAGGTTGGCGAGCGGCAGTGCCAGCCTCAGGCGAATGCGCCGCTGCAGCACGACGAAGGTGTCGACGAAGGCCCTCTCACGCACGGCCCCGTTGCCCTCCACGGCGGCCGGGTCGGGCCGGTCCCAGTGCGCCGTCGGGGGCTGGTCCGGCCACACCGGGAAAGTCTCGCCGGCAGCGCCGTCGCAGACGGTGAAAGTGAAGTGCGGGTGCGGCGCGCCGGGGCGTGCGAACTCTTGCCGGCCCTTGCTTCGAGAGCCGTATGTCGGGATGCCATAGGCGCCTAGTGCCTTCAGCGTCAGCGGGCGCACCGTCCCCTTGGGGTGACTGCCCGTCGAGTGCGCAATGAAGCAGGGTGCGGCCCAGTGCGTTCAGCAGGCCCGCAGCGATGTTCGAGCGCGCCGAATTGCCGCTGCAGGAGAACAGCACCTCGCAGGCGTCGGCGACCATGGCGACCTCAGCAGCAGGACGACGACGGCTTCACCGCGACGCCGACCGGCTTGCCCCGCGGTCCGGGGGTGCAGCACGCGCCGTTGTCGGCGGCGCCGAGCAAGGCGGCACTCGCCGGCGCGTCGGATGTCGCGCAGCAGGCCGACGCCGAGGTCTGCTCGCTACCTGCTTCCTTGAACACCGGGATCGTGCCGAGGGTGTGGAAGTGTTCCCAGGCGATGCCTTGCGGATCGGTGACCCAATGCTTCTCACTGCGTGCGTAGCAGCAGGTGGTCTGGCCTTCGTCGAGCAAGGCCATGTCGGCTGCTTCGGCGCGCGCCTTGAGCGCCGCGAGTTCGGCCGCGTCGTCGGTCTGGAAGCCGAGGTGGTCGACACCCGACTGGGCGCCCCGCGTCGAGATGGCGAAATTGAGCGCCGGGTCGTCGAGCATCCACTTCGCGTAGTCGGTCTCGACGCGCGCGGGTTGTGCCGCGAACAGCGTCGAATAAAAGCCGATGCTCCGGGCGAGATCGTCGACGTGGAGGTGAACGTGGAAGCGTTTCATGGTGGGCTCCGGTGGGTCAGCAGGCGGTTCGGCCGTGCCTCTGGGCAACCCCGCAGGATTGGCCTTGGCAGCAGTGGGCGGTGAGATAGGCCAGCAGATCGTCCATCTGCCGGATCGAGGGACGGTAGAAGAGGTTTCGGCTCTCGCGTTCGACCGTGACCAGGCCGGCGTGGACCAGTTCCTTGAGGTGGAACGACAAGGTCGACGCCGGGATGTCGAGCATGGACGACAGCGCGCCAGGGGTCATGCCCGCTGGCGCCGCGCCGACCAGGGCCCGGAACACGCGCAGCCGCGCTTCCTGCGCGAGGGCAGCCAGGGAAGAGACCGCATCCTTTTCATTCATGGTTCAAATATCATCGAAACATGGAATGTTGTCAAGTCCGTGCGGGGCAGGTGGCGCAGTGGACGNGGCGACCTACTGCGAGGTCTGCCGCTCGNCGATGACGCGCGCACACCGAGGTGCCGNCGACGAGCGCAAGCGCAACCCCGGGACTGCGGACCTTTGCGCCGGACCGACGCCACCCCGCGACGGTGGACAGTCGCCGCTAGGGCAGCATGGCGGCCGTGAGCTGGAGGAGCCGCTGACGGTAGGCGTCGCTCGCCAGCGGATAGGTCCCGAGCCAGGTACGCATCGAGAATCCAGGCTCACGGATGCGAATCTCGTCGGCCTCGAGTTCGGCTGCCGACGGATCGCCGGCGGCGATCAGCGTCGCGGCCAGGTAGACGTGGCTTTCCACGTCTTCCGGATCGCGCCGAACCGCCTCGTGGAGGTTGATCAGTGCCTGCTCGAAGTCGTTCTCGAACAGGTAGGCACGTCCGAGCAGCAGGAAGTACAGATGGCCACCGTCCGGATTCAGGCGCAGCGCGGTGCGCAGCAGGGGAATCGACCGCGCCGCCTNGCCGGTGTAGGTGTAGATGCCGCCCAGCAGGGCGTACGCATCGGCGTACGAGGGGCTCAACNGGATGGCCTGCTGCAGGGCTTGGATCGCCGGCTCGTAGCGGCGGCCCTGCGCCCGAACGAAGCCGAGCGCCCAGTACACCTCGGGAAGATCGGGGTCGATCTCGCGCGCGGATTCGGCCAGCTCCTCCGCCCGCGTGAGTGCGGCCACCGGATTGCCGGCGTGCCGGAAGCGGTAGTCCATCGCATAGGTCATCGCAAGCCCGGCGTAGGCGCGCGCAAATTGCGGGTCCTCCGAGATCGCCTTGGCGTAGGCGGCGCGCGCCAGCTCGTTGTCCTGCGGCCGGCGCACGAGGAACAGCGCCTTCGCTCGTAGGAAGTCGTCGTAGGCGGCGACGCTGTTCGTGTAGCGATTCGCCAGTTGCCTGCGCTCTGCGTCGCTGATCTGGCCAGGCAGCTGCCCGATCAGGCCGCGGCTGATCTCGCTTTGGACCGAGAGCAGCTGGCCATAGGGACGATCCAGACGTTGCGACCACAGCTGCCGGTGCGAGCGNGAGTCGACGAGGCGCACGTTGACGCGCAGGGTGGTACCCACACGCTGGACGCTGCCGGTGATGATGTAGCGGGCNNCCTGCCTCCTGCGGTCGACGGCCGCGTCGTCGCTGCCAACGATCACGCGCAGGGCAGAAAGGCGCGAGAGATCGGTCAGCAGGTCGCTGCCGATGCCGCGCGCGAGGTAGTCCTGCTGGGTGCCGCCGCCCAGGCTCTCGAACGGCATCACCATCACGGTGACGATGCCCGCCCGCTCTTCAGCGGCCGGGTCGAACGCGACGCTCGCGGCGACGTCGGGTGAGTGTGTCCGCAAGTCGACAAGCCAGAGGCCTGCTGCCAGAGCGAGCAGCACGACCAAGCCCGTGCCGATGGCAGGCACGCCCTTTGCGCGTCGAATGGCTGGCGGCATAGACGCCGTCGGGACGCTGGTGGCCGGTGTCCCGACGCCGGGCGGCAGAACCGGGGCGATGAGCCGGTAGCCGCGCTTGGGAATGGTCTCGATGTAGCTCGGCGTGCGCGGGTTGTCACCGAGTGCCTTGCGCAACTTGATGATGCTCTGCGTGAGTGCCTCGTCGCCGACCACCAGCCCCGGCCACACGGCATCGAGCAGGGCCTCGCGGCTCACAGCCTCGCCGGCGCGAGCTGCGAGCACCAGCAGCACCTCCATCACCTTCGGTTCGACGTGCACCGATTCGCCGGCCCGGCACAACTCGCCGGCG
>JGI20214J51088_10003075_pt1 | contig 11031 bp, 10 predicted proteins | sample WetSurMetagenome_FD_51088 | JGI IMG/M metagenome (IMG submission 51088)
GGATTTTTAGAAACCAGACACTTATAAGACCAATTACAGGTTATCATAATACTCAGGAGCTTGTCGATAGACAATACTCTGCTGCATAAGCCGGAAGCCCTGACCAACTCTGGCCGGTCCGAAGTCCAAAAATATAATGTATATAAATACAGCCCTTTACAACCAACGGGAGGATGTCAATTTACTCCGGCGGAGNGTAGCCATGGTCACCTATGCAAATCAAAATTTGTCAAGACTTTTTATAGGCTTCAAGATCGATCATAAAGTTTATCATTACCGGGCCATCCACTAGNGTCTTAAGAAAATCCATTTCGCCTGGCACTTTGTGTAATCCTACTATATGTGTATGTGCAAACAGTTTATTACCATCAAAATAGCCCATATAATTCAAAGTATTATTATTTATTCCTTCACCAAATAGAGCCATCCCTGTATGTNCTCGGACTTGTGCAAGTATGTCCTTTTTCCCTTGTAATGTACCTTCAGCTCCCAATTCAAACCAGTTTCCTGGCCAGGGATACTTTAAAAGGCCATTGGGCGTCATTCCACCATTAAAAGTTATTTCCCTGTACATTATTGGAGAATCAGGAATAAATTCCTTTGTATGAAGCACAAAATTCTGTTTATCATTGAACATCAGTTCGGCTGTACATTTAAGAAAATTCATTGAATAACCGTCAGTTATGATCCTGCCTTCCTTTTGTGCAGTAAAAGCAAACCGTGTAAAACCTTGAAGAGTAATTGTACCTTCAGGNATAACCAGAATTTTCTGATTATTTTCATTAAGATTGCTCATTTTGAAAGATATTGGTTAATAGAAAAGAAATTTGAGAAAGGAATTCACCGTCAATTCCAGGGATCATTATCAATTTGATTCTCATATAAAGATACACAGAAGCGTTACACAGGTCAAGTTTATTTTACAGCAACTTCAATATTATCCAAATAAGTATACGGGAGCAGCATTCATGTCTATTTAAAAAATTCAGATATGTATGTTAAGTCTTTTCAGACCTTCTCCCAAAGTGGTCAAGGAGGGACCGATTTTGAACTTCCTATCAGGTTACAGGAAGGCAGCNAAGACTTTAGTACTCATTATCATTTTTAATAAGTTTTAAGGGTTCTGGTGATAGTATATATTTTATCAAGCCTCATCCCTTCCATCCATAGAAATATGCCCGGANGCAACCAGAATTTACCTGGGGACCTCTGGCAAATTACAGGACTTAGCTCTAATATCATTATTCTTAAAATAATCGGATTAAAGTGGGGAAATTTGCAGAGTGATTCCACTTGTGAATATCTTCCAAGAGCTTTGTATAACCTGATAATTTCAATTTTTTGGCTGAACTCATTAAAATTCATAACTTGATACTTATTAAATTCAAAATGGGAAATGACACAAATAAAGCTGTCGCAATCAGGTTTGTGAAAGCTATCAATGATCACGATGTGGATGAAATTATAAATCTAATGTCCGAGGATCATATCTTTATTGATGCTATAGACAATAGATCTGTTGGTAAAAACGGGATGAAAGAAGGGTGGGAAGGATATTATAAATTATTTCCAGATTATCAAATTAAAATTTCAGACATAACTGAAAATGAATCTATAATTGGACTATTTGGCTATNTAAGTGCTACATATAAAAATCTAACAAATAACTTAAACAGCAATTTCTGGAGAATTCCAGCCTCATGGAAAGCAATTGTAGAAAATAATAAAATAAAACACTGGCAGGTATATTGTGACTATTCAAGTCTATTTAAGATAATAGAAAGAAATAATTAGGATTCTTATACTTAAATTGATTGAATTGAAAAGCCAGAGACTCTGTCAATAGTTGATCAGATTGAGCTGACTACCGCATTCCTGAGTTAAACTTTTTTTGTCTCGTAATATATGTTCAGTGAAAGCAGACTGACTTTTAAGGTTGTAATAAATAAAATTTCAACCTTGGATAGATCGCTCAATCTAGTTACCAATTGAAAAATANTTGATGCTGGCTTGTGGGGAAGTTTTTGGACTTTATGACAAAGTTCTTTTTCTTAAGACTAATCCTGTTAAATCTCTTCCAGACTATTCCTTCCAGAAGAGTAAAGATTCTTCATCTCCACTATCTTTTTATGNATTTCTCCATATTCTTTTTGCCAGTTCTTTTTGCCGGCCCAGAATCCAATCACACACAGCGAAATAAAAAAGAGAACCCATATAATGATTAGCAATATATTNGTTCCTGTGTATCTTGACAGTCTGGATATAAACACTATACCGCCACCTGTACCAATAAAACCCAGTAGAGGTATAAGAATGATATAATCGATAGTATTAAAATAGCTTAATTTCCGCACTGCTATTTCCACAAACTGTTTATGGGGAAGAGAATAGCTTTTAGGTGACAAGGGCCTGTACCTGAACCATAAATACAATACTGCTACAAATAAACTCATACCTAGAATAAAATATCCAAGTTGAGCTATACCATTCTGAGAAGACATGATGGCAATGTAGATTGTCGCCAATGAGAGGATAAATACAATTATATTAAGTACTTTCTTTCTTTGATTTTTCTCATGCGATCTGAACAAGTTTATCATATCATCAATTCTATCACTAGTACTATTATCATCTACTTTGGTAAAGTCCATATTTTTTTTATCCTTTTTTTTGAAGTCATCTAGTTCCATATTTGTCCTCCCATTCCTTTTTGATTTGTTTCTTAATCCTGTGTATTTTTGCTCTGGCATTGCCTTCCGAAAGACCTGTTATCAGGGAGATCTCTGCATAATCAATNTCATCCAAATATAGGGTTACCAGAATTTTATCTGGTGAGCTTAACTTTTTTTTAAATTCCTCGAAAAATCTAAATTTGGCCTCCTCCTCTTCATGATTATCGTCGCCGTCCCCTGTNTTGCTATCGCAATCAATGTAAGACAATGGCACAAATACTGAGGACTTTTTACTTCTTTTTGAAAGAAATGTCATACATACGTTAACCGCAATCCTGCTTATCCATGTCTTTAACTGAGAATCTCCNCGGAAATTAATAATGTTCAGCCAAATCTTTAAAAGAATTTCCTGGTAAGCATCTTTGGCTTCATCTCCAGGTCCAAAATAGTGGCAGCAAATACTATAGATCCTTCTGTCATTTTCCAGNACAGCTTCCCTGAACATTTCTTCCTGGTTCATTTTATTGGTTGTTGTCTCAGACATGCTTAAAGTAACATTTTAATTGAAAGTACGTCTAATTGCAGTTAATCCGATTTATACTATTGCTTCCATCTTTTCTAAACTCCCTGTTAAATAGACTAATCTTTACAGGTTTTGTTACATTTCTAATTAAATGTTTATTCCAGGAAACAGCTTAGTAATGCTTTTCTGTCTTTTGCTCTATTTGTCTGGATTCTTTTTACTCAGTTTCAGAGGAAATGAATTTCCTGCCTGAGACCATATTCCATTCAAAGTGGAATCATTAACAAACTTTGCGGTATAGTTCCCCTGAAGCATTGGAGCATCAATCTTTATTTCTCCCGATGTATTAGAAATTTCACCAAGTGGAATATCGAAGGCATTCTGAAGAGGACTGTCAAGAGTCACCTTAAAATTGTTCTGATCTCCTTTGAGTATTTTAAATATTAGAGGTATTTCAGTATCCTGTACAGAAAGTGACCCTTCCCATGACCCTATGGATTTCACTAGCAGTGGATCATTTATACCGGGATTTGAGTTTTGTCCAAAAACAGTTTGGATATTACATGAAATGACCATAAAAAGCATTATGCAAGCAATTGATTTTAATAAGTTTCTCATAACGATTTTGTTTATTGTTAATATATCAGTTATTAATAAATGGCAATAAAACATAAGATTGGTACCTGGTTGAATGAAATATTTTTTGTGTGGCGGACCTGAATTCAGTTCCTGTTTCATTATTTCCGCCCGTATTAAGGTTTCTGGAGTATTGAGGAAAATCGGCAGAACTAATTTCAATCCTTATCTTCCAGTCCTTACCAAGTTTTATACAAGTATGCCATAGGTTAATNTCATACTCATAAACCTTATTTTTTCTGAGAGGAATTGCACTGGATAGATCATTTCGGAATCTCGCCCTAATGCATCCATGCGTTACAGGCAGGTACTTGTTTTCTTCATTTATGGCGTATAAATAGACGAACCAATCAGTGTCGACGCAATCAGATGAGGCAAATAGCTTTACGGAAACCGGACCTGCAATAGTAATTGCTGAATCAAGTCTATCTGATTCATAAACCAGAATATCATTCCTTACAGAAGTAATTGCATCAGATTTAATTCGTCCCTGAGAATTCCTGTAAATAAATGCNGGAGTCGGATCTCCCGGATTATAAATATAAGAATCGTATGGNTTATTATCTGTTGCAGTGTTCCAAATAAGCCTGCCATCGCCCTTTAAGGAATTAGCACCAGCCTTACTGTCGAAATAAAGTCTTCTATACTTAGTCTGACTTAGTGGATAATTCTCTGAACTAATCCATCTGAAATCATTCATTACATACAATTTTGCTTTTGGATCTATATTTATTTTATTATCAATACCTTTCAGCCAGTAATCAAACCAGTTTTTATATAAGGATAGGAAATCAAAAGCTGCCTCTTTTCCAACTTTATTTACAGAAGGATAAGGTGTCAAAGTGTTTGCATGATTCCAGGGGCCTATAATAAGTCTGCTTTCTTTATTTCCGGATTTTGATAGTTCTTCCCAGGCAAGTGTGGACCCGACGCTATGTGTATCGTACCACCCAGTTTGAAGCAGGACTGGTATTTTTAAACTTTTTATTTTGCTTTGATAGCTGGCTCTCTCCCAATAATTATCATTTGAATTATGTTCCATCCAATTTTCGAAATATGGTACTTTTATACCTGCTATTAATAGGTCAATATCCTTAACCGGCAGGTGAAACAGGTTGGAATCATCTTTTACTTTCTGTGATTCACGTAAGACAACCGGATTATTAACATCAAGACCCGATTCCATAATATTCATCCACCAAAGTTCAGGTGCCAAAAGGAAAATACCATTCTCAAAAGGTGAGTTTTTAAATGTATCTGCAGGCAAATTATGCGGGATAATTGTTGTTAAATGAGGAGGATTTTGAATTGCTGCCAGGAACTGGACATGAGCCATATATGAACCTCCCATCATACCTACTTTCCCGTTACTCCATTCTTGTTTTGCAAGCCATTCGATAGCATCATAACCGTCCTCTCCTTCATTAATGAAGGGTTCCCAGGTGCCTTCAGATGAAAACCGTCCCCTTACATCCTGTACAGCAACAACGTATCCCTGAGATGCAAAATANTATGTAATATATCCCATACCTGTTTTATTTATCGGTGTTCTCATCAGGATAACCGGTTTCTTTTCATTTAAACCATCTGGAAAGAAAATATCTGTCGAAAGTTTGATTCCATCTCTCATTGGAATCATGACAGTTTCTTTACGTATTTCATAATTATTTCCAATCCTTGCAATAACGCATGATTCCGGATTATTAAGGAATATAACCAAGAACACAAAGTGTAGTTTAAATCTATAGATATGTTTAAATAACTTACCCATTTAAAATTTGATTATTTAGGTTTAACTATTCTGTTCTTATTTTTCAGCTAAATAGACTTGAGCCTGCAGATTTTGTTACAGATGTTTTTAAGAATTTTTTTCTCCTAGTTATTGGATTGATGCATAAGCCNGAAGCCCTGACCAATTCTGGCCGGTCCGAAGTCCAAAAATATAATGTATATAAATACAGCCCTTTACAACTACGTAAGGTGGTCAATTTACTCCGGCGGAGGGTGGTCATGATCACCGGCTTTTCCTCCGGTGATCAGAACTATATCAGAAAATTCTTATTTAAATATTCCTGGAACTTCAGATTGTACTGACCGCTTACCGGGATATAAGTATTGTTATCAAATACAATACGATTCCTTTCAATTGTGGTGATCTTTTCAAGATTTACTATATAGGATCTGTGAACCCTCATAAACTTATCCTGCGGCAGGAATTCCTCAATTCGCTTCATGCTGATAATGGTCATTATCGGCTTCTGACTTGTCATATTTATACGGACATATTCACGCATACCTTCAATATACTTAATATCTGACAAGTTTATCCTTAATACTTTGTATTCTGATTTTATAAAGAGAAATTTATCATTGCTCTCTATCCTTGTTGATTTTTTATCCCTGAGACTAAACCATTCAAGTGCTTTATTAGCCGATTTGAGGAAGATATCATAATCGATCGGTTTTAAAAGGTAGTCCAGTGCATTGACCTTGAATCCTTCAATGGCATACTCACTGTATGCAGTGGTAAATATTACCTTTGGGGAATGCGACTGGGATTTTACAAAATCCAGGCCATTCATATCAGGCATATTAATATCCACAAACATCAGGTCGATTTCATTCTCCTGAAGGAAAGAAACCGCTTTTATTGCACTGTCAAATTCTGCCTTAAGGTCAAGGAAAGGTGTCTTTCTTATGTAACCTGCTATCTGTTGAAGGGCGAGCGGTTCATCATCTATGGCAATACATTGTATCATACAGGAATAGTAAGGTGTGTAATGAAAACATTTCCCCTGTCTGTAATGTCAAGAATATATTTATCCTTGAATAACAGGTCAAGTCTTTTTCTTGTATTCTCAATACCAATACCTGATTCGGATGCTTTTGGATTTCCCTTATTCTTGCTGTTTGTTATCATTAATTGCAGGTTATCGGATTCAAAAGAAAGTTCAATGTCAATAAAAGACTCCTGCATATAACTTACACCGTGCTTGAAAGCGTTTTCGAGCAAAGAAATAAAGAGAAGAGGTGGGATTGATTTATCTGGTATCTTTTCAGGGATATTTAAGGTTATTTTTACACCTTTGGGATATCGAAGTTTCATCAGATCTACGTAGCTCCTGATAAAATCCACCTCACTTTTCAACGAGCTCATTTCATGGTCGGATTCATAGAGTAGATGGCGCATAAGGCCCGAAAGCTTTATCACCGATTTTTTTGCCTCAACAGTATCAATATCAATAAGAGAATGGATGTTATTCAATGTATTCATGAAAAAATGAGGACTGATCTGATGCTTAAGAAATGCGAGCTGAGTTTCAATATTTTCCTTTTCAAGTACTATCCGCTGTTGTTCTGAATAAATCCATTTGGAAGCTATTTTCAGTCCCGTGTCAAAGCCAAACAACAGAACTGAAAGTATAAGCAGATTAATATATGCCGGAATTGGCTCGGGCTGTACCGGATCACCCTTCCTTTTTATTTGTTTTGGCCGGGCAGGAGGTGGAGTGCTTTGTCCCTGATTCCTCACGTTTATGTCTTGCGAAATTGAGGTTTCCGGAGGTTTCCTGCCGCTTTGTGCTTCAGGTTTACTGTAATAAATATAAATTCCTGCAACAGCAACAACGATAAGAAGCAAAACNGCAATCATATAAAGTGACCGCCTATTTCGGAAAAACAAATAAGGCAGAAGGACAAACCTGTTCATAATGAAAAGAAAAAGAAGAACAGAATGTTCTTTCCATACTTTGAAAACATGATTCCAGTCTGTTCCTCCTCCTGTCTGACCGAGCACCAGGGGAGATGCAAAAAGTAACAACCAGAACAAGCTTATAACAGAAATCTCATACAGATTGAATTTCCTGATATTCCTTGAGATTTCCTGCATTGTTGCGGTCATTTGGCATCAAAATTAGCATTATTTAATCCATCTAGCTACAATGAATTCCGGCATATGTTAAGGGTAAATCTCTATAAAATCTCCGGGGGTCATTTGCTTTCCTGAAAAAGCAGCATAATCCACAGGATATTTGTAAACCCTGAAAACAGAATTCATTGTTTCGTTTTCCCGGGCAGGATCTTCTGCAGGCTGATTACCCTGCGTTATAATTCCTGTTTTCTCAACCGGGCAGATGTATTCCCAGACGATCTCTCCGGATGTTGTAACTTCCAGGAACCTGCCTATCGTTCCTGAACATATTATTGTATTTCCGTTTGGTAGGCGGTGTGCCCCGGAAATATTTTCTGAATACATGGGATCTTCAGTCGTGCCCCTATAGGTCCATGTGAAATTTGACGGACTAAGAGCTGTGCCGGCAACTATTGTGTAACTACCATCCGGGTTGATTGCTGGAATGAACTCGTCAACTGNGGAATAATTCCCTCGTGCGAGTCCGTTATTAAAGCATGTCAGGTTCCCTTCTCCCGGGTACCCGGATCTTACCCACTCAACATCATGCTGCTGAAAATACCTCTGGTCTGAAGCTGTACCTGCACCATAGCAAAGCGGATTGCCCCACCGGTATAGAAGATCACCACCTTTCCCTCTTGTACCCCCGGTATGACTGCCGGATTCTGCAGTTGTTGTACTGTGGTCGATGATCCATACTTCACTGTTACCCCTGACACTTAATGCGATCTGGTTGTGCTGAGGATTATAATCTATGGAGTTCATATGATTCCAGAATGCCGGTAAGTTTTTCTGATCGCCATCGCAGTCGATTAATTCGGGATGCTGTTTTGGATTTCCATAGTTTGCCTTTGTTGCGTCATAATCCTGTATCAGATGATCCCATGTATGCCATTCCCATACTATATTTCCTCCCTTCGGATAAACAGGTTCTATTTCAATCACACAATCCGGAAGCATACCATTTGTGACAATATCAGATTGAAGTTTGGAGGGATTGAATCCTGCAGCAAGGCACTCTTCATATGTTTTCTTCTCAACAACGAGCATCAGAATATTTCCATTCGGAAGCTTTTTAATGTCGTGATGCTGCATATAGGTGTCTGTTGAAAAATCGAGTTCCCATACAAGGTTGTCGTCCCAGTCATATTCTTCAATCCTTCCTCCTTCGCCACCTCCGCTGCTGAGCTTTCCTTTCGTCATGCATGCACGCAAAATGTGGCCATTTTCTAAAAGATAGACTGACTGTCCGGGAGCATAGGTGCTTGCATTCCATTCATGAATTAGACGCCCCTCATTATTGATCAGGTAAGTCATTGTATTCTGTTTCGGGGCGAACAGGGTGTAGCCGTTAAAAACTTTGAACGTATTATTTACAAACAGCCCGACCGTCCTGGTACCAGTATATCCATCGTCGGGTTCATCCTTTTCCTTGCTGCATGAAGCAGGGATTATAACCAACAAGAAAAATAAAAGGTATACATTCATGGTTCTGTTATTAATTATTTTCATAATACTTATTATTTATTTCTTACTATTCTGAAACCTAAATGATAATAGGGATGATTCGGATCCTGCGGCCCGCGATAATATGATGGATTCCGGTTAGAAACCCTTGAATGGCCGTCGTTGATCCCGTTGGTTGACAGCCCGTTATACCAGTTACCCCCTCTCATTCCGCGGTATGGCTTTCCATCTGGCATAATGAAACCGGCTGATGGACCCGTAGGATTATCAGATGGACTGATGTTGTAATAATTCTGACCATACCAGTCATTTATAAATTCCCAGACATTGCCCTGCATATCATAAAGGCCGAAACCATTTTTACCATCAGATGTCTGGTATGTTGAAGCGTTGCCAGGCCAGTTGTAAACTGATTTATTTTTTAAGCTGCCGTCGTAAAAAGCCACCGGAGTGGTATTGGGATATTCCGCTGACTCGTAAGGATCGCCCGAAGCCGGTAGATTTACACTTTTAATGTCTATAGTGTTATCGTTCGGATAATTGTAATAGGGATTTGTATGTCCTCCCCTGGCAGCATATTCCCATTCGGCTTCCGTTGGCAACCTGTAACCTTTCTTTGCAAAATCGCAATTACCAGCTACAAGGTCATAGCATTCTTCAAGCCCCTTCATCCTGCTCAGCCAGTTGCAATATGAAATGGCACCTGTCCACATCACCCCTACAACAGGATGCTGAGCCCGGAAATCAGTTATTGAAAATGAACCGTTCGAAAAATCAATACTGTAATATGATGAATATTTATTTGTGTAGTATAATGGTTCTGTCCCGTCAACCACATAGACGATATTGTTCCTTACCTCGATCAATCCCTGTTTAATTTCATAGTTGAGGAATTCAAGAAACTGACTGTTGGTTGTCTCTGTTGTTGCAACATAAAATGAATTCACTTTTACCAAATGAACAGGCAGTTCATCTGTAGGGTGGCTGGGATCTACAAACCCGAAATGATCTCCCATTTCATATTCTCCACCAGGCAATAAAGATTCAGAGAATTCAATTACCGGCGTTACATGATCAACATCATGCTTATTGCATGATATAGATGAAAAGAGTATGGCCGAATACAGAATAAAAAGTTTACTGTTGAAAATCATGAATAGCTTTTAATTTAAAGTATACGAATCAATTATTTTCATATTCTTCCTTGAGGCATTTTCTTCGCCAGGAAGGAAAGTCCCGACATATTCCACTTTGACATCCTGTCCTGATACGGTTATCAGCANATATCCTCTTCCGGGAAGAAGGACTCCATTAACGTATCCATAATCTGCTGCCGAGATATTTGTAATGTTTCTGTTTGAAGGCTGAGGCACTTCCTGGTATATAATGCCGTCCTTTTCCTGCTTTCCATAGAAATGATCGTGTCCATGGAAAAATGCTGTAACATTATTTTCCTTCATTAAAGTATGAATTGGTTTGTCCCATTCAGGTCTGTTTGAATCGAATCCCCAGGTGCCATCAAGGTTGTAGCCGCCCATTTCATACAGATTGACAAATTCAGATCCGCCCCGCATATCACTTCCATTTCCCCCTACAAGGTTATGGCTGAATATGAACTTGAATTTTGCACTGCTTCCCGTAAGGACACTTTTAAACCAGTCATATTGTTCTTTCCCGAGTGAAAATCCCCATTCTGACTTTACTTCAGAGTACCAGAACGGATCAAGCACAACAAACAGTGCATCACCCCACTCCCAGGCATAGTAATTCTGCCGGAGGCCGACAACCGGTTCACTAACATTGTTCCCGGAATAAAAGGAATC
>JGI20214J51088_10003076_pt1 | contig 11025 bp, 14 predicted proteins | sample WetSurMetagenome_FD_51088 | JGI IMG/M metagenome (IMG submission 51088)
GCATCCCTTTGAAATTCATGTATGATTCTGTCTGAGAGGATCCTCAAAAGAGAAACTATTGAGGCCATAATCCATTGGTCACCGATCGAAAAAAAATACCGTGAGACACTATGCCCCGGGATACTAAAAAAACGCTCAAAAGACTGGCAGCACGGTTGTTTACCCTACCTGTCGAAACTTACCTGACATCTGAGAAATTTTCAGATTTCTGCAGGAAATATGATGTATATGATGCCTGGCAGGAATATCTGGTACTGTCCCGGGACACACCGGATTTATATGGAAGTGCGGTGACAAAAAACGCCTTTGTGTTGTTTTTGCATCACATCTTTCACAGCCGGACGAAAGAATTCCCTGAATTGTTCAGTCTCTTCCTGATCGATTTTTCACAGGAGATCACGTGTGTTTTGCCTTTTGATGACCTGAAAAAGGATTTGATGCAGCTGGGGTATTCTGAACGAGAGATTGATACTGGAATTTCAGATGTGAAAGCAATGAACCTTTCACCATAGCCGCGAGGCAGTGATATGGACAACACACAAAACGATAAGGAGAAGATGTGCGAAAACTGTGCCACACCCCCGTCTGCACAACCCACAGCCGGACCCAGCGGGTATCCGCAGAAAGCAAAAATCGAAGTGAAGCACGTCATTCTCGTGCTGAGCGGGAAAGGCGGAGTCGGGAAAACGACGGTATCGGTAAACCTAGCATTTGCCCTCGCGAACCATGGCAACCATGTCGGGTTGCTCGATCTGGACTTCCACGGTCCCAATGTCCCCAAGATGCTGGGCCTTGAAGGGCGGCGGGCAGTTGTTTACGTGAACGCCATCGAACCTGTCTATGTGACCGAAAACCTCGCGGTGATGTCGATGGCATTTCTGTTAAAGGATACAAACACACCGGTGATCTGGCGGGGCCCGATGAAAATGCGGGCAATCCAGCAGTTTCTTGCAGAAGTGCACTGGGGATCCCTGGAGTATCTTGTTGTAGACCTTCCCCCGGGAACCGGTGATGAGGCCTTGACGGTTGCCCAGCTTGCTCCGAATGTGAAAGGAGCAGTCATCGTGACCACTCCTCAGGATGTTGCGGTCATGGACGCTATCAAGGCGGCAAAATTTATGCAAAAGATTGAAGTGCCGGTGATCGGTGTTATCGAGAATATGAGCGGGATGATCTGTCCCCACTGTGGGGAAACAATTGATCTCTTCTCCCGTGGTGGCGGAAAAAAAGCAGCTGAAGAGCTCGGTGTTCCGTATCTTGGTGCGATTCCTCTTGACCCCGAAATGGTCAGGGCCGGGGATGAAGGCAGACCGATTATTCTGCAGCATGCCGATTCGCCTACCTGGAAAGCGGTGGATGCGGTGATGGAGAACCTGGTGCGACTGGTTGAATCATAAATGACAGCCATCAGAGCGACAATTTCCCTCACGAAAAACATGCTTCATCACCCCAGGTTCAGCACTCCAGCCGGGTACCTTAGTTGAGTTACCTGGTGAATTCATACCCTGCATTTTTATTTTCACACCCTGCACATCACCTATATCTCCCGCACCTCCAATCCCTGTTTTAAGGATTCTGAATGACCCCCCTCGACCTCCTCCTCCCCGGAATCGCATTCATCTTCGGCATCATTGCCGCATATCTCTTCTTCCGTCAGCAGATCAGCGCAATCGACACGAAAGCACGAAATGATCTCGAACGCTGGAAGCTCGAGTGCACAAACGATATCCGGAAGGATTCCGTCAACCGCTCACGGTCAACCCTGAAGGGCAGGATTTCCGAGCAGATGGCTCCGCTCCTGCCGGAGTTTCCTTTTGCTTCTGCTGATGCCCGGTTCATCGGAAACCCGATCGATTTTGTTGTATTTGACGGATACACCAGGGTGAAGGATGAGAAGGGAGATTCGATCAGTGTCGTGCTGGTGGAAGTGAAGAAAGGGAAGGGAAAACTCACGCGGGAAGAGGCACTGATCAAAAAAGCGGTCGAGGATGGGAGGGTGTCATGGCAGACGATCTTTTTTAAGGATGAGGAAATGCCGGAAGGACACGTTCAGGTAATTCGGGATGCACGGTAGCAGTCGCTGGGGAGTGGGTGGAGGACGTTTGTTTTAAACCGGCCTTATTTTCATGTGTAGTATCCCCTGCCTCCTTTGAGTTCCACCTCCCGGTGGTCGATTCATACAACATCGAGCCAGACAGATCACGTTCCGCATTTTCAGAAAAATTTTTCCCATTTTTTTAAAAAAATAAGGATAACCCGGGTGTTCTTAAATTCCTGATGACACGAAATCTCCAATGGAGAATTACGCAAGGACCCTGGTGATTTTCTTCCGGGTTTCCTCTTTTTTAAAGATTTTTCAGGATAATTTTTCCGGTGGTTCCCGATCGTAGTAAAAAAAAAAAAATTCAGCCGGGACTCTGATTGACTGATATCAGCTGAATCGTGAATGTGAGGGGCTGTCCCGCCAGAGGACTGTTCGCATCGATGGTTACCGTATCCTGAGTAAAATTCAGGATCATTACCGCCCTCATTGTATTGGTTGAAGGGTCACCATAGGTGAGCATATCTCCTTGTACAAGATCCATAGTGGCAAGATTACCGGTCCTGTTTATGACGTAAATATTTGCAGGGTTATAGGGTCCGTATGCCTCATCAACAGGAATGTGAACGGTCTTTGTCTGGCCTGCCTTCATGCCCACAAGCGCATTCTCAAAACCCGGGATAACCTGATGGGATCCTACCGTAAATGTAATCGGGGTTCCGTTGACATTCGAATCGAATTCCGTTCCGTTGATAAACATACCTGTATAATAAACAGAGACAGAATTTCCGGTCACCACGGCTGAACCAGTGCCCGTCCCGGTGATTCCCGGTGTGCTACCTGGTGAACTACCGTTCATAAAAAGAAGGTATATGACAATTACGACGATTGCCACGATCACAAGTACTGCACCTGCGAGGATCGGTGTATTCTTTCCCGTCGTGTCCTTTCCCTTCGTGCCGGGTTTTTTTCCGCCTTTTTTAGGTTTACTCATGGTTCCCTCTTCACTCAAATCTCTCTCTTTTAATTCAGTAATTACCATGCAACGATTAAAACTGCACGGTATTCCCGATTAAATGATCGGTCAGGAGGAAACAAAAAAACCTTGTTGGTTCCTGATGAAATAGTGCAGGGAACCACGAATCAGGTTCATATTCAGAAAAATGACATTAAAAAAACATCATGATTTCTTTGGCGGAATCGCCAGCAGGTCATCGGGTTCCTTCTCTTCCTTCTTCTGCATTGAAATTCCCAGGAAGGATACCACAAAAGCAGTGACCATGATACCGCCCAGCAGGATCGCTTTTCCGGTGGAGTCTGGCAACGTGAAAGCGAGTATTAGGAATATCGGAACCAGCCCGATTGCAATTATTTTCATATGAATCTCTTTAATTTTCATTCTTGAAAACTCCTGTTCTCTCTCCTGATAAAACCATAATCCGTTCGTTGCAGAACCTCATATGCATTTCGAGAGTGAATTATTAAAAGAAAAATACCGGAACTACTGGAAAAACAAAAAATTTTGTGATTGTACCACGTCAGACCTTGTCGTACGACAGCTCGTTTAACCCGGCGCCCCTGAGCAGCATCTTGTTGTTGGTGATGGAGTAGGTCTTGGTCTGCTCGAGACTGGTGAGATATTTTGATTCAAAATCAGCGGTATCAGCGCAGAACTTTTGTGTGGCTGCAATGGGTCCGATTGTAATGGTTTTTCCAAACTCCGTAGTCTGCCCGGTGAGCGTGTAGCCACCATTGTAATTGTTGCATCCATCAAAACCGCTCAGGGTCCCGTCATTATTAAACATCAGGGTGACCTGGAAATTGGGAACTACAGGCATCGATCCTCCGACAGTTGCCCCCTTTAAATTCCAGTTCCCTATCAGTGCCGGATCCGTCAGGGAAGGTGTTGGTGCAATGGTCATAACCGTTGTAGGTACCGGAGTAGGAGCGGTAGTCGCTTGTGTTGGTACTGGTGCCGGTGTCGTTGTGCATCCTGCCACAAGGATACCTGCAAACAACACAGCACAAATCAAAAACACTAAGGATTTCATATCACAGGATATTCTGACGCTCTATTAATACCTTCCGTTAGCGGATCAATCCGATTCGTGGATACTGTTGATATCTTTTAATCTGTATCATGGTGAAAGATAGTGTAAAAAAAATAACCAAACAATATCCGGATCCTGGAAAAAAAGGCTCCAGGTCTGCATCTTTTTTTCGCATCAATATGCATTCATTGCAATCTGAACCAGTAAAACGGGAAAAGGGTTTAAAAAACCCTGTCTCTGCAAAAATAGACGTTATAGGTTCAGACTTTTGTTTTCAAGGCTCGCAATTGCCTGGTTAGTCTTGTTTTCCAGTTTTGCAATTGCCTGATCGGTTTTATTTTCCAGGTTCGCCAATGTCTGATTAACTGAATTGGCAGCTGTTGGCTCTGCGGTTAACACGGTTGTATTCTTTGTAATTATTATCGTTTTTTGCTGAGTGCATCCGGCAATCAAGAGGGTCGAAAAGACAAGCAGCAAAATAAGAAATAAGGGAATTTTTTTCATCGTTATCACCTTGGATCTATTAGAATCTTTGTGCGGTTAAAAATACCTTTGCTTTTATTTTTTCAGGAGTTTCAATCGGAGCCGGGTAGAGAAAGTTCAGGAGGGTAATTACAATCGTTTTTTGGAACGGTAATCCTCATGATTGCACCAGACACCGGGAGCATCAGCGTTGCCGCCAAAAAAAGGAACACCGGAACCGGGGAAATCAGCCTAGTGCCTGACGCAGAAATACCCGCCGCGGAGATGGTGTTTTGAGAAGAGCTCGCAGGCCGGGCAGAAGCAGCCAATCTCTTTCATTGACGAGGCCGAGGACGTCCCGCATCCACAGAAGAGTTCGGTGGGCTGGTATTTTTCAAGGGAATGATGCTTATAATTCTGGCATATCGTGCAGTACTTCTGGCAGATCTGCCGGTTCTCTTCGGTATTTTCTACAACAGGTTTGCTGGAGCCAAACATACTCTGGTAAGGTGGGTGATGAGGGATAATAGTTTTTTTTAAGTGGATTTCCCTTGTATACAAAAAAAATACCGGCAGCGAAATTGTCCTCCTGCGGATCTGGAGACTGCATTTTCGTCTCTCCTTTCATTCCTGTTCATAAGAAGGGTCCTAAAAGAACCAGATAAAAATACCCGGAACAACAAATTAAAGACGATGAAACANGCCAACCGGAATAATCGCGAATGGTTCCAGGAATGGGCGAATGAATATGACACTACTCTTGGAAAACTAAAGCGGCATCACAGACTGCTTGACCTGGTTGTCAGGGTATCCGGAATACAAAGAAATGACCGGATACTTGATATCGGTTGCGGAACAGGACTGTTGTCCCTGAAATTCCTCACTACAACAGATTGCACAATCATGGCCATTGACACCTCGTCACAGATGCTCCGGATTTTTCAGGAAAAGATTGAAAAGTGCAATCTGACGGAGAAAATTCATTGCGAACAACAATCGGCAGAAGAGATGGATTTCAAACCCGACCAGTTTGATATAATAGCGGCGACGGTTTCTCTGCATCATGTGCAATTCAAGGAACCGGTCATTAAAACTATCTATACCTTCCTGAAAAGTAACGGGAGATTTGTAATCGGAGACATCGATATGGATACAACGGGAAGACTGGATGATCCAGGGCGACTGGAAAGAATTCTGAATTACCTTACTGCAGAACTGACTCTCGCTATGAAGGAGGGAGGGATACCAGCATTTGAAAGGATGTATGACAATGGCAGGAAGCATATCCTCAATGACGGTGAATATTGCATTGGATTTGGTCAGTGGGCAACACTGTGCAGGAATGCCGGGTTTAAGAACATCGAAGTCAGCCCGGTGAAAGGATTTGAGTGGTTTAAAGTACTTGTAGCTACGAAATAAAACAGCAATCCGGATGGTTATACTATTCTCATGAATTACAAGATTCTCCCGGCTCGTTTTCATTCTGAAATTTGAAAAACCAGAAAAAAACGTGTAAGGATGGATAAATTTTTCGGAAATTATTCCCCATTGGTTAATCTTTTGCTCCAGTATATTGCAGGTTCATCTGGATTTCGAGGTTCTCTTAATGGTGTTCATCATAGTGGCTCAGCGCTGATAATGGAAAAAAGATCAATGATCCGACTGAATGATCGGACCCTTCAGTCATCGGACAGCATCCATGATTCGTAATTGTCAACGAATGGGACTGATCATGGTTATTTCCGCTGATATGTTTCCTGATTCANGGNCAATAAAATTGCATGAGTCCATGCCTACGGCTGGTGAGATACTCCGGACCGGATAAGAAGGAATGAACAACCGGCCAGTGCAATTCCGAGTATGGCTGTCAGGGGGCCTCTGATCTGACCGCCAAAAAAACCGATGAGGATGGGGCCGAGGAAGGAGCCAACGGATGCAATGGTAGTTACGAGGGCGACCCCGCATGCCCGGAGAGCCGGGGGAAATGTTTCGACCGTCAGTGTTGAGAACGGGGCGTACGCCATATAACAACCTATGATCGCAAGACAGAGCATACCGTAACCGGCAACCATCCCGGGGGACACCGATAGCAGGATGAGGAAAACTGCCGCGAAAGCTGCCGGGACCGCCACGTGCCTGAGGCGTTCTCCCTTCTGATCTGAATGGCAGGACCAGAGGTACATGGCGATTACCGAGATGCCATAGGGGAGCATCACCAGCAGGGCTGTGTCGGAGAATGATCCTGATATCCCTGAGTTCTGGATGATCTGTGGCATCCAGAAGAGGAGCCCGGTCAGGAACAGCCCGACCACAAAAGAACTCATGCAGAGAAGGGGGAAACGGGGAGTGGAGGCAAGTTCGCGGAGCGGGAGAGAGACCCGTGTCCCGGTACAGACCTGTGATCCTTCGAGCCGGGCCGAAAGCCATGCCCNCTCTCTTCNCGTCAGCCATGATGCTTTCTCCGGCAGATCGGGAAGGACGACGAGGATCAGGATGCCGAAGAGAATGGCCGGCGCTCCTTCGAGAACGAAAAGCCAGCGCCAGCCCTCAATGCCCATCCATGTCGCATGCGAGAGGATGAGCGCAGAGACCGGAGAGGCGATCACCATCGCGAGCGGGATGGCGGTAAAAAAGATCGCCAGTGCTTTGGTGATTCCGTCCTTGCGGAACCAGAACGAGAGGTACAGGATGAGGCCTGGTGAGAAACCTGCCTCGGCTGCACCGAGCAGGAAGCGGAGGATGCCGAGCTCCAGTGGTGTCTGGACAAACGACATCAGCACGGTGATAACCCCCCAGCTTACCATGATGAGGAACAGCCAGATGCGGGCTCCGGTCTTCGTGAGGAGCTGGCTGCTGGGCACCTGGAAGATGATGTAACTGACAAAGAAGATNCCCGAGATGATGCCGAAGAGATACGGTTCGATCCCGAGGTCGGCGTTCATTGTCAGGGCTGCATACCCGATGTTGACCCGGTCGAGGATACTGATTACATACAGGATCACCGCAAAAGGGATTATCCGCCACCAGACCTTCCGGTCCAGAGCCCTGACATCAATAGTGTCTGGTTTCAGGATCTCGCGTGTGTCACCGGGTTTCATGGATAGATCATCGTCTTTTCTGAGTTCCCGGCTTCTTATGCCCGGCTATCTTCATCCGGGTCAGGTTACCGGCAGATAATCCGTTGTTGGAATTTATTGCTGATAAACACGTTGGAATTGTCGGATACACTGGAGAGAACATCAGACAAAAAAGAATTTTTTAGGTGCACCAATGCCAAATCGCTGGCAGATTTTTATAGGATCCTTTCATCGATATTCATGGTTCGAAGAAGGTGCGGATTAAAGGGATNTCCCGAAAAGAAAAATTGAATATAGTAAAACAGGGTGTAAAATATCTGCTATTGAAGCGAAAAAAGGAAACCTTCGAAAAGTAAATAAGAAAAAAAAGGTTACTGATCCTGGAGTCTGTTCTGGAAAAAAAGGTAAAAAATTCTCAATAGAAACCAAATAGATACAAAAGAAAATATTTTACCTGACTTNGATGAACACCGGGAAACGATAAGGAGGTAGTGATCAAAGTTATAGAGGCAATGCACCGTGAGGAGAACGGGCAGACTATCGTGAATCTGAGATTTAAAACCAGAGATCAGTTGATGGATCCTGATGATCCGTCTCCGCCAGACAAAAAAAGAACTGACCCAGGAAGCCGAGGATGCCATTCTCAACAATGTGTTTTCCTTCAGGCTCAGAAAGCCCGTTATTCTTGAGATACAGCTCCCTGGCATAACCGATAAGACTGGGGCACGAGAAATCCCTGATGCAATTCGTCATCATTTCCGCTTTTTACTCTCTGAACATGGACGCGATACCGCAATTTTCATCAGGGAGCGAAGGACAGCACTTGGCCTGACCCTGGTGAATATCATGATTGCACTGGTCTATATCTGGTATGCGTACCAGCATGAGAACCGGGACACAACAATAACGGGAATTTTTATCGGGGCCCTGGTCATCATTATGAACTGGGCTACCGTATGGGATACCTACGAGTTCTTTATATTTGACGGGTGTCAAAAGAGCCAGCGGAGAAAACTGCTCAAAAAGATCATCGATAGCGAAATCCATGTAGTGGTCACGGATACGTAACGCAGCTATGTACATGGAGGAGGTAAACATCCCGCGTTCTCGGGGTCATCGTTACCCCCCCCAAAAAAATACTATATTATATTTTTTTGAAAAAAGAATTCTTCAATTTTTCAGGCATGGATATTCCTTTTATCTGATTGACAACATGGGAGAACAATCGGTTATAGCTGATGTGATTGAAACGGCATCCCATCGAACTCCCCGGGTAAAGGGAATTTAGGATCGAAATCCCCATTTATTATGATGCATCAATAAAAGAGCAGAACGGCGAGGAGTAGTGGATTGAATCTCACAGGGTTCTTCAGGGAACAGGGAATTGATGTCTTTGCTGAAGTCAGCCTCGATAACCTCTCAGATGAGGACCGATCTGCTGTTGTGCAGTTTTACCCGCCCACCACATCCGTGATCGTTTTTGGGCGGGAAGTCCCGGTTACGGTGTACCGTATGAACCACAAGGAAAAGACCAAAGGGATGCTTCGGATTGCAGAGGGTCTGGACACTACCGCCATCCAGCTCAGTTCTCTCCTGAAGGCAGAGCAGGTCCCGGCCATGCCCGTTCCGCTGTACCTGCCAGTCAGGATTACCGAGGGAAAAATACAGGGTGTTGTGCGGTTGAAGCATGTCGCCGCGGTCGCCGGGCTCGGGTCTCCGGGCAGGAATACCGTGCTCTCTCATCCCCGGTTCGGCCCCCGGCTGTTGCTGAGCGGGGTTGTCACCGGGCGCCTGGTCAAACCCCCCTTCGGGCAATGTTCTGATGAACGTAACGAAGCCACTCCCTGCAGAGGATGCGGGCGTTGTATCGAAGTATGTCCGGGTGGTGCATTGGGGCCGGAAGGTGTCGACGCGTTCCGCTGCCGGACCGTGAGCGCCTGGGTTCCCCCGGTCCTGGTCCCGGCAGTAACATGGTTGCTGGGACGAAGCATGATGGTGAGATGCCTGGCTCCTCTGGCACCCTGGTTTGCCCGGACGGCAACCATCCGCTGCAGCCTCTGTGTCACGGAGTGCCCGGATTTTATGAGAGGAGCTGATCCTGAGCGATGATTACCCTGTTTTTTGATGGATTATGCAGGCCAAAAAACCCCGGCGGTGTGGCAACGTATGGGTTCGTGATCTACCGTGACGGAAAGAACGTGAAGAGTGGATACGGGGTAATCGGCTCCGGTGCCGGTATGACCAACAATGTTGCGGAATATTCTGCATTGAACTATGCAGCAGAATGGGTACATCGTCAGGGTGGTGATGATGAGCTTGAGATCAAAGGTGATTCCCAGCTGGTCATCAATCAGATGAACGGTACCTGGCAGGTAAAATCAGCAACCTCTAAAAAGTTTGTCCCGGCGATCCGGAGGCTGCTGGAAGGAAGGAAAGCGAGATTTATCTGGATCTCCCGGGAACAGAATGCGGAGGCTGACCGCCTCTCGAACCTTGCCTACAGTCAGTTCAGCGGGGAAGCAGCAGACAGCCCCGGATAGACGAGGTATATTCGTGAGGCAGCGACGCTGTAGTGGATTCTCTTTTTTTTGATCCTGAGGGATCGGACGAACGGGCAGGACTAAGGTTTCGTTTTGTTCCCGGCCGAATCATCGAGAAAGGGTTGGGAAATCCTGCACATCAAACCATTCCGTTGCGAGAAAAGGTGCAGTATATTAAATAAGTACATAAAGAACCGGTAGACAATGGATCAAAGAATAATAACAGCGTTCTTCGTCATGCTCGCATGCGCAGTCGTGCTCTCGTTTACCGCGCATATTTTTGCTGTTTTCCCTTTTGATCTGAAGATTTCCCATGAACTGCAGGAAGAGAAAAACCCGGTGTTCGCTTTTGTAATTCAGGAGGTAAGCGTCATCGGGAACACCAGGACCGGGATTTTATTGGTCGGAGCAGTATCGATCTTTTGTATAGCCCGGCGCCGGTTTCTGGAAGCCGGTTTTATCCTTGCCACTCTGAGTATTTTCGTGGTCACTGCCTTGATCAAAGTGACGGTAGCCCGCCCGCGTCCTCCGGATTATGTACCGGATATGTCCCAGATCTTGCAGTCTGTCAACCAGTATAGTTTCCCAAGCGGACATGTACTCTTTTTTATTGTATTCTTCGGTTTCATCGCGTATTTGGCATGGCTTCATCTGACCGGATTTGCCCGGGTAACTGTTATTGCGATCTGCAGTGTGCTGGTCTTGCTCATCGGCCCATCCCGGGTATATCTTGGAGCGCACTGGGCGAGTGATGTGCTGGGAAGCTATATCATCGGAGTCTTATGGCTGTTCGTGCTTATACTCGGATATCAACTGGTATCCCATCATAGAACCAACGGATTACCGGAAAAGTG
>JGI20214J51088_10003077_pt1 | contig 11024 bp, 7 predicted proteins | sample WetSurMetagenome_FD_51088 | JGI IMG/M metagenome (IMG submission 51088)
TATTATTATTGGTTTATTATGAATTGGTGGGTGAATTAAATATCACCAACACGTCGATCGTCAGATTCAAGAGTGCGCAAGACGTCTACCTCAGAGCGTCTTGATTTTCTTGAACCTCCACATCCATTCTGTTTCCCAGATTTGAAATGGCCTACTCATCGAATGTCGCGATGACATAATCTCATAGGCCAACCGGAATAATCCGGGACAGTATATTTATGAGGTTATTATTCGAGGTAACCTCACCGTATATAATTATCATATATAAATCTTACATATATTTTTTACTCTCCCTGAGCACGAAGTTTTATATATGGAGACAAGTTGCCTTGGCAGATATTCTATATACGAAATCTCTCCTAAAACGTCTTTTTTGCCAAATCTAGATTTATTTATAGGTACAGGACTTGTTTATTAAGGTTAGGATTTCGTAACATCTGTTTTCGTAAAAAAAGGATGCCTTCCAAAAGCTCCACGCTATCGATATACAGGTGAAAACGTGCATGGAACCGCTCGCAGAATTTCTTTGCGGTGATGAGATCTGGTGCATAAAATGTAAAGATACCATCAAAGGATCCATGGGTATATTCGATGTGTTCTATTTTGATGGCAGCATCGGGAAGGAGATTATCGAGTCGTGTCGAAATAATTTCTTGGGTTATTTTTTTGTCAATGGGCACAGTAGTTCGCTTTACCAGCATCGTAAAATGTTTCAGATTATATCGTTCTTCCTCACAAATAGCGGTGTATCCCCAGATTATTTTTTGTTCATGAAGTCTTTTTATGATCCGCCAGACTTTCTGTCGTGAAAAACCGCATTTTTTTGCGATGACATCGATACTCTCATGTCCATTCGTCTGTAGGACCTCAATGATTTTTTGTTCATCTTTTAAAAGTCGTGCTAGACTACTTTTTGGCATGGTTGCTTCCTTTGTTCCTATAAAGGAACAAAATAGAGTAACAATCGAAAATTAAAAAAGGTATGCATTGGTGTTTATCCTCAAGAAAAGGACCATGGACTGAGCGGGATTTGAACCCGCGGCCTCCGCCTTGCGAAGGCGGCGATCTTCCGCTGATCTATCAGCCCTTACGTAGGAAAAAGGTAAAAAGAAAGAGTATTTGATTGTTTCCGTTGACTTTTTTTTATTTGACGTGAACGAGTTGACGTTGTTTTGCCATTTTCAGTGCTTCGACGACCGCGAGTTTTTCACCCATCATGAATTTTTCAAGTGCACCCCCGCCGGTGCTGATATGAGAGATTTTTTCGCGCATCTTCATTTGTTCAATCGCCGCAACGGTATGCCCACCACCTGCAATGGAGAATGCCTTTGACTGGGTGATGAACCTGAATATCTCCTCGGTCCCTTTTCGGAATAAGGGATTTTCATAGACCCCGCATGGCCCAGAGATAAAGATTGTTTTTGCAGTCCCTAATATTTTTTTGTACTGCTGAATGGTTTTTTCACCAATGTCAAAAAGGTTATTGTCTGCGGGTAGCTCATCCACGGTTATTTCTTTTCTTTTTCCGTTTTCCTCAAGTGCGAAATCAACAGGCAGATGGATTTGTCTTTCAAATTTCTTGTAAACATTCTGGATTTCTGCAAAAATTTCTGGTGTGCCTTCTTCCCCGAACGCTTGCTCGTTTTTTACGCCAAGGGTCAGTCCCTTTGCTTTTAAAAATGCGTTGGCGGTCAACCCGGTGAGAAGCACATGGTCAGCTATCTTGTTGGTGAGTACTCGGTCAATCGTGACTATGCCGTCAGCAAATTTTGCTCCTCCGAACATAAACACGCTTGGTTTTTCCGGGTTGCTGACTACTTTTTCAAGAGAGGTGAGTTCCTTTTCCATGAGTCGCCCTGCTGCTGAAGGGAGCACCGCAGTAAAACCGGTCAGTGAGCATTGTGCTCGGTGCGCAGCAGCGAATGCGTCGTTGACGTAGAAATCAACGAGCGGCGCAAGGTTTTTCACTAACTCGGATTGGGCGTGCTCCTCAGGTTTTTTCTTCTCCGTTTCTGCTGCATACTTTCGGACGTTGTCGAGAAANACAATGGTGCCTGGCTTCATGGTTTTTATTGCGTTTTTTGCTTTCGCTCCATAGATATCATCGACAAAGGTGACGTTTTGTCCAAGCAGTTTCTGCAAAGCTTGAGCGTGTTTCTGCATGGAGGTGAAATCCCAGCTGCCTTGTTTTCCTTGATGCGCAAGAATCACGGTTTTTGCGTTTTTATCGACAAGCTCTTGAATGGTCGGCAACGCAAGCCTAATTCTAGTGTCATCCATGATCGCGAGTGTTTTCTTGTCTAACGGCATGTTAAAATCTACTCGGAGTAAAACCGTTTTATTTTCAATATCAAAATCATCCAACGTGTTATAGTCTTTCATTGATTAAAACCTCCTCTGTTACCCTATATCAGTTGTTTTTATTTAAACATTTAGCATCGTGTATAATAAAAGGAAAAAATCGATGAAGAGCATCAGAGCCATCATCAATGTTTGTAGGTTTCTATCGGTACGACTCGTTCTTTGAACATGTAGTTGATGAGGTCCACGATCCTGCAGGAGTACCCCCATTCGTTATCATACCAGGAGAATATCTTGGTAAAGGTCCCTTTCTCACCCATCACCTTGGTCATTAATCCATCGATGATTGCTGAGTGCGGGTTACCGACGATATCAACGGAGACCAACGGCTCTTCGGTATACTGCAGGATATCTTTTAGATACGTCTGAGCCGCTTGTTTGAATGCGTTATTTATTTCCGAGGTGGTCGCCGGTGTTTTTAAAACGCAGGAAAGATCAGTAATCGAACCATCTGGTGTTGGGACTCGCAGGGCGATGCCGTCGATTTTTCCTTTAAGATCAGGGATCACCAGTGCGACTGCTTTTGCTGCACCAGTGGTCGTCGGAATAATCGACACCGCGGCAGCCCGTGCCCTTCGCAGGTCCTTATGCGGGAAATCAAGGATACGTTGATCACCGGTGTACGAATGAACCGTGGTCATGAACCCTTGTTCAACCCCGAACGTGTCATGTAACACTTTGACGGGTGGTGCGAGACTATTCGTGGTACAGGATGCCATAGAGATAATATGGTGTTTTCCCGGGTCATACACCTTCTCATTGACTCCTAAAACAATGGTCAGATCAGGGTCTTTTCCTGGAGCTGATATAATTACTTTTTTTGCTCCAGCTTCCAAATGTTTTCCAGCGCCGTCTCGGCTGCGGAAGACCCCAGTGGATTCAATGACAACATCGGTGTCTAATTTTCCCCAAGGCAGGCTAGAGGGATTGACCTCTGAGAAGAACGCGATAAGATGACCGTTTACTTCTATTCCTTCTGGTTTTGCAGAGACTTCTCCGCAGAATTTCCCGTAGATCGAATCATATTTGAGAAGGTGCGCAAGTATCTCGGTGTTCCCCAGNTCATTTACCGCAATGATTTCAAATTTTTTTCCATACTGGGAATGNTGTAACGCAGATCGTAGTACGTTTCGTCCTATTCTTCCAAAACCGTTTATAGCTACTCGAATCATCTCCAAACCACGAGGCCTACAAACAAATGGACATTATATAAGTTTTCCGAAAAGATAGGTTGGTGCTGCATCAATTATTTTTGCAGAAACATAATCCCCAAGAATCACTGGTTCGGTAAGAACCACCTGTTTGTAGTTCTCAGCTCGGCCTGTAAAAGTCTTGTATTTTCCTTTCTCAGTCACCAACACGTGGTAGGTTTTTCCCAGGTGTTCTTTATTTTTTTCAAGGGAGAGCTTTGAGCAGATCTCTGTGGCTTTTCTTGATCGTTCTTTTACCACATGGGTCGGTACGCGCCCTTTCATTTTTTTTGCTGCAGTATACGGGCGAGCAGAAAATCTGGTGATGTTGATGATATCTGGTTTTATCTTTTTAAGCAGGTCCATGGTCAGGTCGAACTGCTCTTCAGTCTCCGTTGGAAACCCGATGATCACATCGGTTGAGAGGGTGAACGTTGGTATTGTTTTTCGAGCTTGTTGCACGAGGCGCGTAAAATCCTTTACGGTATATCGCCGATTCATTTTCTGCAATATGTCATCATCACCTGATTGTACCGGTAGGTGGAGGAATTTGTAGACCTTGTGATGCTGATACGCCGCAAGAATTGCGCCCAGGTTTTTTTGCATGGTTGCTGGATTCATCATACCAATACGAACGCGAAACGCTCCGTCGAGAGCGCAGATGCTGGTGAGCAGTGCCCCAAGATGTGTTCCGGTATCAAGACCATAGGAGGCAGTGTCTTGTGCGGTAAGTTGGATTTCCTTGCATCCTTGTTTAATGGCAGAGCAGACATCAGTAGCTATCTCTTGAATCGGGAAACTTCGTAATGTTCCCCGCGCATAATGCGTGATACAGTAGCTGCAGGATAGCCTGCATCCTTCTGCTATCATAATCGGAGCGATCACCATATCGTACTGCTTCGGGAGCATCGTTTTTTTCATCTCAACAAAAGCTGGCGTCTTCCCGCGGATAATATCATTAATGTACTGTATATATTGACTCGGCAGCAAACATGCGTTGGGAGCAAGAGCGGTAATAAGGTCTGCTTGTACCGAGGGCATGCACCCGGTCACAATTATTTTTTTTTTCATCTTTTGAAAAATCTTTAACCGGGACAACATACGTTGTTCGGTCGTCCCAATGACTGTGCAGGTGAGAAGCACGAGAACATCAGCATCATTGAGGCTATGAACAATCTGATGTCCATCTTGGATCATCAGTCCGATAAGCAACCGTTCATCGCTCTTATTAGCGGTGCATCCATAGGTCTCAACATAGATGTTCATGATAAAAACGCGAACAGATGCGGTCTTATTTAACTGCTTCTGTCACCCGTCTCAGGACAAATTTCTTTTCAAGGTTCGATAAAAAGAATCCGGCGCGTGGTCCTTTCTCCTGACCGAGGAGAACTTGATAAACCGCGGTAAACGCAATTTTAATAGGGATCTTTTTTTCTTCGGCAATCTCATAAATAGCATTGTGGATCGCTTCAGGCTCCCATGTAAGATCAGGGATTTTTTCTTTCAAAATATAAAGAACCGTTTCTTGTTCTGGTGTGAGTATTATTTTCGGTAGTGCTATTTTTACTTCGAATTTGACGTCATCAGGTGCAAAGGTTGCAAGCCAGAACCGTACATGCTCTGCACGCTGCATGAGGTGCTCTTCGTCGTCTTTTTTTAATTTTTTTGGCAGCTGTCCGGTTCGTAGCAGGATTTCTTTTACTTCAGGCCATGTTTTTGCTATCTGGTCCAAGGTCACCAAATGACGGTACGGGAGGTGTAGCGGCATGGTCTTTGGAATGTGATAGGGTTGTGACAGTTCGTAGATTTTCTTGAACTCCTTCATCCCTTTGGTTTCTGCTTCTTTGCCGAAATAGACCTCTTCTTCCTTGTCGTATTCATCAACCAGGGTCAGTAGCCCCAACCCAGAGTCAAAAACGATATGCCGGTTCGGTTGATTGCGCATGATCAAAAACCTGAGCACTTCAGGGGGCGTCATTTTCAGCATTTCCTCACCGCTGACCGCAGTTCCTTTGGAGCTATGCATCGCTCCCTGACCTTTCAGCATGATGAACTCATAGACCAGGAGCCCTGGATGAGGGTATCGATAGACTTCTTCAGAGATCTTCGCTCCGGTCTCTCGGGTGCCACCGACAGTTGCATGGTCTTTGCCGCAGGGCTCAAAAGTGACCCCGAGCATCCTCCAGCGAGCTGGCCAGTCCACCCGCCAGGGCAGTTTCCCTTGTCCGCTTTTTCTGATATCAACCTCGCCAGTATGACCGCAATCACAGCTGTATTCGACCATCGGATATTCGTATAAGCTCGGATGGGTTGTGGAAAGACGACCGCATGTTTCACATTTCACGTTATATGGTAACCAATCTTTGGGCATCTGTCTGCCAGAGAGGGTTTCAAGAATCGTCCTGATTTTATCGGTATTTTCAAGTGCGATTTGAATTGACTCGTTGTACTCGCCTTTTTTGTACATCTCACTTGCGCGATAGACCTGTGGGTTCACCCCGATCTCATGGAGAGAACCGAGGAACGAGACGAGATAGTGGTCCGCGTAGCTTGTATGTTTACCACAGGGGCAAGGGATCTCAGAAAGAGGTTTTCCCACAAACTGCTCATAGGACGAAGGCAGATGAGGGTACACTTTTCGGAGCGGATCATAATCATCGCAAATGTAGATAAACTCCGCATCCCCGCCTTTTTCAACAAGGCAACGGTACACTGCATCGGTGGTGAGGATCTCGCGCATGTTGCCAATGTGAATAGGACCTGACGGTGTAATCCCAGTCGCCAACACGTGCTTTGTCTGTTTTTTCAGTAGTTCTTCTGCTAAAACATCTGCCCAATGCATAAGTAAATCTCCAAAGGATAGTCGGATTAGAGCGGCCGTGCTCTAATCAATGAACGGAGCGGTACACCACCAACGTCGTTCATCGATCGTTTGTTCAGAAGACAGACGCATAAGACAGGATTTCCTTTCTCTGCCTTTATTGCTTTTATAGCATTTTTAAGGGTTTCACCGGTTCCTACGACATCATCGACAAGAACGATGTTTTTCTCAGCAATTGTTGCATAGTTGGAGCAGAACGCACCGGTCTTTTCGTGATGTGGTCTGAAGACCGAAAGATCAAGTCCTAGCTCTTCTGCAATGTAGGTTGCAAAAGGAATTCCGTTAATCGCAATGCCAACTACGACATCGACATCCATCTCTTTTTTTTCCATTTCTTCAAGGATGATATCTGATAAGGCATAAGAAATCGATCCGATACGAGATGGAGAGACACCAATGGAGCGCCAACCAACCTTCAGTTCACCTTCAGGTTTCTTATCTTTCCCATGGGTAAGAAGCCATGCAGCTGTTTCTTTTGACACGTTGAGTTCTTCGGCGATCTCATAATCAGTCAGTCCACCCTCTTTGAACTTTAATGCTTTTTTAATAAGAGAATCTGTTTCTTTCATGTCGATTTCACCCTTNAAACTACGTATCTACCTACGATATTTAGATGTTTGCTCTTCTCATCTAGCATCGTTGGAAAAAGGTATCGTAAACCTCAAATACCACAAGAACATGCTCTACTCTAACGTGATCATATGGCACAAGAGAAAAAAGGTGAAGGGTTTCACTCCGGAGCAGGGTTAATCCGGTACTTCGATGCGGAAGAAAAAACGGCGTTTAAGATACCACCCTGGTTTGTGGTGTTTGCTTGTATTGCGACAGCTGTTGTTGTCATCGCCATCCAACTGTGGAAACCACTCTAAAAAAAAATTATTTCCTCTTTTTTTATTGTTTTTTTATTTTTGTTATCGTCAGTTGTTTTACGGTCGCTAATGCTTCTTTGATCTTTTCTTTGTTTGGTCCGCCGCATTGCGTGAGTTTTGGTTTTCCTCCACCGCTGCCACCAAGTATTTTGCCAACTTCCGATGCAAGCGGTCTGAGATCGATGTCAATATTATCAGAAGCAGCTGAGACTAGTTTTTTCCCATCATAGACGTGAGCAATATATCCTGGTTCCTTGATGATCGCTCCTGCAATTGAAATCGCATCCGTGTCGCATAGACCAGTCACGATTCGAATGGTAGTTCCAGGGATCTGGTAGGCATCATGGATTAAACGGGAAATGACATCCGATGACACCATCTTCTTTTGTTTCTGGGTGTTCTTCCATTCGTTGAAGAGAAGGGTACAAGCATCGGAAAGGGTCGGGACCGTTGTTTTCTGTATCTTTCCGGTTTCCTGTAAGAATCGTTGTAATGTTTTTTCCAGCTGCTCAGCAGACACTGAAAAGATTTTTTCTGTTTCGCGTAATTGTTCAGCGATGTTCTCATGGCGTGTGATTGTATATATTGGAGAGAGAAGGCCAGTCACTCGGTGATACAGCTCGTTTTCTTCTTTCTGATAGATATCTGCCATTTTGCCTGCTGCAAAGGTTATCCGGTTAACACCATCTTGTATTCGCTCGGTTTTAAGGATGCGGATCTTTTCGATTTCCTTGGTGTTGTTCAGATGTGTCCCACCGCAGGCTTCCACGTCGATACCAGGGATGTACAGTACCCGGATCAAGTTCCCTGGCGGGACTCCGCCTTGGTATAAGCGGAACCCGTGTTCTCGTTCTGCATCGTTCCTCTGCATCACTTTTTTTTGAACAGGGACCGCTTNTTTTATAAACTCGTTTGCGAGTTTTTCAATCTTTGGGATATCATCCTCTGCAATCGGTTTGTAATGCGCNAAATCAAATCTGGCTTCGGTGACTCCCAATTGTGAGCCAGCCTGCCAGATATGTTCTCCAAACAGTCTTCTGAGTGCGCCGTTGACTACGTGAGTACCGGTGTGATGTCTCATGAGGGTGTAGCGATGGTCCCAGTCTAGTTTGCCATGGACCGTATCTCCGATTTCTGCTGAGGATTCAAGGACATGGATGATGGAGTTTGCTGCTTTTTCGACATGTTTCACCGGGATGGTTTTTCCATGAATGATCAGGACACCTTTGTCTGCGGGCTGTCCACCGCCTTCAGGGTAGAACGCGGTTTTATCTAGAATCACTTCTGTTCCACGGGGTGTGGTTTGTTTCCAGAGAATCGTCGCATCGAATTCCTTGGTGTAATGGTCATCATAGTATAGCGGGTGTGTCGCAGGAAGATCGGTTCGTTCAGCTGCCGTCTCTTCCTCTGCTTTTTCATGGGAATGGAGCTCAGCAATCATGGAATCAAAATTCGGTGGAATGGAGATAGATACCTTTTCTTTTTGAGCAATGTTCTGAACAACATCGGGGGGCATTCCATGAGTATCGTACAACATGATGAATGCTGCAGGATCAACGGTCTGTTTGTCTTTCAGGATCCGTTTGATCAGCCCCTCACCTTTTGACAGGGTATCGGAGAAACGTTTTGTCTCGATGTCTAAAATTTCACCGATTTGGTCCCTGTGTTTCTTCAGCGAGGGGAATTCTTTTCCAAGGTATTCTAACTGCTGTTCGACGAGTTGTCGTAAAGTGAGATTAACCTGTAATTTTTCGATGAATCGTAGCGATCTTCGGATCATTAATCGTGCAAGGTATCCTGCTTTTACATTCGAAGGCACGATCCCGTCACCGAGCATGAAGGAAAGGCATTTGGTATGATCTGCGAGAGCGTAGACGTTTCNTTTATCCGACGGATCTTTTATCTCGTCGCGGAGGAAGGCAAGCATCTTTGGGATTGCCGTTTCGTACACCGTGGGTGTTCCAGTGGTGAACCATGCGATCCTTTCCAATCCATATCCTGTATCAACAATATTCAACGGGTTTGGTGAATAGTGTTTGTTTTCAAGGATGGTTGCTCCCTTTTCATTTTCTTTCATGTTCATGAACACGAGGGTTGCTATTTCCAATCCACCGGCAAGGACTTCAACGCAGGGTCCCGCATTTCCACCTCCGATCCAGAGCTGTTCCTTGTAGCTGATGGCTTCGCGGGGTATCCCGATTTTCTTACTGAAGAACTCGTCGCAGTACGCAACGGTGTCTTCTTTCCAGTAGATTTCGTCGATATTTTTGTTAAAAGCATGGTGTCCCATCATCTCAAACGTCGTCAGATGCCGACCGCTCTTTCCAACTTCGTCAAGGTCGTTGAGCCGTATACATGGCTGTGAGATGACAAGAGGATTTGCGGGTGGAGGGACAACTCCTGATGTCACATGGGGCTGGAAATCTGCTATCGAGGCAATAGTGAGGTAAATATCGGACCGCCATCGTGCGATGACCGGGCAGCGTGGTCCTGTGTCAGGGTAATGGAGTCGCGAATGCCCGTGTTTTTCGAAGAACGAAAGGAATCCTTCTCTGACTTCTGCTAGAGTCAACGGTTTTTTTGCAATTGAATTTCCGATGAAACTATATCTCACGCAGGGCTGATCCCCACAGAATTCTGTTTTTGCATCCAGTGTCCAGAAATAATCACCACATGCCTTGCATTTCTTTCGACAATATCCATTAGTATGAAAGAACTGCAAGTCGTATTCCTTTTGCATGGTTGATTCAGCCATAGGTCTTGTCTGGAATAGACAAAAGGTTTAAAGTTTTATCTTTAAGAAATACAAACTTTATCCATTTATTAGAAACGATATATTTATAAAGAGTTAACCACTAAATTATTGTAGGGGTAATATGAAGAAAATAATTCCTAGTATGGTAGTAGTATTCATTATAACATTGAGCAGCTTAGGAGTTGCCAGTGCTGTAAGTCATCCAAATAGTCCAGAGAAAATAGCATCATCTACAGACAATGGATATGGTCTGCAATGGATGATGGAGTATGGAAATGATCCAAGAACAGGTGCACGTTATCAAGGACCGCAGCCCATTGGAGACAGCGATAATGATGGGAAGAATGAACTGCTCATCAGCGGAAGGGATTGTACCATCCGTGTTATGAAATGGAATGATAACAAGCAGACATATACACAGGTTCGGGCATTGCATCCGCCGTTCTATCCGCTCACGCGTTGTGATGCTGGCGGGATGGCGATCGGTGATGTGACCAATGATGGGAAAAACGAGATCGCTGCGACATGGTATACCGAGGTCTACAAATATATCGCATTTAAATATTGGATGATTGGGGTAAACCCCTATATCTTTTTTAATCATGGCGGAAGTGCTGACTGTCTCATTGGTGATTGCGATAATGATGGGAAAAACGAGCTGATCATGAGTGGTGGTCCAGGCTGGGAATCAAATAGCTCCGTTGCTGAAATCACGGTGTTCCGATGGAACGGGTTGTACCTTCAAAAAGTTGCAGAATGGAAGGATCCTGTTGTGGATGGTTACGTGTATATGGCAGGCCTGGGTGATGTCGATGAAGATGGACAAAATGAGATCGTGTGTGCCTATGAAGATAAGGTTCTGGCGTTGAATTGGGANCCCCAAAACAAGGCGTTTATCCCTTTTGACATAGTAAAAAATTATCATGGACAAGACTCCCCGTTTGGCGTGGTTTGTAAAGATTGCGACA
>JGI20214J51088_10003078_pt1 | contig 11022 bp, 10 predicted proteins | sample WetSurMetagenome_FD_51088 | JGI IMG/M metagenome (IMG submission 51088)
ATTGATTGGCAAACCCCGCTGGCTGAGGCGAGAAGAATTGTTCATCCGGATGTCGGTCTACAGGGAAATCTGGATCCCCGTTTACTATTCGCCGATAAGACAACTTTACAGGCAGGGCTTGAGAAGTATCTTTCATTCGGAAGGGAAGAATTTAAATGGATCTTTAACCTCGGACATGGATTCATCCCGGGAACACCTGTCGAAAATGCAAAATATGTTGTTGATTGGGTTAAATCTGTCAATTGGGAAAAGCTATGATGAAGGACCTTCTATTAAAGTACAATACACCCGGACCAAGGTATACAAGCTATCCGCCGGCCAATTTTTTCCAGACTACTTATAATTCTGAAGATTACACTAAGGCAGTTTTTGCCTCAAACAGTGAANTACCCCGAAATATTTCAATTTATATACACGTTCCGTTCTGCAGGCGCTTGTGCCATTTTTGCGGATGCAATACAGGTATTGCCCAGGGACGTGATCATATAGGCCGGTACATGAATGCAGTTGTTAAGGAGATAGATCAGGTTTCAACGCTCATCGATTCCGGACGGCTGGTCACACAGGTTCATTGGGGCGGAGGAACTCCCAATTCAATACCGTTTGAGTACATTACAGCTGTAATGGATAAACTCAGGAGTGTCTTTAGTTTCCATGCTGAGGCTGAAATTGCCATGGAATGCAGCCCTGCATATTTATCTGCCGAAGATATCAGTAAGCTTGCCGGAATGGGATTTAACAGGTTGAGTCTGGGAGTTCAGGATTTTCATAAAGAAGTGCTTGATGCTGTAAACAGGCTGCCTTCCCGGATTCCTGTTGATGAACTATTCAGTATAATCAGGAAGGAAGGCTTTAAAAGCATTAATCTTGATCTTATGTATGGCCTTCCAAAGCAGACTCCTGAAATCTTTACCGAATCGATTCAGCAGGCAATTGAGCTTTCGCCCGACCGTCTGGTGACTTTTTCGTATGCTCATGTGCCATGGTTCAATAAAGCGATGCTAAAGCTGGAGGAGATGGGTCTGCCAGGGACCGAGGAAAAATTTGCCCTTTTCGGAATTGCTTATGAGATGCTGACATCGGGAGGTTATGATCCCATCGGGCTGGATCATTATGCTAAGCCAACCGACAGCCTGTCGGTAGCCCTTAAGCAGCATAAGCTTCACAGGAACTTCCAGGGATATTGTACAAAAGAGACCACAGGACAGGTTTATGCTTTCGGAGCGAGTGGAATAAGTCAGCTGTGGAATTCTTACAGTCAGAATATAAAGGATTATCAGCAGTATATATCTGCCATTGAAAACAGGGGTCTTGCTGTTGAAAGAGGATATAAATTATCGAAAGATGAAACAATCTGCCGCGAGGCAATTAATTCAGCGATGTGTAACGGATATCTCGACTTCAATGAGCTTGCCGGCAGATTTAATATTTCAACTGAAGAATTGAAATCTGTTTTAAAATTCTCTCCCGAAAAATTCGCAGAGTTCATTAATGATAATCTGATTACCATCGAAAATGATCTGCTTAAGATAAGTAAAGATGGAATGCTTGTGGTAAGGAATATTGCAATGGCCCTCGATCCGAACCTTCAGGTGCAACAGAATATGTATTCAAAAACTATTTAACGGTAAATGAAAAAAAGTGTTGATGTTGCAATCATTGGGGCTGGACTGACCGGGCTTACAGCTGCTTTTTACCTGAAGAAGAGAAACCTCGATTTTATTCTTCTCGAAGAAAGTAGCAGACATGGAGGAGTAATTCAGACCAGTCATGTAAACGGGTTTACATTTGAGGAAGGGCCTAATACGGGAGTAATGGGGAACGCTGATGTCGCTGAACTCTTTGAGGATCTTCAGGATTATTGTTCCTGCGAAACAGCAGGTGAAAATGTAAAGAAAAGGTATATTCTTAAGAACGGAGCCTGGGAGCAGATGCCAATGGGTCCGGTCGATGCAATAAAAACTCCACTTTTCTCGCTGCACGATAAGTTCAGGATTCTTGGTGAACCATTCAGAAGAAGGGGAACTGACCCTGAAGAGCCATTGAGTGGTCTGGTACTTCGCCGCATGGGACGCAGTTTTCTTGATTATGCAATTGATCCTTTTATACTTGGGGTTTATTCGGGTGATCCGTCTAAGCTGATCACAAAGTATGCATTTCCCAAACTCTACAACCTGGAGCAGAACTACGGAAGCTTTATCGGAGGCTCGGTGAAGAAGATGTTTGTGAAAAAAGATGAACGGGATAAGAAAGCCACACGCAAAGTATTTTCTGTATATGGCGGATTGTCAAATCTTACAGATGCACTTCTTAAATCTTCAGGAGAAGATAATTTTGTTTCTGAATGCAAAGGGATAGAGATCAGACAAAAGGGGAATAAATTTATAATTACAGGAACACGTAATAGGGAACAATTCTCAATAGAGGCTTCCAGGGTGATTACTACCACAGGGGCTTATNCGCTTGGTTCCCTTCTACCGGATGCTGATAAAAGCCTTATCCAGGACATTGATAAACTAAAATATGCGAAAGTAATTCAGGTAGTGCTGGGATTTAATAAATGGCAAGGGATAAAGCTTGAAGGGTTTGGAGGGCTGGTGCCATTTGTTGAAAAAAGAGATATTTTAGGAGTCTTATTCCTTTCATCTCTGCTTTCAGGAAGAGCCCCTGAGGGTGGTGCCTTATGCTCTGTATTTATGGGTGGGGTAAGGAGGGAGGATATTACCGATAAGAAAGATGAAGAAATAAAAGGAATGGTAGATAGAGAATTTTCAGCAGTGATGAAGCTTAATGAATTCAAGCCCGACCTGATGAAAATCTTAAGATACCAGCATGCAATCCCACAGTATGGAAAAGAAAGCTCTGAAAAATTAAGCGCAATTGAAAAGCTGCAGAGCGCTTATCCTGGTTTGATACTGGGAGGAAATATCAGGGATGGAATTGGTATGGCCGACAGGATAAAACAGGGCAGACATCTGGCTGAAATAGTTTGAACTTAAAATCAGGGATATGTACCGACCGATGATCATTTTTCATATTCTTATAAGCAGTATGTTCATGCTTATAGCTATTGTTCTGACTACAAGGTCAATTACAGGGTGGCGTAAGAATAAGCAATACACTGAATTTGATAAATACCTAGCCATAGGATTTCTTGTAATGCTGTATCTTACTCTGATCAACGGGTTAATAATGTACTTTTTCATTGATCCTGCACTTAAGGCATCAATGGATATGCATGCTGCAGTAAAACGCGCTTCGTTGAGATTCTGGGTTGTTGAGCATTTCTATTTCATGACTTTTGCCCTTGTTCTTGCGCAAATCGGTGGCATTTTTATACGCAAAGCCACAAACGACAGAAGCCGCTTCGCTTATGCAGCATTTTATTATGGGATTGCAACTTTAATTACCATAATTTCACTAACATTCTATGTCCTTTACCGGTGATGTGATGAAATCACAAAAGGCTATTCTGCTGCTTAATACAGGGACTCCGGAAGCTCCTGATACCAGGAACGTACGAAAATTCCTTTCACAGTTTCTGAACGATAAAAGAGTTATAGATCTTCCTTGGCTCTTCAGGAAAATCCTTGTGAATCTGATAATTGTCCCTTTCAGAGCTCCATCCTCATCAAAGCGTTATAAACGACTCTGGACAGATAAAGGTTCCCCTTTGAATTATTATGGGATCTCATTACAGGAGAAGCTCACGGGTAAGCTGGGAGAAGATTACATTGTGAGGTTTGCAGTTAATTATGGCAAGCCGGGTATTGAAGAAACAATTTCAGAGATCTGCAGCCTTAATGCAGAAAGAATAACCGTTTTTCCTCTTTTCCCCCAGTATGCAAGCTCTACAACAGGATCAGTAATTGAAAAATGTGAGAAAGCTTTGTCAGCCAGAAAAAACTATCCGGAATTCACAGCAATTACTGAATATTACAGTCATCCCGAATACATTAGTGCCCTTTCCTCATGCGTTTCAGAATATGGTCCTGACAGTTTTGACCACATTGTAATAAGTTATCATGGACTTCCCCTGAGGCAGGCGAATAAGGCGCATGATGGAAGGTCGTGTGCAGAATTAAATTGTACCGGAGCCCTGACCAAAGAAAACTCTCCGTGCTACCAGGCAATGTGTTTTGAAACATCCCGCCGGCTGGCTGCAAAGCTAAATATTGAACCGGAAAACTATACGGTGTGTTTTCAATCGCGTATTTCAAAAAACTGGCTTTCTCCATTTACAGATGAAATTATTATCTCACTGGCAAAAGAAGGAAAGAAAAACATCATGGTTATATGCCCTTCTTTCACGGCAGACTGTCTGGAAACGATTATTGAAGTCGGTGAGGAATACCGCGACCTTTTCATTTCGAACGGAGGAGAGAAATTTTTAATGGTACCGGCTTTGAATGACAGAGAGATCTGGGTGGACGCTATCCTCAAAATACTATCGGTATCCTGTGATTAAATAGTTTAGATTTTTTAGTAAGTATTCTACTGAAGGGCAGGATAATATCGGAAGCCCTTTTCAGAGCAGGCCAATATTTCTGGCATATGAGACAGCTTCCGAAGTATTTGTAGCATTAATTTTTTCAAGGATATTCTGCCTGTGATTATTTACTGTATTAACACTCAGAAAAAGTCGGTCGGCAATCTCCTTGCTGACAAATCCCTTCGATACCAATCCAAGAACTTCAATCTCCCGGGTCGATAAGATGGCTTTCTGTTTAGTTTCTATTTCATCATTAAACAAACAGATTTTCCCGGTCTTTATATTTATAAGTCTTCTGTTTACCCCATTGAAGGATATTTTATCAGGTAACAGATCATCAAGAATAAGAACCAGCCAGATATTTCCTTTTTTGTCAAGTTCAAGTACAACCAGCTGCAGGATAACATTCAGGTAATTACCGTATTTATCCCGCTGTCTGAAATTCATTATAAGTTTATAATCTTTTCTTTCCTCCTGAGGGAGTGTCAGAATGAAAAAGAAGGATCTTCTGTATGCATCAATAACTGTCTTCAGGTCCTCGGGTGGTACAAATTGCGTATAGTAAAACGGGTCATCGGGATTATGTTCTATAAGTGGATTATCGAATTTTTCAGTGAATCTTGATCTCAGGAAGATATACCTCTTTTTATACATATCCAGGACAGTAACCGAACTGTTTTCCACTTCAGCCAGTCTATCAAAAAAGCACAATTTCTTTTCAAATTCAGCATAGTCGGAACTGGTCACTTCGAACTTCTGAAATGAATAAATCTGATGCAATGATTCAAGGTTGGATTTCAGTTCCATAAAAATTGATGATTATTCACTATTTAACTGACACTGTAAGTCCTTTTATCTTTGTAAGCATAGATTAAAATACAGATTATCCGATATTCTCTATAAATTTAATTAAAAGTGTAGGAATTACATAAAATATTAATACTACTGAAATGAAAGCTCTGATCATTTTTGCTCATCCCAACCCATTGTCTTTTACGAAAGCCATTCTTGACAATTTTGTAAAAGGGCTTAAAGAAGCCGGTCATCAGTACGAAATTGTCGATTTGTACAAAATTAAGTTCAATCCTGTTTTTCAGGATATGGATTCTGCATTCTTTGTAGATGAAGATTTACCGGCGGAAATCTTTCAGCAGATTGATATGAGAAAGATGATAGTTGAACTTGCCGGCGGCCCGGTAAAACGATTTATAGCCAGGCAATATATAAAGAACAAGTCAGACAATGACCTTATTAAGCTGATAAGTTCCCAGAAGCCAAAAGATGTGTTAGAACAACAGAAGAAAGTTGCGGAAGCAGATGTTCTGGTAATTATCACCCAGGTTTTCTGGATGCATTTTCCTGCATTGGTGAAAGGGTGGATGGAGAGGGTATTAACCTACGGATTCGCATACAGGTTGAACGAAAAGGGCTGGAATGGCGACCCCGAGGGGAGAATTCCGCTGCTGAAAATCAAAAAGGCGATCATCATGCAACCTACTTTTTTTAATGAGAAGGTTTACAGGGAGAAGGGCTACAAGCTGGCTATGGAACAGACAATCGATAACTGGAGTCTCAAATATCCTGGGATTGAAAGTGTTGATCACCTTTACTTTCATTCTATTATATCGGTGGGCGATGAAGTGAGAAAAAAATATCTTGAAAGTGCCTATCTGAAGGGGAAAAATCTGCTTTAAGCTGACCTTTGTTAATTAATATTCAATATGGAAAAATCGCGATTTATTACACTGATCATCTTATGCTTTGTTACTCATATTATCAGAACGATATATGAAATTTTAAAGCATAAACAGATTCTGAAACCGGGTAAATTATCCTTTGTGATAATCCTCACCAATATGATGGTACTCTGGGTGTCGTGGTTTGTGCTTTGCAGCCTGGATATTTACAGAATAGACCTTCCTGCTGTTATCAGGTATGCTGGCATAATTATATTTGTTTTAGGCGGGGTTGCATTCTTCACGGCTTTGATAACTATAAGGACACTTGAGAGCTATGAAGGTGATTTGATAACAAAGGGGATTTATTCAAAAATCAGGCATCCGATGTACCTGGGGTTTATATTCTGGCTGATCGGCTTCCCGGTTTTCTTCGGAGCTCTTGTACCCATGATGCTATGTGTGATTTTTATAGCGAATGTCCTTTTCTGGAGACATCTGGAAGAAATAGAGCTGGTAAACAGGTTCCCGGGTTACAGGGAGTACAGTAAATCGACGATATTTTAAAAAGTGCTTCCCTGAGACTGGCTAAATATAATCTGGGGGAAATTAATTAAGCAGTAGTTTGTCAATGACATTTCGTTCAGCTTCTTTCAACGGCGCAATCTTGTTAAAGTGGGTCCAGTCAGGCTCTGTCCTCTTAACCCCTTCCCATTTGTAAACATCGGCAAATATGCCTCCATAGATCAGTTTATCCATTGTGTAATATTTGAAAACATGGACGAGGTTTCCTGAATTGGAATCATATCCGGAGACTGTAGTACGAATAAGGGTGGCATCAGGCCTGGCAATCAGCGTTTTTACCTGCTGAAGTGCAGGTGCATTTTCATCGCCGTCGAGACGGATTTCCAGATACCATGTCATTTCAACAAGTGGGGCATTTATTTCGCGCCTGTAGAGAGTCCGCTTTACATTGTGATCAATTTGAATAAGTTCAACTGTAGCAGTACAGTCAATAAGGTTTTTTCCTTTATTGCCTACCCTGAAGGAGAGGTATACCCTGTCGTTTCTGTATCTGATAAAAAAATTATCCGACAGGAGAATATCATTAGGACGCTGCAGGAATTTGTATGCAATATAGCCTCCAAAAACCGGGAAAAAAGTCAGTTCAAAGCATGATTCGATAAAGACTAACAGGTGTCCGGCTCCGGCTTTTGGAACAATATCGCCGTATCCGATTGTGGTAAATGTAACAGCGCTGAAATAAATGTAATCAAGGAAGTGGAAAGTATTATGTCCGGGAGAATACCTGAAATCGAGTGAATCATAAAAGTAATAAAGCAATCCAAACACTAAAGTAACAGCAAAATAGATCTCAAGACCTTTAAGAACGGCAATAGTGATCCGGTGTGAAAAAACAGAGGAGACCGTATTCAGGAAGGTTTTTTTGATCAGCGTAAAGTCCATATCCGGGAACTATTCAATAGTGTTTAAATTAAAAGGTTCTTCAGGGTATTAAATTAATAAAAAAATGCCAGACAAGCGGTTTTTTTGCTCAATCAAGTTAGAGGGATTTTAAGCCTTTTGTATGCTTGGCATATCATGTTCATTCTACTTTTCAGGTGTTATAATATCCATCATGAGAAAGTTGTCTGGACTGATATACCAAATTTTACACAGAGGGATATTCAGTCCGCTTACCCGGATATTCCCATTTAAGACTACAACGTATTCTTTGTTGGAACTTTTAATTTTATAACCTTTCAGCGAATAGTTTAATGGATCAATAAAAATAGTCCAGACTGAACCTTTGAAGTAATCCTCCTTCACCTCTTCCCCTTGTGATGTGAAAAGCAATTTCAGACACTTTTTTCCCTGGAAATCTTCTTTTGTTACTTTTCTGTCGAGTGTCATCCCGGATTTTTTTAATTCCATCAGCAATCCGAACTGACAGAAATGATGCCTTCTGAAATACCTGGTTCCATAATAGGTATTAGAATCTGAGATACTTATCCTGTTAATTGTATCATTATTGTTTTTTATCTCGTAGCCGAAAAACTTACTGTTATTAAATCCTGTAACTATTTTCTGGGTGTCGGATATCCATATTCGCTTATAGTCATCATTCTTTGTCCAGATCTCAATTATTTCGTTATACTCATCCTCGGCATCTATTCTTACGTTCCTTAATCTGATTTTACCGTGATAATCCTGCCAGTTATCATAAGGGTCAACTGCCATAATAGCTTTATTCAAAATCTCTTCACTAGAGTTGTTTTTGAATAATGGTATTCTGAAAATTAACGCATAAGCAACTAGTAAAAATCCTGAGATTAGAAATATTGATATACAAATTTTTATAAATTTGTTAAGAGGCAGGTGTTTTATATTCCTTTTGACTTGCTGTTCCTGCTTTTTAGGTTCAGTATTATTGGTTCGCAATCTTTCCTCTGTTCCTGCTGTCATAGAATCAATAATATCCTGAATGGATTGGCCTAACTTATTGATCTGATCGCGATAGTAAATCTTACCGAGGTTTTCAGTGGCATTTTCTTCGTTCTCCCTTAACGGCCGGTTTACGCCAGCTGATTTATAAATGAGCTCGACACCCCTCAGTACGCTGCCGAGAACCTGTTCACAAAGAACAATATCTTCCTTTTTAAGGTCATAAATTCTTACAGGCAGGACCCGGCTTGCAACATTCCCGTTTGATAATTTCACCTTTAGTCCGAACTGATCCTTTGAAGCCATCTCCACAAAAGCCTTGAACTCATGTTCCCAGGCGAAGGATTTCGGATCACAATAGGTTCTGGATATAATTGGAATGAAGATGAGGCATTTCAGCTTATCTTTGAGTGAAGCATCAACATCGTGGGTCTCAAGAAGACCATCATGAGGATTTTCATCAAAGTATACACTGATCTCTTCCTTGAAAGCGGATTCGAGCTCACCCTTCAGGTTCCTGACAAACTCTGTTACCCATCCATCGTGCTTATTGTCTTTCTGGCGGTAGCTGATGAAAATATCATATGAATAGTCAGGGAAGATACTTGTCATTTTAACCCGGGATTAAAATGATATATTATTCAGAATGTTATGTTTGCTACAGATTATCTGAAATTTATTGTTGTGTTAAAATTATGAAATATTAATCAATTTAGGAACTCAATATTTGCTACAAATGATTGGTCTTTACCAGAAATTAATTACGAGGATAAATCAGGCTGCTAATGTTTGGACATTTACTTCTGTTGTACATGATTGTCTCGAGCACTTAGGTATTAAAAACTTCTGATTATTTTTCTCACAGTGAGTATTCCCTTTTTATTAATGCATCAGATTGTATGTTGTGCTGTCGGGATCCAGGTCGAGTAACTGAATGCTCGACATGGTTCTTAGAATTGTAAAATCATTATAGACCCATATAACTTTTTTATTTCGTGTTACTTCAAAAGCATGAGGCGCCTTCCCGTACTGATCATGGCCCAACCAGTTTGTCAGTAAAAGGTTTCCATTTGGCAGGTATTGCATTCCGGTCATAAACTTCAGGTCGATACCAGGAAGCTCATTTTTAGATAATTGCCAGACAATCTTACCATTGTGATCAGCCTCAACAACACCAGGATCTCCATTATGGTCTGAACAGGCTATTAATGTATTTCCGTTTGCTAACCTTATGACTGAGTGGGGCCCTCCTTTAATTGGAATTGTTAATATCGTTTTCCCTGAAGAATCATATTCGCATACTTTATCCAGACCATAATGAGCTACCAGGTAGTTCCCGTTATTTAGTTTTCTTGCATTACGCATGTAGGAATGTCCGCCATCAGCGCTGTCAGGAAGGAGATGGATCTCTTTTACAATTTTGCCGGAAGGACTAACTTCCAGAAGGCGACCGGTATTACATTCTCCGATAAAGGTGTTTCCGTTTGAAAGTCTCTGGCAGGCATATATTTCGCTTTTTGACTCGTATGAGAAAATGATCTTCTTCTCCCTGGTTACCTCCTTTACACCCTTACCTGTATTAAAGAGCAGATTGCCGTTTTGAAGTATCCAGATATCGTTGCAGTTCTCAGCAGGATATTCCCATTCTTTCGTGCCTGCATTTGAGATTATAAAAACTTTGCCCTGGGTATAATCAGTACAGACAAATGAATGGCTCACTTGACCTGCAGTCTGGGTTATGCCCTGAGAAGCAAAGATGAATAAAAGGGGAATGATAGTAGCGGATCGCACTATATTCATGCCAATTAAACTGTATTGAAAAATCATGCTCTTGTCATTTCATTGTTTTCGATGAGATGAATTTATGAATATAAATTATTTTTACAGTATTATAGTTATGTCTATGAATTTTCTTTTATGATTCAACACTGGTCTGTTTATTCTGTGCTGATCAATTTCAGGAAAGAATGCTCTATTATCAGGGGAATCACGATAAAAACAAGAAAGCCTCATTCTAATGAGGCTTTCTCTAAATTATTCCTTGAGTCTATAAACATCATGGAATTACGACATTAATTTATTGTTGGTTAGTCGTGATGCGAGTGGTTATTATCATTATGATGATCCCTGTCATTATGACTATGGTCACGATCACGGCCATGATTATCATTGTCTTCATCAAGTACAAGTTTAATGATCTGGCCGTTAGGCGGACCAAACCCAGTATTTGATACATATAATGCACCATCCTCTCCAAAAGTCATTCCGGTTGGAAACATTAAGTTAACTGCAATTAAGTCTCTTGTACCATTTTTGTTTATTCGAACAACTCTCCCTGTCATTGGAATAGGCCCACCTCCTGCTGACATTTCAAGAACATACAGCCGATTATGCTTATCAAAAGCTACA
>JGI20214J51088_10003079_pt1 | contig 11021 bp, 8 predicted proteins | sample WetSurMetagenome_FD_51088 | JGI IMG/M metagenome (IMG submission 51088)
ATGCGCACACATGCCCCCTTTTGGTTATTCGACAGCTTGTCGGATTTAGTTGCGACGATCATGCGCGGTATGTTCAATCGCTCCAGCCATTCGGACAACTGCAAGTCCAGGCTTGTTGGGGGCATTCTTGAGTCGACCAGCTGAATAACCAGAACGATAGCCGGTCGATTCNGAAAGTACTTTTCGATAAGCTGCTTCCACTGCTGAATTGCGAATTTTCCTGCTTTCGCATAACCNAAGCCGGGTAAATCAACAAAAAAGAAAGAGGCGTCAATCCTATAAAAATTGATGCTCTGAGTTTTCCCCGGAGTCGAACTGGTTCTGGCCAGGTTCTTCCTGGCGACCAGCCTGTTAATTAGGCTCGACTTCCCGACATTGGATCGGCCTGAAAAAACAACTTCAGGAATCCCTTCCTTCGGGAAATCACGTTCCGAGACGGCGCTGATGACAAAATCGGCTTGGACCACTGGAAATCTTGTGGGATTGCGTTCAGTGCGCAACATTCTCGTTGAGACGAAGTCCCTCTATATCAGATATCTGGGATATCTGCCTGGGGACAGGCTGCCTTTCCAAAGCTATCTGCAGGACTTCATCCATGGTTTCAACCAAATTGACGCTCATAACCTCAAGAATTTCCGGAGGGAGATCCTGGAGGTCCTTTTCATTCTCTTTCGGCAGGATGACACGCTTGATCCCTGCGCGATGTGCAGCCAGCAGCTTTTCCTTAACGCCTCCAATCGGGAGCACCTTGCCTCGCAAGGTAATCTCGCCTGTCATTGCCACATCCTTGCGCACTGGTATTTTCGTCAGCGCTGAAACTATAGTCGTTGCCATCGTTATTCCGGCGGAAGGTCCATCTTTTGGGATAGCGCCTTCAGGAATATGGATGTGCAAATCCATTTTTCTGTGGAATTCGCGGCCAATGCCGTAATCCGCCGCACGGCTGCGCACGAATGTCATCGCCGCCCTGGCCGATTCCTGCATGACCTCTCCCAATTTCCCGGTGAGAGTGAGCTGGCCCTTTCCTTCCATGAGGGTGGCTTCCGTCTGCAATACCTCTCCGCCCACTTCAGTCCATGCAAGTCCCGTGGTCAATCCGACCTGATTGTTTTCACTGATCCCCTGTACTCTGAACTTGGGGCGGCCCAGCAATTTTTCAATTTCTTCGGAATTAATCGAGCTGCTCTTAAGTTCCGCGGTTACGATTCTCTTGGCGGTCTTTCTGCAGACATTGGCAATTTCGCGCTCCAGGTTGCGCACGCCGGACTCGCGGGTGTACTTGCGAATAATTTCCAGCAATGCCTCATCGGCGAATTGAATCTGTTTCGGGCTCAAACCGTTGGCTTCCACCTGCTTTTTGACGAGGAACCGCTTGGCGATCTCGAGCTTTTCATTTTCGGTATAGCCGGAGAGCTGGATTACTTCCATGCGGTCCTGCAGCGCCCGAGGAATGGTATGCAGAACGTTCGCCGTTGCGATGAACATCACCATCGACAGGTCGAATTCAGTATCCAGGTAATGGTCGACGAACATGTGATTCTGTTCCGGATCCAGCACTTCCAACAGAGCAGCCGAAGGATCCCCGCGAAAATCCATGCTCATTTTGTCCACTTCATCCAACATGAAAACCGGATTCCTGGTCCCCGACTTTTTCATGTACTGAATGATTTGGCCGGGCAGGGCGCCGATATAGGTTCTGCGATGTCCGCGAATTTCCGCTTCGTCCCGAACCCCTCCCAGCGAGAGGCGCACAAATTTCCGGCCGGTTGCGCGCGCGATGGATTTGCCGAGCGAGGTTTTTCCAACGCCCGGCGGACCGACAAAGCAGAGAATGGTTCCCTGCGGTTTTTTAACGAGGCTGCGGACCGCGAGAAATTCGAGAATGCGGTCCTTAATTTTTTCCAGGCCGTAGTGATCTTCTTCGAGCACTTTCTTGGACCAGTTTATATCGCGTATTTCCTTCGATTTCTTGTTCCATGGCATTGCCAGGAGCCAATCGAGGTAGGTCCTTGAAACGGTCGATTCCGCCGACATGGGCGGCATCATTTCGAGACGCTGGATTTCCTTGGTCGCCTTTTCATGCGCGTCTTTCGGCATTTTTGCGGCTTCGACCTGCTTTTTCAGATCGTCGAGCTCGCTCTTCTCGTCCTTGCGGCCCAGCTCTTTCTGGATCGCCTTCATTTTTTCGTTAAGGTAGTATTCCTTCTGCGCCCGCTCCATCTGACGCTTGACACGCCCCTGGATGTTGCGGTCTACCTTAATCTTTTCCATTTCTATTTCGATGATCTCGTAGATCTTTTCGATGCGCTCAGTGAGATCGACCATCTCGAGCAGTTGCTGCTTTTCCTCGATGCTGATCGGCAGATTAGCGCAGATATTGTCCGCCAGCTTTGACGGCTCCAGCGTCTTCATCGCGTTCAGAATTGCATCGTAGTTCACATGATGGCTGAGCTTTGAAAACTGCTCGAACGAGGTTTGCAGCCGCTTGATCAGCAAGTTCGTTCGGGCGCTCGTAGCCGATGATTCGTCCAGCAGTTCCACGTCGGCAACATAGAACCCTGGATCGTTCGAATAGCGAATCGCCCTGACCCGCTGTATTCCTTCGACGAGGACTTTTATGTTTCCGTCGGAAAGCTTGACGCTCTGCACGATGTTGGCAACGGTGCCTACCGCGAAAATATCGGAGGCTTTCGGCTCATCCACAGACGCGTCCATCTGCGTCGCCAGAAACACCCGTTTGGAACCTTCCAGTGCGAACTCCAAGGCGCGCACGGAGGTGGGGCGTCCTATGACGAATGGAATCATCATGTGGGGAAAGACAACAACGTCCCGGATTGGGATCATCGGAAGGCGTTCGGTCTTTTTTGCGGAGGATTCGTTTGTCATGCTTGGGATTATCCGGCCTTTTCCAATAGCGCGAAAACAATATCCTTATTTTCAACCATCTCGCGCGTTATAATAAATTCCTTCACCTTCTTCTGTGAAGGCAGTTGATACATCACATCCAACATAAGATCTTCAAGGATGATTTTCAATCCTCGAGCGCCCATCTTGCGCTCCAGCGCAAGCGTCGCAACAGAAACCACCGCATCGTCGGTGAATTTCAATTTGACGTTTTCGAATTCGAAAAGCTTCTGATACTGGCGTATGAGAGCATTTTTCGGTTTTGTCAGAATTTCCACCAGCGCCAGCTGATCGAGTTCCGAAAGCGATCCGACCACCGGCAATCTTCCGACGAATTCAGGTATCAGGCCGTACTTAATAAGGTCTCTGGGCTCGCAGGCTTCAAGAATGTTGGCCGGCTGTTCNTTTTTAGGGGCTTTGAGAATTTTGGATCCCTTCTCGTTGACCAGGAATCCCATGCTCTTTTTCCCAATACGCCGCTCGACAATCTTTTCAAGACCGACGAAGGCGCCGCCGCAGACGAATAAGATATTGGTTGTGTCGATCTGGATAAATTCCTGGTGAGGATGCTTCCGGCCTCCTTGAGGCGGCACGTTGGCTACCGTCCCCTCCAGTATCTTTAAAAGAGCCTGCTGCACTCCCTCGCCGGAGACATCTCGCGTGATTGAGGGATTCTCGTCTTTTCGGGCGATTTTATCGATTTCATCGATATAGACGATCCCCTGCTGGCACTTTTCCTTATCGCCTCCGGCATTTTGCAGCAACTTGAGGATAATGTTCTCGACATCCTCGCCGACATAGCCAGCCTCGGTAAGCGTCGTTGCGTCAACAATAGCGAAAGGAACAGAAAGCATCTTCGCCAGCGTCTGCGCGAGCAGAGTCTTTCCCGTGCCTGTAGGGCCTATAAGAAGCACGTTGCTTTTCTGCAGTTCAAGATCGCTCCGCTTTTTGGAAATTTCCAGGCGCTTGTAATGATTGTAGACGGCGACCGCCAGCTTCTTTTTGGTCGTCTCCTGGCCTATGACGTACAGGTCCAAAAATTCCTTTATTTCCTGAGGCTTAGGAAGTTTTTCGCCTATAGGGGACGCTACAACGTCATCGGCGATGATTTCATTGCAGACATCAACGCATTCGTCGCATATATAGACGGTGGGTCCCGCAATGAGCTTTTTGACGTCGTTCTGGCTTTTTGAGCAGAACGAACATCTTAGGACATCATCTCTTTCGTCGTCTTTTCTCAAAGGAGTCCTCCAGGGTTCGGACGCGCGATTCTACTCTTTTCTGGAAATCACCTGATCCACGATGCCGTAATCTTTAGCCTGCCCGGCCGTCATTATATAATCTCGCTCGACATCCTTCTCAATCCGTTCGAGATTCTGCCCGGTATGCTTAGCCAGGATCATATTCATTGACTCGCGAAGCCTGAGAATTTCCTTCGCATGAATGTCGATGTCGGTCGCCTGGCCTGCCAGCCCGCTCATCGATGGCTGATGGATCAATATTCTTGAGTTCGGCAAGGCAAATCGTTTCCCCGGAGTGCCGGATGCCAACAGTAACGCTCCCATACTGGCCGCCTGGCCAATACAGATAGTCGATACGTTGGGCCGAATGTATTGTATTGTGTCGTATATGGCCATGCCTGCCGAAATGGAACCGCCGGGGGAGTTTATATAAAGATGAATGTCCTTTTCCGGATCTTCAGCTTCCAGGAAAAGAAGTTGAGCGGTCACGACATTTGCCACGTTGTCATCAATCGGGGTCCCCAAAAAGATGATATTATCCTTCAGGAGCCGCGAATAGATGTCGTATGCCCGCTCTCCTCTATTGGTCTGCTCGACCACCATGGGTATTAGTGCCAAGGCTCGTCACTCCACGCTAATAGTAGCATTGCGATAGATGAAATCAAGCGCCTTATTCTGGCGCAAATGGCTCTTGAAGCTCTCAATCCTGTCTTCCTTCTCGAATTGAGCTTTCCAGGCAGCCGCCGATTTATTGGTGCCCTCAGCGAGCTTCTGGAATTCCGATTCCATCTCCTCGTCAGTCACAGCAATTTGTTCCTGATGGGCTATTGCATCCAGGAAGAGCCCTCGACGCACTGTTAGTTCTGCGTGAGGACGTTCGTCCTCAAACAATTTCTTCCAGTCGATAGAAGCTTGATTGATATCGATCCCCTGATAAGCTAAATTACCGGCTAATCGGCGGATATGGCCATCCAATTCATCCTGGACCATACACTCCGGTACTTCAATAGTTTGGCGCTCCACAATAGAATCCAGCAGCGCCTCCCTGGCTTTCTTTTCGGCATTTTGCTTCGCTTGCGTTACCAAATCATCGCGAACTTTGGTTCGAAGCGCATCGAGGCTGTCGGAACCGATATCTTTAGCAAAATCATCATTAAGCTCCGATAATTGCTTTTCCTTAATGTCCTTCACAAGCACGGTGTAGTNANCTTTTTTGCCGGCATATTGCTTTCGGTGATAATCTTCGNGATAGCTTACTTCGAAAGATTTCGTTTCTCCGGCTCGGGCTCCGCGCAAATTATTGGAAAAGTCGGTATTCGTTTGGGGATGTCCCACAATGATAGTAACGTCATCCTCATGCGTTGGCTTGACTTCATCTTCAAACTTGCCTTCAACAGTCAGCGTTAAATAATGACCATCCTGCGCCTCGGCTCCATCCATGGGAACGAACTGAGCATGCTGTTCGCGGAGATTATCAATGGCTTTATTAACGTCTTCATCGGTGACAGTAGATGAAGGCATTGTAACGGCTACGCCTTTATAATCTTTTACTTCCAGCGCTGGAAGTATTTCAAACGAGACCGTAAATTTGAGCGGGTTGCCGGGCTTATTGTCGACATCCTTAATGACGGGTTGCGCCAACGGGTGAAGATCGCGCTCGGCAAGCGTATCCTTCCAGCAGCGTTCAATAATTTTTTGAGTCGCGTCCTGTTGCAGATCGCTTCCAAAACGTTGCCTGATAATGCCTAGTGGGATTTTCCCGGGACGAAAGCCGGGAACTTTGACGGTGCGGGCGTACTCTCGGGCAATCTTATCAATTTCCTGCTCGACTTCCTGCGCCGGTATTTCAACCGCCAGATTTCTTTTACAGCTGCCAACCTCAATGATTTCGACTGTCAACTTTGTTCCTACCTATTGAATTCGTTTATCTAAATGGATCCACGGACTGTCTGATCCATCACCCCTCTTCATGGTGCGAAAGGGGGGAGTTGAACCCCCACCCCTTGCGGGACTGGATCCTAAGTCCAGCGCGTCTGCCAATTCCGCCACTTTCGCAGTTGTCTAAACCCAAACATCGTATTTCCGAATATCTATTGGTAACACAAGCCGGAGAGGCAAAAGCTAGGGCGAGTCCACAACCAAAGGGGGAATGTAACAAAGCCTTTTCACTCTGTCAAGATCGGTGAAATCGGTTTAAAGGGTTTCAGGTTTCAGGTTGCAAGTTGCAGGTTGAGTTCGAAACCTGCAACCTGCAACCTGAAACTTGCAGCCTGTTTTCACATTTCCACCCATTTGCCTTGTCCTTCCCATACCCTTAAAGTGAAGGGGAAACTGATATACTCGCCTAGCTTGCGCTTAATGGCTTCGCAGATATTTTCTACGGAAGGATAATCAAGAAAATCGTTAAGGGTTTTATGGTCAAAGAAGGAAAGAGCTTCTTTGATGGACTTCTTGAGCTCGGCAAAATCAATAATCATTCCTGACTTGTTCTCGCCTTCAATTACTACCTCAATTTTATAGGTGTGGCCATGCAGAGATCCACATTTGTCGTGTCCCGGCAGATAATGCGCACAATCGATATAATCAATCACCCCGAGCTTCATTTTTTCTCTCTTTGTCTATTAATCACTTGTTCTGCGCCAGGGCAGGATAGATGCCGGGATTAAAGAGAGTTCGTGCCAGACGCTCATCAGATTTCATCAGACGCGCAACAATATCCCCGGCTTTCCCTGGATCAGCCTCCATAGTCCATCCATATTCGCGATCAAGCGCTTCAGCCAGATCTTTCACCGAGTTCAATCCGGGCTCATTTCCCTTGGCGGGTCCGAGAGGCTTAAATGTCAGATATCGAAGAAATTGCTTGATCGCCTCATGAAATCCCGGTCCAAATGATTCAAGTTTTCGGACCTTCATATGCCGAAATGCAAATTGATTCCTTGCGCCCGGAATAAAATCGATCGCTATCGATACGCGATGCCTGGCGGGCGATACCGAACCCATGATCGACCATTTCGCTCCAAGCCAGATTGCTGTGGAAGCTGCCGATTCATCATTGAAACTACGCGTGGCGCCTGCTGATGCGATTACCGTTGGCATGGTTTGCCACAGGGGAATTACCGTCAGATCCGGAGTTTGTTCCAATTCCTTAGCCAAAAGAATAGGGGCTGCCATGGCTGTCCAGCGGAGATCCTTGCTGGCTTCGGGCACTTCAAAAGGAAGAATCAGCACTTTGACAGGGGATCCGGCAGCAGACGTGACCTTTACTCTCCTGGAACATGCCGGCTGAAAGAACAGGAACAGAAAGACCAAGAAAAAAAACAGAGGGATCCCGCGGCATAACAATTGTTTCGGGCAATTCAGCATTTTCCCAACTCCCAACATGCTCCATGCAACAGTGAATAACTCAGTATGCTTATCATAACTCCTGCCAACACTCAATCAGTGATTAGTGGGCAGTGTGCAGTGGGTAGTATGCAGTGTGCAGTGGGGCGTTGGCTTTTAATCGACGCCGATTTTTATAGCCAACGACCCACTGCCCACTGCCCACTGCCCACTAACCACTAAATACGATGAAATGAAAAATTGGTTGGCGAAACAATATGTGCAGGAGGGATATTTCTTATGTACAAGGACAAATCGGGCGCTGCATTGCTCGCGGCATTGCTGGTGCTCTCGCTTTTTTCAGTTCTCGGCCTCTATATGACGCTGAATGCAACCACTGGCGTTCATATCAGCGATAATTTCGAGAGTCAGACCCAGGCTAATTATGCTGCTCTTGCAGGATTGAATCATGCCAGAGCGCTGCTGCGCGGCCTTGACTTGAGCGATGTCTTAAAGGGTCCTGACGGCGCCTATGACAAGAGCCTTGCTTATAGGACAGAAGCAATAAAATTCGCGTTCCGCCTGCCATTTTCTCTAATGACTGCTCAAACCCTGAACATTCTTAATCCACTGGCGGATGTTTCCGCAATTCCCGATGATGGGATTATAAATACCGGATTTTATAATGGCGCCAGCGGAACGATTTTGATCCCGATAACCGGCATAAGCCAAACTGTTCCAAATCCTTACGGGCAGGGAACGATCCTGGCATCCCGCTATTTTATAAAGATTGCCGATAACAACGGAGATCCTTCGGAAATTTTGGGGGATCCGGATGATAATCCGTTTATTGATGGCGATGGGATTGTAATCGCTCGATCCATGGGCGTTGCCAAAACGCTATCTGAGAACGTAGGAAGGACTTCTCGCCGCAATTCGGTGGCTGTTTTCGAGGCGCGCCTTAAAAGGCTCTCCACGTGGGATCTCGGACCTGCGCTTGTGGTGCAGGGCGCCGATATAAATGCTGTTTTGGGCGGAGCATATGAAATATCAGGCGGCGCTTTCCCGGGCATCGGCATTATTAATGCTGCCGCTCCTAATGGACTGCCGCCCATCCAGACACTTCAAACGGCGGCGGGTCCGGGGGGGGATATCACCGGTGGAGGTCTGCCAAGTCCATCGATCAGCGATATCACCGATACAATACGCTCAAATCGGGATAAGGCGTTGCTGCTCAAGCCTGACTATCTGTGGGAATTTGTCAATCATCAAGCGCCCAAGATAGCAGATACTATTTTCGAGGGCGCACAAAATTGGAATGAAGGAAACGCTCCCAATCTGGGCTTCTATGACGGTTCCAAANCATTGAATGCTCCCGGGCAGGATCCCAAGATCACTCTTGTAAATGGCGATCTGAATATATCAGGCAGCGTATCGGGNAGCGGCTTGCTTATTGTGACGGGAAGTTTTTCATGCTCAGGTNCNTATTCATTTAAAGGTCTCGTCCTGATAATTGGCGCCGGCAGGCTTGTTGCTGATGGATCAGGTCAGGGAATTGANGGTGGGGTGCTGGTGCTGAATCTTACAAACGCCGGCGGCAAGATTAATTTCGGGACGCCCTCCATTTCTATAAGCGGCAATAGCCGGTTCTCCTCCAATAAACAAGCCGCTCAAATGGCTATCGGGCTCATTCCCGCATCGCAGATAAGCTTTCGGGAAATTGCCGGCGCCGATCCCTAGGAATGGCTAGGCGCTCTTGCAGCTTGAGCAGCTGGAAGCGTGGCAGGAAGAGCATCCGGAAGACATAGGCTGCGTCGTGCCGTCGCTGGATCGTGAAACTCCGTTAAAACTGGAAAAGAGTCTCTCTACATCTTGCGATTCGCAGTCAGGGCATAGAATGCCGTTATCGGACGATCCGAAGACCAATTTCTCGAATTCCGATTCGCACTTCAAACATCTGTATTCAAAAATGGGCATGACTACCTCTGCTCATAATCCTTGTGGCGGGAATTATGGTACCACATTTTGCTGACAGCTGTCAGCTTTCAGCTCACAGCTGTCAGCTTTTGGTGGTTGGATGCTAAGCGGCGATTTATATGCGTGATTTTCATAATTTAAAGGTATGGGTGAAAGCACATCAATTGGCGCTGGAGCTTTACATGACAACTGCTGGTTTTCCGCTATCAAGCGAATGTTGACGTCATTCTGCCAGAAGCTGACAGCTGAGCGCTGACAGCTGAATGCTCATCTGACGTCTCTTTCAATGACTTGATCGGGGAGTTCGTTGATGTCGTCCGGCCTTGGAGGAAAATGTTCCGCGAGCGCTTTGCCGCAGCTGTCGATCGCCGTACAAATACCACTGCAAATGTTCCCTTCCTTGATTCCCTGAATTATCAAATCCCGAACCCTGTTCCAATGCTCATTTCCCATTTTCGCATGGATGCCATGATCGCCGATAACGACCACCCTTCTCTCGAACAGCGAAAGATAAATTTCAACGCCGTTGGATTCCCGGGTTTTGTAGAGCCCGCTGGAATAAAACTGCATGAATGCAGCTTCATGAACGCGGGCACCCATTTCCTTTTTGGAGATAAGCCAGCGCCGCCAGGGCAGATAGGGAAGCAGCGCATAGAAGATGACAAACGATGCAAACTCCGTCCAAAGGAGATTGGTCAGAGTATGGTTGAAGTGGATCATCATGAATACAGCTGTGACAATGGCCATGCAGAAGATTGCCCCTTGGATGGTGGCATGATGATAATGAGATGATGCCGGGGCGACTGTAAAAACTATCTCTCCTGATGTGCTCGCTTCGGCCTTTTTAATGGCCGCTTCAATTGCCTTATTATCCTGTTCGCTTAGGAAGCCCATTGTTTAGCTCGCATCATGCTGTTTATAAATTCGGAGTCAGAAATAGTAATCCACCTTTAGTCCCGGAATCTCCACCCCGGGAGCGCCGCCGTCCCATCTAATGCCGCATACTTTTTGCAGACAATGCATTTTCAGGCCCGAAGGGCCGTCAGTTAATAGGCCCGGCCGTTAGGCCGGGATAGCGGGCAATTCCCTATGAGCGCTGAAAGCGCGGCACTCTGCAAATATTGAAAATAAAAACATTGCCATTTTTGCATATGTAATTGTGCCGCACCTTCTGCGAAGGTGTGCCTTCCGCGAAGGTGTGCCACACCTTCGGTGCTCATCTTATTCGCTCTACCTATCCCGGCCTTACGGCCGGGCCTATTAACTGGCGGCCCTTCGGGCCTTAAAAAGCAAAAAGTATGCGGCATTAGCCATCCCGGCGGCATATATTTCAGCCTCAGATTGGCGTGGATACTCATAAGTCAAGCCTTTAGCCTGCATCACCGGCCATTCGCAACTATTTGCCGCCGAGACGGCGGCGCTCCCAGGCAAAAACTATGCGGCATTTATGCCGCATGGGCGCTGTGTGATAGCTACCAGCTGCCGGAACTGCCGCCTCCGCCGAAATCCCCGCCGCCTCCGGAAAAGCCGCCTCCGCCAAAATCTCCTCCTCCTCCGGAATCCGCACCTCCAAAAAAA
>JGI20214J51088_10003080_pt1 | contig 11020 bp, 9 predicted proteins | sample WetSurMetagenome_FD_51088 | JGI IMG/M metagenome (IMG submission 51088)
TGCCATTTCTCACCATATTCTCCTCCACCTCTTATGTTAGGGACCGCATAGATACCACCTGTTTCGAGCCATAGTGCAACGGAAATACTGAAAACGGGTGTTTCACTAATATTGAATCCGCCATAACCATAGAGAATAGTAGGATTCTTACCATTCATCGGTGTCCCCTTCCTGTGAGTTATGATCATTGGAATACGGGTTCCATCTTTAGAATTATAAAATATCTGCTCTGATTCAAAATCGTCACCTTTAAAATCTACCACAGGTTTTTTATAAATTTCAGAATTCCCTGTTTTCGGATCGAGTTTATAAATAGTAGTTGGAATAGTATAATTTGTAAAGGAGTAATACACTTCCTCGTCTTTTCTTTTTGCAGCAAAACCTGATGCGGTTCCAATTCCGGGCAGCGTAATTTCCCTGACAAGAGTACCGTTCCTGTCGAACTGCTTGACTTTCGAAATAGCGTCAATCATGTAATGGGCAAAGATATAGCCCGAACCCGCGGCGGGTTCCAGCACATTTTCGGTTTCGGGTATAAGATCAACCCAGTTTTCGGTGCCTGGTTTCTCTGCATCTGCTGTAACTACTCTTCTGTTTGGGGCATTAAGATTGGTTACTATGAAAAGTTCTGATCCGTCATTATCAATTATCTGATGATCATTGTCGAAATTATTCACAACAACAGTGAACTTGCTGTCAGGTTTCTTCAGATCCTTGATATATAATTCATTACCAGTAGTTGATATGGCCGCAGTTACGATAAGATATCTTCCATCCTCTGTCACAGCACCGCTTACGTATCTTCTTATAATGTCAGATCCAAAAACTACTTTGTCTTCTGACTGTTTTGTACCAAGTTTATGGAAATAGAGTTTATGATGATCGGTCCTGGCCGATAGTTGACTGCCCTTAGGCTTATCGTAACTGGAATAATAGAATCCCTTGTTTCCTTCCCAGGAAAGACCGCTGAATTTAACATCTTTAAGGGTATCTCCAAGGATCTCTTTTGACTCAGTGTCCATTGTTATTACCTTACGCCAGTCAGATCCACCTTCAGATATTGAATAAGCGACCCTGCTGCCATCTTTTGAAAACTCCATTTCACCAAGTGATGAAGTTCCGTCCGCTGAAAATCTGTTAGGATCCAGGAATACTTCCGCCTCTCCATTACCTTTCTGACGGTAAACAACAAACTGATTCTGCAAACCATCGTTTCTGGAAAAATAAAGATAATCTCCTTCTTTCTGTGGAGCTGTAAATTTCTCGTAATTCCACATTTTTTCGAGGCGCGATTTTATCGCCTGCCTGTATGGTATGCTTTCAAGGTATCCGAATGTTACTTTATTCTGCTCCTTTACCCACGCAGCGGTCTCTTCGGATTTGTCATCTTCNAGCCAACGGTAAGGATCGGGGACCGCCGTACCAAAATATGTATCTGTTACATCACCCTTTTTTGTTTCGGGATATACAATTTTCTTTTTCATGGGTCCGTTACATGAGATAAAAATTGTCATTAGTATAATTGCCAGGATTTGATTTTTCATAAGATTTAATTATTATCATTTAAAACTTTGATAAGTCAGGAAGGTTCAATATTCAAATGTAACCAAATGAAAGTAGTTTACAAAAAAGCTGCAGCTGGTTTTTTAAAAGTTAAATATAAGCTGAATAAATAGAATTCAAACGGATATTAGCGGGCTGATAAATTGAGTCCGGTTTTTTGATTGTTTATTGATTAAATTTGCACCAAAATTTACTTATTTATTGTTATGAAGAGATTTGTGATTACTTTGATTATGGCGATGAATATCGCGGTTTTAGCGAGCGCCCAGGAATATAAAACAGCGCTTGGACTGAGAGGTGGATTCTCATCAGGGTTGACAATTAAACATTTTACCAGCCACAAAGCTGCTTTTGAAGGTCTTCTTACAACAAGATGGCAGGGTTTTGTGATTACAGGGTTATATGAAATTCATAACAAGGCATTTGATGTTAATCGATTAAAATGGTATTATGGAGGAGGAGCACATATCGGATTCTATAATGGAAATTATGTGTACTGGGGAACTTACGGCACTGATTATACCATTGTCGGAATAGATGGAATACTAGGATTGGAATACACATTCAGTGAGATACCCATTAATATAGGTATTGACTGGAAACCTGTTCTTAATCTGGTAGGATATTCAGGTTTATGGTCGGAAGGGGGTATTTCTGTCAGGTTTGTTTTCTAGTAAATCTTTGCTCTGATACTATCCCATCAATAAGTCATTATTGTATGAGAACCTATTGCTTATTGCCGTGGATTTCCCGTCTAAAAGAAACAAATAGTCAACTAATTCTTCCAACTGCGGATTTGCCAGCCTCTTTTCAGTGCAGTTCGTTTTAGTTTATTATCAGGATTTACGCAAACAGGATTTCCTACAATGCTGAGAACTGGAAAATCTGAAATTGAATCACCGTAATACCATGACTCTGACGGGGAACTATTGTTTTTTTCACAATACTCTTTTAGCCTTACAGCCTTTTCTCCTCCATAACAGATATGACCAATCGGGTGACCGGTCAGGTATCCATTCTTAATTTCAAGTTCAGAACAGATTATATCATCAATTTTAAGATGTTCTGACACTTCCCGACATACATTGGTTATAGCTGAAGAAAGTATTACGACTCTGGCATTCTTTGCTTTATGGATTTCAATTTCAGTAATTGCTTCTGTATAAACGGAAGGGATAATAATTCTGTTTGACACTTCTGAACATAGCTCAGCCATTGACTCTTCCGTTATGCCCCTGACCCATCCGACCATATCATTTATTATTTTCGAGTGTTCTCTGAGCTTAAAACGGAACATAAGAGAAAGAAAAATTGCTTTTAAAAGATCGGGGTTTGTCAGAAGACCTTTCCTGAAAGCACTGATGGCCAGTGATCTGCCGCTGACAGAGTTGGCTAAAGTCTGGTCAAGATCAAAAAATGCAATATAATTTTTCAGGGTATTTTTATCTCTTGAAGAAATGGTTTCCATCAGGATTGTATATTATTTTTAAGGCATCAGGCATAACCTTCACTTCAAATTTGTCGGAGAAGAATAGTTCTCCATCAACATGAAAAGGAACTACTTCCGGAAATTCAACTTTTATTCCCCTGGTTTGATAATAATTTACTCTCCTGTCAGCTGTATGTTTCCCTCCAGGTACTTTAAGGAGAATAGAGAATCTCTCAAATAATGACAGCTTTTTTATCATGCAAACGTCTAATAATCCATCATTTGCAAGAGCTTTGGGTGTAATGTAGAAGCCCCCGGCAAATCTTCTGCCAATCGCTATTGTGTTGATAAAGCAATCTGTCTCATGTCTTCCAGTGTCGGTGATAACCACCATTTTCTTTTCTCTGAAGAATAGAAGTGTTTTTACAATATGCCAGATATATTTGTACTTACTTCCTCTTTTCACCTTACCCGGTTCCGTATAATTCTCGGCTGCTACCTGTGCATCAAACCCCAACCCCATACCGTTCAGAAAAATCATACCATTACATGCCCCTGCATCCAGCGTAATAATTTCTTTATTGAAAAAAATATCCCACTCAGCGTCTCCGAACCTGTTAGGGAAACCCAAAATCTGTATGAAATCATTTCCGGTGCCGGCAGGAATTATTCCGGTTATAACATCTTTTTTATTTATGAGTGGTCGTGACATTTCGTTAAATGTTCCATCACCTCCGACAGCAATAATATATCTGAACCCCCTTTTATAGANTTGTTCCGAAAGTTCAATAGCATGTCCGCTTCTTTCAGTAAATACAATTTCAGCATCAATATTATGCTTCAGAATCATCTCTCTTAATTTCGGCACAATTTCTTCGCCAAACCCATTCCCTGCTATCGGGTTCACAATAAAGGCCCAATCTTTCTTTTTATAATCCATATCAGAACTTTTCAATGTTTTGGAATCTATTATTTCTGTCTTTTTTCAACTCTCAGCTCAACGATAAGCAGATTCTATGACACTTTTTACTGTTTCTATAATTTCAAGGTCCCCCAATTCAATTAACTCCTCTCTCCTTATAGGTCTATGAATGACTACATCGAGTTTAGAGTCGAAGTTGATATAAAACCGGTTTTTGGGTTTCAGATCATAGAATCCATTGAGTGTCACCGGCAAAATTTCAATATCTCTGGTTCTGAAGAGGTAAATAAACCCCCTGTAAAATTGATTGATCTTTCCATTGAGGGTCCTTGTCCCTTCAGGAAATATAGCAACTGTTTGATATTTAGAGTTATGTATCAGCAGTTCAATCATTTCCTTTGTGTTTCTGTAATTTGGTTCTTTAAAAGGTACATAGTCCATTATTTTTAACAAGTTGCCGAAAACAGGCACTTTAAGAAGCCGTTCGTGTCCAAACCANGATATTCCGGGATAAAATGATGTTATTGCGACAATNTCGAAAAGACTGGCATGGTTTGCCACCAGAATATATCTTTTACTTTTATTAATGTTTTCTATTCCGGAGATCCGGAATTTTTTTCCCATAATTATGAAAACTGATTTTGCCCAAATCTGAAAGAGAAAGCTAACAGGTTTTTTCAAATGGAACAAAGTGAGTATTAGAATAATTAATACACCTATAGCTGTATAGCAGTAGAGGATGCCAAATATCAGAATCGTGAGGACGGCGTACAGTCGTGAACGCATTACAAATAGATATTTCTTCCCGACTGAAAAATAGCTATTTTTTTTATTTAATTATAATCTGCTTAAATAATAACTGCTTTTCATAATTTTTTAGCAGGGACCTTAAGTGCAACGTCCCCGCCTTGCAAATCTCAGTTTAAACTTTTTGCTACTTTGATTAATACGATTGGAGATAAACAAAAAATTAATTATCCTTGTGAATTAACTGATTAATGAAAATTCAATTCCCTATGGACAATATTCTTGAAAAACTTGCTTTTTGTGTTGAATCAGGGAAGATAAATAAAACATCTCCTTATCCGCCAAACATGAAAGATCAGGATGGAGCCGATGAATTGGCNAAAAGAGCNCTTGAAGAGGGGGTGAAACCCGATGAAATCCTTGAAAATGCTCTTATTCCGGCAATGGCCAGAGTTGGCGATAAATTCAGCAAAAAAGAGATTTATGTGCCTCAGATGCTTATGGCTGCAAAGGCAATGAGTAGCGCTATGGTACATCTGAAACCATTTTTTCAATCTGGCGAAACCAAAAGGAAAGGGAAATTTATTATTGGAACTGTTTCAGGTGACCTGCATGACATTGGGAAGAACCTTGTAGCTATGATGATTGAAGGAGGTGGCTGGGAAGTTATCGATCTTGGTGTGGATGTCGGTGCAGAAAAATTCCTGAAAGCAATGGATGATAATCCCGATGCGATTGTAGGACTGTCAGCGCTGCTTACCACAACAATGGAGAATATGAAAAAAATTGTTATCGCCATAAAGGAAAAGCATTCGGCAGCAAAAATACTCATTGGTGGCGCTCCGGTAACAAAGGAATATTGCGAGAAGATTGGTGCGGATTTTTATTCTCCTGATCCACAGGGAGCTGTCAATTATCTGAAACAACTTGTTTCGTAGCAATTATGCTTAGAGTGAATAATATTTTGATAATGAATTCATTTCTGAATTTATTAACCATTCCCCCTCCTGTCCCGATTGCTTTAGGGAGCTATCAGGACTCTGCCATTCAGTATGAGGGAAAGGATGTGGATATATTAAGAGAATACTCCAAAAGGTTAAAAAAATAGGGCTATTGATAAATGTGTCATAACCATACCAAGCTATGCAAACAATACTCCGGGGCAAAAACAGTAGAGTGATCATTGATACAGAAAGCACGGTTGTTATCATTGGTGAGAGCATAAATCCCACCAGAAGAAAAAAACTTGTTTCTACTTTACAGGAAGGAAATTTTGATTATGTGCTTGAACTGGCACAAAGCCAGATTAATGCAGGAGCGGATGTTCTTGATATAAATGTCGGTTTTCCGGGAGTTGACGATGTTAAATTGCTCCCGGCTACGGTACTGGCTATCCGGGGTAGTTTCGACATTCCACTATGTCTTGATTCCCCTAATCCGAAAGCCATCGAAGCGGCATTAAGAGTAGCCGGGGGTAAATGTCTTATCAATTCAGTAAATGGTGAAGAGAAATCACTGAATGCTATACTGCCTGTTGCAAAAGAATATGATGCTGCGGTAATCGGGCTGACAATGGATGACAATGGCATAACCCACGATCCTGTAAAAAGAATGGCTATAGCTGAAAAGATACTGGAGAGAGCCGTCAACGCCGGAATTAAGGAGGAAGATATTATTATTGATCCTCTGGCGATGGCCGTCAGCGCTGACTCTCGAGCATGTATTGTAACTCTTGATACTATAAGGCTTGTCCGTCAGAAACTTGGACTAAATATAACTTTGGGGGCCAGCAACATTTCATTTGGTTTGCCAGGCAGAGAAGATCTTAACTCGGCATTTATGTCTCTGGCAATCCTTAATGGAGTTACCTGTCCGATTGCTAATCCTGAAAAAATAACAGCCACGGTAAGGGCTACTGACCTGGTGCTGGGGCGAGACGATTTTGCAGTAAGATTTGTGGAGTATTTTCAAAGCCGGATGTGACTTTCTGAAAACATTTTTTTCAAATCAATATCAAAACATGTCAGATATAAAACCAGCCCGCCGATGGCAGCCAGCATTTTACCCTTTCAAAAAGGAAACATTTGGCAGACGTCTGCTTGCAAAAGTTGAGATTTGCGTAAAAGGGCCCCTTTTTGGTTGCCGGATGTGTGGTAACTGCATGCTCCAGGAAACAGCATTTATATGCCCGATGGAATGCCCCAAAGGGATGAGAAATGGTCCATGTGGCGGAATAACACCTGAAAAAAAATGTTATGTTGACGAAACACGAAAGTGTATTTGGAATGCAATTTATTCCAGGGCGCTCAGGACAGGCCGTGAAGAAAAACTTCTTGAAGTACTGCCTCCCCTTGATTGGAATAAAGTTGGAACTGAGACGTGGGGTGATGTAGTGAGGCAGATCAGAAAGGTTGGAACAGGAAGATTTTTCGGTGGAATCATTTCACGAAAAAGTGAAAAAAGATCAGAAACATGGGATAGCGTTTTTAAAACCATAAGGCAACCGGAATGGTGGAATGGCGACTCTGAATATCATTCACTGCATTCCGCTGAACCTGTTTCAGACCTCGAAAGACGATTACGGGCAGGTGAATTTGTTGTTGCCACTGAAGTGACTCCACCTCTGGGTGCAGGGACAGATAAATTTATAAGAGACGTAGAATTGGTTAAACCTTTTGTAACTGCAATCAATTTTACCGATTCTTCTTCTGCCCGCCCGAAAATGTCAAGCATCGGATGTTGTAAAGTGGCAATTGATAATGGAACCGAACCCGTATTTCAGATTGCCGCCCGCGATACAACGAGATCAGGTCTTCAATCAACTATCCTCGGAGCAAATGCGATAGGAATAAAAAATGTACTGTGTATAAGCGGAGATAATTCTATTATTGGACCATCTCCAACAAGTAATATGAATTTGCTGGATGTTGATTCAGTACAAATGCTCTGGATTGTTCGCAAAATGAGGGATGAAGGGGTATATCTCGATGGCAGAAGTTTTAAAAATACCCCAAAACTGTTTCTTGGTGCTGCAACATCCCCTTTCGCTTCAGATCCGGTATTACAAGCAATCAAAGATCATAAGAAGATCAATTCGGGGGCCCAGTTCTTCCAGACTAACCTTATTTTTGAACCGGAAAGACTTGATCTTTGGCTAGAACAACTNGATAAAAGAAATATTCTGAACAAAGTATATATATTGATAGGTGTTGCTCCACTAAAGAGTTATAATACAGCACAGTATCTTCACTATAAAGTTCCGGGTGTAAGCCTTCCTGAAAAGATACTGAAAAGGATGGAGAAAGCAGGAGATTCTGCTCCCGAAGAAGGAGTTCAAATAGCACTTGAGATAATTGATTCCGTTAAACGGAAACAAGGGGTAAACGGTATTCATATTATGACATTAAGCTGGGAATCAGTTGTTCAGAGGATTGTGACTGAATCGGGACTAGCTCGCTGAGCTGACTGTTCATTTTCGCAGGGGTAAGAAAAGAGACCCTGAATAAGACCTTTTTTATGAGTCATAAAACATTCCATATCGATTTTAAGGATCTTAACCTGAGCTCTTATCAGATTGAGACTGTCATGGGATATAAACAGGGAGAGGACCGTGAACTTGTAACGAAATTGATTGATGAGATACTGTCAGAATCTCAGGAGATCTGCAATATCAAAGCTGAATATATGGTTTTTGATGACATATTGTTTGATAAAGACACAAAATCAGTCAGTATCAATAATATCATCTTCCAGGTAAAAAAAATTGTTTTTGCTCAGTTATTGAAATCGGAATCCGTCGCCATTTTNCTCTGCACGGCCGGAGCTGAGATTGGAATCCGAAGCAGAAAGACTACCGAGGATAGAGATTTATTAAAAGGTTATGTCTATGATATTATTGGCAGTGAGATAGTTGAGGCTGCCACAGATATCATGTATGATGACCTGAGAAAAAGCATGCTTGAATCAGGGAAAAAAATCACCAATCGTTACAGTCCAGGATATTGCGGATGGGATGTAGCAGAACAGCATAAGTTGTTTAAGCTTTTTCCTGAAAATTACTGCAACATACATTTAACACCATCTGCTCTTATGGATCCGGTGAAATCTGTAAGTGGTTTTATCGGCATAGGAGAAAATGTTAAAAGCAATCCATATACCTGTAAGATATGTAATATGAAAGACTGTATTTACAGAAGGGTAAAGGAAAGAAAGGCCTGAAGTCTGTTTCTATTTTCGTCTTTAAGAGATTACATTTTAATATAATCGGTGCCATAAGGGGCACGCTGGGAACGTGAGAGCATTGAGTTGGCTTCATTATCGTTTATAAACAACTCTTTCTCAGGATTCCACATTAATTTTCTGCCAAGTTTCATTGCAATATGAGTAATCAGGCAAACAGAACAGGCACGATGTCCTTTTTCTACAGGCGAAATAGGTTCTTTACGTGTTTGGATGCAATCGAGCCAGTTACCATGCTGGTTGTCGATAGTGTAGAGATGAATTTCATTTTCTTTGATAACAGAAGTAAGTATCCTGGGATCGCTAGCTTCAAGAGATTTGGAGTTTCTTCCGGCTTCAACAGGATCAGTCGGTGATGCGGTATAGGAACCACGTGTCACAAAAATCCACCCTTCTGTTCCTTCATATCTTATACCGTTGGGGTAACCTCCGCTGGTAAGCATCGTTATCCCGTTTTTATATTCTGCCTTTGCCATGAAATCTCCATGCACATTCCAGAGACCGGATTTCGGGAATTGCGCCACAGCTTCAATTGAAACCGGACCGGTAAGTTCAGTATCCATTCCCCAGGCTGCTGAATCGAAATGGTGTTGTCCCCATCCGGTTATCATCCCCGCGCCAAATTGTTCACAGCGGAGCCAGCCAGGACGGTCAGTCATACTGTTCTGGGGGTGGACACGCATTTCTGTATAATAAACTTCAGGAGTAGATCCCAGCCATCCATTATAATTGAGATTCTTTGGGACAGACATTTCAGGGGCTTCAGGTCCTGAAGGATCTCCGGGCAAACCGATCTTGACTGTTTCAAGTTTCCCTATTCTTCCATTTCTAACCAGTTCTGCAGCTATCCTGAATTGAGGCATGGCACGCTGTTGTGTACCAACCTGCAGGATGACATTTTTACGTTTCACAACATCTCTGAGAAGTTGCCCCTCCTTTATTGTAAGTGAAGTAGGCTTCTGCACATAAATATTTTTTCCGGCGAGAGCAGCCTCAATTGCTGGTTGAGCGTGCCAGTGATCGGGTGTTGAAATGATTACCGCATCAATACTTTTATCGGCAAGAATTTCATGATAATCCCCGTAAGTCTTTACATTAAGATACCCGGCATTTCCGGTTTTCTTAGTATAGTAGTCTTCTATAAACTGCTTCCCCTTTACGGCTCTGCTTGAATCGAAGTCAGCAACCGCGATAATCCTTGCGACATCATATCTTAATGTCTCGGCAAGATCATGTGTCATGGCAATTCTTCCGAACCCGATCTGACCGATATTAATTTTATCACTCGGAGCATTCTTCCCAAACACACTCGAAGGGACAATAGTCGGAAATCCGTTAAATGCGACTGAGGAAAGTAAGGTGGCTTTCACGGATGTATCTATGAACTTTCGTCTTGATATTGATCTGGCCTCTTTTTTCATATCTCGCAGATTAAATATGTTATGATTATTATTTACTGATGAATCTTTTAAAATAACTTTCCGGAGGTCCAAGATAACTCGACTTCAGACCTCCTGAATTGATAATAATTTTTTGCAGGATAACGCCCGGATCAACCATAAATATTTTAAGGGTATGTTCACCGGGTGTGCTGATAGTATGCAATGAATGACTTGAACGCTGATTGTCACTGACAGTTTTTTCCCAGTCGCGGTTTCCGTTCCTGGCATTATAATCTTCAGGGACCAGGGTTATAATCTGAGGGATCTCATCATCAAAAGAAATAGCATATTTCAAAGCCCTGCCTGCCATGAAATTTAAAGTGGGAGCGAAGATTGATGCAATATCAAAGGTCCCGGTACTGAAAAAATTTATCTGATATTCAAGGCAAGGTGAATTTTTTCCCGGAGTAGCTGGAGCAGCATCAACTTCCCCTGTGGCTCTCATTGCGGAGAGGGTTTGCCCATAGTCTTCTATTTTTCTCCAATATCTTGTTCCTGAATCAGTTATATTAGTATAATGCTCGGCTTCAATTGAGACATAGCCATTCCCTTCAACAAATCCTTTTATCGATTCAGGTGTTATATCTGCAGGAATGAATGTGTCTATTATTATTTTTACATCCTTTCCTGTGCCACTTATCCGTATGGCGCTTTTACCTTTACCTTTTGGAGCACTGT
>JGI20214J51088_10003081_pt1 | contig 11020 bp, 9 predicted proteins | sample WetSurMetagenome_FD_51088 | JGI IMG/M metagenome (IMG submission 51088)
TTAGTCAATATGATTCCGATGGGGACGGTAAAATACAAAACATCAAGATTCGTTTCATCAAAAAAAGGAGTTTTTAATATGATCAGGGTAATATCATTCTCAACTTCACTTCTTGATATTTCGTCCATATCGAGAGAAGCGGTCAAAAAATCATTGGGTATATTAAACCGTTGAACAAAAAAATCCAATTCTTCTTTGTTCGGGTTGGTTACATTTATCCAGCAGTCCTTTTCGATTCTGTTAACCTTTTCCAATTTGTTGTTTAGGGTTTTATAAATTTCAATTTTTAATGAATCTTGGTAAACAAATTCTGAGTGTTTTATAAATTCAGTAGCAGCCTCGATCTGAGAAGCTAATCTTGTAAAATCTTCTCTTTGGGTCTGCTGCAAGAGAGTCTTTATTTTAATTTTTGCTCCATTTGGCAACTGTTGAAGAAAGGCAAATCTTTCTTCTTCAGGCATAAAAGAGATAACATCCAGAAGCGCGTCTTCTTTGAACAACTCTATCAAAAGCAGTTTTACATCTTCATCAAAGCAAAAGAAGATAGAAGAACGAATCTCCTGGGGCAGGATTAACAAAACATCCTCTATTTCTTGAGGATAAAGAGCGCCCAAAAAATCAGCAACAATTGAAGGGGTGGTGGAAATACAAAAATCCTGAAGCTCGTCAACCTGGTTCGAGAGGAGCATTTCTCTGATTTCTGGTACAAGCAATGGGTTTTTCATGATGTGCCCTCAGTAAATAAAAAAGTCCGGTTTCAATTGAGTTTATGATAGTTAGAAAAATTTTTCCATAATCTTCTTCATTTTTTCTTAAATCTATTTCAGAGATTAAAAAAAATAATTTCCATCAGCAAAAGCACCTCATTCAAGAAAGACGTCATATGGGAGAAAATTTATTGATAAAAAAAACGGCTGGTAAAAATTTACCAGCCGTTATGAGGAGGATAGAGGAGGAGAAAAGTTGAAATAAAAATCTTTAAAAGCTTAAGCAACTTATTTAACTAAATTTTCACTTATTCAATAAGCGATAATCGTGCCAATATTTTTTAAAAAATTATATTGTTTTTATTAATTTTTTTCGGCAAAATAAATACTACAAAAAATAATATTGTATTAAAAATGCAACTTTATTTATAATTATATAGAATTTAAAGAAAAATATTTAATGTCAATATTGCAACTCTGTAGCAATATTAAAACATTAAAGGAGAGCATTTAAAGGAAGGAACAAAAGAAAGGAGGGCTAATCACTCGGATTAGCCCCGCAAGAAGATTGCCTTATTATTTATTCAGTCGAATTCTCAACTCTTTTCCCACCCTAAAAAAAGGAAGTTTTTTGGAAATCACTCCAACTTTTTCACCAGTTCGAGGGTTGCGGCCAGTATATCCTTTATAACTCCTCACCCTGAAACTTCCAAACCCCCTTATTTCAATTGATTTTCCTTCTTTGAGTTCCTGGAGCATGCTCGAAAAAATTAGGTTTACCACCGTCTCCGACAAGGTTTTACTGATATTACCTTTTTCCGATAATTTCTGAATCAATTCTGACTTAACCATAATTTTGTTCTCCCTTGTTTATTTTACCTCATTGATTGGGGCATCCAAATACCTGCCGACTGCCATTAAAACTTTATAAATATAACTAAAATATTAGCTGGGTTCAAGACTGATTTCAATTCTTTTTTTTAAAAAAGATAATCCGTCCCTATTTATTTTCTCTTTTACCTTAATAATAAAATTTACTTACGCGTTGATTTAATTTGATTTTTCAGTATTGTAGAATACATACCATAGAGACAAAAAAATAATAAAGGTTTGAAATTATTTTGTAGACTTGTTAGGCTATCCATAAGAATATTGAACCATTATGATTTCCCTAATAACGCTTAATAAAAATGCATGTTGGTAATCCACATTGTGCTTTAAATCATACAAAGACAATATTGATTTTCTCTTTGGTTTACAAAGATTTGGAATAAAACTTGGTTTGAAAAATATGTCCCGGATGCTTAAAGCTTTTGGGAACCCCCATCACAACCTGAAAGCTGTCCACATCGCAGGCTCTAATGGCAAGGGATCGGTGGCAGCATTTGTTGCCAAAATTTTTCAAAAAGCGGGGTACCGGGTCGGGCTATATACCTCACCACATCTGTTGGGTTTTCCAGAACGGATCAGGTTACAGGGAGAACCAATTTCGCATGACGAGGTCATAAATTTAACCCGCTTAATTAGAACAAAACAATATGCGGTTGAGAAGAAGGATGGCACCAAGGGTGACCCAACGTCGGTTACCTGTATGACTTTTTTTGAGTTCACTACTCTCCTGGCATTTCTCTATTTTCTTAAAAAAAAAGTTGACTTAGCTGTGGTTGAAGTTGGGATGGGAGGCAGGTTAGATGCCACGAATGTTCTAAATCCATTAGTCTCTGTAATTACCAATATCTCTAAAGAGCATCAGCAGTATCTGGGAAAAACCCTGGTAGAAATTGCCAGAGAAAAAGCTGGTATTATAAAAAAAAATGGGGTCCTGCTTACCGCAATCACACAACCTCAAATTTTTGCTAAAATTCGCTCCCAATGTCAGCAAATGGGGAGTATAGTATACCGACTGGGGAAGCATATTGGTGTTATAGAAAAAAACGGGGGAACGTTTGATTATCAGGGGCTTTTTACCAGCTATAAAAAACTTAAGATTAATGCACTTGGCAAATACCAAACCCACAATGCAGCGTTAGCAGTAGGAGTAACCGAAATTTTAAAAAACCAGGGATATCAAGTAACGGAAAACGCAATCAGGGAAGGACTATTGAAAATGAAATGGCCCGGCCGTCTGGAGATAGTTAATCAAAATCCAAAAATCTTATTAGACGGCGCTCACAACTTAGCCGCAATAGAAAAGCTCACAAGGGAGCTTAAGAAAACTTTTTCCTATCGAAAGCTTTTCTTAGTCATGGGAATCATGAAAGATAAATCAATAAAACCCATCCTTAAACGGATCGTTGCCTTAGGACACCACATTATCTTCACCCAACCCAAGACAGATCGAGCTGCTTCTCCCTTTTTTCTTCTCAAAGCCGCACGGTTTTTAAATAATAGCGGAGAGGTTGTTGAGGATGTTAAACAAGCAGTACAAAAAGCACTATCTTTAGCAAACAAAGATGATTTGATCTGTGTTACTGGCTCGTTATTTACCATAGGAGAAGCTCGTGAGCTTTTTTTCTCAAAGGTTGAGATCTAATATGAGAAAAGTTTTACTTTCTATTGGGTTAATATTTTTTTTCTTTATAGTGGGCTTCGAGGCTAATGCAGAATATCGCTCGCCGTATCTGCAGCCAAAAAAAAAGGAGCTTCCAAAAGAGCGGCAACGCCCAAAGTTTGAGCCTGGGAAAACACCTGTCATGCTGATCGCTGATACAATGAACTATAATAATGAGACCGGAGTTTATACCGCCCGAGGAAATGTGGTAATTAAACAGCTTGATCAGACCTTAAAGGCAGATTATGTTGAGTACAACCCTAAAACCCAGGTAGCCCGGGCTAATGGGCATGTGGTGTATAAAGAAGAGGGTGGAGATAACCTGGCGTGTAATTACCTCGAAATGAACATGGGGACTAAGGAAGGCTTCGCAAAAGAAGGAAAGCTTTTTTACCAGAAAGATAATGTATACCTTAACGGGAGCAACATTGAAAAGCTCGGTGAAAAGCAATATAGGATCACCGATGGTGAAATCACTACGTGCGATGGCAAGAAACCCGCATGGAAATTCAAGTGTAAAAAGGTGGACATTACTCTGGAAGGTCTGGCTAAAGCAAAACACGCCACGTTTAAGATTAAAGATTTTCCGGTCGCTTATTTCCCTTACATCGCTTATCCTGCGTTGATAAAAAGGCAGAGCGGGTTCTTAACGCCCTCAGTCGGAAGTTCAAGCACCGAGGGAATAACATTTGACAATGCTTATTACTGGGCAATTTCTCCCAATACAGATGCCACATTCAATTTAGATATAGCAACTAAAAAAGGGGTGGGGTTGGGAGGGGAATACCGCTACATTACCAGTGAAACCAGCAGAGGGCATTTCTATGGATATTTCATTGAAGAGTCGAACAGCTATCAAAGCGACAAGTATTCTGACCTCTTAGATCGGGGGCAAGATCGGTGGAATTTTGTATACGAGGGGAAAAAAGATTTTGATCCGACATTTTTTGCTCGGGCAAAATTAGATTTGGTGAGCGACCGGGAATTCTATCATGATTACGGAAGCCAAACGAACCTACATAGCGCAGAACAGACTCAATCTTTAGCTTTTCTTACCAAACATTGGGAAAATTTCGGTTTAACAGGAGAGGTGGAATATAACTATACCCTTTTAGAACCCGACGATCTCTCTGGGAATAATCCCTATACGGGTAATAAGACCACCCTCCAGCGTTACCCTCAGATCATGTTAGCGGGTATTCCGCTTATGGTTCCGCATACTCCTTTATATTTTTCCTTAAATTCTGATTATGCGCATTTTTACCGAGAGGAAGGGCAATCAGGATCGTCCACGTTGCCAATGCTTACCAAACAGGGAGATCGATTTGATTTTGATCCCGGCATCATGTTGCCCCTTAGCGTGATGAAAAATTTGTTTCTTCAGACCGAGGCTGGATTTCTACAGACCTCATATTTCAATGCCAGTGATGATAAAGGACTGGATGATAGCCGGGGTTTATTCCATGTTGTCTCTGACCTCTCAACCAAGTTTATGAAAATTTACGATTTGGGTTCCGGAAACAAACTCCGGCACACCATTGAACCAGAATTTATTTACACCTATATCCCTGCCCGAAACCAAAACGATTTACCTCAGTACGATGAATTCGACAATATTGCGGAAGAAAACCGGATTGCTTTGGCAATCACCAACCGCCTAATGACTAAATCCTCCTCATCGGGTGGAATAAGCTCAATAAAAGAAATTTTGTTTCTCCGTTTAGGGCAGTATTACGACTTAACTACTTCGCATGACCCTTTTTCCGATTTTTTCTTGGAATTAAGAAGTCAGCCACTTTCGTGGATGCTTCTAAAATCTAATCTCGCCTATAATGTTTACGATATGGAGTTCGACATTTTGAATGGATTAATTAATTTCACTGACCCGAGAAAAGATTCTCTTGAGCTTGAATACCGTTATACAAGATCAGAAGATACCGGATTTAACGCTTCACAACCCAACTATTTAGCGGGCATCGAGCTTTTAAAAGGCGGGATAGGAAAAATAGACACTTTAGCGGGTACCCAATTTTTAACCCAGGGACTTGAGGAGTTTGATTCTCGGGTGGGGCTCGTACTCACTCAAACAACGAGTCTATTTTTTCAAAACCGCAACGACCTGCACAGTCAAAAAACACTTGAGAATCTCTTCGGGATTGATTATCACCCCCAATGCTGGGGCACCATCATTTCTTACCGCATGCGCCCAAAGACCGAGGGAAGAGATAAAGAGACAAGAATTATGTTTGAGTTTTATCTTAAGGGCATTGGAAAAGTGGCTGGAATTAGGCAGACTACTCAATAAAGGAAAGTCTTTCATACAACAGCATGCAAAGCAAAGTCTATTTTTCTGACCTAAAGGCAACAACCAAAAGAAATCTTTTTAACAAGCTGGAAGAGCTGTTAGAAAAGGTCGATATTAAATCCCGGATAAAGCCCAATCGGCCCGTTGCTATCAAACTCCATTTTGGGGAACGAGGAAATACTGCGTTTATCCGTCCCCTTTTTTTGCGTGTTGTCGTTGATAAAGTCAAGGAGTATAAGGGGCTTCCTTTTCTCACCGATGCAACTACTCTTTACAAAGGTTCGCGAAGTGAAGCGGTAACACATCTTACCACAGCTATTTTAAACGGCTTTGATTATTCTGCGGTGGGAGCACCTTTGATTATTGCGGATGGTATTTACGGAAATACGTTCGTTCGCGTTAAGATTAATCAGCAGATTTTTAAAGAAGTAAGTATTGCTGCGGAAATTGCTCACGCAGAATCGCTCATAAGCGTAGCTCATTATAAATGCCACGAACTTTCGGGTTTTGGGGGAACGTTAAAAAACATCGGCATGGGTTGCGCGGCCAAGGAAGGCAAACTCAGTCAACATTCCAACCTTTCTCCCAAGGTCAATTCTGAGCTCTGTATCGGCTGCGGAGATTGCGCGGCCTGGTGTCCCAGCGCGGCAATATCCCTGAAAAACAAAAAAGCAGTGTTCGATCCCGAACGATGTATTGGTTGTGGGGAGTGTCTTACTATCTGTCAACAAGAGGCAATCGATATCCAGTGGGATGAAAATATGGCTAACTTCCAGAAAAAGATGGTTGAATATGCCTATGGGGTGTTAAAGAAAAAAAATGAAAAAACAATTTTCATTAATTTTATTACGCAGGTTAGTCCTGAATGTGACTGTTACCCTTACGCTGATGCGCCAATTGTAACCGATGTGGGCATCGTAGCCTCCACTGACCCGGTGGCGATTGATCAAGCCTCAACCGACCTGGTAAATCAACAGCCAGGAAATCCTCTCTCCAAATTAAAGTCTGGTCTGGAACCGGGCGGAGACAAATTAAGAGGCGTGTTTCCCGAGATTGACTGGACCATTCAACTCCACTATGCTGAGCAACTTGGGCTGGGCCAAAGAGATTATGAGTTGATTAAAATTTAAAAGTTGTTTTAATTAAAGAGGATTGAGGGTCAATGCTTTTCACAAAAAAGTAAGGCCGATTTACCAAACAAAAAGGTAAAGGGCCTTTTTTGTTTTGTGATCTAACCCAATCTTTTGGGTCTTATACGGATCAATATAATCATTGTTCGGTAATCAAAAATGAATAACAAAAACTACAATTTTTATTTATGCGACAACTTGAGCGCATAGCATTTGATCAACAAAATGGGGATATTTCAATGTGTCTAAGGAGGGTTTATGAAATACAGCGAAATTTCGAACGAAAATTTCCGGAAGTCCGTCGTTCAATATATTGATGAATGTTGGGCAGGGCACCGAGAATCAGCATTATCGACGTTGCGACGGATTACAAATTATCTTTTCGTACTTAATTCTGGAGGTCTAATCGCGTCATTGACATATGTAGCAGCGACAACATGCACAAAAGGCATGAGCATTTCGATCTGGCTATTTTCCATTGGAGTTCTTTCCATTTCGTTACATGCCGCTCTAGACTACTACCTGTGCGAACACTTTTTTAGGTCATTTCGTGAGGACATTAATCAGTTCTACAAAGACGAATTAGACTGGGAGGTAATGACAGATAGAAACAGTCAAAGGGGAAATTCTGATTGGTACTTGCACGTTTTGGGCTGGCTATCCGGAATCTTATTTTTCGCAGGCCTATTTAACGGAATCTGTCAGGTATCATGAGAGGACAGAACAAGTGAATTCAGTCTCGTAGGGTGCGCACGGCGCACCATCAAAAAAGTGGAAAGATAGAGCAACGTAGCCCGGATACAACGAAGTGGAATCCGGGAAAATTATGAGGGAAACACACCCCGTCACGTGCGTGACACCCCTCTCGAGAGGGGATTAAAAACTAAAGTATCTGGGAGAAGAAGGGGTGGGGAATAGGATTGTCCCGGATTTCCCCCGCCTGGCAGCGGGCTCCATCCGGGCTATGGAACTGTGCCCTATTCTTTGTGGTGCTTTCGCGCTTTCTTATACAATTTAAAGAAATCAACATCAATGCTAACTACTTTCCAAAACCCGTCGGGAGTCTTTTCCATGGTGCATTGATAGGTATCTTTTTTTGAAACTCTCATCATCACCTGGGCTTTATCGCCTTCCCGTTTGACCTGTGAGAGAAAAGCGGCAGCGAAGGGAGAAATCTGGTCCCTTTGTTCTATATTTTGGAATGCTCTGGTGAGTTGCTGCTCGAGCGCCGGTTTCAGAGATTGGGCAAGCTGAGCTACCATGTCGTTAAACCTTTTGTCTTTGGGGGAAGGCTCTTCTGGTGCGGGTTCTGCCGAATCGGAATTCGGGGAAAATTTTTTTCTCGCTTTTTTGATGGTCGAATCCACCATTCCTTCAAGTACCTGGTCCATATCAACATAACTAAGGAAGGTTTGCGGATCATTATTTTTTATCGCTTTGGCCATCCGGTAAAGAGAACATCGGGGAGTTCCCTGCCAGTAATAATTCCCTGCCCAAACTCCAAGGACCAACCCTACAACAATCAAAACACAGAGTGCCCATCTTTTCATAGGAAGTTTCCCTCGGTGTTTAATAGTTTAGTTTCCAGAATTTATACATGCAATACAACAGAAATAACTCTTCGTCAAGACTTCTTTCAATCTCTTGATCAAGGTCTTTTACAGGAGCATTTCACCCAAAAAACTTTCCTGGACATTTAAGGGTATTTAAAAGATAATTTAATAAGGCCCGGGAAAAGTTGATTGGGGAAAAGGGTTATCACCGAATTTCTTTCCCGGTAATTCGGTATACCCAATCGATATCATTTTGATATTTCATAACTCGTTCCATTATAGACAAAATTCCTTGAAAAAACATTTCACCTGGAAAGGGGTACCATGAAAAATAACGGAATGCCAAATAAAGGTTTTTTCAATGCCACCTTGTAAGGAGCAGAGTTAAATATGAAGCCGCACTGCGCTTGCGGCAATCCGTTACTTGAAGATTATTATTGTGAAAAATGCCAAAAGCAATGTCAGTGTACGGAAATAAGGTGTAACGATAAAAAAGTCTTAGATTATGTGATTGGCATGATAACACGCAACAAGCGTTTTCATAATTTTACGGCAGTTCTCGATAAAGAATAATGGTAAGAAAAGGATGATTGATGGAAAAAAAAACGGAGAAATTTTTTCCGGTAGTGCTCCTGAAGCTGGCAGACGATGAAAAAAGCGGTGTTATTTTTTAAGCGTGAAAGAGGACGTTGCCGCAGTAAAGAAAAAAGATTTGGGAAATAGAGGGCTGTTAAAAGCAAATGCTACTAATGAGATGAGTCTATAGTCCAAAGAGTCGTCGAGCATTTTCCCCCTTAATCTTCTTGAGGATATCTTCCGAAGCGATAGCCATTCCCATTTCTTTAAAATACTTTCTCGGAGTAAGAAGAGGAAAATCACTTCCGAAAAGGATTCGCTCCTCTCCCACAATTTTTAAAGCTACTTCAAAAATCTGCTGATGATAAAGAAGCGGTGACGCTGCGGTATCATAAAAAACATTTTTCGTTATCTTTTTTATCTCCGGCATAAGTTCAAAGAAAAAAAATCCTCCTCCCCAGTGAGCAAGAATTATGGTCAGCTCCTGATGAGAAGCAATAAAGTCTTGGAGCGCCTTAAAGTCTATGTCCACTTTTCCCGGATAGCTGTGTCCTACGGGTTCGTTTATATGGAGCAAAAGAGGCATACCCTTTTGCTCAACAATTTTGACAAGGGGTTCTCCTTGCAGAAGGATATTGTGATTTAAAGGCTGGTGATAAAGAGCCAATTCACCAACGCCTTGAGCACCCGATGCTATGCCACGTTCACATTCCTTAAGCACTTCCTCCGAGCCACCCCAGGGAAGCGTGATAAATCCAATAAAACGGTCGGAAAATCTCATCATGCTTTCCAGCACATAGTCATTGCCCTGCTTACAAAGCTCCACATCCTGCCACGGAAATCCAAAAACCACCGCCCGGTCAATTCCCTTACTGTCCAACATCTCAATTACTTGTTCTGCGCCTACCAGCTTTGCCTTCTCATTCTGATAGAGAACCCGAAAACCCTCATCCCTCAAGAGAAGGTCGTGGCGGTTATGCTGCATCCGTGGAGGAAAAATATGGATATGGGCATCAATTAGCATTATCGCCTCCCTGGTAAGAATAGAAGGTATCACGTTTAATGGGGACAAACCCAGCATCATTAATAAGGCGGATCATATCTTTTTCATCCAATTGGTTTACACACCCAGCCGCTGCTACCACATTCTCTTCGAGCATGGTAGAACCCAAATCATTGGCACCAAAGAAAAGGGAAAGCTGGCCAATTTTTTCCCCCATGGTAACCCAAGAGCCTTGAATGTTGCGAACATTATCAAGAAAGATCCGGGAAATAGCAAGCGTTTGGAGGTAATCAACCGCAGAAGTTTTACGGACAATCCTTTCGCCCAAAAGATTATTCCCCGGCTGAAAAATCCAAGGGATAAAGGCCCGAAACCCTCCGGTACGGTCTTGGAGCGCGCGGATGTGGTTAAGATGTTCGACCCGGTTTTCCGTGGTTTCTACATGGCCAAACATCATTGTGGCAGTGGTACCGACCCCTTGCTGGTGGCAGTGCCCCATGATATCAAGCCATTCTTTAGTGCTTATTTTGGTTTTCCCCATCTTGAGCCGGGCTTCTTCGGATAAAACTTCTGCGCCTCCCCCTGGCATTGATTCCCATCCTGCTTCTCTTAAGATTTTGATAATGTCGTGAGGCGTCAACCCAGAAATCTTGGCCAGGTGTAAGATTTCCGGAGGAGAAAAAGCATGAAACACAATGTCGGGGAACTTCTTTTTCATATATGAAATAAGCTCCGTATACCATCGAAGTGGCAACGTTGGATGGAGCCCCCCTTGAAGGAGCACTTGCGTGCCACCCATTAATACCAGTTCAGAAACTTTTTGTTCGATTTCATCATATGTCAAAAGGTACGCATCAGAGGCATCCTGCTTTCGGCTGAAAGCGCAGAAATGGCACCCGCCGATACAAATATTAGTATAATTGATGTTTCGGTCAACAACGTAAGAAATCACCTTTCCATTCTTTTTTCGAGCAATCATATTTGCATAGCGACCCAAGAGAAGCAAATCGTGAGACTGAAAAAGCTCGCGAGCTTCATCAGGGGATATTCTCACCCCTTTGTCTGCTTTTCCCAAGATTCTTACCATGTGGTCTTTATGTACAGACATGATTATGTTTTTATCGATCCTCTGCGGTTATACAGGGTATCTCTTTCAACCGGCACCCTTCCGGCAGACGAAATGAGGTAATGAATA
>JGI20214J51088_10003082_pt1 | contig 11020 bp, 13 predicted proteins | sample WetSurMetagenome_FD_51088 | JGI IMG/M metagenome (IMG submission 51088)
CTGATAATCTCCATCGCCAGCTGGCGGACAAGTTCTCCGCTGGGCCTCTCTGAAGAGACTTCATTAGACATGAAGCCGAAGAATGTCTTCTCGCGGGGGCGTTCCGGCGGGACGACCTTCACGCCGGAGGTTCCTATTACCACGCAGTCTCCCTTTTTTATATGGGCTATAGGTGTGCAGGCCGCATGGCCGTCATGCAGGACGATGAGGCAGTCCATATGGATGGACTCCACCTCCACCCAGGCTCCTTGATAGCGAATATAGGTGGGGTGATTGGTGGTGGAATAGAATCCTCTGGGGACGACCATATCGTTTGGGGCGATTTGCGTTCGGACGTCCTCCATCTCCACCAGCCTGGCTCCTAACGAATGCAGTTCCAGAAGTATTCGGTCCAAATGGGGCGCATCCTCACCGGTAACGGTGATATGCACATAGCTGATGTCGTTTTTCTTCTGGCCTATTTGGAAGTTTTTGATCTCGAACTCGCCGCCCATATCCATGACCTTGTCCAAGATCTTGGTCAGAATTAGCGAGTCGATGAGATGACCTTCCAATTCGATATCTGCTATCTCGCTCATAAGCTGGGCTTCACCACATCTCTCCTTCCAGGAGTGCCTGGGTTTTATCGTTTGTGCTCATGATCAGCTTGGTGATTCTTATCACATATCCTTCTTCGTTTGGCTCAGGTGAATCGAAGATGGCTCGAATTCCGCTGCGACGAAGATGGTGTTCGAACTCCTGAGCGGTTTGCAGGCTCTTGACTCGGATCTGCACTTTTTGTACGATATTCTCTCCGCTCTGCTTTCTCTGGATCGTGTCCACCAGCGGATAGAGAATGCTCTCTCCCAGGCGCTGTGCTCTGCTCCTTCTCTCCTGTGGCGATTCATTCCACTCCACGGATTGAAAGCCCTCCCTCACAGCTCTGGAGACAAAGAAGTCCAGAGCATAATCATTATAATAGCGAAAAGCCGCTGCCAGGTCGCTGCAATTGGTCTCTGAGCTGGTGTATTTCAGGGGAGCCGCCTTGTTTTCGGGATCCTTCATCACCACGCCTTCCCTCCCCTGTCGGCCGAGCTTGCTTACAATCTCCTTAATTTTTTGAGGTGCGCTTTCCGGTCTGAACTCACCCAACATAGCGGCAGCTTTCACTCCGAAACTCTCAGCAAATTCGTGGGTTTTATGCACACCCAAGGTATGCTTGAAGTTCTTCTTGGAGAGATCGAAGAGATAAAAATCTATAGTGTCCGTTGGATAGATGTCCTTGGGAACATAAGGATTCTCAGGCCCTACCATCTCTCCGCATAAAACAAGATCGTTGTGCTCCTCAAAGAGATCCTCCGGCAGAATTCGCTTTGCCACTTCGGTCGAATAGGGGCAGACGAATCCCCCTCGGGTTAAGGCCACAACCTCACCATCAATGGAGGTCACACGCACGTTGTGGCCATTCATCTTCTCTTCAACGGCCAAAATGCCTGAAAAATGCTTTTTTATGGACGGAGCGAGCATAAGCGCCCGCCTGATCTTTGGGTAGCCAAAGACGATCTCACCGTTTTCGAAAACGACCGTGCCGGCCTCGATTCCTGAGATCGCTTTTTCAAATCTAAGGAGCGGCGGCACGGGCCAGCTCGACCCCTTAACAATGGTCTCTTGCAGGCCGTCGAGCCGTTCTTTGCTTATTCCTAATTTATCTGCAACTCTTTGCAGATTCATCTGGTCCTCACCAGGTAGTCGAGCAGAGACCTCCTGGTGATCATCCCCGTGACCTCTTCTTTGCGGTTTAGAACAGGCAGACCACCTCTATTCTCCGCAAGGATGATCTCTTTGACCTCTTCAAGCGTGGTATCGGTGTAAACATGCTGGACATTCTGGGTCATCACATCCGAGACAAGCAGGTTAAATATGCGGGAATATTGCTTGCTGGCGGTGTCGTTTAGGTCCCGAAAAGCGCGCAGCGATTTGGCCAAATCCCGTTCCGTCAATATGCCTATAAGCCTGCCGCTCTCCACTACAGGCAAGCGACCCACATCTCTGTCCAGCATCATCCTACGCGCATGAACCAGTCGGTCATTGGGATTGACTGTCAGGGGAAATCTCATGGCATTGCTTGCAACTCCGCTGATGCTTACCGCACCCAGGATCTCTCTCGGTCGGACCCAGCCCAGGATCTTTTCACCGTCTACGGCAACCAGTACGGAGGTCTTTTGCAGGAGCGTCATGGCATCGTCTATGTCCATGTCGGGAAGGACCTTGATTATAGCATCCATGGTAGCAGCAGCGACATGCAAAGATGATGCGGGCATTCCCAGGCTCTTCCTGGTGCCCAAAACTCGGGCAATTTGCCGGGTCGTGATTATGCCGCCCAGCTTATCCTTGTTGGTGACAAGCAGCCTTCTTAAATCATGTTTCTCCATGAGGTCGAGGGCATGCCCTATACGTTCTGATTTATCTATGGTCACCGGCTCTGTCATTATGTCCTTTACCTGCATTACTTCCACCTCCCTATTTCTTCGATGATCTCATCTGCTGAGAAATAGCCGACTACGTCGTTCTTCTCCATGACGGGCATGCCGATGATGTGCTTTTCCACAAGCATCTTGGTTGCATCAACCGCCTTCATATCGGCATTTATGGTCATGACCGGTGTAGTCATGATGTCCTCGGCCACTAAGGGCATTTGCCTTACATACCTGTACTGTTTTCTTCCTGCCGGGCTCTCTTTGCGGGTCATCTTGACATTCTTGGTCTGCATTTCATCTTTAGGCCCCATCATTTCCGAGAAGGTGAGGCCGGAGCGGGTGACAATGCCTACCGGAGTCATGTTGTCCTCGTAGACCAGAGCGCGACTGACTCCCTGGACATTCATTTCATCGAGAACATGACCGATGGTGTGATGCCGATGGACGCTGAGCACGATCTTATTCATCATGTCACCAACGGTTGCTTTGACATCCTGCTCTGAGAAATACTTCAGCATGTCTCTGGATGTGATCATGCCGGTGATCTCGCCATCGCGCTCAACAGGCAGGCCACTGATCTCGTTATCGAGCATCAACTCGGCTGCCTGGGCCATGGTAGCATCAGGGAAAATGGTTATAGGGTTCTCCGTCATCACTAATTTTATGGGTACCTTATCTATTGGCCGCCGACGCCACTCCGGAGCCGCTTGGTTGAGTCGGTTACTGATGTCATATTTGGTGACAATGCCCACCAATTTGTCATGGTCGAGCACAGGGAGCCTGCCGATGCTATATTTGAACATGAGGTTCCTGGCTCTTTGAATGGGCTCATTTTGCTCGATGACATAAATGGGTGCGCTCATGTAATCCTTGACTTTCTTTGTTATCATGATAGAATCCCCCTGTTCTCGGCCAATGCACGCACGTAGTCTCTCTCTGTCAGTATCCCTGCTAAGGATCCCTTATCCATCACGGGCAAGGACCCAATATTATTATCCGTCATTTTTCGAGCCGCGGATCCTAGGTCCGCCTTCTTCTCTGTGGAAATCAGACTGCGCTTGATCATGATCTTGATCGGCTGTTTCATGACCTCTCCGATGTCTCCTGTAACTACTTTTTCAAAGGCCTCTCCGCTGCCCATGTATTTCATGATATCAGAGGCTGTAACCATACCCATAAGTACTCCGTCCTGAACAACAGGCATGCGGCGGAACCCCTTTTGGATGATCATTCTGGTCATCTTCTCAATGGTGGTCTGAGCTGGTGCGGTTACAACGTTGGAGCTCATGAAACTCTCTGCAGACAGACCTGTCTCCAGTCCGCAGACGAAGCGCACGAAGTCCTCTTCTGTAATTATTGCCTTGACTCTGGTCTCCTCATCCACTATGGGCAAACCACCTACATTTTTCTCGTACATCAACTTGAGGACATCATTTAGCGAGGTCTTGTCGTTGGCATAGGTGAGGTGCGTGCTCATGATCTCTCTAATATCGGCATTTATTGCTGTGAAAATATTGCCCCCATATTTCTCCTGCAGGAGATTGTGTCGCAGTCCTCCTCCCAGGAAATCCACAATATCCACAGAGGTCACAAAGCCTATGAGCCGCTTGGTTCCTGCATCGGCTATGGGAAGCCTGGAAAAGCCATAGAAGGTCATGGTCTTTATGGCCCCCATAATTGTGGTAGTAGGCGGAACTGTGACCACATCAGGTGTAGCAACGCTTAACGCCTCAGATGCCCGTTTAGCGTTTCTGGAGTCGAATTGAAGAGGCCCTCTGTCCCCTGAACCCGGTGCTCTTGGCATCCTGTCATTTTTTTGCGGTATCCTTGTTACTTCTTTTCCGGTTGTTGGACCTTTGCTCATCATCCCTCACCTGAGATAACTTCTAATCAGATCTTGTCTGTCCACGATTCCCACTAATTTTCCGTCATTAACCACTGATATCCTGCCCACATCGTGCTTTAGCATCATATCAATGGCGTCGGATAGGCTGGACTCGGGCTTTAGGCTATATATGGGAGAGCTCATCAGCTTCTCCACGTGCAACTGCGTGGAGTCTACCGGTCTGGTATCGCTCTCTTTGCTTATCCTTGCCCAGCCCCTCTTCAGAATATCAAACCTCGTGATCACCCCTATGGGCTTGCCGTCCTTGATCACTGGAAGGCCGGTGATATCTTCCTCCACCATTCGATCCCAGACCTTGGTAATGGGATCGTCCGGGCTGGCAGAGACAACTTTTGTGCTCATGATCTCGCCTATCTGCTTCTTGGGCACCTTCTTCGGATCGATGTTGCAGAATATATCCAGAAGCGAAACAACCCCTTTAAGCACAGGCTTCTCTTCCGATTCGACTACCGGAAGCAGCGCTATCCTTTCCTTGAGCATGAGCCTTGCAGCATCAAGCATCTCCGTTTGGCCTACTGCTGTGGAGACTTGAGTTACAAATCCGGCCACAGTTACGTTCGATTTTGTGGACGTCACGCGCAGCATATCCTGTGTGGTGATGATTCCAAGCACGTGCTTTTTGCCGTCCACAACCGGAAGTCCACGAACATGATTATCCCTGATCAACTGACGCGCCTTGGTCAGAAAAGTGGAATCCTCTACATAGAGAGGATCTCTGGACATAATATCTTCTACAAACATGATAATCCCTTGCTGTCCAGCGATAAATGCTACCTGTTCCCGTCCCTGCAGCTCCAGCAGAGCAACTCGCCATTTACGCTTTCCAAAGAATCCGAGAGCTGGCCGCATACCTCGCAAATTCCGCGCACCATCCCCCTAGGCTGCTCGAAATGGATGCTTTCTCTATGCATCTCGAGAAGATCGCTGAGGATGTCGGATAGGCCGATGGAGGAGCCAGATACCAGATCTGTATCCGTAATTATTCCTAAAAGTTTTCCGCAAGATATTACGGGGAGCCTTTTTACTCCTGACCGGAGCATTAATGTTGCCGCTTCTCTCAGGCTCGCCTCTGGATCGATGGATACCACGGGAGAGCACATTATCTCTCCTACCTTCACATTTCTTGGGTCCACTGCCTGAGCTACTATCTTCTTGACCAGATCCCTCTCGGTCAGTATCCCTGTAGGGCTGCCGTCTTTCACGATTATCAGACTACCCACGTTGGCCGAGCCCATTTTCTTGGCAGCGCTCAGGACGTCAAGTTCGGCATCTGCTGTAATCACTGGGCGGGTCATTAAATCCCGGACTGGAATCTCTGTCTCCATTGGCCTATCCTCTCCGCGATAGCTCTATATCATTATCAGAGTGCTTAAGATATAAAAGGTTACTGCGGCTCAATAGAATTAAATACGATTACTATTATTTTTTCTTCTATTCACCAATATGCTTGAGAATATGCTCTATCTCTGCCAGGATAAGGCTCATCCCCAGGAGGGCGGCGTTTGGTGAGCCGGGAAGACAGAAGATGGGCTTGCCGTGATAGATTCCTGCCGCTGCTCGGGTAAGCATCGCCCTGGTTCCAACCTCTTCGAGGCTGCGCAGCCTGAAGATCTCCCCAAAACCGGGGAGAGTCTTTTCGAATAGTGGCTCGACCGCCTCCAGCGTGAGATCCGAATGAGTCAAACCCGTCCCACCGCAGATGACGATTGCATCGGCCTCGCTCATTTGCACAGCCTCACGTATGGGCTCGATGCCATCCGGGACAAGCTTATATTTCGATTCAAAGTCGGCAGCTTTAATCTGTTCCAAGATCACCTGGCCGGAAAGATCCTCCGCCTGATCCGGATTTGTCACCGGCCCAAACTTGTAGAACCGGGAAGTGCTCGCGACCAGGACGTCAAAAATCATGGCCGAGAATTGGAGTCTGAGGATAAAATATTTCCCATCGAAAAATATCTCTTTCTCTGGAGGAAAAAGCACAATATATGACGCTTTTAGCTGTGGATGTTGGNGCAGGCACTCAGGACATCCTGCTCTACCAGGAAGATTTGCCACTTGAGGGCTCGACCAAAATGGTTTTGCCGAGCCAGACCGTGATTGTAGGAGAAAAGATCGGTCGGGCGAGGATGAATGGCGAAGACATCTTCCTTTGCGGCCCTACCATGGGCGGCGGAGCCTGTACCGCTGCGGTGAGATGGCATTTGGCGGCAGGATTGAAGGTCTATGCCAGTCCTTCTGCTGCAGCCACGATTAATGATAATCTCGAAAGAGTGGCCGCTTTAGGCATCATTATTCAGGAAAGCGCTCCACCAAAGGCTCGGGTTATTGAGACCGGCGATCTGGACATTCCAGCTTTGGATAAGGCCTTTGGGCTCTTTGGCATCTCTCTGCCAAAGGATATTGCCGTGGCCGTGCAGGACCACGGATACTCTCCACAGCGCTCTAACCGCCTGGTACGCTTCGAACATATGACCGAGGCCATCAGCTCTGGAGGAAGCCTGGAGGCATTCGCCTACAGAGAACCTCCGCAGGCCATGACCAGAATGCTGGCCACAAGAGATTATTTGAAAGAATTCGGATTTTTGCCCCTTCTCATGGACACAGGTCCTGCAGCCATCTTTGGAGCTGCCCTGGATCCGCGCTGCATTGAGCCTTCTCTGATCATAAACTTCGGCAATGGACATACTGTGGCTGCATTGATGGAGGACCGGCGGATAGTTGCTCTTTTCGAGCACCATACGTCTCAGCTAAGCCCGGACAGGCTAAGGCAATACACGAGAGAGCTATGCTCCGGAACCTTGAAGGGCGCTGAGGTATTCGAAGACGGAGGCCATGGTGCCTATATTGAGGCTGTGCCCGAACAGATCAGATCCACCCTCGTTACCGGCCCCAGAAGAGAGGCATTTATATCCTCAGGCGCGCTCAAGGGGGCGATTGCGGCAGCACCCGGTGGGGACATGATGATAACGGGGTGCCTGGGATTGGTGGAAGGCTGGAGCAGAAAAGAGGATTTATGGAGATAGGCAGAGGGGCAGAAGCGGTAATTACTTTAGAAGATGGAATCGTATGCAAGGAAAGGATTGCCAAGAGCTACCGGTTGCCTGAGCTGGACGAGCTTATTCGGAAAGAACGCACTCTTAGGGAGGCGCGCATCACCTCCGACGCCCGCCGTCATGGAGTTCCAACGCCCATCATTTGCGATGTCTCTCGCTTTGAGCTGAAGATGGAGCATCTTGGGGGAGAGAAGCTTAAGGACGTTATCACGTCGGAGCTATCGGAAAAGGTGGGAGAGACGGTTGGAAGGTTGCATCAAGCCGGAATCATACACGGTGACCTTACAACCTCCAATATGATCCTGCAGAATGACAAAATCTATCTGATTGACTTTGGGCTGGCCTTTTATGATAACTCCGTTGAGGCACAGGGTGTAGATGTGCACGTGTTCTTCCAGACATTGGAGAGCACCCATGACCGGCCAAAGGAACATATCGAGAGCTTCAAGGTCGGATACACGCGAATCTATCCCCAGGCGGAAGCGGTCTTAAAAAGGGTGAAGGAGATCAAGGCCAGAGGCAGATACCTCTGACTACTTCGGCTATTGATCATCAGCAACTTTATCTAGGATATGGTCATTAGTTCAAATTTAATTCCAAGGTGATAAGCCAATGGCAGAAGATGATGTTGTTTTCGTCGGCAACAAACCAGTGATGAACTACGTGCTGGCAGTGGTTACACAGTTCAACAGCGGCGCAAAGGACGTCAGAATAATGGCTCGTGGTCGGGCAATCTCCCGGGCGGTTGATGTGGCTGAGGTGTCACGGTCCCGGTTCCTACCTGATGTTACGGTTAAAGGCATTGCGATCTCCACCGAGACCCTCAATACGGACCGGGGAGAAACCAACGTCTCTGCAATAGAAATCACCATTGGGAAGCCGACAGCCTAGCTAAAAGTGCTTTTGCCTGGTGATTTTGCCTGGTGATTCGATGATTGGGGAAAATCACATGACCTCATGGCAGAAGGCCGCATCAGTCGCCGAGGTTGTGAGTTTTGAGTCTGGATGAACAAATCACCCCTATTGGTGCAATCTCCTCTGGGCGGGGCGAAAACCTCCGATACATCCTGATGGCGGAGCGCTCGGGCTATATTCCCGCTCAGGTCAAAGTCGTCCTTGCCGATCAGCCGAATGCAGGTGCCCTGACGATCGCCCGCGAATTTGATGTTCCCTGCTTTTATCTGAGCCCTTTGGGCTTGAGCCGTGAGGAGTACGATCTCCAACTCATCAGGCATTTGGAGGAGGCCAGCGTGGAGTTGGTGGTGCTCACCGGATTTATGCGCATACTGTCTCCGGCCTTTGTAAAACATTACAGGAACCGAATTCTGAACATTCATCCTGCTCTTTTGCCCTCTTTTCGGGGGATGGATGCTTTTGCCTGGTGCTTTGCCTGGTGATTCGATGATCGGGGAAAATCACACGACCCTTCGGGCAGAGGCCGCATCATTCGCCGAGGTTGTGAGTTTTGAGTCTGGATGAACAAATCACCACTATTGGTGCAATCTCCTCTGGGCGGGGCGAAAACCTCCGATACATCCTGATGGCAGAACGCTCGGGCTATATTCCCGCTCAGGTCAAAGTCGTCCTTGCCGATCAGCTGAATTCAGGTGCCCTGACGATCGCCCGCGAATTTGATGTTCCCTGCTTTTATCTGAGCCCTTTGGGCTTGAGCCGTGAGGAGTACGATCTCCAACTCATCAAGCATTTGGAGGAGGCCAGCGTGGAGTTGGTGGTGCTCACCGGATTTATGCGCATATTGTCTCCGGCCTTTGTAAAACATTACAGGAACCGAATTCTGAACATTCATCCTGCTCTTTTGCCCTCTTTTCGGGGGATGGACGCCTTTCAGCAGGCTCTTGACCACGGGGTGAAGTGGACCGGCACCACTATTCATATCGTTGATGAGGATGTGGACCATGGCCCAATCGTCTACCAGGTGCCTGTGCCGGTGCGAGAGGGCGACACGCATGAGAGCCTAAAGGTCCGGGTGCAGAAGGCGGAGTACAAAGCCTACCCCAAGGCGATCAAGATGTTTCTGGAGAAAGAGCCTAAGCATGTGGGCCGAAAGCTGGTCTTTGAATAGAACTTTTTGGATAGAAATAAAGTAAGAGACGGCAGGAAAATATCATGGAAGACTTATGGGCGCCCTGGAGAATTGATTATATCCTGAGCAAGAAGCCTGATGGCTGCATATTCTGCGACAAGCCACAAGAGAACAAAGATGAAGAAAATCTGATTCTGCATAGAGGCAAATACCATTTCATCATCATGAATGCCTTTCCATACAACAATGGCCACCTGATGGTTGTTCCCTATTCGCATACTGCGACCCTTTCTGGCTGGTCGCCGGAACAACAAAAGGAGTTCATGGAGCTGGCCGATATGGGCGTGGAGCTGTTGAAAAAAACCATGCGGCCGGACGGCTTTAACCTGGGGGTCAACATGGGTCTTGTAGCAGGAGCAGGCGTTGCAGATCACATTCATCTGCATATTGTTCCTCGGTGGAACGGGGACACCAACTTTATGCCTGTGCTTTCGGACACAAGGGTGATATCGGAGCACTTGTTGGCGACGTATACGAAGCTGAGTGAGGTTCTCAACGATATGGCGAAAGGCTGAGAGCTTCATAATATAAATTTCGTGGGCTGATATATTCCGGGAAAGAGGGCCACTCAATGAGAATTCACTATCTGCAGCATGTTCCCTTCGAAGATCTGGCCAACATCGAGACTTGGGCCAAAGACCGCGGACACGATCTCTCCCGAACTTTGCTCTTCCAGGAGGAGTCGCTTCCAAAATTGGCTGAATTCGACTGGCTTATCATCATGGGCGGTCCCATGAACATCTATGTGCATGACAAATATCCCTGGTTGGTGAAGGAGAAGGAGTTCATCCTAACGGCGATAGAAAGCGACAAGATCGTCCTTGGAATATGCCTGGGTGCTCAGCTAATTGCCGATGTTCTGGGTGGAAAAGTGCGCAGGAATGATCACCGGGAAATCGGATGGTTTCCTGTTAAGCTCACCGATGAAGGAGCGGCCTCGAGGATCTTTGGTGTTTTGCCGGGTACGTTCGTGGCCATTCATTGGCATGGGGACACCTTTGAGATACCACCTGGAGCCATGCGCATGGCAAAGAGCGCAGGGTGCAAAAATCAGGCCTTTATGAAAGCAAAGGCCATCGGCCTGCAGTTCCACCTCGAGTCCTCTGTGGACAGCATCGATCACCTCATCCAAAACTGTGCCGATGAACTCACAGATGGACGATTCGTGCAGGGTCCGAAAGAACTGCTATCCCACCAGGACCTATTCCCGGAGCTAAAGGCATTGATGGAGCTCTTCCTCGATAATGTGGAGAATGTTTTTTGGCCAAGTGAGATATGATCAAATATGATCCTGATACCTCAAATCCAATCCTGATACTTTTTGGCGAAGGTTGCGATCAATTCGAAAAATCGATAGCCTTGACAATACTCGTCTCTCTTGGCTTGTAGATAATTATTTACGCAATCGTTTGTATTTATAAGCAATGATTTTCCAGATCCTGGATGCCAATTATACTTATGATTCCAAGAGAAATCCGCTGGTACAGCTCTTTGGATCCAC
>JGI20214J51088_10003083_pt1 | contig 11019 bp, 10 predicted proteins | sample WetSurMetagenome_FD_51088 | JGI IMG/M metagenome (IMG submission 51088)
AACCAGTAACCAGCAACATTAACAAAGTTCTGAAAGATTATTCTACATAAAACATGAATTTAAATAATTTCACATTAAAGGCTCAGGAATCGGTTCAGAAGGCTTTCCAGATAGCTGATGCAAAAGGTCAGCAGGCTGTTGAATGCGCTCATATTCTCCATGGTGTGATAAGCGAAGCAGAGAGCATCACTGACTGGCTCTTCGGAAAAATTAGTGTCAGCAGTGCTTCTGTATTAAAAGATATTGAGAAGCTTATAGATACATATCCGCGTGTTACAGGCGCTGAAACCTATCTGTCATCTGGGGCATCAGAGGCCTTGCGCAAGGCAAATGATAACGCATCGAGGATGAAGGATAAATTTGTAACCACTGAACACATCCTTATGGGAATCCTTGAAACTACAGATAAAGCTTCCCAGATTCTCAAGGATTATGGCGTTACATTGAAGGACCTTAAATCAGCTATTTCTGAGTTAAGAAAAGGTGCGAAGGTGGAAAATCCTACCTCTGAGGAGACTTTTAACTCACTCAACCGCTATGCCATCAACCTTAATGAAAGGGCAAGAACCGGCAAACTTGACCCGGTTGTAGGACGTGATGAAGAGATAAGGAGAATTCTTCAAATTCTTACAAGGCGAACAAAGAANAATCCTATCATGATAGGGGAACCGGGAGTCGGAAAGACTGCAATTGCAGAAGGAATTGCTCACAGAATTATCAGGGGTGACGTGCCTGAGGATCTGAAATCAAAGACAATATATTCACTCGATATGGGAGCTCTTATTGCCGGGGCAAAATATAAGGGTGAGTTTGAGGAGAGACTTAAATCTGTCGTTAATGAGGTAATCACATCAAACGGGGAGATTGTACTTTTTATCGATGAGATACACACCCTGGTTGGGGCCGGAAAATCTGAAGGGGCTATGGATGCGGCAAATATTCTCAAACCCGCCCTTGCGAGAGGAGANCTCAGGGCAATCGGTGCCACAACCCTTGATGAATACCAGAAATATTTTGAAAAGGATAAAGCACTCGAAAGAAGGTTCCAGGTTGTAATGGTCGATGAACCTGACAGGGAAGATTCCATTTCAATTCTTCGCGGTATAAGAGAAAAATATGAAACTCATCATAAGGTTATCATCCGCGATGAGGCAATAATCGCTGCAGTTGATCTTTCGACCAGATATATTACTGACCGGTTTTTACCCGATAAAGCTATCGACCTGATTGATGAGGCTGCCTCAAGACTCAGACTTCAGATGAATTCGGTACCTGATGATATCGATGAGGTTGACAGAACTATAACACGTCTTGAAATTGAAAAGGAAGCTCTCAGAAGAGATGGTGATTCATCCAATGAAAAACTGATTTCATCGGAGCTTGCTGAATTACAGGTTAAGAAGAACGAATTAATGGCAGCCTGGAAAGGTGAAAAGGAAATGATAGAGAAAGTCCAGGAGAAGAAGGAGGAGGTTGAAGCACTGAGATTCGAAGCCGATCAGGCTGAAAGAAAAGGGGACTATGGAAGGGTTGCCGAGATACGTTATGGTAAAATCATTGCAATGGAAAAGGAGATTGCAGATCTTAAACTGAAAATAGAGCTGAAAAGAAGCAAGGGATCGCTTGTACGGGAAGAGGTCCGATCGGAGGATATAGCCGAAGTGGTTGCAAAATGGACTGGAATACCTGTAGCGAGGATGCTTGAAAGCGAGAAGGAGAAGCTTCTAAGGCTTGAAGATGAGCTGCATAAGCGGGTTGTGGGACAGGACGAAGCCATCAAAGCTGTTTCTGATGCAGTACGAAGATCGAGAGCAGGCCTCCAGGATCAGAAAAGACCGGTTGGTTCTTTCATTTTCCTCGGAACAACGGGAGTAGGTAAAACCGAACTTGCCCGTGCACTTGCCGAGTTTCTTTTCAATGATGAGAATCTCCTTACCCGCATCGATATGTCGGAGTACCAGGAAAGACATTCAGTTTCGAGGCTCATAGGTGCACCCCCGGGATACATAGGTTATGAGGAGGGAGGCCAGCTAACCGAGGCTGTAAGACACAAGCCGTATTCCGTTGTTCTGCTTGATGAAATAGAAAAGGCCCATCCCGACCTTTTTAACCTTCTTCTTCAGGTGCTTGATGAAGGACGGCTTACTGATAACAAAGGCAGAACTGTCAATTTCAGGAACGTTATCATAATTATGACCTCCAATCTTGGTTCAGATATGATCAGGGACAGAATGGAGGAATGGAACGATAAAATGTCTGAAAATGAAGCAGAATTGCTGCAAAAGGATTTATTTATGCTGCTCAGGAAATCACTACGGCCAGAGTTTTTAAACAGGGTCGATGAGATTGTTATGTTCCGGCCCTTAAGTCAGGACCAGATCAGGGAGATTGTTGTTATTCAGTTAAATAATGTAAGGAAGGTGCTTGAAAACAACAACTTCGGGCTTGATGTTTCAGATAAAGCCATTGACTGGCTCTCCCGGCACGGATATGATCCCCAGCTTGGGGCACGGCCCGTTAAAAGGCTAATACAGAAAGAGGTTATTAATGAACTGTCGAAGGAGATAATTTCTGGTAAGATCCGGAAGGAAAGCACTGTCAAAGTTGATGTTGATAATGATCGGCTAGTATTTTCAAGCAACTAACACCCCATACCCCGTACCTCGCACCAGGATTTCGTCATCTGAACGATCTTACACANGCATTCATATCATCATAAATCTCAAAGATTGTGTGAAGATGAAGTGTATGGAAGAGTTCTGTCGCCCTTGGTTCCGGGTTGGCAAATTTAAGCATGCCGAAGGTGTTTTTGGCTGCTTTATGAAGAGATAAAAAACAGGCAAAACCTGAACTGTCAATATATTCAACTCCTTTAAGATCTATAATAACTTTTGAATTGGGATTATCGAATACCTTATTGACCCCTTCCTTGATTTCATCAATGGTGGTTGCATTAATCTTATTGACAGAGAAAGTAATAATATCAATCTTATCTCTTTTTTCTATATTGATCATATCAGTCATGTTACAGGTTTTTAATCAGCGAATCAAGCTCTTCCAATGCATATTTAGTGTCATTTTCAAAACGCTGAATATATGATTCATAAAGGTGGCTGTTCTTTTCTTCCGTCGCCTGCGATTCAAATGTTTTTAGCATGTTGGCAAGACTATCCATGCCCATGATCGCAACAGACGATTTTGCTTTATGGGCAAGNTTACCGAGTGCCTTANATTTCTGCTCTTCAAGAAGTCCCTTCATCTCAGAATTGAATTCAGACACCTGGTCCCTGAACAGACCAATAAGTTCCTTCAGCAGGTCTGAATCTCCACCAGCCACCATCTCAAGATATTCGGTCTTTATGTACTTGTAATCCATTACTTACAGGTCATTTTTATCTCATGCAAAACATCATCATATATAACAGATTTTATGCTTTTTTATTTTATAGTTATGATTATCTTTAATTTACCTGTAGCAAATGGTTAATATAGTGTTGAATAATCCTTTGGCCAAAGTGAAATATATTCTATTTTTATCAGTTAATAATTTAGTTACTGGTTACTGGGTGCTGGTTGCAGTTTAGCAAAAAAGTAACAAGCAACAAGCAACAATCAACAAGAAACAAGAAACATCAATTTAATATACTAATTGTCTCTATAAATGAAGAATACAGTCTTTAAAAAATTTCACGAGGAAGCAGGTGCCAGGATGGTTCCGTTTGCAGGGTATAATATGCCAGTGGAATATTCAGGTATCAATGATGAACATATTACGGTCCGCGAAAGGGTTGGCGTATTTGATGTTTCACATATGGGTGAATTCTGGGTATCAGGTCCTTCAGCACTAAGGTTTCTTCAGTACATAACCTCAAATGATGTCGCCGCGCTCTGGGATGGCAAGGTCCAGTATTCATGCTTTCCAAACGGAAGAGGAGGGATAGTTGACGATCTTCTGGTTTACAGGTTCAGTCAGGATAAGTACCTTCTGGTTGTAAATGCAGCTAATATAGTAAAGGACTGGAAATGGTGTGTTGAGAATTCAGAAAAGTTCAAAATCATTCCCGGCAAAGACCTTATAAATGCATCCGATGATATAGCACAGCTTGCAGTTCAGGGCCCTCTGGCCCTTAAAGCAATGCAGAAACTGACAAAAGCTCACATTACTGAAATGGAATATTATTCCTTCAAAATCATTGAATTTGCAGGAATTAAGGATGTAATTTTCTCAACTACCGGATACACCGGCGCCGGTGGATGCGAAATCTATGTCAGGAATGAAGAAGGCCCCAGACTTTGGGAGGCAGTATTTGAGGCGGGTAAGGAATTCAATATCCGGCCGGTAGGCCTCGGGGCAAGGGATACTCTACGCCTTGAAATGGGTTATTGTCTCTACGGAAATGATATTAATGATAGTACATCACCCATTGAAGCAGGATTGGGTTGGATAACAAAATTTTCTGATAATAAGGATTTTATTGATAAAAAACTTCTTTTAAAGCAAAAAGAGGAAGGCGTTTCAAGAAGACTAAAGGGATTTGTAATGATCGACCGGGGAATCCCGCGNCAGCATTATGAAGTAGTCGATTCAAATGGGGTAAATATAGGTGAAGTTACCTCCGGGACCATGTCACCAATGATGAAACAGGGTATCGGAATGGCTTACCTTGCAAAAGGCTTTTGGAAACCGGACACTGAAATATTTATCAGGATCAGAAACAAAGATCTTAAAGCCNGAGTGGTCAATCTGCCCATTTATAACAAGGTCTGAGAAAGCAAGAAACACCCAATTATTTTATGATAAACAAAAGGGATCTGGAAACCTGTTTTTCTCCAGCTCTGTATGAGCCTGAAAGACATATCAGATCCATAGTCGTGGTTATCGATATTCTTCGTGCCACATCAGCCATCTGCACTGCTTTTGAAAATGGTGCAAAAGCAATTATTCCTGTTGAAACAGTTGGAGAAGCAAAGGATTTTAAGGCAAAGGGTTACCTGGTTGCAGCTGAAAGAGATGGCTATGTTCTTGATTTTGCGGATTTTGGTAATTCTCCTTTCAATTTCACTCCTGACAAGGTAGCCGACCGGACAATAGTCTACAGCACAACGAATGGTACAGGGATAATTAAGATCGCATCTCAGGCAGACACTATTATAATCGGGTCTTTTCTTAATATCAGTGCATTAACCGGATGGATTTCAAAACAGGACAAGCCGGTGGTTCTCTTCTGTTCAGGCTGGAAAAACAGGTTCAGCCTCGAGGATACAGTCTGTGCGGGGGCTATAGCAGAAAGACTGATGTCAACATCTCTTTATTCTACAAGGTGCGATTCAACCCATGCTGCACTTGATCTCTGGTCGGCTGCAAAAAATGATTTGCCCGGTTACATTGAAAAGGCAGCTCAGAGATCGAGGCTCAGGGATAAGAAGCTCGATGACTGTATTCCGTTCTGCCTGACGATGGATTATACAAAAAAGATACCGGCGATAAGAGAAGGCGTTCTGGTGAGTATGGATTCTTAACCACGGAGTTACACGGAGTTATCACGGAGTCACACACTTATTATGCAAAACATGGCTAATCCAAGATAAATTATTCGGTAAGTCAGGCCATTTGTCCCACCTAAATTGGACTACGTGATTTACTCCGTGTCACCCCGTGAAACCCCGTGGTTAAACAATAAAACCTGCCTGGACTTTAGTCCTTAATTCTTGAAATACTTAGGTTGCCAATGCTTAAAATTCCTTATTTTTGTATTAGCACCTTTTCAGATCAATCTTAATAGTAACATAATTCTCTAATCATGAAAAAACACAACTTTTACGCCGGCCCTTCTATTCTTCCCCAATACACAATTGACAAAACACTTGAAGGTATTAAGGATTTTGCCGGTTCAGGCTTATCTGTTCTGGAGATATCCCACAGGAGCAAGGAATTTGTGGCTTGCATGAACGATACGATTAGCCTTGTCAGGGAATTACTCGAAATTCCATCCGGATACCAGGTAATTTTCCTGGGCGGCGGAGCCAGTCTTCAGTTTGCCATGGTCCCAATGAATCTTATGAATACGAAATCAGCTTACCTGAATACAGGTGAATGGGCAAGCAAGGCTTTAAAAGAAGCCAAGCTTTTCGGCGAAGTGATTGAAGTGGCTTCCTCAAAAGATAAACTCTTTAATTTCATCCCAAAAAACTATTCGGTTCCGGCCGATGCCGACTATTTCCATGTAACAACCAATAACACTATATATGGTACTGAATTAAAAAAGGATCCTGTTGTCAGTATCCCTTTGGTTGCTGACATGTCGTCAGATATCTTCAGCCGCCCTGTAGATGTATCAAAGTACTCGTTGATTTATGCCGGTGCTCAGAAGAACCTTGCTCCCGCCGGCGTTACGCTGGTTATTATTAAAGAGGAGGTCCTTGGCAAAGTCACCCGCCCGATCCCGACAATGCTTGACTACCGCACACATATCAAGGGAGAATCAATGTTCAATACACCTCCTGTATTTGCAGTATTTGCAGCACAGCAGACTCTTCACTGGTTGAAGGATCTTGGCGGGGTCAAAGCAATTCAGAAGAAAAATATTGAAAAGGCCGCAATGCTTTATGATGAGATAGAAAGAAATAAGCTGTTTGTCCCAACCATTAAGGATCCGGAAGACAGATCTCTCATGAATATTTGTTTCGTAATGGCAGATGAATATAAAGATCTTGAAAAACTGTTTGGCGAATTTGCAAAATCAAAAGGGATACTTGGTATCGAGGGACACCGCTCTGTCGGAGGATTCCGTGCATCGACATATAATGCCCTTCCGGTTGAGAGCGTTCAGGCGTTAATTGATACAATGAAAGAATTTGAGTCCAAAAACTGACCGGTGGTTTATCCTTAGCATTTGAGCTGACTTAATATTACTCTTAACCAACTGTAATGAAAATACTAGTTGCAACAGAAAAACCATTTGCCCCGGCAGCAATAGAACAGATCAGGGCAGTTGCCTGGGCAGAAGATTGCGAGCTTGGTTTACTCGAAAATTATAAAAATATCGGTGAATTTAAAACGGCAGTTTCTGACGCCGATGCCCTGATTGTCCGGAGTGACTTTGTTACAGACGAAATCCTCTCCGCCGCTAAAAAGCTGAAAATTGTCGTAAGAGCCGGAGCAGGTTATGATAATCTGGATCTTGATGCCTGTACCGCTCATGGTGTGGTTGCTATGAATACTCCGGGACAGAATTCAAATGCTGTCGCCGAGCTTGTTTTTGAGATGATGCTCTACCATGCAAGAGGAGGATTCAGCGGAGGCACAGGTACGGAGTTGAGGGGTAAGAAACTGGGAATCCATGCCTTTGGAAATGTTGGGAAATATGTTGCTGATATAGGCAGGGGTTTTGGTATGATTACTTACGCCTTTGATCCATTTGTCAATGATAACATCATTACCTCATCCGGTGCGAAAGTGTGCAGGCATATTGACGAGCTCTATTCAACCTGCCAGTATGTTTCACTGCATCTTCCTGCAAACAAATCAACGGTAAAATCGATAGGGTATAATCTCCTTATAAATATGCCGTTTAACGCTGTCCTGATTAACACGGCGCGTAAGGAAATAATTGATGAAGAAGAACTCCTNAAGATTTTTGAAAANCGTCCCGATTTCAGATATTTGTCCGACGTCGAACCTGACTGTAAACCGGTTTTTGAGGAGAAATACAAAGGCAGGTACTTATTTACTGAGAAAAAAATGGGGGCTCAGACCAAAGAAGCCAATATGAATGCCGGGATAGCCGCTGCAAAGCAGATAATCAGTTATTTTAAGACCGGAGATGAGAGATACAGGGTAAACAAATAGAAACAATGAGAATTAAATTGAAATAGGTTGAAATAGGTTGAAATAGGTTGAAATAGGTAGAAATAGGTAGAAATAAGTAGAATTAGATAGAAATAAAATGGCTGTTGTCAAACCTTTCAGGGGATTAAGACCTCCGAAATCAATTGCGGGCGATCTGGCCTGCCTTCCATACGATGTTATGAATACTGGGGANGCATTGAAGATGGCTCAGGGCAGAGAGTGCTCTCTNCTTCATATAACTAGATCTGAAATCGATCTTCCTCCTGAGACTGACATTCATTCCACCGAAGTATACGATAAATCAGTAAGCAATTTTGCCCTTTGGCGTAAAAAAGGATGGCTGATCCAGGATGAAGAGCCTCATTTTTATATCTATTCCCAGACTATGAAAGGCAGGAAACAGACTGGCATTGTCGGATGTGCATCCGTCGATGATTATCTGAATGGTAAGATCAAAAAACATGAGCTTACCCGTCCTGACAAGGAACAGGATCGCATGATCCATGTGCGTGTCAATAATGCAAATATTGAACCCGTATTTTTTGCCTATCCTTCCGTAAAGCAGATTGATAAGATCGTCAGCTCAATTACGGAAAAAGAGACACCTGAATATGATTTTATTTCTGATGATGGTATTGGCCACACATTCTGGGTGGTTAAGGATCGTGATAAGAACAGGCTTATTGAGAAATTGTTCGCGGAGAAGGTGCCTTTCACCTATGTGGCTGACGGCCATCACAGGACCGCTGCGGCTGCATTGGTAGGTAAAGAAAAACGTGAAAATAATCCTTCACATGATGGTTCGGAGGAGTACAATTATTTTATGGCCGTACATTTTCCCGACAACCAGCTTAGTATTATGGACTATAACAGAACCATAAAGGATCTGAACGGGATGCCGGAGGAAGAATTTCTTGGTAAACTGGAAAAAGGATTTGTCGTAAGAATGAAGGGAGCATTGATATACAAACCAAGGAAACTCCATAATTTCTCAATGTATATGGATGGGACATGGTATAGCCTTACTGCCCGTCCTGATACTTATGACGACAGGGACCCTATCGGAGGACTAGATGTTACGATTCTTACGAATCAGATTCTGACACCGATCCTTGATATCCAGGATCTGAGAAGGTCAAAACGGATCGATTTTATTGGTGGCATAAGAGGGTTGGGAGAGCTTGAGAAGAGGGTCGACAGCGGAGAAATGAAGGTGGCTTTTGCACTTTACCCGGTATCGATGAAGCAACTTATAACCATTGCCGATTCTGGAAACATAATGCCCCCTAAAACAACCTGGTTTGAACCAAAGTTAAGAAGTGGTCTTGTAATACACCTNCTATAAACTTATTTCGCCCCCCGATCCACNCTNAAGGGGGGCTTATTAAATGTGTTATTAAAGCCCCCTTTAGGGGGTTGGGGGCAAAATTATGGCTGACATTGCTTCAAATATTATATCACTTAAACAACAGATTCCTACCTCTGTTAAGCTTGTCGCTGTATCCAAAACCAAACCGGTATCTGATATTCTTGAGGCTTATAACGCCGGACAGAAATCATTCGGCGAGAACAGGGTTCAGGAGCTGATGCAAAAAAAGGATCTTCTTCCCGGTGACATTGAGTGGCACCTTATCGGACACCTTCAAAGCAATAAGGTGAAGCTTATTGTCCCCTTTATAAGGCTTATTCATTCGGTGGACACCTTTAAACTGCTTAAAACCATCAATTTTGAAGCTACACGGCTTAACAGGGTTGTTGACTGCCTTTTGCAAATCCATATTGCTGAAGAGGAGACCAAATTCGGATTCAGCATTGACGAAATAAACAAAATGACAGGTTCGGAAGATTTCCTGAATCTTAATTTTATAAGGATTTGCGGAGTCATGGGTATGGCAACATATACAGAAGATACCGGCAGGATCCAAAAGGAGTTCAGATATCTTGCCGGCTGTTTTAACAAATTGCGAAGAGAATATTTTGCAGAAAAGCCGTGGTTTAAAGAGGTCTCGATGGGGATGTCCGGAGATTTTAAGATAGCAATCGGGGAGGGGAGTACGATTGTCAGAATAGGAAGTCTTATATTTGGAGAAAGAAAATAGTAATAATTCAATATATATGGAGAACCTTTCCACAAAATATCTCGGGCTTTCACTTAAGAGCCCTTTGATCGTCAGCAGCAGCCGTCTTACTTCAACCCTTGGTCAGCTAAAGGAAGCTGAGGACAATGGGGCAGGCGCGGTAGTTCTTAAATCCCTTTTTGAAGAACAGATTAATTACTATGTCCATTCAGTTTCATCCACACCCGGATATCCTGAAGCAGATGACTACCTTGCAAATTACATCCAGTCAAACTCGGTTGACAATTATCTTGATCTGATCAGAAAAGCGAAGAAGAACCTGAATATCCCGGTCATTCCCAGTATTAATTGCTTTTCAGCCGGAGGATGGATGGAGTTTGCAAGGCACATTGCAGAAGCCGGTGCTGATGCCCTGGAGATAAATGTGTTTTTTTTGCCTGTCGACAGGAAAAAAAATTCGGCTGAATCCGAAAAACTCTATTTTGAATTAATTGAAAGCCTTAAGAAGTCAGTTAAGATACCCATCGCATTAAAAATAGGCTTCAGGTTTTCGAATATCCTGTATCTGATTGATCAGTTCTACAACCGCGGCATTGAGGGTGTAGTTATGTTCAATCGGTTCTATGAACCTGATATTGATATTAATAAGATGGATATAATTCCTGCATCAATTTTAAGCAGCGAAAATGAAAGGCGGTATGTTCTGAGATGGATTGGTATGGCCAGTGCACAGGATATCAGAATCGATATTTCAGCTTCCACGGGTGTTCATTCAGGTCAGGATGCGATAAAATATCTTCTTGCAGGAGCTGATACTGTGCAAGTTTGTTCAGTTCTGTACAACAAAGGTTTAGAGCACCTCAAAACTATGAACCGTCAGATATCCGACTGGATGTCGTTAAAAGGATTCAAAAGCATTGATGATTTCAGAGGGAAGCTGAATTACGTGAACTACCAAAAACCCTCGGTCTTTGAACGGACACAGTTTATGAAGTATTTCTCATCCTATGAATGACATGATCTAAGCAGCAGATAATAATTTTGATAAGATTATTGATGATTTCTCTGCGGTAATCTGCGAGAGATTTTTTT
>JGI20214J51088_10003085_pt1 | contig 11017 bp, 9 predicted proteins | sample WetSurMetagenome_FD_51088 | JGI IMG/M metagenome (IMG submission 51088)
AGGCGGTTTGTATGGGCCGCGCCCTGATGATTCCGGGTATGGTAGGAAAAAATATCGGCGAATGGCTCGAAAAGAGCGATCTGCCCAAGACCGTCAGCCAGTACGGTAACATGAAAGAAGAGATCTTCTTAAACTACGAAACCGTAAAAGACATCGTGGGCAACGGCGAGATTGACAATATCCCGCTGGGGGCCATTGGGCTCTACAGCTACTGCGACAAACTCAAAGTCGGTTTGCAGCAGTTGATGGCGGGCGCCAGGTGCTTCAACGTCGGCACCGTCAGCCGCAAAGAACTGATGTCGCTCACCGACGAATGCACCAAGGTGACCGGCATTCCTTTTGTCATGGATGCCTATCGGGAAGAAGCGGAAGCGATCCTCAACAGCTAACACCGGTTGGAAAACAACCGTCAATTTCTCCCCCTGCGTCCCGTCTTCATGATGGTGGCAGGGGGAGTTTCAATCACTCTGATCACCGGTCACTGATCACTACTTGATTTTGATCCAGAGCAACTTGGCCGCGCTTGGTCCTGGGTTTCGCCATTCGGTAGGCATCTCGGAGGTGAGGTAAATGACATCTCCCGAGCGCAGGGTGTAAGCCGCTTTCTCCAGTTTGACGTGGAGCTTTCCGGACAGGAGATAGCCAAGCTCTTCTCCCTTGTGGATGAAAAAATGCGAAGAAATACTTTTACTAGCCGGTATTTCAATAAGATATGGTTCAGCTTTGGGGTCGAAGTCAATCGGAGTCAGCAGTTTTGCCGAGATGCTTCCCTCCGGCAGTTCGGAGATTCGAACCTCAGCCGCCTCTGCGCCGGGGAAGACGAGCCGCTTCTTTGCGTCGCTCGTCTCCTGAAAGAAGGAACTCACATCGATGGAGAGCACCTCTGCCATTTTTAACAGCGCGGGCAGTGACGGGTAGATGAGGTTGCTTTCCACCTGAGAAATGGTGCTGGGCGTAACGCCCACCAGTTTGGCAAGTTCCGTCTGCGAGAGCCCCCTTTTCGTGCGCAGTTCTTTCAAGCGCAGTCCGAGGTCGACGCCTCCCGTCGTTCTCTTTTCCTCGTCAAAGGTTATGGTGAGGTCCTTTACCCAGTAATTGTGCGGCTTGTGAAAGTTTTGAAGGTCGCGCTTTTCCGCTTTGGTCACGGTCAGCGAGGTGGTCCCTCGTTTGATATCCAAGGAGATAACGACCTGTGCGATCTGGCTGATATTCGCCCGCAAGCGGGGGGAATGGGCACGCTTTTCCATGATCCAGTAAGCGATCGTGTTCAATTCGTAGAGCCTCGGGCAGGAATGGGAGTAGAAGTTGAGCAGTTGATCTTCTCCCCCCCAGACCTCCTGCATCCCGGTGACACTTTCGAAGACCAGCCGGACGTCGCCCTTCATGGTTCCATGGATGCCATAGAGGGCATCCATAACCTGTTCCAGTTTCCGGGGTTCACTCACTTTGACGATGTTGCAGGGGCATTCGAAACCAGGCTCATCATAGAACTTCATGAAAATCTCTGAGCTGGCTCCTTTGCCGCAAGTGAAGCAGTCCAGGATGGTCAGGGAGGGATCTTCGGCCAGAGGACCGAGCTTCTCCAAGAGATTTCTGGGGGAACGGTCAAAAGTGATGTAGATAATCGGCTTCTCCTGAAGCTGTGAAGCCTGAATAAAATTGAGACAGAAAACCGCTGCCAGGCTGCCCGAATCATCCAGCCAGACCACATTGTCACCAATAAAAAGCCCTCCCAGAATGCGGTCCAACTGACTGACACCCGAGGTTACGCGAAGCCTTTCCGACATACTCACCGCCCTTTAACTGATTTTCACTGCGAAACCGCCTGCCCTCCAATGCCCGCAGATTACCAGGAGAGGATGACGTCGGCAAGTGCTCTCTTGCAGATCTCGGCGCTGTCCTTTCTTTGTCTTCCCAATTGAGGGCAGGGCACATTTACATTGATTTCCGAGTCAGTTAGAATAGTTCGACGTTTATGGTGCCGTCATCGGCATGGATCTGAACGGTTGCCTCTGATTGAGAGTTAGCAATGAACAGGAAGCGAGGGTGCGGGCTTGCGATCCTTATCGGCTTCTTATTCTGGTTGACCGGCTGCGCCCATGTTATCTCCTCAGGGGTGCGGGAACAGGCGCGGAAGGATCTTTCCTTCTCTGAGGTGCTTGCCAATCCTGAAGCCTATGAAGGGGAGACGGTCATCTGGGGAGGGAGCGTCATCAACACGCTGAACGAAGAAGGCCTCACCCTGATCAAAGTCCTGCAGATACCCGTCGATTCTTCGGGTATGCCCGAGGATGAAGAGATGAGCCAGGGGAGGTTTCTGGCTCGAGTGCAAGGTTATGTCGACCCTGAGATTTACCACAAAGGAAGGATGCTTACGCTGGCCGGAAAGATCGCCGGCAAAAAGCTGGAAGCTTTGGGGGAAATGGAATACGCTTACCCCCTCGTTGACGTCAAAGAAATCTATCTCTGGAAGCAATACTACCGGTCTTATGGGGCCTACCCACCTCCCTCCTGGTATTGGTTTGGTTACCCTTATCCATTCGGGTGGCCATATTATGGGTCGCCTTTTTTCTTCTGATTGCCGGAATTCGCCCCCTCCCGGCATCGATTCATCAATTCCCGCTCAGGGGCAACCGCGGCCCCAGCCCGATCCCTTCGGGCGACACGTGGGCCAGGTAGGGCCACATCTCAACCCCTTCTTTGATAGCCTCCCGAAAGAGATCGGCAAATTCCGGATCAATGAAATCGGCGGGGCCAAAGCATTGAGCATCGGCTCTCTGCACGAGATAGAAGCAGGCGCCCCGGTTTCCCTCGTGAGCCAGTCGGATCAGTTCGCGCAGGTGTTTTTGGCCTCTAGTCGTCACCGCGTCAGGGAAATAAGCCACACCATCTTCAACCAGAGTAACGTTTTTAGTTTCGACCCAGAGGGTCCCGCAAGGGCCAAAGAGCATGGCATCCAGGCGACTCTGGCCAATTTTGGCTTCTTTCCGAAATTGTTCGTAACCGAGAACCTCGGGCAACAGCTCGGCTTGCCAGGAGAGATGAAGAATACGGTTGGGAATCAGGGTGTTTACTCCCACCCAGGTTGATCCCAGGTGGACGAGCTCCAGGGTGTAAGGCAGGCGGCGGTCCTGCCGCAAAGCCGGAGAGATGAGCACCGTGGCTCCGGGTCTCAGGAGCCCCATCATGCTTCCAGAATTGTTGCAGTGGACCCAGAACTGGTCCCCTTCGGCTTCGACTTCTACCAGAAAGCGTTTTTCCCGGCGACACAGCTTGGCCAATCGACTGCCTTCGGGAAATTGAATCAACTGGTTTTCAATTGATGCCTTGTGCATGCGATCCTCAATCAACGATTCAATGCTCATGGGGATTGAGCGGACCAGTCATACACAAAAGCCTGGGCCGGCTCAAGGCTTTATTGTGTCAAAATAACTCAAAACGGGGGTCTTATGGGTCAATTTGACATAAACCACCTAGCCCTCCGGTATCACGTCAAAAAGCCAGAGTGATAAGATTCGATGGAATGACCCGTGGGTCATGAAGACTTCCGTGGACTGGAACGCAACAGGCAGGAGGATCATAAGCTATTGATTAATCGAACATGAAACACTTTGGCCTGGTTATTGCTCTAGGGTTTGAGCGGCGCCACTATCAAAAGGCACTGAAGCTGCTGCAGATCACGTCCTGAAATCGGGGCATGATTGCCCGGCAGCTTCGAGCAGCGTTTTCAGACCCTATCAACCATAAAAGGAGAATCACCATGGCAATCGGCGAACAAGTTTACGGGTTTTTCATTCCCACCGTTACGTTAATGGGTGTTGGGGCCCACAAGGAAATCGGCAAACAGGTGAAGGTGCTTGGCGGCAAGAGGCCTTTCATCTGCACCGACAAAGGAATCACCAAGGCCGGTATCACCCAGCAAATCGTTGATCTGGTCAAAAAAGATGCGGGCGTTGAGTGCGTGGTTTTTGATGAAACCGTGCCCAATCCGACCGATACCAATGTTCACGATGGCCTCAAGGTATTTCAGGAGAAGAAGTGTGACCTGATCATCTCGCTTGGTGGCGGCAGTTCCCACGACTGCGGCAAGGGGATCGGCATCGTTTCCACCAACGGCGGCAACATCCGGGACTATGAGGGGGTTGATAAATCATCCAAACCGATGCCTCCTTTCATCGCCATCAACACCACCGCCGGCACCGCCAGTGAAATGACCCGCTTCTGCATCATCACCAACACGAGCAACCACGTGAAGATGGCGATCGTCGACTGGCGTGTGACCCCCAACGTGGCCATCAATGATCCTTTGCTGATGGCGGGCATGCCTCCGGCGCTGACCGCGGCGACCGGTATGGATGCTCTGACCCACGCGGTGGAAGCCTATGTTTCAATCATTGCCACGCCGGTAACCGATGCCTGCGCCCTCCAAGCGATGCAGTTGATCGCCGGGAACCTGCGGGCGGCGGTAGCCAACGGCGCCGACATGCTCGCTCGCGACAACATGGCCTATGCCGAATACCTGGCAGGTATGGCCTTCAACAATGCCAGCCTGGGCCACGTCCACGCCATGGCTCACCAATTGGGCGGCTTCTATAACCTTCCTCACGGGGTGTGCAACGCGATCCTCCTTCCCCATGTCGAGCGGTTCAATCTGATTGCCAAGGTGGACCGTTTCGTCGATATCGCGACGGCCATGGGAGAAAACGTAGAAGGACTATCCCCTCGCGACGCGGCGGACAGAGCCCTCGATGCGATCAAGAAACTATCCGCTGACGTAGGCATTCCAAGTGGCTTGAAGGAATTGGGGGTTAAGGAAAAGGATCTGAAGCTCATGGCGGAGAACGCCCAGAAGGATGCCTGCGGGTTCACTAATCCGCGCTGCCCCACCCTGGATGACGTCATCCAGATCTACAAGTGGGCCCTATAACACTTCTGACCTTGCAGGGCTGAAGGGATTGGGGAAGCGCAAATCCTTCTCCCAATCCCTTAAAGCCGCCCCGAAAGGCTGTTGGGGACGGGATCGTCATGATCCGTTTTTTTTGCCTGGAAATATGTCGGTTATGGCATAATTGCTTGGGTAAAGTGCTTTCTGGAATCGTTGCACAGATTCGGTCCATTTAGCGCACGGAGGAGGGACCATCATGAAGATAGTCCCGGTGCACGAGGCATTGGGAATGGTTCGCTGTCACGATGTGACTCAGATCATACCGGGTGAGTTCAAAGGCCCGGCATTCAGGAAAGGACACATCGTTCAGCCCGACGACGTTCCAAAGCTTCTCAGCATAGGCAAAGAGCGTCTCTATGTTTGGGAGATCCACAGCGGGCTGTTGCATGAGAACGAGGCTGCCATGTGCATCGCCGGGGCGGCTGCGGGTCAGGGGATCATTCTTTCGGAACCTAAAGAAGGAAAAGTCGATCTGATCGCTTCACGGGATGGTCTCCTAAAAATCAGAGTCGATGATCTGGAGGCAGTGAATGCGGCGGAGGAGGTCATTTTTTCCACCCTTCACACCAATCAACGAGTCCTTAGAGGAAAGACCATAGCGGGCACCAGAATCATTCCGTTGGTCATCGAGAAAAAGAAAATCGACCAAATCCAGGATATTTGCAGACAGCATGGCCCAATGATCGAAGTAAAGTCCTTAAGGTCGCTGCGGGCGGGGATCGTCATTACCGGAAGTGAAGTCTACCACGGCCGGATCAAAGACCGGTTCGGTCCGGTGGTCAAGCGGAAGATGGAAGAGTTAGGATGCCGAGTGGTTGGCCAGACTTTTGCTTCCGACCATGTCAGGCTCATTGCCGACGGCATTCTCGACCTCGTCCGCGAAGGCGCTCAAATGGTTGCGGTAACGGGGGGCATGTCGGTTGACCCTGATGACGTGACTCCTGCGGCTATCCGGGCCGCGGGAGGGCGCGTGGTGACCTATGGCGCTCCGGTCTTGCCCGGCGCCATGTTCATGCTCGCCTATTTTGGAGATGTTCCGGTAATGGGGCTCCCCGGCTGTGTCATGTACCACGGGACGAGTATTTTGGACTTGGTGCTGCCGCGGATCCTTGCTGGTGAAGAATTGACGCGAACAGACTTCGTTAAGCTGGCGCATGGCGGTCTCTGCGTCCAGTGCCGGCCGTGCAGATATCCCGATTGTGGCTTTGGAAAGGGCGTCTAGCCGTTAAATCTGAATTGCTTTTAGACACGGAGGAAGAAAATGGAGAAAAAGGTTGTTCCGGTGAATGGGGTATCCAGGACCCTGATCGTGAACCCCGAGACCTCACTGGCGCAGGTGATCCGGGAGCAGATCGGTCTGACCGGAACTAAGATCGGCTGCGGTGGTGCACAGTGCGGGGCCTGTTCGGTCATCATGGACGGTAAGGTGGTCCGATCGTGCTCAACCAAGATGAGGAGAGTGCCGGAGGGGGCCGCCATTACCACCATCGAAGGCATCGGCACGGCCGATAATCTGCACCCGGTTCAGGTGGCCTGGATGGTCCATGGCGGAGCTCAGTGCGGCTTCTGCAGCCCGGGATTCATCGTGTCCGCCAAGGCCCTGTTGGACGAGAACCCCAAACCCACGCGGGACCAGGTGACGGACTGGTTCCAGAAACACCACAATGCCTGCCGCTGCACCGGTTATCAGCCTCTCGTCGACGCGGTTATGGATGCGGCGCGGGTGGTCCGCGGTGAAATGACCTTGCAAGACCTCGAATACAAACTGCCGCCGGACGGCAAGATCTGGGGCGGGAAGTATCCGCGCCCGAGCTCCGTGCCGAAAGTGACCGGGACCTGGGATTTTGGCGCTGATCTGGGTTTGAAGCTGCCGCCTGACACCCTGCAGCTGGCGCTGGTTCAGGCCAAAGTGTCGCACGCCAATATCCTCGGCATCGATACTTCCGAAGCGGAGAAGATGCCCGGCGTGTACAAGGTGGTGACCCACAGGGACGTCAAAGGCAAGAACCGCATTACCGGCCTGATCACCTTCCCCACCAACAAAGGCGACGGCTGGGACCGCCCGATACTGAGCGACACCAAAGTCTTTCAGTTCGGTGATGCGATTGCCATTGTCTGTGCCGACACGGTGGAACACGCCAAAGCCGCAGTGGATAAAGTCAAGGTGGAACTGGAAGAACTTCCCGCCTACATGAGCGCTCCTGCAGCCATGGCTTCTGATGCCATCGAGATTCACCCCGGCACGCGGAATATTTACTATGAATGCACCATCGAAAAGGGTGCCGATACCCAGCCGCTCATGGAAAAGGCGGCGTATATGGTGGAAGGGGACTACTATGTGGGTCGTCAGCCCCATCTTCCTATGGAGCCCGACGGGGGATTCGCCTATTACGATGAGGAAGGGCACCTGACCATTCATTCCAAGAGCATCGGCATCCATCTGCACCATGCGATGATTTGCCCGGGGCTCGGGATAGAACCGGATAAGCTCAGGATCGTGCAGAACCCCACCGGCGGCACCTTCGGTTACAAGTTCAGCCCGACCATCGAGGCCCTGCTGGGAGTGGCCTGTATGGCGACCGGCAAGCCCGTATTCCTCAATTTCGATTATTTTCAGAAGATTACCTATACCGGCAAACGTTCGCCTTTTTTCATCAACTTGAAGATGGGAGCCGATAAGGAAGGAAAAATCCTGGCCATGGAGAGCGACTGGAGTTGCGATCACGGGCCGTACTCGGAGTTTGGGGATCTCGTGACTCTCCGTGGCGCTCAGTTCATCGGCGCAGGCTACGGCATTCCCAATATCCGCTGACTTGGACGCACCGTTTGCACCAATCATGCCTGGGGATCGGCCTTCCGTGCCTACGGGTCGCCGCAGAGCGAATTCGCTTCGGAAGTTCTGATCGACGAACTGGCTGAAAAGATGGGTGTTGATCCGTTTGAACTACGCTACAAGAATGTTTATCGGCCCGGCGATACCACGCCCAACGGCTGCCAGCCGGACGTCTACTCCCTCGTTGAGATCCTCGACAAGGCGCGGCCTGTTTACAAGGCGGCGCTGGAGAAGGCGAAAAAGGAATCCACGGCGGACAAGAAGAAGGGTGTCGGAGTATCCATCGGCATCTACGGCTGTGGTCTGGACGGCCCGGACTCTTCGGAAATTTGGGTGGAACGCACCCCGGAGGGTGTGACCGTCGGTACTTCGTGGGAAGACCACGGGCAAGGGGCTGATATGGGGGCTTTGGCGACGGCCCATAAAACCCTTGAACCCTGGGGGATTGCCGCCGACAAGATCAAACTGGTCATGTGTGACACGGCCCTTACCCCCAACAGCGGCCCTGCCGGTGGTAGCCGCTCGCAGGTCCTGGTTGGCAATGCCATCCGCGTGGGCTGCGAAATGCTGCTCAACGCCATGAAGAAGGCCGACGGCACTTACCGGACATATGAAGAAATGGTGGCGGAAAAGATCCCGCTTCGCTACTCGGGTGTCTGGACTGCTTCAACCTGTACGCCCTGCGATGACAAGGCTCAGGGGAATCCTTTCCCAGTGTACATGTATGGCATGTTCGTCTCGGAAGTCACCGTCGACACGAAGACCGGTAAGGCCAAGGTCGACAAGATGACGTGTGTTGCCGACGTCGGCAAGTTGGCCAACAAGCTGGTGGTCGACGGCCAGATTTACGGCGGCTTGGTGCAGGGCGTGGGTCTCGCCTTGACGGAGGACTTCGAGGACCTGAAGAAACACACCAGCCTCATCGGGTGCGGACTGCCTTATGCCAAAGATGCACCCGATATGGATATCCTCTATGTCGAAACACCACGGCCTTATGGTCCGCATGGAGCGGCCGGAGTCGGCGAATTGCCGTTGACGTCGCCCCACGCCTCGATCATCAATGCCATCCATAATGCCTGCGGCGTGCGCATAAGAGTATTGCCCGCCCTGCCGGAAAAAGTGTTGGCCGGGCTTGGGGCGAAGTAATAGGATACACAACGCTATCAACCCTTAACAGGCTGTACGCCTGAAGAACCCCTTCTCCCCTCAGTGCATTGGGGGAGGAGGAGGGGGTGCCAAAAGTTCCAATTGATTATTTTCTGTGGGGCAGGCTTTCCAGCCTGCTAGAGAGGATGGCAGGCTGGAAAGCCTGCCCCACAAACAAACAATCTTAGCAAAGAGACCAATTATATGAAGCTGCTCTGTTAGCTCGTGTCCATCCGGAAAGGTCCCGAATTTCTCCTCCCCCTCGATGGGGGAGGCTGGGTGGGGATGAAAGGGGATGTGATTGCTGNCATTTGTTCAACCCCCTCCCCCTTTCTCTCCCACCAAGGGAAGGGTTTCCGGATGGGTAATAGCTCATTCACGCAACGACGTGGACCCACCAGCAGGAAGCCAGGCATGGAACAGCAAGAACTCCGCGAATTGGAAAATCAATGCATCCAGGAACAAGCCCCCACCTGTACTGCCGCCTGCCCCATCCATGTTGACGTCCGCGCGATGATGGGCGCGATCGGCCGGGGGGATTTTACTGCAGCCGCCAAGCTGCTGAAAAGGACGGTGCCTTTCCCGGGGATTATGAGCCGCATTTGCGATCACCCCTGCCAGGCGGTCTGCAAGAGGCAGGAGGCCGGTGCGGAGATCTCGGTCAGAGCCCTGGAAAGCGCCTGTTTGGATTGGGCCGCAGACTCCCGGGAAAGAATTCAGGTTCTTCCCAAAAAAGAAAAGCGGGTTGCGATTGTGGGAGGCGGACTGAGCGGCCTGACCGCCGCCTTCGATTTGGCAAAAAAGGGATATCAGGTTACGGTTTTTGAGGCCAGGGACCTTCTCGGGGGCAGTTTGTGGGATTTCTCCGACAAAGAGCTTCCTAGAGAGATCATGGCCAACGATCTGCGAGTCATCGAATCGGTCGGGGTTGAGGTGCGAACCGGAACAACCGTTGGGGACGATACTGCCTTCAGCACCCTCGTGCAGGACTTCGACGCCATCTATCTCGCTCCTGGAAAAGAGCCGCGAAACACTTTTGCTCTCGCGCTCGATGAGCAGGGCCGGATTCAAACCGATCCAGTAACCTTTGCCACCAGCCGGGAAGGGGTCTTTGCGGGCGGAAGCCTCCGTCAAAGACCTACGGAACGATCTCCCATCCAATCGATGGCGGATGGGCGGGTCGCTGCAATCTCCATAGACCGCTACCTGCAGAAAGTATCCCTGTCTGCCGTTCGCCTCAACGAGGGATCCTACACAACCCGCTTGTATACCAACACGGAGGGTGTGGAGCCACTCCCGGTAATGGCCATGGAGCATCCCGAAGAGGGATATTCCGCCGATGAAGCCATCCGGGAAGCCGGCCGTTGCCTCCAGTGCCAGTGTCTCGAATGCGTCAAGGTCTGCGAATATTTGAACTCCTTCGGCGGGTATCCCAAGAAATACGTTCGGGAAATCTACAATAATCTGTCGATTGTCATGGGCATGAGGCATTCCAACAAACTGATCAATTCATGCAGTCTGTGCGGCCTCTGCCGGGAAGTATGCCCCGAAAACCTGCACATGGGGCTGGTCTGCAGGAAAGCCCGGGAAATCATGGTCCATGCGGGCAAGATGCCGCCGTCCGTCCATGATTTTCCCATAAGGGACATGCTCTTCAGCAACAGCGAGAAATGTTCTCTGGTGCGCCATCAACCGGGAACCGCGCGCAGCAGGTTTCTCTTTTTTCCCGGATGTCAGTTGAGTGCTTCGGCTCCCCGGCACGTGAGGAAAACCTACACCTTGTTGACGGAAAGGCTTTCCGGCGGAGTGGGGCTCATGCTCGGTTGCTGCGGCGCTCCAGCCGACTGGTCGGGGCGAACTGAGCTATTCCAATCCACGATGGGCGACTTCCGGCGGGAGTGGGAGGGGATGGGCAGTCCGGAGCTCATCTTAGCCTGTTCCACCTGCTACGAGGTGTTTAAAACTCATCTCCGACCCGCTTCGGTGCTTTCCCTGTGGGGAGGTCATGGATCAGCTCGGGATGCCTGAAAAGGTGGAAGGGAGAAGCTCTGCCGCCATCGCCGTCCAGGACGCCTGCACTACCAGGCATGAGG
>JGI20214J51088_10003086_pt1 | contig 11017 bp, 9 predicted proteins | sample WetSurMetagenome_FD_51088 | JGI IMG/M metagenome (IMG submission 51088)
CGAGCCGTGTCTTTGCCTTGATCTAGATTTTGAAGCCACGAAAATGTTTAGCGAAGCTTACGCGGTGTTGACAGGTACATCCTCGCTGCCAAAGTTGATGCTTACCACTTACTTCGGAGATCTCGGAGCAAATCTTGATCTGGCTCTGGAGCTTGGCACGGCAGGCATCCATCTTGACCTAGTGCGCGCGCCGAAACAGCTTGACGCGCTGTTGGCAAAGAACAATTCCTCGCTCAAAATTTCATTGGGTCTCGTGGATGGCCGCAACGTGTGGCGCACAAACATGAATAAGGCGACCGACACGCTGGAAGCGGCAGTCCGTGTGCTGGGAAAAGATCGCGTGGAAGTCGCGCCATCCTGCTCTTTGTTGCATTCGCCCTTCGATCTCGATACGGAAACAAAGCTCGACGCGGAAGTGCGTAGCTGGATGGCGTTCGCTAAGCAGAAACTGGAGGAGGTCTCGATCCTTTCCAAAGGAATTGACGGACGAGACAAGATCGAAGAAGAACTTGCCGAGAATGCACGCATTATGGAATCGCGCCGCGCCTCCACGCGCATTCATCAAGACCGTGTGAAGCGCAGCATGGACGCAATCGACGACTCCATGCTGCATCGGCGGAGTGCCTATCCAGAGCGCCATCGGGAGCAAGAGAGATTTCTTTCTTTGCCAAAGTTTCCCACAACCACCATCGGATCATTTCCGCAAACGGCGGAGGTGCGCAAAATGCGATCTGCCTATCGTAACGGAAAGATCCATCAAAAAATCTATGAAGGATTTCTGCAAGAGAAAACCAAGCGCTGTATTCAATTTCAAGAAGAGGTCGGGCTCGATGTGCTGGTGCATGGAGAATTTGAGCGCAACGACATGGTTGAGTACTTTGGCGAGCGGCTTGATGGATTTGTCTTCAGCGAAAATGGGTGGGTACAGAGCTATGGATCACGCTGTGTGAAGCCGCCAATCATCTATGGCGATATTTCGCGCCCAAAACCAATGACCGTGTACTGGGCTCAATATGCACAGTCTCTTACCAAGAAACCGATGAAGGGGATGCTCACGGGACCGGTTACGATTCTGCAATGGTCTTTTGTGCGCGACGATCAACCGCGCTCGAAGACTTGCCAGCAGATCGCCCTTGCCATTCGCGACGAAGTTACCGACCTTGAAACTGCGGGGATCAAGATCATCCAGATTGACGAACCGGCTATTCGCGAGGGCCTGCCATTGCGCCGCGTGGATTGGCCAGCGTACCTCGACTGGAGTGTGAACGCTTTTCGGCTTGCAGCCTCCGGGGTCGCAGACCGCACACAAATTCACACACACATGTGTTACTCCGAGTTCAACGACATTATTGATTCGATTGCAAAAATGGATGCGGATGTAATCTCCATTGAATGCTCCCGCTCCAGGATGGAACTGCTGGATGCGTTTCACCGGGTTCATTATCCCAACGAAATTGGCCCTGGAGTTTATGACATCCATTCGCCACGCGTACCGGAATGCAGCGAGATTGAAAACCTTCTGCATAAGGCGTTGGAAGTTCTTACTCCAGATCAACTATGGGTTAATCCAGACTGCGGGCTTAAGACTCGCGGCTGGGCTGAAGTTAAGTTATCCTTGAAGAATATGGTGGCCACTGCGGCAAAACTGCGTTTAAGTTAGGCCGCTATGTTGTAACTGCCATTGGTGTCATAAAATATTCTCAAGTGTACGTGGGCCAGACCTGGAACAGGAGATCTATGTCAATTCAAAGTGACCGTTGGATCAGAGAACAAGCGATTCATCATCGTATGATCGAACCCTTCAGTGAAAAGCAGGTGGCCAGTGGAGCCATCTCCTACGGGCTATCCTCTTATGGCTACGATTTGCGAGTCTCTGATGAGTTTAAAATTTTCACCAATGTGAACAGCGCCATTATCGATCCCAAAGATTTTGACGAGCGGTCGTTCGTCACCGTGCGTGCAGATTCGGTGATTGTGCCGCCGAATTCGTTCGCCTTGGCGCGTTCGGTTGAGTACTTTCGCATTCCAAGGAATGTGTTGTCGATTTGCGTGGGGAAATCAACCTATGCGCGCTGCGGAATCATAGTCAACGTGACGCCATTCGAGCCAGAGTGGGAGGGATTTGTGACACTGGAAATTTCCAACACAACGCCACTCCCGGCCAAGATTTACGCCAACGAGGGGCTATGCCAAATTCTGTTTTTTCGCTCCGATGAACCCTGTGAGATCAGCTATGCGGACCGCAACGGAAAATATCAAAAACAGCAAGGAATCATGCTTCCGAAGCTGTAGCAAATTTTTTGAAATGGCGCGAGTCGAAATTTCAAGTCGATACGGATTTTGTCCAATAGATACCCTTCTGAGCATTCGCTGCTAGCCCGGACTTGTTCTTGGCAAAGGCAAGCAGAAGCGTTGGTGCCGAAGCTGCTAAATGCTCGACGGGCTCTCTGCTTATTGCGCCGCCATGTGTTGCCTGTTGCACAGGCTCACATTATCCTGATTTTCCGGACAATAGACGACGCTTGGATTTCAAGAGCCGTGGTCTTGGAGACATCGATGCTACGTTGCTGGCTGAGCTTGGCGAGGTTGTTGGAAAAGAGCGTGGCCTCATGACTGGCGTGGGAGACGGAGACGTAGCCAAAGCGGGACTTGAGCAGATCGGGGTGGACACCGGTATGCGTATGCTTGATAGAAAGAGTTTGTGCGAAAAACTTTTCACATGCACTCTCTTGGCGGTGCTACTGTAGTTCTGCTGGTCGCGCTGACAGCCACACCACGGCAGCGTAGGCGAGTAGCTTCTGCTACGCGCTTTGAACTGTTCTGAATAAAGCCGGGATAATCCATTCGGTGACGACTCCGCGTAGAAGTCGCACCGGATGGCTCTACACCTCAAAAAATAGCCCAAGCCATACATTTGGACAAAGTCCCTATCCAGTTTTATGTGCCAATGTAAGCTGTTTGAAATCAGCATCAATTCGAATCAAAAGAATATATATTCGATTCCATGTAACAAATGCTCTGATTCCGGACTCTATTCATATGAACGCCTTCGTCAAGGATATCCCATGAACTTTTATCCGTTTCGCATCTTTTGGTTGACCGTTCTAAGTATTCTGGGTGGCATTGCGGCCAGTGCGCAAGAACCACTCACACTCCGGCAAGCCATCGATCGCGCACTTGTGCAGAATCCCGAAGTTGCGGTTGCGCAGGCCGACGAGAAGGGCGCCAGCGCCGCGGCAAGTCTGGCACGCACCGAGTTGCTTCCTAAGCTCAACTTTACGGAAGATATTTCTCGCGGAAACGATCAGGTCTACGCTTTTGGAACGCGGCTCCGGCAGCAGAAATTTACTCAAGCGGACTTTGCGCTGAACGCTTTGAACCATCCGCCGCCAATCGGCAACTTCTCGACGCGTTTCTCCGGCTCCTGGGTGGGTTTTGACTCTTTCAAGACTCAGCGTGAGATTCGCCGCGCAGATCTTTTGCGGGCAAGCACCTCTTCGTCGGCGAAGGCGGTGGATCAGCAGATTGTGCTCCGAGTGATCAGAGCGTATCAGTCTGTGCTCTATGCGCAGCGAGAAATTGAAGTTGCCGAGCATGAACAGGAGACGGCAGCGGCGCTGCTGACTTCAGTGGATGAGCGGGTCAAGGCGGGCCTTGCTGTCGAATCGGATCGTATGTCGGCGCAAGTGAATGTGGCCGCGCGCAAGGAGGAGTTGATCGCGGCGCAGGGAGATTGGGAGCTCGGCTGGGAGGACTTGCGTGAGAGCATGGGCGACACGAACCTGAAGCCTTCGCAATTGAAGCCGCTCGAATTTCATGCGTTTCCCGAACGCTCGCTTGAAGACGAGTTCGTTAGCGCCGCGAAGACGCGGCCTGATTTGGCAGCAATTGGACAGGCGCAATCAGCGCAGACGGCCGCTGTCGGCGCGGCGAAGTCAGAGTTCGGGCCGCGCGTGAGCGCCTACGGAAGCTGGGAAGAAGACCGTAGTTCGTTTGCCGGATCGGGAGGTAACAATTGGCTTGCTGGAGTACAAGTCAGCATTGACATTCTGCCTGCGGGCAGGCGCGCCCAGCTTTCGCGAGAGACCGCGGCGAAACGGCGAATCGATGCGCAACTGGCTCTTTCGCAACAGCATGTGCGGACGGAAGTCAGCCGGGCGCACATTCAACGCAAGACGGCGCAACTTTCTCTGGAAACAGCGCAAGCCGCAATGGCGCAAGCATCAGAAAGCCTTCGCATCCTGAAGAATCGCTACAACGCTGGACTTGCCACCATTACTGATTTATTGCGCGCAGAAGATGCTGAACGGAAAAGCCAGACAAGTTATTGGCACGCAGTCTACGGAAACACGTTGTCCTATGCCGACTTACTTTATACAACAGGAACGCTGACTCCAGAAACAGCGGAGGTTTTGCAATGAAGGTTGCATTCACTGGTTGTTTGCTTGTTGTTTCTTCGCTGATGATAAGCGGCTGCCACCATAGCGAGTCGGCGTTACAGTCGTCGGTTCAAACCGTACAAGCACGGGTGGTCGAGAGCCAATTGCAGCAGGTACCACAGAGCGTTGCGGCCACGGGAACCATTCACGCACAAAAAACCGCAATCATTTCATCGCAAGTTACCGGCCGCATCCAGCAGATGCTGGTGCGCGAGGGCGACAGTGTGCGCGCAGGGCAGACGCTGGTTGTGCTTGACGGCGCGGTTTTGCGCGCCTCAGTGGATCAGTCACACGCGGCGGCGAAGTCTGCACTCAGTAATCAGCTCGCTGCACAGACCGACGCCAAGTTGGCGGCCAGCACCCTCGAACGTTATCGGCAATTGCAATCCGAGAAAAGCGTGAGTCCGCAGGAACTGGATGAGGTTTCGCGTCGTGCCGAGACCGCAACTGCAAGGTATGAGGCCGCGCGTATGCAAACGATTGCAGCACAGGCTCAGGAAAACGGCACACGCGCCACGCAGGGATACACGCATCTTCGCGCCTCCTTTTTTGGCATCGTGACAGCGCGCATGGCTGACCCAGGAACGATTGCATCGCCCGGTGTGCCGCTGCTTCAGGTGGATCAGGCAGGAGCCTTGCAACTGCAAGCCGCTGTCGATGAATCAGCAATCGGCGCAATTCGCAAGGGAATGAAAGTCAACGTCAGAATCGCCGGAGTATCTTCGGCTGACACGATGGGGACAGTAGCTGCGATTTTCCCCGCAGCCGATCCATCGAGCCACAGCTTTACTGTCAAAATTGACTTGCCTTCATCGCACTCGCTTCATGCCGGTGTCTACGGAACTGCAGAGTTTACGACCGGCACTCGCCAGGTTATGCTCGTTCCGCGTTCTGCGGTTGTCCAGCACGGTTCGCTGGTCTGCGCCTACGTTCTTGATGGCCAGGGCATTGCGCGGCTTCGCTATCTCACGCTGGGGGCCGCGCGCGGCAATCTTGTCGAAGTATTGTCGGGTCTTTCCGCCGGAGAAAAGCTCGTTGACAATCCCGCCGACAGGGATCTTGCCGGCAAGCGCATTGAGGTGCTGCGATGAAGCACGATCCTGGGATTGCCGGACGTTTAGCGCACACCTTTCTCAACTCCAAGTTGACGCCGCTGTTCATTGCTGCATCGTTGGCCATCGGCATTTTCGCGGTGACGATTATTCCTCGTGAGGAAGAGCCGCAGATTGTCGTGCCAATGCTTGACATCACGACGGCGATGCCAGGCGCCTCGCCTGCCGAAGTGGAGCAGCGCGTCACGCTGCCGATAGAAATGCTGGTGCATCAAATTTCGGGCGTCGAGTATGTCTACTCCACATCCAGTCCTGGACAGAGTCTGGTCATTGTGCGCTTCCTGGTGGGAACGCCGCAGGACGATGCGCTCATTAAGGTCTACAGCAAACTCTACTCGAATTTCGACCGTATGCCCGCAGGAGTTTCGCAGCCGCTGATTAAAGCGCGTTCCATCGACGATGTACCCATTCTTTCGCTGACTTTATGGGGCGAGCATTATGACGGCTATCAGCTTCATGCGATTGCAACCGAAGTTGAGCATAACATTCAGCAAGTAAAGGACGTGTCAGAGACCAGCGTCATTGGCGGTCTTCCACGCGCTATGCGCGTACAACTCAGTACCGCAAAACTGAATGCTTACGGCCTGTCTCCGACTGCAATAGTCGCGCATTTGCAGGCCGCGAATGCCAGCGTACAAGCCGGAACATATGCAGAAGGCAATCAGGAAATCCGCGTCGACGCGGGCAACATCTTCACGCGCCGCGAAGATTTGGAAACCGTCGTCGTTGGCGTGGATCATGGGCGGCCAGTCTATCTTCGCGATGTGGCGGAACAGATTATCGATGGTCCTGCCGAGCCTTCCAGCTATGTGCTGTTCGGAACGACGAACAAAACTTCTGCGCAATCCGCGCCACGCCAGTATCCTGCCGTAACCATCACCGTCGCCAAGCGCAAAGGAACCAACGCAACCGACATTGCCAATGCTGTGCTGGATCACGTACACAAGATGCAGGGCGTAAGTATTCCCGCCGATGTGAGCATTACGACTACGCGGAATTATGGCGAAACCGCCAAGGCAAAATCGGATGAGTTACTGGAACACCTGCTATTGGCAACGCTTTCCGTTACCTTGCTGATTGCAGTCTTTCTCGGATGGCGCGAATCTGGCGTGGTGTTGCTGGCTATTCCCGTCACGCTTGGACTTACGCTGTCGGTTTTCTATTTTCTTGGCTACACCGTCAATCGGGTCACGCTCTTCGCTTTGATTTTTAGCATCGGCATTCTAGTTGACGATGCGATTGTCGTTGTCGAGAACATGGTGCGGCACTTCCGGCTGCCTGAAAATCATGGGCGGCCGGTCAGCGAGGTTGCCGTCGAGGCAGTTGCCGAAGTTGGCAACCCAACCATTCTTGCAACGTTTGCTGTGATTGCAGCGATCCTTCCCATGGCCTTTGTCAGCGGCTTGATGGGACCGTATATGCGGCCCATTCCCGTCGGGGCGTCTGCCGCGATGCTTTTTTCCCTGATGGTGGCCTTTGTCGTTTCACCGTGGGCCGCTCTTCGGCTGCTCGGAAAGCATATTGGCGGAGCCGATGCGCCAGTACAAGAAAAGGAGGATTGGACAACCACTCTCTATCGCCGGGTTATGTCGCCGCTGATTCATTCGGCGCGGTATCGCGCGTATTTTCTCGTTGGGGTGGTCGTGCTGCTCTTGGCCGCAATGGCGCTTGTCCCGCTCGGGCTGGTTCGAGTAAAGATGCTGCCCTTCGACAACAAGAGCGAGTTACAGGTAATCGTCAACATGCCGAATGGAACGCCACTCGAAGAAACTACGAGAGTGGCGCAGGCAATGGGCAATGAGTTAGCCAGACAACCGGATGTATTGAACTATCAGATTTATTCCGGCACATCCGGGCCTTATAACTTCAATGGCTTGGTGCGCCACTATTACATGCGCCATCAACCGAATCAGGCTGACATTCAAGTGAACCTGATACCGGCAAAACAGCGCAGCGATCAAAGCCATGCAATTGCCAAGCGCCTGCGTCCGTTGCTGCTCAATATCGGCAATGCCTATGGCGCGCGCATTCAAGTGAGCGAAGTTCCGCCTGGGCCTCCTGTTGTGCAAACGCTGGTAGCGGAGATTTACGGGCCGGACCTCGATGGGCAAACACAAGTCGCGCAACGGGTAAAGTCGATCTTTCAGCACACATCCGGCGTGGTTGATACGGATTGGTACGTGGAAGATCCGCAACCAAAGCTGGTGATGCATGTGGACGAAGCGAAGGCGGCGCAACACGGTATTGCTGTGGACAATGTTACACGCGCCTTGTCGCTTGGACTTTCGGGAGCCAGCGCCGGTCTGATCCATGACCCATCGGCGCGGGAGCCAGTGTCGACAATTGTTCAACTTGAACGTGCGGATCGTTCTTCTGAACAGAGTTTGGACAATCTCCATTTGCCGGGCTCAGATGGAAGCATGGTCTCGCTGCGGGAACTTGTGAGTGTGCAACACGAAACCATTCAGCCCAGCATCTATCACAAGAATCTTCGCCGCGTTGTCTATGTTACCGGGGACGTTGCGGGTGGCGAGGAGAGCCCCGTCTATGCAATTTTCAAGATGAACAAGCAACTGGATCATCTTACTCTGCCGGCAGGATACACTCTGGCCCGCTATAACTCTGTGCAGCCTGACTCCACCGACCATTACTCGATGAAGTGGGACGGGGAATGGCACATTACCATCGAGGTTTTCCGTGATCTCGGGATTGCCTTTGCTGCTGTGCTGGTTCTGATTTACGTGCTGGTGGTCGGCTGGTTTCGTTCCTTCATTGTGCCGCTGACCATTATGGCGCCCATTCCGCTTACGCTGGTTGGCATTCTTCCGGCGCACGCGATGCTGGGTGCATTCTTTACAGCGACCTCGATGATTGGCTTCATTGCCGGAGCTGGCATCATCGTACGCAACTCGATTATTCTTGTCGACTTTATCGAGCTCAGGCGGCGTCAGGGAATGCCGCTTGACCAGGCTGTTATCGATGCTGGCGCAGTTCGCTTCCGTCCCATGCTGCTGACTGCAGCCGCAGTCATTGTAGGTGCTAGCGTTATTCTTTCCGATCCGATCTTTCAGGGGCTCGCTCTATCTTTGATCGCGGGAGAAGTTGCTTCAACGTTTCTCTCTCGGCTCGCCGTTCCCGTGCTCTATTATGTGGCGAATGCACGATCCAAAAACACAAATGCACAACATTCAGATTTTCAATCAGGAGATTCTCTATGACCATCGAACGGGGCTTACGTCTTATTGCAGGCGTTGTTATTCTGGTGTCGCTGGCGCTGGCTTACTATGTTTCATCCTACTGGCTTTGGCTTACCGCATTCGTCGGACTTAATCTGGTGCAGTCGGCCTTCACTAACTGGTGCCCGGCAATAACGCTTTTGCGCGCTATCGGGCTGAAGAATGCCAACTGCCCCATTACTCGAGAGAGGTAACTATGCACAACAAGCGATTTCTCGCGTCCAATGCAAGCAAGCTTGATGATCCAATGCGCAACGAATTGCTTCCAGTGGCGGCGGTACTTGGGCTTTTGGCGGTGCTTNCTGAAGAGGCAATCGCCGATGTAGGCGCTGGAACAGGCTACTTTTCGTTGCCACTGGCAGAAGCAGTCGGACCGAAAGGGAGAGTCTATGCCGTCGACGCCCAAGTCGAAATGCTTGCATGGATCAGGCAGAAGCTTGATTCGTCCGCACTGGCGAATATCGAACTGATTCACGCGGAAGCTGGCTGCACAGCTTTGCTGAATTCCACTTGTGATCTCTTCTTCCTATCAAACATCTGGCACGAGATCGAAGACAAGACTGCCGTGTTACAAGAATCCATGCGCGTTCTGAAGGCGGGCGGACGAATTGCAATTCTCGATTGGCGAACCGATGTCGGACCAGAGGCAGGCCCTCCGCTGGCTCATCGCATTGATCCATCGCAAGCAAGGACCGCACTGATTGCCGCTGGCTTCTCGCAGATCGCAATTGCTGAGGTCGGACGATATTCCTGGTTTGTACAAGGAGAGAAACGGCCATGACAGAACAAAAGCCACTCACCCGGACAGGCCGCCATCGTCATGGCAAGATTGATCAGCTCCAGGACGAGGTCTATCGCCAAATGTTTCGCTTGGAGGCAAGGCGTCCAGGGTCTGAAATGGATCTCGCGATCGCTTTGCTGTATGCCTGGACTGCATCAGAATCTGGGCCAAGAGATGGCCAAGAGCGGCAATGGCTGAAAAAGGTCTGTCCCATCTGCCTTCAAATGATCGAGGCGGCGCGGCAATCGAATAGCACTGAGCAGCCTTGTCTACAGTGAGCGCTTATCAAGTGCTGGCGCCGCCCAAGTATCCGTGTGAAAGCCCTCGATAAGTGCTCTCAAAGTGCAAGGTAGAAGGGATACACTGGTCATGATCCGGAGAAACCCAATCGATGCGTCCCGAACTGATTCAAGCTGCCGACCTGTTGCACCGCAATACTCCTGAAAGTGTCGAGGAGGCAATTGGCCTGCTGCAGAATACGGTTTATTCCTTCAGCATGAAGGTATGCGGACATCCTGAAGATGCCGAGGACACAATGCAGGAGGTACTGTCGCGTTCTCTAAGCGATCTTGTAAAGATTCAAGAACCGCAAGCTCTTGCAGTTTGGCTATATACCGTGACCAGGAACCGCTGCTGGCGGATGCGCCGCAAGAGTACTTACGCACCCAAACAAACTCTCTCGCTTGACGAACTGATGCCGGATGAAGCGGAATTAGGACGCTTGCTTGAGGACGCAGCGGCAAGTCCAGAGGAGAACTTGCTCAACGTTGAACAGCATCATCTTCTGCATCAAGCGGTGCTAAAAATTCCTGGACAGTTGCGGATCGTTCTTGTGCTGCACGACATGGAAGAGATGACAACGGAGCAGGTTGCGCAGATCCTTGGACTTCAAACGGGAACTGTGCGCGTTCGCCTCCATCGTGCGCGCTTGGCCGTGCGCAAGGAGATGAGTCAAGTCCTCGATGGCGCACTTGCGGAAAGCAAAGTTGAAAGACAAAAGATAAAGAAGACTTACACCAGGAGTCCGCAACGTCGTCAGGAGTGCCGTGAATTATTTGCCAGCCTCTCTGAGTATATGGATGGCCGTGTGGAGCCGCGCACATGTGAAGAGATACGTGCACATATCGAAGCGTGTCCGTCTTGCGTGGCATTCCTCTGGGACTTGCGCCATGCCATCGACCGTTGCCGATCGCTTGAGTTTCCCTGTGATCCAGTTGTTGCCGCGCGCCTGCGCTCCATTCTTACGCAGGAATATCTGCGCATGGTAACTATTTCTTTTCATAACTGATGCCACTCTCTTGCAATGGAGCAGGCCTCACTACTCCTTCTCTGCCGCAGAGGTAATCGAATATTCCCGATAGACGGCCGCAATTCCCTCACGCAGAGGAATATGCGCCTGCCAGCCAAGTTCTTTCATTCTGGAAACGTCCAATAGCTTGCGCGGGGTGC
>JGI20214J51088_10003087_pt1 | contig 11015 bp, 6 predicted proteins | sample WetSurMetagenome_FD_51088 | JGI IMG/M metagenome (IMG submission 51088)
GCTCTGAGCATATATTAAAAGGTTATGCCTGAGATAGATAAACATGAAATAAGAAGTCCTGAAATGCAGGAAGTGATGTCGGAAATCCCGGGAAGATTTATTAGATGGGGATTATTTCTTTTTTTCGGAATAATACTGGCCCTGTTGTTGGTAAGTTATTTCATTAACTACCCTGATATAATCACAGTACCGGTCAAAATCACAACCTATAATTCTCCGGCATCCCTTATTGCAAGGTCAAGTGGCAAGATTGCAACTATTTTTGTTGCCAATAATCAAAAAGTGTCAGAGAACCAGGAGATTGCCCTGATTTCCAATCAGGCTCAATGGAACGATGTGAGTGCAATAAGTTCATTTTTAGATAGCTTAAAAGAAGATAAGCGCTGGTTCCTGATTGTCAGAGAATGCCTGCCTCCTCAGGATTTATCTTTGGGTGAGATCCAAAGTAGCTATCTGAATTTTATTACACTCTTTTACCAATATCGCAGGTATATCGATCAGTCGTATATCCCCGATAAATTAAAGCTTATTGAAAAACAGGTTGCAAGACAGGAGGAGTACATTGCTGAATTGCTTAAGCAGGAGACACTTTCAGAGGAAGATCTTAAGTTATCTGTTAATATTTTCAAACGAGACTCTGTTCTATTTGCAAACAGCAGTAATGCTATCTCTGTTAACCAGTATGATAAATCAAAGCAGGCACTAATTCAAAAGCAGGTAGCATTCAGCTCTTTAAAATCTTCAATAAAGAATAATGAATCGTCAATCCTGACTCTCAGGGAAACACTGATGGACCTCAGGATACAGCATGAAAATGAAATGAATAAATATCCGCTTGACCTTAATGAAGCATTTCAACTTTTACAAATTTCAATTGGTCAGTGGAAGGAGAAGTATCTGATTGAAAGCCCTGTAAATGGAAGAGTAACTTTCACAAGCTTCTGGAATATAAACCAGGTTTTAAAATCGGGTGATATTTTTGCGACAGTTGTACCTGACGATTCAAGCAGGGTTATTGTAAGAGCTGAGGTTGCTGCTGCAGGCCTTGGAAAGGTAAGAATAGGGCAGGAAGTTAAAATAAAACTTGCCGGTTTCCCATATATGGAATTTGGAGTCATCAGGGGTAGAATTAAGTCTTTATCCTTAGTCCCATTAAATGAAAGTTATATCGCTGAAATTGAGCTTCTGAACGGACTGAAATCAAGTTATAATAAAAAGCTGACACTGGTCAGGGAAATGACTGGTACTGCTGATATTGCAACTGAAAACTCGAGGCTGTTATTCAGGTTTATAAAACCGGTGAAGGGGTTATTACTCAATTGAAGCTTTGAATAAAGAGAACTTGAATAGAATAAAGTGAAGGGCAGGGATTTTTCCCTGCGCCCCTGAGCTATGAGCTCTGAGCCACAATCCCTGCCCGGACCTTTCATAAACAGAAAGGAGGTGTACGAATGCGAAGATAATAATTCCATGTAAATGTATTTGTCTTGCTGACGCTCATTTATCATTCATTGAAAACCAATGATGTTCTAAACCATTAAAATTAAATTGTATAATTAAAATCAATTAAAAATGAAAAACAGAAACAATCTAACAATTAATCAGCTAAATATGCTTAACGATAATGAATTAACAAATCTCAAAGGTGGAACTGAACCTGGAGGTTCAGGGTGTAACCTCTTTTTTTGCGGTTGTTACGGAGTCCCTGATTCATGGTGGAAATGTTATTGTTCCATTCAAGGTATGTCATTTGATCTTCAGCAAAGGTGCGGAGGCTTAGGTGGTGGCTGTAATTCAGCAGGACCGTGTTCGTAAATGTTTATTCAGAGAGCATACTTGATATAGGACGTTAGGTATGCTCTCATTTATAGGAGAAAAATGATACAATACCCCAGAAATATGACAAGGCTTATCATAATATTTTCGCTTTTCATAGCCATAATACATAATTCATTGTATGGACAGAATATTCCTTCACTGAATCTGGAATCTGCAATTGATCACTCTGGAACATTTAAATTTAAAGATTTTATAAAATCGATTGAATACATACCACTTGAAACAAATCCTGGTTGTCTCATCGATAAGAACCCAAAGTTTTTCGTCACCCGGGATTATATAATATCGCTTAATGTAAACCACTGCTTTTTATTTGACCGTGCGAGCGGAAAATTTATCAGGGAAATAGGCCGGTATGGTCGTGGACCAGGCGAATATCAGAATGCTATTGGTTTTGTAAATGATAATATTCCTGCAATTTATTTTGTAGGATGGAATGGGAATTTGTTAAAGTATTCTGTTAATGGCAACCTGATTAAGAATTTCCAGATTCCTGGTTATAAAGATAATTTTGATCTGCCTTCAATACCAATGAATTACACATTTTATAATGATTCGATAATTGTTTGTGATTTTTTAATAGCCACCGGAAGAGAACCCAATCTCATAATGGTTTTTAATGAATCCGGTCAGATATTAAAATTTATTAAGAACAGAAATTTAGTTAATGTTAAAAAGGATTTTGTGCTTCAGACCGGGGAAACCAGTTTCTTCCATTTCAATGAAAAACTGTTCTTTCAAAATAAGTATAATGATACTGTCTTCCAGATATCTCCTGAAAATCTCGTTCCGTTCTTTATTCTGAATCGTGGTAAATATAAGCCTCCTTTTGAATCAAAGTGGTGGTCTTATGGGAAGGTATTGCAATCAAATTTTATATCTCAACTTCAATATTCTATAAATGAGCGATTCATTTTATTTAGTTTTCTCATGAATAAAACCAGATATTTCGCACTATATAACAGAACCTCCCGATCATTAAAAGTAGCCTCCTGTTCAACGATAGAGAATAATATAGATGGAATTAAAACTTTCAATTTAGAATCAATGAATTACTGCGGAGAACTAATCGGTGTAATTCAGGCAAATGATCTGACAGACTGGGAAAATGGATATCAAAGTAAATCAGACCTGAAAAACCCCAATCTGCAGAAACTGGCAAACGTACGAATGGACGACAATCCTGTTATTGTAATTGCAGAATTAAAATGATAATAGTATGGTTTTAAGCTGATAATATTTGTGCTGGCAGGATTAACCGGTGTTGCCATACATGATAAATTTTCTCAGAAATTTCTCATTCCGATAAAAATCATTTAATTTTAAAAAAGTCTATCTTTTAATTCATTATATGAGCACAAGGTCATTTTTTGCACTAATAATCATGCTGCTTGTTGTGGTTTCATGCAAGCCTAAAAAATCCCAGAACCTCGAAGAGATGGCCCGTCTTGCCACACATCCCGAAGCGGTGTTGGTTAAGACAATCAGGCTTCAGCCTTCAACTTTTTACCACGAACTGATCAGCAACGGTAAAACATCCTCATCGCAGAAAGCGGTTGTCCCTTTTAAGGTAAGCGGTATTATCAGGGAACTTTATGTTCAGAACGGACAGCGGATAAACGCCGGCAACCTCCTGGCAGTCATCGACGATTTCCAGTACCTGAACGCTCTTAAAACTGCAAAACTGGGACTTGAGAAGGCACGACTTGCCTTTAAAGACGACCTGATGAGTAACTATTATGTTTCCGATTCTGCAGGCCTCTCAAAAGATAAAATCAGAATGTCGAGAACAAGGAGTGGTCTCGATGACGCACAATCGGTTCTCGAAATGGCAGAATATAACTACAACAATACCCGTATTTTTGCTCCTATCAGCGGCATCGCCTCTGATGTAAGTGCATCCCGCCTCAATCCCACTTCAGAATATAAAAACCTGTGCACCATCCTCTCCGACGAAAACATGGATGTTGAGTTCCCCGTAATCGAATCGGAGTATGGCTTCATAACAACCGGAATGCCTGTAGCAATAGTCCCCTTTATTACCGATTCAATCAGTATAGCCGGGAAAGTGCTCAGGATAAACCCGCTGGTAGATGAGAACGGAATGATTAAGGTTGTTGCTGAGTTCAGTAATAGCGGCAAAATAATCGATGGCATGAATGTGAAGGTCATCATCAGGAAACCTGTTCCAAACCGACTGGTGGTGCCTCGCGAAGCCCTTGTTATAAGACAGGGGAAAGATGTGATTTTCGTGAAGCAGGATTCTCTTGCCATCTGGAAATATGTGACTGTCGAATTCGGGAACAGTACCAGCGTCTCAATAAAAGAGGGACTTGAACCCGGCGACCAGGTCATAGTAAGCGGAAATGTGAATCTCGCACATGAAACCGTCGTAAAGGAACAATGAACGGAGAACCGCGATATAGTTCTTTCGCCTCCACATTCACGGTCAACATAATTTTCGTCATGCTGATCATTGTCGGTGCGGCAATGATCCCTTTGCTCTCTCTTCAGCTTAATCCCTCCCGATATCTTCCTTCACTCTCAATAACCTGGAGCTGGCCCGAAGCGCCTGTAAGGGTGGTGGAACAGGAAACCACAACAATACTTGAGGGTGTCATGACAACCATTACCGGCGTCAGGAAAATTTCTTCTTCAACATACAACGAGGGAGGCAGGATTGATATCAGCCTCGACAAGGATGTAAATCTGAGGGAAAAAAGATTTGAGGTCGCCTCAATTCTGCGGGAGACAAGAAAAAGGCTCCCGGAAGGTGTTTCCTACCCGGTTTTAACCATGAACATGCCCACCGGGAAATCGGGACAGTCGATCCTCAGCTTTCAGATTAACGGCAATGCCAGCTCATCTTATATCTATTCACTTGCCGAAACAGTCATAAAACCTGCCATTGCTATGGTCGAAGGTGTTTATAATGTTGGGATATACGGCGCAACACCACAGGAGTGGCAGGTAATTTACGACCAGAACAGGCTCAATTCCCTGGGACTCGCCTCCCAGGTCATATCAGCCTCAATAAACTCATACCTCAATGAGCAGGAGCTGGGAGGAGCCAGGGAGCTTACTGAGGGAAGCCCCGAAAAGCGAACCTATATAACCCTTGAAGGTAACTCCTCAGCATCTTTTCGATGGGGCGATATTCCTGTTGCAAAAATGTCAGGACGAATTATTCACCTTTCCGATATTGCAGAAGTGAAGCTCATGGAACAGAAAGCCCAGAGCTATTACAGGATTAACGGATTGAATACTGTAAATATAAATGTTACGGCCGGGAGGAATGTCAACACCATTAAGGTAGCCGGCGAGGTAAAAAAGGTTATTGCCGGCCTTAAAGAGACACTGCCGGCCGGATACAGCATGATGACCTCATACGATAATACCGTTTATCTTAAGAATGAGATAATAAAGAATATTTTCAGGGCTGTATTATCAGTCATATTGCTCCTCATTTTTGTGCTACTTATCAGCCGCGAGTTCAAATACCTTCTTATTATTACCATCAGCCTGGTCGCCAATATCTTCATCGCATTTATCTTTTATTACCTCTTCAGGCTGGAGATACATCTTTATTCGCTTGCCGGTATAACAGTAAGCTTCGGTATCATCATCAACAACACGATAGTGATGACCGACCATATACGGTTTCATAAAAACCGCAAAGTGGGAATATCGCTTCTCGCAGCCACCCTCACAACCATAGGCGCCCTTGTGGTCATCTTCTTCCTCGATGAGACATCGAGAGTCACCCTTTCCGATTTTGCAGCTGTGGTCATTATAAACCTGGCTGTATCGCTTGCCGTGGCACTGTTCTTCATACCATCACTTCTTGAGAAGATTTCCCTCAGGCCGAAGTTCAATGCTATGGTAATCAGACGAAAAAGAAGGGTTGTTAAGTTCTCGGAACACTATCTCAAGGCTATTGGCTTTATACTCAGGTTCAGGGTGTTATTCATTGCTGCTGCCATTTTACTTTTCGGACTGCCGGTCTTTTATCTGCCTGATTCGTTGCCAAAAGAAAGCCTTCGCAGCTCAAAAGAGGTAACGCACACAGGATTTCAAAAGCTCTATAACCTGACTTTAGGTAATAAAAAATATGTGCAGGATGTTAAACCGGTGGTCAATAAAATTCTTGGCGGCACATTCAGGGTGTTTAATGAGAAAGCAAAAAACTCAAGGTTTTATTATTATGGCTCTGATGAAAGCGAAAAAACCACCATTACTGTCAATATAAATCTGAGCGAGCAGGGCCTTACAATTGCCGATATGAATAACACCTGTGCGGGACTTGAAAACATGCTCGCGGGTTACAAGGAGATTGATAAGTTCACAACAAATATTTACAGCCAGGAGGAAGCAACAATCAATATCACTTTCAGACCTGAGGATGAATTCACCATTTTCCCATATATCCTGAAGGTCAGGATAGAGGATTACATGAATGGCATCGGGAGTTATTCGGCATCGGTTTACGGAGTTGGAAAAGCTTTTAGCAATGAAACGTACAGCGATTATATCAGGACAAGCTATTCGATAGTGATGAAGGGTTATAACTACGATGAACTTTACAGGTTTGCGGTGGCTCTTAAAGGAAGACTCATCGAAAGCGGAAAAGGAAGGATCAGGGAAGTTTACCTTATGGGCGATTATGGTTCAGGATATACTTTCATGAACAAGAAAAAAGTCTACAGGAACCAGATCGGGATGGATAAATATTTCCTGGCTGAAAGGGGGACAGACGTTACCGATGCTTTCGGCGAAGCCAGGAAATATTCGAGGAGCACCTCATCGCTGCAGAACGTTTTTGTCGAAGGAGTTCTGGCTCCTGTCAATATCAAGTCGAAGCAATCCGACGAATACGACAACTGGAATTTCAGGAATGTGCCCCTGAAAACGAGTTCAGGTGGATGGGTAAAGCTGAAGGATTTCTCATCGGTATCGCGTGAAGTTTCTGATAATACAATCAGCAGGGAGGATCAGCAATACATTATTTCAGTCGCCTATGATTTTATCGGCAACTATGAGCTCGGCAGGCTAATCCTCGACCGGAACCTGGAAGAGACCAGCGCTGTGCTGCCCCTCGGGTATTCTGCTAAGAGCGGCACATACAGCTGGTCGTGGGATCAGCAGAAACAGGATTATTACCTGATCTTTCTTGTGATACTGATTATTTATTTTATCTGTTCTATACTGCTTGAGTCATTTAAGCAGCCCTTTGTTGTGATCAGTCTTATCCCGTTCTCATTCATAGGTGTATTTGTCACCTTCTCAGTCTTCAGGATAACTGTCGACGAAGGTGTGTTTGCAGCCATGATCCTGCTTTGCGGGATTGTCGTAAATGCAACACTTTATATCCTCAATGACTTTAACAGCCTTCGCAGAAGGAAGCCGGGACTCTCTGAACACAGGGCTTATGTTAAAGCCTTTAACGGCAAGATAATCCCGATTTTCCTTACAAAACTTTCGACGATTATCGGCCTCGTTCCCTTCCTTCTCACGGGCCGCGATGAACGTTTCTGGTTTGCGCTTGCGGCAGCCTCAATCGGAGGCTTGCTTTTTAGTTTGGTGGGGCTGTTTGTTTATCAGCCAATTATGTTAAGTCGTGCAAGTCGTGCAAGTCGTGGAAGTCGGGAAAGTTGGGAAAATCAAAAACATGTATTACATCGCTGAAGATCAAAATTATGTTTCAACTGAAACGGCGTTGAACCGAAGAAACAAGACACAACAACTTATAAACAGCCTGAGTAGTTTTATGAAATACCTTAAAGCCCGTAAATAAAATACTGCAAGACCCGCAAGACCTGCAAGACCTGCAAGACCTAATAAAACGAATATGGTACGATTCCTGATCACCCGCCCCGTCGCGGTAATAATGACCTTCCTCGCATTGATTATGCTTGGAATAGTTGCATCATGGAGATTGCCGGTATCCCTGATGCCCGATATCGACGTCCCTGAAATAACCGTCTCGTTATCCCGTCCCGATGTGAGCGCCCGAGAAATTGAGAACAGTGTGGTAAGCATCCTGCGAAGGAATCTTCTTCAGGTTCCAGGTCTGGAGAATATTGAGTCGGAGTCTCGCAACGGCAGCGCCATGATCCGGCTCACTTTCAAATTTGGCAATGATATCAACCTGGCATTCATGGAGGTGAATGAGAAGGTCGATGGAGCAATGAATTACCTTCCCAAAGACCTGGAGCGGCCAAGGATTGTAAAAGCAAGCGCAACGGATATACCGGTATTCATGCTTAATATAACGCTGGCAGATACACTGGCAGGACCAGAGAAGTTTTCCGAGCTGAGTGAGTTTGCAGAAAGCGTCATAAGGAAAAGAATCGAGCAACTGCCGGAAGTGGGAATGGCAGATATTACCGGACAAGTGAGCCAGGAGATCTATATTACCCCTGATGAATCGAAGATGAAAAGCCTCGGGCTTTCTGATGATGACATTTCAACAGCAATTACCCTCAATAATATTAACATCGGAAGCATCATCGTCAAAGACGGGAAATACCTTTATAACCTCGAATTCAGCTCTTATCTCAAGCGAATTGAAGATGTCAGGGAAATCTATATCAAAAAGGGCGAAAGGATACTTCAGCTTAAAGATTTTGCCGATATAGGAATAAGGCAGTCGAGGCCCCGGGGTGAATATTATTCCAACGGGAAAAGGGCGGTTACACTGGCTATAATTAAGGAATCGACTGCTAAAATGTCGGCTCTTAAATCGAAGATGAATGAGATAACTTCAGTATTCAGGCAGGATTATCCGCAAATGGAATTTGAGATATCGCAGGATCAGACCAGGCTGCTCGATTATTCACTCTCAAACCTGAAACAGAATCTTCTTCAGGGAGGCATTCTTGCCTTCCTGCTTATGTTCCTTTTCCTGAAAGACGGGAAATCGCCATTCATAATCGGATTCAGCATTCCGGCAACACTTGTGATCAGCCTTCTCTTTTTCTACATACTCCATCTGTCGATCAATATTATTTCTCTTGCAGGTCTTATTCTTGGGATCGGCATGATGATCGACAATTCGATAGTGGTAATCGAGAATATCACTCAATGGATCGACAAAGGCCTCTCTCTTGTCGATGCATGTGTCAGAGGTACAAATGAGATAATTACACCGCTTATTTCTTCAGTTTTAACCACCTGCGCTGTATTTATTCCGCTCATTTTCCTCAGCGGTATGTCGGGCGCCATATTTTATGACCAGGCTATTGCTATAACGATAGGGCAGGGAGTCTCCCTGCTGGTAGGAATAACATTGCTTCCGACTATCTACTATCTCATGTACCGTAATGGTAAAGAGGGGCTGTTTACAAGGTTCGTTAAGAGAATTTCACTGAAAGGACTTGAGGAGCGATATGAGGGAGGAATGGACTTTTTCTTTAAAAATAAAAAGGGTGTGATGGTTTCTTTCCTTCTCATTCTGGCAGGAATGATTTACCTTTTTATCACTATGGAAAAGGAGAAGTTTCCTCGTGTCCGCCAGGATGAACTGGTTATTACAGCCGACTGGAACGAAAATATTACTCTTGATGAAAACTATAAAAGGATCAGTGATTTGCTTGCAGCCAGTAGCGGCCTCTTTCTTCAGACCAACGCTTTCATTGGCGAGCAGCAGTTTCTTTTCAACCGCGACTATGATCTGTCATATACACAGTCGAGGGTTTATGTAAAGGCCAACGATTATAAGGAAAGGAAGGAGATTGAAAAAAGGACCTACGATTATATATCGGAACATTATCCCGATGCCCTGGTAACTGTCCAGGCTCAGCAGAATATCTTTGAGAAGCTCTTCGCAGCCTCTGAGACTCCTCTTTTGACCGAAGTGAGCCTTTTGAAGGAAAAACATGTTCCTCCTTCGGATCAGGTAATGACGATGGTTGGAAATATGAAGAAGAGATGGCCAGATGCCGGAATTACTCCCCCTGCTCTGGAGGATAAGATAGTGCTTAAGCTGGAACCCGACAAGCTGCTCCTTTATGATGTAAAGTCATCGTCGGTTTACAACAGGCTTAAGACATCGCTTAACCAAAGTGATATTGGTGAGCTGAGAGGTTCAACATCAATATTGCCGATAGTTATTTCGGACAGGGAGAGACAGGTGAATGATATTATTTCAAACGGATCTGTCGCCAATAAGAACGGAACCCTGATACCAGTAAAGGACCTTGTTAGTATTTCGAGGATACATGACTATAAGAGCATTATGGGCGGCGAGAACGGCGAATACGTCCCAATACCCATGAATATTGTCACCAACAGGCCATCGGAGGTTATGAATGAAATACGGAATATTGTTTCTCCGGATAACTCAGTGGATGTCAGGTTCAGCGGGTCGCTGATTACTGGCCGGAAGCTATTTAAGGAGCTTTCAATTATTATGGCAGTTTCTCTGTTGCTGTTATTCTTCATTTTGGCTGCACAGTTCGAATCATTATCACAACCACTGATAGTCCTGCTTGAGATCCCTATCGACGTTGCAGGAGCGTTGCTTCTTGTAAAGCTGTGGGGCGGTACTATCAACATAATGACTATGATCGGTCTTGTGGTGATGTCGGGAGTGATAATTAACGACTCGATACTGAAGGTTGACACTATCAACAACCTAAGGGAGGAGGGACTTGGTCTTGTGAAGGCTATTTACACAGCAGGAGCGAGGAGGCTGAAACCGATACTCATGGTAGCGATGGCTTCGCTTATTTCCACTGCTCCGATGCTGTTCAGCAACGGTATAGGAGCAGAGCTCCAGCGTCCAATGGCGCTTGCCCTCGTTGGAGGGATGTCTCTTGGAACTGTGGTGAGTTTATTCTTTATACCTCTGGCGTATTGGTTTATTTACAGGAAGAAAGCTTAATAGTCGTGCAGTCATGCAGTCATACAGCCATGCGGTCTTGCAGGTCTTGCTCTGCGCTCTGCGCTCTGCGCCCTCATCAGCCCCTGTAATAAAATTCTTCAATTTCTGTTCAGACAATTAAATATTGAATAGTTTTGTTCTTACTATTCACGACAATGCAGAATCCATTCAGGCTGCCATACAGGGAAACTGGCTCCCCCAGGAAAAAGGTGACATTCATAATCATATTCGGGATGTTCATTTTCCTGTTCCTCTTCCTTTTCAAGCCATTTGGAATGGCAGAAATTGAACC
>JGI20214J51088_10003088_pt1 | contig 11013 bp, 13 predicted proteins | sample WetSurMetagenome_FD_51088 | JGI IMG/M metagenome (IMG submission 51088)
TGGGACCCGGAGAAGAAATTCGGGTACCGTTTCTATGAATCAAGGGAAGCGCTCACCAGCGCCTATCTGGATCTGCTGGAGAATCAGGTCAAACCGCTCATCAAGGAAGGATTGGCGGTAGCTATTTACACCCAGACCACCGATGTGGAGATCGAGGTCAACGGTTACCTGACCTATGACCGCAGAGTGGAGAAAATGGAAACCGAGGCTATTTGCAAAATACATGAGGAAATCATTAATTCGCTGTGATTGGTCGATTCTCATGCGGGGTTCTTAATACTGGATTCGCTCCAGTAGACAATTCGAATCAGTAGGATTCCCCCCACTCCCACCGCGATGACCGCCAGGTCATAGAGTAAGATCAATCCAAGCACCACACTCGACTGCCAGCCTCCAGGCCTGATCGCGCCAGATGCCAGCCCCGCCACTACTGCGATCCCCTGCCCAGCCACAAGAAAAAACACGGCTGCGCCAAACCCAACGCCGATCCACACTCGATACCGTTTCGCCCGGGTGGACGCCCAGAGGAGCAATAATCCTCCACCGAGGAAAACCGGGAATAATTCCGCCGGGATCAGGTAATCAAAGTGGAATTCTCCACGTCTTATCAGCATCGCCCCGGTGATGATAACTAAGGTAAGAATAGGCAGCCAAGCAAGAAAGGTCCCCGCGATGGCGAGGGTTTTGGTCAACCATCCCTGTTTCGGCATATANTCGCTCCTTCTTCCAGATTCTTACGCTCCAGCCCGCTCCGGACTCGCCACCACGTAAACGTACTCCAACACATCTTTTCCCGTATTGATCACATCATGTTCCGTTCCGGGAGGGATATATGCCATCAAACCCAGGTGGAGTGAAAGCCGCGTTGACCCCATAATTGCAAGTTCACCCTGCCCGGAAATGGGGATGATCAACTCTTCACCTTCATGGGTGCTGTGTGAACCAACAGATTCCCCGGGGGTTAGTTTGACATAGCCGGATCTCAGGAAACGTGATTCCGGTGGACCTGCCAGAAGTTGTAATCGACACCTGTCATCAGCAGGAAAAGCAATCGATCTTGCTTCGGGGATGGAAAACGAATCTTCAGGGTTAAGCATCATGCTGGCTCCTGCTGTAGAGATAAATCTTTCATCCTACTCATTTTATCGCCAGATATACAAGATACGTGTCAGCCAGCATAAAAAAGGCGATCATCCCCCCGATGATGGTGTTTACCATCAAGGTGCTCTCCTTTTTATCCTCCGGCCGTTTTTTAATTCCGACCCAGGCTGCGCCAAGCGGCAGCAGGGAGAAAAGACCAAGGATCCGGAAATTGACCGGCAGGGGTTTGGCTGCAATGGCAGGAACCAGGAAGTAGTACGCTGCCACTGCCAGGAGTAGGATTCCGACCACACGAAACCCGAACGCTCTCCCCTTCCTGGCCACCCATGTCCATTTCCCACCCTGTTGGTCTGCTTCCATATCCGGGATCTCAACCGAGAGAATAAATGCCAAACCGATCAGCAACAGGGGAATCATAATCACGAATCCATTCCCATCCAAAGTACCTGCAGCAGCCAGGTACCCCATCCCCGGCAGGAAGGTTCCAGCGATGATGCATGTGGAAATTTCCCCCAAACCCCGGGATGAGAGCCTTACCGGAGGAGCAGCATAATACCATCCCAACAGATTCCCGATAACGATCAGCCCAAAAAACCAAAATGGGTAACCGTAATATATGGTGAATGTGAAACCGAGAAACAGGGAAAAACAGATCAGCGAAACTGCAGCCTTCCATGAAAAACCATTCATCTCAGGGTTTTTTACCAGGATTCCGCTGCCCCCGGCAAAGAGGCTTGGATCGCCATAACGATCGGATTCCGCATCGAAATAATCATTGCTGAATGATACCGATAGTTGCGCACAGAACACGATCAGGTAACCCCAGAGGAGCTTCCAAAAGCCGGGTTCTGCCCCAAGGATGATCGCCCAGGCAGCACCCATAATGAATAGGACCAGGCTGGCCAGAAGAAATTGGGGGCGGGCAAGTTGAAGAATCTTATTCATCCTTTTCGAATTCCTAAATTGTTTTTATTGATCTCATCCAATCAACCATTCATGGTTTTGTGCATGCCCCGTCCTGAGAAACCCAGTCTCTCCCCAGTGGTTCGCTTTACCCAACACATCATCCCCAAGCGGTCGTTCCAGATACCGCTCCGGCAGCATCCAGATGAATTTGTCGATCACCGCATCAAGGTAAGACTCTTCCAGGATTTCCTGCAGCGCTCTCAGAATGTTCGTTTTTCCTGAGCTGGATGCGCCATTCAGGAAAATGATCGTTCCCGGTCGCCCGGCGGTTGACTGGTTTGGCATACGTTTATATTTTATCCCCCAACATGAAATGAATTACCGAAAATCAGGCTTCGCCCAGGATGTCCTCCACGGCATCCTTCGCCCAATAGACCACCTGCCCGTTACTCGAAAGCCGGCGCACGCCATCCAGGTGGTTGCCCAGGGTGACAATGGCAGGTTCCTGCACCAGCACCCCTTCGCGGGTGAGCGCCTGGCCCAGCCCGACCGTGGCGAGCAGGCCGTTGCACAGGCAGCGTTTTTCCTCTGTGTTCTGCGGCAACCCGCGGTCGCGCGTGAAAGCCTCGAGATGTCCCGCCGGGCAGCGCTGGAAGATACGCCGGCTGCGGGATTCATCCGCCTTCATCAGCCCGCGCTGCACCAGCAGCCCGATATCGCAGACCCGTATTCGTGCGTTATAAATCGCATCGTCGGCGAGTGTGCCGGGCAATTGCACCACTTTGAATGGGTAACCGGTGGGAGAAAAGAGGGTGGTCCGTACCAGGTCTTCATCCTTCACCCCGTTACGAATCGCTGCCAGGATCGCCCCGCGGTATTCCGGTTTCATCCCCGATTCTGAAGCCAGGGCAAAGATCGTGCCCGCCTGGACACCCGTAGCCCCCAGCGAGAGCGCTTTCTGCAGCCCATCGCAGCTGCCATAACCGCCCGCCAGCCAGAAAGGCAGGCCGACGGAACGGATGGCCTCCAGGTCAGGCTCATCTGCCTGCCCATACACCGGCTGGCCCAAATCGTCCTTCAGCAGGGGTCCCTGCGGTCCGGCGTTGTGCCCCCCGGCGGTGTGATGCTCTATGATGAACCCGTCCGGAGCGCCGGTAGGGCTTTCCGCCAACCCGCGGACAAGCGGATCGAGTGATGCGATGGCGAGGAATGCCGGTTTTTGGATCGGGTGCCGGGTGAGCCTTCCCCCGTCCAAGGCAGCGGGGTTAAATTGGATCTGGAAGGACTCCCCTGATTCCCGGTAGAGCATGGGCAGATCAAGGACCACGGGCTCATGCCGGGCAAGCTTCGCGCATATCGCCGGAAGTCCTTCCGGGCTGCCCGCCCCCACCACGATGCCATCCACCCCCGCAAGCATCGCCCCATACATCGCGAAGACCAGCGGCAGCTCGATCTTTTTCAGGAAATTGACAAAAATCCTGCCGGCGTGGCCTGCTTTCGCCAGCCACACTTCGGAGAATGCGGTCAGTATCACGCGTTCGATCACATCCATGCCCACCGAGAGCTGGATCACCCCCGGCTGCGGTGAGGAGGGCAGGTCAGCCGACCCATCCGCCGCCTGTATCGTCTGCATGGGGAAGTGGTGGAATTTCGCGCCTGGCGCTTTTCCCCCAGGGATGAAGTATCTGGAGATGAAATCCTCCCCGAGCGTGGAGGCGAACCGAACATCGAATGCGCGAAGCCCGCTTCGGATCATTCCGCCCGGGTCGCCCAGTTCGAGCAACCTCGCGTAGCCCACATCCAGCCCGATTCCGGATACTGTTCCGGCGGTCACGCCCGGCCGCTCTATCGCGACCGCCCGCGCCAGTCGCCAGTTGGAGACATATGCCCCCATCCCGCCCTGGATCAATTTCACCTGCCGAAGGAATTCCATCGTTAATTTTCCTTTAAATCTCTGTTTCCCTGATGCCGGTAGAATCCCGAAAGAGGAAACCTGCCCGCAGTTATATTATTAACCCGAAAATACGCTGGGAGGTGCTGAATGAAGATAGGACGCTCCGCCTGTAGGGAATATCGATGGTATAATAAAAGGGAATTCAAGGATCGTGATTCCCGATGCCAATCCTTCCGTGGATTGGCTTTTTTCTTTTTGTCTGGCAGGGTTAGGAGCAAGTTATGAACTTCCAAGTTGGCGATCAAGTTATACACTGGACCCTCGGCCTCGGCGAGGTTGTTGGGGTGGAAGAGCGGTCGCTATCCGGGGAGAGCATGCTCTATTACCTCGTGCGGATCAGGGATCTGACCGTTTTCGTCCCCGCGGACCATGGAACCGAATGCCGGTTGCGTGCGCCATCTGCAAAACGGGATTTCCAAAAAATGCTGGTCATCCTGAGCCAGCCCGGAACCGAACTTGCCGAAAACCGCTTCGAAAGAAAAGCAGCGCTCCGCCTTGAAATGGCAGATGGAAAACCGGAGTCCATTTTCCGGGTGGTGCGGGATCTCACCTTGCGCGCCCGGACGAAGAACCTGAACGATGACGATAAAAATATCCTGGAACGCGCATTAAGCCTGCTGCGCTCCGAAATGGCTCTGGCATTCAGTGTTCGCCCGGAGCAGGCAGACCTGGAATTACAGAAGCGGCTCCACCCGCTCGAAGCATCACTCGTCTGATCGTTTTTTCCTAATAATTACCGGATCCGGGAAAATGGTTTTCTTATCCTTCTTTTAAATTTGCCTCCACCAGGATAAGCCAGGCGTTCCAACTTGCAGTAGCTAATAGGGCAGCGATAACTAGCACCAGAACATAAATTGAGATCATATTTCCAAGAAAAACCATCACCGCCACAACGATCAAGCCCACCGCAGCTATACCGGACAATGCGGATTCCCGAAAGAATTTACCGGATTTCCGAATCTGGTCGACACGATCATCTTTTTTGGTTCTATATCGGATCAATCCCACTGCCCTGGCAATTCCCATGACAAATAGTGCAACTGCCAATCCAAATGGCACCGGATGGGGCACTAGAAATATCAAGCCCAGCATTAATACATAAAGAAAATCAGAAAAGCTATGACGCGCAAGCTCCATTGTACCTGCCATGCTTTTTAAATGAATCTTTTCAAATCGCAGGGAAAGTGAGACGAAAAGCAACCCTGCCAGGGTAACAGATGCGAGCGCAACCGTTGAAAAGAATAGCTGCCAGTCCTTTAGTACCTGGGTGAACTCTATGGAAGTCATTGGTTTACAGATCGAACTTACCGGGTAAGCTCTCTGCCCAGGCTTTGATCTTATCCCAATCGCGGATATCGCCCTGGGGGAGTTGATTTTTTCCGGGCATTAAACTATAGGGGAACTCGAGCTTAGCTGCATCAAGCTTGCCGCCGAATACCTCTTTCGCGACCGGATGAAACCAGGGGTATTTGGCAAGTTCCTTCTCGAAAGGTTCCCGTGCGTTTTTCCAGTCTTCCTCTTTTTCTGTGATCGGCCCGAGCGAGAAGAACGCTGTTGGGGTTTTTTCGATCTCCTTTTTATATTTTTTCAGGAAGCGATGAGCGTCGCCCAGGAGATGAAAAATATACATGGGAGCACCGAGAACCATCCCGTCATACTCTTTCGCGGTTTTCATGCTTTTCATTTCCTGAACTTCCGCTTCCACCCCTTTATCGGTGAGCACTTTGCCGATGAATTCCGCGATCTCGCGGGTGGAACCGGCATGGGTGGCGTAGGCCACAAGAATTTTTTTCTCCATTTTCATTCCCTTTGAGATAATAATTTTATGCATTGATATAATAGCCGAAATTTAAATTCTGACGGAGTAAAAATGATTAAGAATCTAAAACTGAATAAAAGCCTGTGGGGGATATCCACACTGCTGGCATTGATCGCAGCAATTTATGGATTAATTAATAACCAGATCTACTCTGGGCTTTTTCCGGTGAAATTCATCGCTGCCCAATTTTCCCAGGATTGGCTCACCATCCTTGTATGTTTGTTTTTGATCTACCTGATCTTCACTACCCGAGGCTCAAGTCTTAAAAAACCGCTCATTATTCTCGGGATCATGGGAGCTTTTGCGTACTTATATGCGATCTTTTCAATCGAGCGCGTCTATAACGTACTGTACCTGCTATATCTTGCGATTCTGGGAATCTCCTTTTTCTCGATCGTCTTCATGATCTCTTCTTTCGATTCGGGAGTTGTGAATACGCTGGAGGTTCGGAAAGGCGTCAAATACACCACCGCGATCTTTTCCCTGCTCATCGCTGCGCTTTTCTCATTCCTTTGGATAAGCGCTCTTCTTCCGCTCATGGCAACCAAGACCCAGATCCAGAATCTCTATTCCATTTACCTTCTCGACCTGGTGTTTGTCATGCCTTCTTTCGCGATCACCGCAGTGATGACTTTCCGTAAAAACCCGTTCGGATACGTCCTCACCCCGGCGATGTTCATCCTCGGGATCTTTGTCATTTTCCCGCTCGGTCTGGGCGAACTGGCACAACCCATGTTTGGGATGGCAATGGACGTTAATAGCATGGGTATGTCCTTCATGCTCTCTGCGTTATTCCTCGGCGGAGCTATCTGGCAGTTGGTTGCTCTCAAACAGAAGCAGGGGGAGTAGCCAATTGCAGGGTTCAACTTGAAAGTCTTGTATATCCAGCGCCTTACAATATAAAAGGGACCAGTATTATTACGATCCTTCCAGCCCTGTCAGAAAATCCTGGATATCCTTCATACTGTTGTTTTTATGAAATAACAGCCCATGATTCTCGCCCGGATATTCAATAGACGTAACATTTCCGCCCCACAGATCCACCAGCCGCTTGGAAAGTTCCGGCGGGACATTGGTATCCATGGAGCCCACCAGTACAAGAACTGGAGTGGTTATGCCGGAGGCAAGCGCAGCGGAATTGAAATAATGATTCATGATCCCGGAAAATGGGGCATAAGCAGGTGATCTATTGAAACCGATCAGGGTGAGCTTATCGTAAGGAGCCACAAGGATGGTACCGGCAACATCCCGCCGGGCGGATAAATAAACAGCCACCCCAGTCCCCAGACTGTAACCCATCGAGACGATGCGATCCGGGTCAATATCCTCCCGCATGGAGAATTGATCATACAAAAATAACGCATCCTCCAGAACCTTCTCCTGCCCGGGTGTTCCGCTGCTTGTTCCAAATCCGCGGTAATTGACTAGGGCAACATCCCACCCCTCCACGTTTTTCATATAAGGGATCATCTGGGAGGATTCAGACCCGCTGCCATTGAAGAATATTACCAGGGGTGCTTTTTTCAATTCCGAGCTCTTCAGCAACCAACCAGTCAGCTTAACACCATCCGGAGTCTCAAAACTTATATTCTCGATCCCCTCCCCGCTGATGGCTTTTTCAGCCTCCTGGGATAGGATCTGCGCCTGAAAAAAGGAACTGGTACTGTTGGCAATGTTATCCTGGAAGAAGAACAAGGCTGCGAAGATCAAGAGGTAAGCACCCAGGATCACAGCGAGCAGATCCAGCGCGAGAGTGCCAAGCGCTTTCCAGAATCTTTTGATCTTCACCGCCAGGATGACCGCGGTCACCAGGAAGCCAACAAAGCCGGCTACCGTGAGGATCACTACCAGCTTGCCATTCGCGAATTTGCTGGCAAGGAAGGCGCTCAAGCCCGCGATGCCGAAAAGGATGGATGAGATCTGCAGTGCCCGGTAGGATTTAATATCCATAGGTTCTTTCATCATTCCTCCATCTGGAATGCTAAATGCCCGAATTGCTTATTCGGGTTAAACCATTAAGATCGAACCACGAATGCCATTATCCCGGAATTTCGGGGGTCGTCAGATTGCTGCTTTTCAGCGGGCGAGGGCGTTGATCAGCAGGCCTACGCCGAGCAGGATGATCAACACGGGACCAACGATCGCCCAATTCAAGTTCAGAAGAAACGCGGCTGCTACGCAGGTGAGCAGGAGGCCGCCAAAGAGCGATCCGCGCGCCTGGGCATCCAAGTGGTTGCCAGCGTTTTTATACGCCCGCCAGGCATTCCCGAAGGCAGCAACCGCGGGGATGAGTATGAATAAAGCCCACCAGTTGGTGAAAGAGAAAATATGCAGCCGGGGAAACATCCAGATCAGTCCGACCACGATAAGGATCACCCCGATGAGCCACGCGCTGCCCGAGCGTTCCCCGCGCGCCGCGCGGCGTTCCTCCCGGCGGATCTCGCGTTCCGATCTTTCCTTTTCAACTGGGGGTTCTACAGTGTGATTGTCATTCGTCGGTGTGCTCATTATTCCCTCGCGACAATGGATTTCCGCCAACGAGCCCTCCCGCAGCCAGCCCCCCGGTTACGGAATGGCGGATTTCCGTATTATACAATCCTTGGTTTATTGTTGAAGGAATTCCCAGCGCTGTATATCAACATAATCACGCGTGGTCTGGGGTTTTAATCCCTCTGGAACAAGAAGCCCTCGACCAGGATCAATAACCAGGTGAGCTTGGCGAGATCGGGGTCGATAAACGCGATACCGATGGATACGAGAAAGATGCCCCCCGTTACCAGCGGCAGGATCGTCTCACGCCGGATAACCTTTGGATCGAGGTCCTCCCCAACCAGCCTGCTTTTCCCGGAGGCATAGCGCCAGAGGATCGTGATCATGATCGAGCCGAGGATCATGGTGCCCGCATAAAACACGGTGACGGTGAAATCGCTGGAAACGCTGATCAGGGAGCTGGGGAACGGGATAAAGGCGACCACCATCAGGAAAAGCAGGTTCAGGTTCAAAAGAGCGCGGTTGTAGCGCTGGATATAGCGGAACTTGCGGTGATGAGAGATCCAGAATGAGCCGATCACCAGGAAGCTGATGATATAGGCAATATACTTCTGCCACATGCTTCCCAGGCTCAGAAGAAGCTCGCCAACCGGGCGAAAGCCGATGCCCTCGGGAAGCCTGAGCTCCAAAGCCAGCAGCGTGATCGCGATGGCAAAAACCCCGTCACTGAAGAAGATCAACCGCTCCAGCCCATACCCCCTGCGGGTATGCTCAAGGGTGGTAATTTTTTCATTGTCTTGTTCCGGTTTCTTTTCTAACATCTCGTCCCTCCGCGCATCCCCGATTTTCAGCCTTCATCAATTTCCCGGATCAACGCCCGGGTGAATTCCCAGGTGCGTTCCATCACCTCCGGATCCATTTTGTCGAATGTATCCGCTTTTTGATGCCAGTAAGGCGCAATCCCCTCGGGGGTCATACCGAAAAGCGCGATGGCCGGGATCTTGTTGCGCACCGCGTCCGCCATCTCCGTATTTCCGCCGCTGATCTTCGCCGGGTAAGCGCCCCACTCCGGGTGCTCCTTCGCCAGGCTCTCCACGATCCCGACCAACCCTGGGTCCGCTTTGAAAGGCACGATGATGCCCTCCCTGGTCAGCCAGGCAGGCCCTGCACAGCCAAGCATTTCGAAAACAAGGGCTTTCGGGTTCTTAAGGTCACCCAGATGGCGCCAGTAGAAATCGATCATGCCGTAATGCTGCACTTCTTCGCAGCCGGTGCAGACAGCCCACACACGGGTATGCTCCAGCGGGTTCTTTGCGAGCTGCTCCGCCAGGGTCAGCACCATCCCGGCTGCGGTGGCATTATCGTTTGCCCCCGCGGTGAAGGGAGTGGCATCCGCCTCGATGCAGATGGCTGCCAGCAGGATGGAACAAATGGCGGTCGGGATGGTCGCGTACCACACCCAGGACCAGGGGAAGAAGACTGAGAGCGAATAGAGGACCACCTGCAGGATGAAGGTGATGAAGACCACAGTCACGAAATTATCGTAGAATTTCACATGCTTGGGGGAGCGAAAGATAAACGGTGTGCGCTGGCTATCCAGATGGCCTATGATCACCAGGTCGCCGGTGTGCTCCCTGCTGGGCGGGATCACCACATGTACGTTTTGGCTCTCGCCCTTGGGCAAGATCAAGCGGTAAAGGTTGTTCTGAAAACCCAGCTCCATTAGTTCCGTCGCCAGAACCAGGATGCTGAGCAGCGCAGCGATGACAGCAGTGGTGGTTCCGCCCAAGGGAAAAATAATGAACGCGATCAGCATCCCAAGACTGCCAATCAGGTGGGGCAGGAAGATGGACCGCGCGCTTTTAAATGTCTCCCACACCGGATTCAACCCAAATTTGGTGAATTCCGATTGGGCATACTCGGCGCCTTTTCGTTCCCCCGCCCCCGTGGGACCGCGAGGACCAATTTCCTCAGATAAGAACTGGATCCGTTCCAGCCAGGCAGTAACCTGTGCGATCCTGGATATTTTCATTGTCATTTGTTCGCCTCCGTGGTTTCAATGTTTTAATCAGCTCGCAACGTTTTCGGTAATAGGCCGGGATTCCAGAGGATTCTCCTGCGATTTAAAACATTTCATCAAGAAATGGGTTTGCTGGCGGGAACATGCTAATCGCCTGCGCCAGGGAGGCAGGGGAGAGCTCTCCCCATCCGCGGCAGGAAAAATCACGCGGATCATGGCTGCCCATAACAAGTGCCGTCAATCCCTGAATACTTAACCCTACTTGGGCGTGCTTTTCGCGTTCCACATGCAGATGGCCGTCGATGGATTCAAACCGCCAGCCGCCTTCGTTCCACGGGCAGGCCGGGTCGCGGATCAGCACGCTAAAAGCCCCCACGCCCGTTTTCATCCCGCCGATTTTGGCCAGATCCAGCACTCGCGCCATGGGCGCTTCATGCAGCCCGGTTTGCACTTTCGTATCCGCCAACCAGGTCTCCGGCCGGTTGCTGGGGGGTAGCAGAATCTCCACCCGGTCTGCCTGGTCGATGTGCAGCGCGATCCAGCGCAGTAGCAGGTATTTTGCCTGCGGGGTTTCGTAATCAAGCCGGCTTGCCGAGAAAAGGAATTTGCCCTGATCATCATCTGTCCCCTGCAGTTGGTACATCATAAGCCCGGCCAGCTTTCCATTGATCCAGGCCTGCGCCATCCACTGATCGCGCAGTTTTTCCCGGATCGTCACTGGCT
>JGI20214J51088_10003089_pt1 | contig 11013 bp, 10 predicted proteins | sample WetSurMetagenome_FD_51088 | JGI IMG/M metagenome (IMG submission 51088)
ATGGGGGCTCCATGACGGGGCGGCGTAGCTCAGTTGGTCAGAGCAGTGGAATCATAATCCACGTGTCAGAGGTTCGAGTCCTCTCGCCGCTATCGTCCGGGAGAGGTTGTAGTGGTTCAGAAAACTAGGAAACGGTGAAGTAATGCGGGTACGGGTCACGATGGCTTGCCAGGAATGCAAGCACCGTAATTACACCACTATGAAGAACAAGCGCAACGATCCCGAGCGGATCGAACTGCGCAAGTACTGCAAATGGTGCGATACGGTCACGGCGCACAAGGAAACCAAGTAGTCTAATCCCGATAACGGGTAGGCGAGACGCAGGGCAGTAGCTCAGCTGGTAGAGCACCGGTCTCCAAAACCGGTTGCCGGGGGTTCGAACCCCTCCTGCCCTGCCAGTTTTCTTCATGAGGATAGAGCGAGGCGATGGCTAAGACAGTAGTTGACAAGTCAGCGGACAAGGCCTCGGGCAAAGCGCTCGGGGGGTTGAAGGGCGCGTTCACGCGTTCCTCCTCGAAGGCATCGTCCGCTCGTGCCACCTCCGCCCCGCGGGGCAGTGTCACCACCAAGCCCGAGGGCCGGGTGCGCACGTTCTTCCGCGAAGTGAAGGTCGAGATGACCAAGGTCACGTGGCCGCAGCGCAAGGAGCTGATCACGGCCACCGGCGCGGTCATCATCGCGGTCGTCGTCACGGGCATCTACATCGGGGTCTTCGACTTCGTGTGGAACCTCATCATCAAAGCCGTCGGGCTGGCGGGCTGATCGACGGACACCGGCGCAACATCCAAGCTCCCGGGCTTCACGAGTTCCATTGATTCCAAGTGGTACGTCATCAACACGTACTCTGGTCATGAGAACAAGGCTCGCGCCAATCTGGAGCATCGCATTCAGTCGATGAACCAGGCGCAGTACTTCGAGGAGATCATAGTGCCGACCGAGCAGGTCATCGAGACCAAGGGCGGCGAGAAGGTGCAGCTCGAGAAGCGCATCTTCCCCGGCTACCTCCTGGTCAAGATGATCCTGACCGACGACTCGTGGTCGCTGGTCAAGAACACGCCGGGCGTCACCGGGTTCGTTGGCTCCGAGAACAAGCCGACCCCGCTCATGCCCTCGGAGGTCGATCGCATCCTCCATACGACGACGGTCGAGAAGCCCAAAGCCAAGGCCGAGTTCGTCATCGGTGACCAGGTGCGGGTGATCACCGGTCCGCTGACCGACTTCACCGGCGAGGTGGCCGAGGTCAACGCCGAGCAGAGCAAGCTCAAGGTAATGGTGTCCATCTTCGGTAGGGATACACCCACCGAACTGGGCTTCGAACAGGTCAAGAAGATCTAGGCCTCGGCCGGATCCAAGCGCAGATTCAGATAGAGACGGAGATTCAAGGTGGCTAAGAAGATACGGGCTATCGTCAAGTTGCAGATCGTCGGGGGCAAGGCGACCCCGGCTCCCCCGGTCGGCCCTGCTCTGGGTCAGCACGGCGTGAACATCATGGAGTTCTGCAAGTCCTACAACGCGGCCACCCAGGATCGCATCGAGCAAGTCGTGCCGGTCGAGATCACGGTTTTCGAGGATCGCTCGTTCACGTACGTGCTCAAGACCGCTCCGGCCGCCGTGCTCATCCGTCTGGCCGCCGGCATCCCCAAGGGTTCGAAGAGCCCACGCAAGGAGAAGGTGGGCAAGATCACCAAGGATCAGCTCCGCCAGATCGCCGAGACCAAGATGCCCGACCTCAATGCGCTCGACATCGACGCCGCTATGAACATCATGGCCGGCACCGCGCGCAGCATGGGCGTCACCATAGTCGACTGAGGCACGTCGCCTCGGCAACGAGTAATCAACAGCCCGCAGAGATGGGCGTGACAGGTGGGAGGACCGGACGGTCCGTTTTGACCACCAGGAGGTATCGCAGTGAGTAAGGATTCGAAGCGCTTCAAAGAAGCCAAGAAGGCGGTCGAACAGGGACGCGTCTACTCGCCGATGGAAGCGGCCACCCTGTTGAAGACCCTCGAAACGGCCAACTTCGACGAGACCGTCGAGGTGCACATCAAGCTCGGCGTCAACCCGCGTCACGCCGACCAGCAGGTGCGCGGCACAGTCATGCTCCCCCACGGCACCGGCAAGACCGTGCGCGTGGCCGTCTTCGCCAAGGGCGAGAAGGCGACCGAGGCCGAAGCGGCCGGCGCCGACATCGTGGGTGCCGACGATCTGGCGGCTCAGGTCGCCGAGGGCATGCTTGACTTCGACGCCGCGATCGCGACCCCCGACATGATGGGCGTGGTCGGCAAGCTCGGCCGTATCCTCGGTCCCCGCGGCCTCATGCCAAACCCCAAGGCCGGCACGGTGACCTTCGACGTCGCCAAGGCCGTCGTCGATATGAAAGCCGGCAAGGTCGAGTACCGCACCGACAAGTTCGGCGTGATCCACCTCATCGTGGGCAAGAAGTCGTTCGCGGCCGAGAAGCTTGTCGAGAACTATGGCGAAGTGTTGGGCGAGATCGTCCGCGCCAAACCTGCTGCCGCCAAGGGCAAGTACCTACGTACCATCACCATGACGAGCACCATGGGCCCCGGCATCCCGCTGGATACGTCCAAGACTCGCTCGCTGGTCGAAGAAGAGTCTTAGAGGGCCTGCCGCCCCGCCCCAGTGGAACCACGGCCGCTCAGCTGCGCTGGGCGGCCGTTTTCTTTGTCCGCCGGAGTCACCGTCGCTCAGCACGCGCGGTCCGCGTCTAGCGCCGGGCGCGTCCACCGTCTATGATTCAAAACTACCGAATCCCATTCACAAGGCGATCCGAGCGCGAGAAGGAGAGCTGTGGCGATGAGACTGTTAGACAAGGTTGCCCTGGTGACCGGCGCCGGCGGAGGCATCGGGAGCGCGATCGTCAGGCGGTTTGTCGCTGAGGGGGCGAAGGTCTGCCTCACCGATCTGCGGGTGGACATGCTCGCACCGATAGTCGCCTCGCTGCCCGAAGGCACGACCGCCGTGTGCCCGGGCGACGTCACCAAGCTCGACGACGTGCGCGAGATGGTCAAGGTAGCCGTGGAGTTCGGTGGCAAGCTGGACGTGCTCGTCAACTGCGCCGGCCTCGACACAGGCGGCGACGTGGCCACCATGACCGAAGCCGACTGGGAGCGTTTGCTCGCGGTCAACCTCGACGGACCGTTCCTGACCGCCAAGGTGGCGCTCCCCGAGATCGTGGCGGCTGGCGGCGGGTCGATCGTCAACGTGGCCTCGCTCGCGGGACTGCGCTGCGTGCACGGCATGGCGGGCTATTCGTCGTCGAAGGGCGGGCTGATCATGCTGACCAAGGGCATAGCCATCGACTACGGCCCGAAGAAGGTGCGCTGCAACGCCGTGTGCCCTGGGCCGGTGCGCACCGGTCTGCTCGACCTGGCCATGACCGGCTTCGGCGAGAGGCTGGGCCTGACGGCCGACGAGGTGTTCGAACGTGCCGCGTCGGTGGTCCCGCTGGGGCGTCCGGCCCACCCCGACGAGATAGCGGCGGCCTGTCTCTTTCTCGCGAGCGACGAGTCGTCGTTCGTCACCGGAGCGGCGCTCACGGTCGACGGAGGTCTCTCCGCGGTCGACCCCTTCAGCATCGGACTGCAACACGTGGCACTGAGGAGGGACTGACATGAAGCGATATGGCGAGAACAACCAGATGGGCATCGCGGGCAAGACGGCGCTGGTGACCGGCGCCGCCACCGGCATCGGCCGGCGGACCGCCCAGGTCTTCGCCCGGGAGGGCGCGAACGTCATCGTGGCCGACAGGGACGCGGCAAACGGCGAAGAGACGGTGCGTCTCATCAGGGAAGGCGGGGGAGACGCGGCCTTCGTCACGTGCGACGTGTCCATAGAGAAGGATGTCGAGATGCTTGTCGTGCAGTGCGTCCAGCGCTTCGGCTCGCTCGACTTCGCCTACAACAACGCCGGCATCGGGCCCGATGGCGTGCGTATCCCCATCGTCCCGATCATGGAGTTGCCGTCTGAGGCCTGGCTGGCCCACGTCGACGTCAATCTGACCGGCGTGTTCTACTGCCTCAAGTACGAGATGCGGCAGATGATGAAGCAGGGCAGGGGCGCGATCGTAATCTGCTCGTCGTTGCAGGCCATACGGTCGGTGCCGGGGTTCGCCGGATACGGCTCCACCAAGACCGGCCTGCTCGGCCTGACGCGGGTCGCCGCGCTCGAGGGCGGCCAGTCGAACATCAGGGTCAACTGCATCATGCCGGGCTTCACCGAGCATACCAATCTGTCGGACAACTTCCTGGCCAGCACCCAAGGTGCGCGAGAGCACCTGATGTCGGTCATCCCTCTGGGCCGCCTGGGCACCCCCGACGACATGGCCGAGACGGTACTCTGGCTGTGCAGCGACGCCGCGTCGTGGATCACCGGGCTGGCCGTGCCGGTGGATGGGGGCATGTCGCTGAGCTAGTCTGGTGCTATAATGCCGTCCGCTACCGCCCAAGACAGCTGGTGCCGCCCCGGCGGCAGAAGCGGAAGGCCCAGACCATGCAGTCATGGTCGTACCCGACCCGCCAGCCCAGGCAGAGTGTGACCGGCATACCTGCTCATCGAGAGCATNGTGTCTTAGTCCGCCTCTGCACTGGAGGTGGACTTTTTGCTTAAGGAGGTGAACAGTATGCCGAAACCCGCAAAGATCGAAGCGGTGAAAGAGATCACCGCCGACCTCAAGGCCACCGATGTCTACTACTTCTTCGACTATCGCGGCCTGACGTTCGCTGAAGCGACCGAGTTGCGCAAGCGCCTCGCCAAGGTTGAAGCCGATCTCAAGGTAGTCAAGAACACCCTCGCCAAGATCGCCGCGGCCGACGCCGGTGTCGAAGGGCTCACCGAGTACCTCGCGGGCCCGACAGCCATCGTCTACGTGCACGGCGACCCCGTTCGGACGGCCAAGGTCATTCAGGACTTCATCAAAGAGAAGAAGAAGTCGACACTGCGTGGTGGCAAGCTGCAGCATTCGCTGCTGACCCCCACCGACGTCGAGAAGTTGGCCACGCTGCCGAGTCGCGAGCAGCTCATTGCCCAGGCGGTGCGCGCCATCGCCTCGCCGCTGCAGGGTCTGGTCAACGTGCTCAACGGTCCCATCCGCGGACTCGTGGTCGTGTTGGCACAAGTGGAAGAGAAGCAAGCGGGCGCGGCCTGACCCGGCCGTGCGTCCGTACGTGACGTACATGCAGAGATTCGAACACAAGATATCGGAAGGAGTTGAGCTAAGGTGACACCCCAGGAGCTCATAGAAGAAATCAAGAAGATGACCGTCCTCGATCTGTCCAAGCTCGTCAAGGCCCTCGAGGAAGAGTTCGGCGTCAGCGCCGCTATGCCGATGGCCATGGCCGCCGGCCCGGCCGCTGCCGCTCCGGCTGAGGAAGTCGAAGAGCAGACCGAGTTCGACGTCATCCTCAAGGCTGCCGGCGAGAAGAAGATCAACGTCATCAAAGAAGTGCGTGCCATCACCGGCCTGGGCCTGAAGGAAGCCAAGGACCTCGTCGACGGCGCCCCCAACCCGGTCAAGCAGGCCATCCCCAAGGCTGAGGCCGAGGACATCAAGAAGAAGCTCGAAGAAGCCGGCGCTGAAGTCGAAGTGAAGTAGTAGTATCCTTCTCCCTGCGGGGTGAGTCTTCTGGCCCGCCCCGTGTGGTGAATAGCAGGCCCGGCCCTGGGCAATGAGCAAGTTGTTCAGGGCCGGGCTTGCCGCGCATGCCGATTCGAGATAACATGCAAGTTTGCGCGTTGAGCCCTGTTCAAAACCCCGGCATTCGAGGAGTGATCCCCTTTGGGCGAAAGGAAGACTCCCAAAACCCGCAAGTCCTTCTCTAATCTTCCCCAGATTCTCGACCTTCCTGATCTGATAGCTATACAGACGGAATCGTTCGAGTGGTTCAAGAACCAAGGACTTCGGGAAACAATCGACGACATCAATCCGATCGAGGACTACACGGGCAATTATGCCGTGGAGTTCGGCGAGTACCTGTTCCACGACCCGGCGCTGTCACTCAAAGAGTGCCGCGACAAGGACCAGACCTACGCCGCTCCGCTGTTCATCACCGTTCGCTTCGTCAACCGGGAGTCAGGCGAGATCAGGGAACAGAGCGTCTTCATGGGCGACTTCCCCATGATGACCGAACAGGGCACCTTCATTATCAACGGCACCGAACGGGTAATCGTGACGCAGCTCGTGCGCTCGCCCGGCGCATACGTCATGGCGGCCAAGGACCCGACCAAGCAGGTGTTGGTGGCCAACCTCATGCCTGCGCGCGGCTCCTGGCTGGAGTTCGAGATCGACAAGCGTGCCGCCGTGTCGGTGCGTATCGACCGCAAGCGCAAGCTGCCGGCCACCGTGTTCCTCAGGGCCCTGGCGGGCATCGACTCGGAGCGCACCAAGGACAAGCCGGGCCTGCTGTCGCAGGGCACCGACGAGGAGATCCTCGAGCTCTTCGACAACAACCCGTTCATCAAGGCCACCCTCGAGAAGGACTCGGTGCGCTCGGTCGACGAGGCGCTGGTCGAGCTCTTCAAGAAGCAGCGCCCGGGCGAGCCGCCCACGCTCGAGGCCAGCCGCAACCTGCTGTGGAACATCTGCTTCGACCCGAAGCGCTATGACCTGACCCGGGTGGGCCGGCACAAGCTGAACGCCCGCCTCGGCCTCGACACCGACCTCGACGTGCGCACCCTCACCAAGGCCGACATCATCGCCCTGGTGAAGGAACTCGTCGCGGTGCCGCTCGCCATCGATCACGAGCACATCCTCGAGGACGCCCGCGACCTGGCGGAAGTCGCTCCGAGCCTGCCGTGGGACGAGGTCGCCAACCGGCTCGACGAATACGAGCACTTCGGCAACCGCCGTCTGCGCATGGTGGGCGAATTGGTGCAGGAGGCCTTCAGAGTGGGCCTCTACCGCATGGAGCGCGTCGTGCGCGAGCGCATGACCACCGAGGACGTCGACACCATCACGCCGCAGTCGATCATNAATATCCGGCCGGTGGTCGCGGCTCTCAAGGAATTCTTCGGCAGCTCCCAGCTGTCGCAGTTCATGGACCAGACCAACTCGCTGGCCGGCCTGACGCATCGCCGCAGGCTGTCGGCCCTCGGCGCCGGCGGTCTCACGCGCGAGCGCGCGCCCATCGAGGTGCGCGACGTCCACCCGACCCACTACGGTCGCATGTGCCCGATCGAGACGCCTGAAGGTCCGAACATCGGCCTCATCGGCTCTCTGTCGAGCTACGCCACGGTCAACGAGTTCGGCTTCATCCAGACGCCGTATCGCAGAGTGGTCAACGGCAGGGTCACCAACGACATCCTTTGGCTCACCGCGTATGAGGAAGAGAAATACTCCATCGCTCCCGCGAGCGCGCCGTTCGACATCCCCACCGGAGAACTGCTCGAAGACACCGTGCTGGCCCACGCGGCCGGCGGCGAGTACGTGAGCGCAAGGCGCCAGGACATCGCCTACATGGATGTCTCGCCGCAGCAGGTGGTGTCGGTCGCAACCGCGCTCGTGCCGTTCCTGGAGCACAACGACGCCAACCGGGCCCTGATGGGGTCCAACATGCAGAGGCAGGCAGTGCCGCTGCTCGAGGCCGAGGCTCCGCTGATCGGCACCGGCATGGAGTTCCGCGCCGCCGTCGATACCGGCGACGTGCTGCGGGCCAAGACGACCGGCAAGGTGCGGGGCGTTTCCGCCGACCGCATTCTGATCGAGTCCGACCAGGGTGCGCTCGATTCCTACGAGCTGCTCAAGTTCGAGCGCTCCAACCAGGGCACGTTCATCCACCAGAAACCGGTCGTCGACGTGGGTGACACTGTCGAGCCCGGCGACGTGCTGGCCGACGGCGCCTCCACGAAGTTCGGCGAGTTGGCGCTCGGCCGCAACCTGCTGGTCGCCTTCATGAGCTGGGAGGGCTACAACTTCGAGGACTCCATCGTCATCAGCGAGCGCCTGGTCAAAGACGACGTGCTCACCTCCGTGCACATCGAGGAATACGAGGTCGAGGCCCGGTCGACCAAGCTGGGCGACGAGGAGATCACGCGCGACATCCCCAACCGCTCCGAGGAGTCGCTGGCCGACCTCGACGAGTACGGCATCGTGCGCATCGGCGCCGAGGTCTCGTCGGGCGACCTGCTGGTCGGCAAGATCACTCCCAAGGGAGAGACCGAGCTGACCGCCGAAGAGAAGCTCATTCGCGCCATCTTCAAGGAGAAGGCCCGCGAGGTGCGCGATACCTCGCTCAAGGTCCCCCACGGCGAGCGCGGCGTTGTCATCGACGTCAAGGAGTTCTCGCGTGAGGCCGGCGACGACCTGTCCCCCGGCGTCAACCGCCTGGTGCGCGTGTACGTGGCCAAGAAGCGCAAGATCGCCGAAGGCGACAAGCTCGCTGGGCGCCACGGCAACAAGGGTGTCATCTCGAAGATCGTGCCCGAGGAGGACATGCCGTTCCTCGAGGACGGCCAACCGATCGACATCATCCTCAACCCGCTGGGCGTTCCCTCGCGCATGAACATCGGCCAGGTGCTCGAGACGCATCTCGGTTGGGCTGCGCACCATGGCTTCTGCCAGATCAAGCGCAACGGCACGAGCATGGACGGCGACGCTCTGCTCGACGGGCGCGAACTGACGCCCGAACAGCAGATAGAACTCGTCAAGAAGTACTACGACGTGGTCGACCGGTCGACCGTCGGGGGTCCGCAGCCCATCGCGACGCCCGTGTTCGACGGCGCTCGCCAGGTTGACGTCGACGAAGCGCTGGTCGGTTGGGCGCTGGCTCACGAGAAGGACGCCGGCGACCCGCTGAAGGTCAAGATGCCCATCAGCCTCGACAACAACCCGGGCACACGCGTGGCCGGCAAGGTCAAGCTGTACAACGGTCGCACCGGCCTGCCGTACGACCAGAGCATCACCGTGGGCTACATGTACATGCTCAAGCTGCATCACTTGGTCGACGACAAGATCCACGCCCGTTCGACAGGCCCGTACTCCCTGGTCACCCAGCAGCCGCTGGGCGGCAAGGCCCAGTTCGGCGGCCAGCGCTTCGGTGAGATGGAGGTCTGGGCGCTCGAGGCTTACGGCGCCGCCTATACCTTGCAGGAAATGCTGACTATCAAGTCCGACGACACCCAGGGCCGCGTCAAGGCTTACGAGGCCATCGTCAAGGGCGAGAACATCGCCCGTCCCGGCGTGCCCGAGTCGTTCAAGGTGCTGCTGAAGGAGATGCAGTCCCTGGCCCTCGACATCCAGGTGGTCAGCGAGGAAGGCGGCTCGCTCGAGGTCGCTGAGGAAGAGGACGACCTGCTGCGCGCAGCCGAGGAGCTCGGCATCGACCTTTCCGCCCGCTACCGGGCGCAGAACGTGGTCGAGGAAGAGCCGGACAGCGGGCTCGTGCCCACGCACACCGGCTCCGAGCTGGACGAAGAGCCCGACGACGAAACCGACGAGGTCGACGAGTTCGAAGGAGCTCCCGACATCGGGTCGTTGGAACTCGACATGGACACCGACCTGGGCGACATCGAGCTTCCGTCGTTCGCCGACGACCAGGAATAGGAGTCTTCAGTGATAGACATAAATGAATTCGATTCAATCAGAATAGGCCTGGCGTCGCCGGAGCAGATCAGAGCTTGGTCGTCGGGCGAGGTCACCAAGCCCGAGACCATCAACTACCGTACCCTCAAGCCCGAGAAGGACGGCCTCTTCTGCGAGCGCATCTTCGGTCCTACCAAGGACTGGGAATGCTACTGCGGCAAGTACAAGCGCGTCCGCTACAAGGGCATCATCTGCGAGCGCTGCGGCGTCGAGGTGACGAGGGCCAAGGTGCGCCGCGAGCGCATGGGCCACATCGACCTGGCCGCGCCGGTGAGCCACATCTGGTACTTCAAGGGCGTCCCCAGCCGCATGGGCTACCTGCTCGACATCTCACCCAAGCAGTTGGAGCGCGTCCTCTATTTCTCGGCTTCCATCGTGACGTGGGTCGACGACGAAAAGCGGCAGCGCGACATGGGCAAGCTCGAGGACCTGGTGCAGGCCGACATCGAGAACACCTTCGTCTCGCGCGACGAGCAGAAGGTCAAGATCATGGCCGAGCGCGACAAGCGCGTATCGGTGCTGCTCGGCAACTCCACCCCTGACGAGGACGACGAGATCGCCCTCGGTTTCGACCAGACCCCGCTCACCGAGTGGACGCAAGAAGAAATCGAGAAGCGCGCCAGCGAGCTCAGGCTCGAAGCCGACACCCGCCTGCGTGATCTCGAGCGCTACGCCGACCAGCAGGCCGGCCGTCTGCGCGAGCTGTGGGCCGCCTTCAAGGGCATCAAGAAGGGCGACATCATCACCGATGAGACGCTCTTCCGCGAGATGAAAGAGAAGTACGGCAGCCCCTTCGGCTACGGAGTGTACTTCCGCGGCGGCATGGGCGCCGAGGCCATCCGCGAATTGCTCGCGGCGGTCGACCTCGAGAACGAGGCCAAGTCGCTCCGTGAGACTATCAAGACCTCCAAGGGCCAGAAGCTGTCGCGCGCTGTCAAGCGCCTCAAGGTGGTCGAGGGTTTTCTGCGCTCCACCAACCATCCGGAGTGGATGATCCTGCAGTCGATCCCGGTCATCCCGCCGGAACTGCGGCCCATGGTCCAGCTCGACGGTGGGCGCTTTGCCACCTCCGACCTGAACGACCTGTACCGCCGCGTGATCAACCGCAACAACCGGTTGAAGAGGCTGCTCGACCTCGGCGCGCCCGAGATCATCGTCAACAACGAGAAGCGCATGCTGCAGGAAGCGGTCGACGCTCTGTTCGACAACGGGCGGCGTGGCCGCGCCGTCACCGGCCCGGGCAACCGGCCGCTCAAGTCGCTCTCCGACATGCTCAAGGGCAANCAGGGCCGNTTCCGCCAGAACCTGCTCGGCAAGCGCGTNGACTACTCGGGCCGTTCGGTCATCGTGGCTGGCCCGGAGCTCAAGCTGCACCAGTGCGGCATCCCCAAGACCATGGCCCTCGAGCTGTTCAA
>JGI20214J51088_10003090_pt1 | contig 11011 bp, 13 predicted proteins | sample WetSurMetagenome_FD_51088 | JGI IMG/M metagenome (IMG submission 51088)
AACGTGGGAGAGTCATGATTCAACCTTCGGCTGAATGATGATAAATTGTTTTGAATTTTGATGTGAGGATAAATTATGACTGAAGAATTAAGAAAAAGAGGTGGTCAGCCCGGTAACCAGAACGCCCGGACCCATGGTTTTTATTCCTGTGTCCTTGATGAATCGCAGCAAATGGATTTTGCACGGGCAACAGAATTTGATGGCCTCGATGATGAAATTGCCCTCCTGCGGGTAAAACTTAAGTCCATCGTTGAGCATGACCCCGAGAATATCCGGCTTATTATGCATGCTATGGAGTCCTTGACCAAGTTGGTCCGTATGAAATATAACATGAGCAAAACCGACCACAGAAGCTTAAAGGAGGCTATCGGCAATGTCCTTAGAGATGTCGCGTTACCCCTCGGTATTGGCATCAACATCGGTAAATCCATCCTTAAATGAGATGGACGGAATCCCTCCGGCTGTAGAATCCCTGCCTGCACCGCCGAAACCTTCTGTGCCCCTCCTGTACCCTTATCAGCGGGACGTGGTGGCAGCTATCATGGATAGCATCGAGAAAGGCAAAGGTTTGACCTTCTCGGTGGAAATCGCTCGGCAGGGTGGTAAAAATGAGCTGTCGGCTCAGCTTGAACTGTTACTGCTTACCTTGCATTTATTTGAACCGGTCCAGCTTATCAAATGTTCTCCCACCTTCAAGCCGCAGACAGTTGTCTCGATGTCCCGGTTAAAAGACCGGTTGAATGATGCCGGTTACGGTGGCAAATTCACCAGGGAACTCGGTTACATTATCCGGCTGATCAGGGCTCGAGCTATTTTTCTCTCCGCTGATCTCTCCGCTAATGTGGTCGGCAATACCGCCCATCTGCTTCTCGAAGTGGATGAATCGCAGGATGTCAGTAAAGAAAAATACACTAAAGAATTCAAACCGATGGGGGCCGCTACGAATTGTACTTTTGTACATTACGGTACCACCTGGGATGAGTCCACTTTGTTGGAAGAAGTAAAACAAAATAATTTGGAGTTGGAGAAAAAGGACGGGATTAAGCGCCACTTCCGTTACGATTGGCAGGAAGTAGCCAAATACAATCCTGAATATCAGGTTTATGTTGAAACTGAACGCCAGCGTCTTGGCGAAAACCACCCGCTTTTTCTCACACAATACCGCCTGCTGCCGGTTCATGGTGGCGGCAGCTTCTTAAGTGAATCCCAGATTGCCCAGCTTATCGGAACGCATCAACGCAGGCACCAGCCGGAGCCGGGCAAGGTCTATTTCGCCGGTATTGACCTGGCGGGCGAAGCTGAAACGGAAGAAGATGCCTGGCTCACCGCTGCCGGACCACGCCGTGATTCCACTGTTGTCACCGTTGGGGAGCTGGACTTTTCCATTTGCGATATTATTCAAAAACAGCCGTGTGTCAGGATTGTGGAGCACTATGCCTGGACCGGCAAAAAGCACACAGAGTTGTATCCTCAATTGGTCGATATCCTGAAAAATGTCTGGCACTGCCGGAAGGTTGTTGTCGATGCCACCGGCATTGGCGAGCCGGTTGCCTCTTTCTTGCAGCAATCCTTGTATCATAAAGTTGTTCCTTTTAAGTTCACCGCTCCCTCTAAATCCAGGCTAGGTTTCAACCTGCTGGCCGCCGTCAATAGCGGCCGGTTGAAGTTGTACGCCGCCGACGGCTCGCCGGAGTATGAGAATATTCGTTTTCAGTTAAAAAAATCGAATACTTCATACCGTACCGGCAGGACAATGAATTTCTTCGTCGACCCGGCACAGGGACATGACGATTTTCTTATGAGCCTGGCCCTCGTCGTTGAAGCCGCTAACCTCTACACTCCGAGGGAGGCAAAAGGCAGCTAATAAACAATCCCACAAATGAACGTTATAATAATATTGTGAGAAAAACACTATTTTGAGTGTAGCAAAGTACCTTAATAACTAAATACTGACAACTGTGAACTATTAACTATTCTATCTTCTTCCACTTGCTGCCGGGAGTATTGCAGATGGGACATTTGTCCGGAGCTTCACCGGCGACCGTATTGCCGCAGACCGGGCAGACATAATATGGTTCTTGGTTTATTTTCTGTCCCGCTTCGACAGCCTTCAGTATCTGCTGGTACAGATCATGATGTATTTTCTCTACAGCATTTGCCCAGACAAAAGTGGTCTCGGCCTTCTGGTTCTTTTCTGATTGGGCCTGTTTGATGAACTCGGGGTACATCCTGGTAAACTCATAGTTTTCCCCACCGACGGCAGCCTGAAGGTTCTCTTTGACCGATTTAATACCGGCCATAGCCTGAAGATGGTTACGGGCATGGACAGTTTCTGCTTCCGCTGCAGCACGGAACAACCTGGCTACCTGGGGCTGTCCCTCCTTTTCCGCTTTTTCCGCGAAGAATTGGTATTTCCGGTTAGCCTGACTTTCGCCGGCAAAAGCCTCCTGTAAGTTCTCCATTGAATTGCCCATAATATACCTCCTTAAAAAATTCTAAGCACTAAATCTGAAATCCTGAATAATTTTTCATGGCGGCGACCTGCCACCTGCGAATGATGAAAATATTCCTTGATAGTTCCCTCTCCCATCTTGTCCTTCTCCTGAAGGATGACGGGAGAGGGTCAGAGCCTGCCCCGTACAATTTTAACTTTTCCCCTCTCTCTAGCTCTCTCCCATATTGGGGAGAGAGTACCAGGAAGATATTTTCTAGTTAGTATCAAATATAAACATTATATTTTTGGTAATTTTAATTTGTTTGGTATTTCGATATTAGGATTTAGGAATTAAATATTTGCTTACATTCAGTTTACACATCTGCATCAAAATAGTTCAAGGTATGTGTCAGATACGTCCTCAACCCCTGCGTTTCGAATCGAGCACAAAGTTCCTTGCCCGCTGCTTCGTCGGGCACGAGAGTGAACATAGATGGCCCGGAACCGGCAAGATGTAAATTTGTCGCTCCCGTTTTCAATATGTGTTGACGGTAATCATAAAGTCGTTCCGATTTTTCAAACGCGACATTTTCAAAAGTATTAAACAGTAGCGAAGGTTCAATTTCGCTGTGTTTGCGTATCGCGTCTGCTAAATGAGCAGTAATCGAGCCGTCGGTATAATAATCCGGCTTCAGTTTGCCATACATCTTTTCGGTTTTACGGGGCGGGAGTGATATGTCCGGTATAATCAATATCAGCCAGGTGTTTGTTAGCCATGGCAGGGTTGCCAATACCTCCCCTCTCCCCTCCATCAACGCAATACCGCCATTGATAAAAAATGGTACATCTGACCCTAGCTGAGAAGCGAGGCTGTGCAGCCGTATCGTGGATAATCCAAGCTTCCACAGCGAATTCAGACCCTTTAAAGTGGCTGCTGCATCGCTGCTGTCGCCGCCCAGGCCGGAAGCCAGCGGGATTCCTTTATTGACAGTAATTGTAGCATTCTCAGTTGTTCCGGTGATTTGCCTGATCAGGTCGACTGTCCTGGCGATAAGGCTTTGTCCGCTGTCCCACCCGGGTAAATTGCTATGATAGGTAGTATTCTGACTTATTTCAAAAAAAAGTTCATCGTAGAAATCGATTGTCTGGATAATACTTTTAATCTCATGATATCCGTCCGGTCGTTTCCCAAGGACCTCAAGAGTGAGGTTGATTTTAGCAGGAGCTGGAATTGTCAGCATTNTTTCATCTCGATGAGTGTCTGGTATAACCTGGCCCATTCTTCCAGAGTAAGAGTTTCCGCCCGGCGTTTGGGGTCTATTCCTGCATTGTCCAATAACGACTGGATTTCCTCTCTGGGCAATTCCAGACCTCGCGATAGTGAATTAATAAGTTGCTTGCGTGTAGCTTTGAACCCGGCTTTCACTAGCCGGAAAAAAGCTTCTTCATCTTTGATTTCCACTGCAGGCCGGGGATAAATATCGATACGTAATATAGCCGAATCTACTTTCGGTGCCGGGTAAAAACACTCAGCGGGAACGTAGCTGATAATTTTCGGTTGCCCGTAGAACTGAACACTTAGGCTCAACATGCTCATATCACCCGGTTTAGCAATCACAGCCTGGGCAATTTCCTTCTGAACCATTATAACCATCAGTTTCGGCCGGGCTGCGGCGGCAAGGAAGTGNCGAAAAATAGCTGAGGTAATATAATAAGGCAGGTTAGCCACAACTTTGTAACCTCCGCTCAAACCTGCCGGTAACTGATCTTTAATTTGATCCAGGAGGTCGCCCGGTGATTCAGCGAGTGCATCCTGGTTGATTACAGTGATATTCTGAAAAGGAGCAATGTTATTTTTTAATAAAGACGCCAGAGTACCATCCAGTTCGACAGCTACTACCCATCCGGATGCCTTTGCCAGTTCGCGGGTGAGAACACCTAGCCCGGGACCGATTTCCATCACAAGGTCGTTTTTTGAAAGCTCTGCGGCAGCTACAGTATTATGAAGGACTTCCCGGTTGATAAGAAAGTGCTGGGCTAATCCCTTCCGTGCGCGGAGATCGAAGCGGTTTAGCAGTCGTTTCGTACTCGCTAGTAAAGATTCCGATTCTTGAAGATTAGTGGTCATAATAATCAGTAGTATAAGCAGCCAGTCATCAGCATAAGTTTATTAGGGGAGTATTTTAGATAATAAAGTACAATCAACTACAAACCGAAAACTGTAAACTGACAAACTATTTTGAGGCCGTGCATCCCTCCTTCGACTCCGGCTAATGGCTTTCTCCAGCCAGCCTGCTCCAGCCAGGTAAACCTACGGCACCCAGGAACAACTATTTACCGCTGCTTCCTTTCGGACCTGACGGGGTTCATAGCGTCCTGCCGCATAGGACCCGGCCTTCAACACTACTTAAATGGAACAGTCCCACCAACCGAAAGCCTCTGGAAGGAGTTCAACCCTGCTATAGCGGATTGCAGGTTCAGGGCACCGCTAGCTCCCCATCCAGCACGGCCTCAAAATCATGTTAGTGTTTGCCAGCCACCTTTGTCAAGGATAATACNGTCCTGATGAGAAAGACATCTTCAAAGCGGAAATNTTTATTTAATAAATGCTGGAAGCGACCGAAGAACGGACCGGTTGGTTAGTCATGTCCCCGCCGGTTTACTTATTGCATGATGGTGATCTTGAGCAGGAAGAGGATAAGCCCCGCTGCCAGTAACAGGATACCTAGAGACATAGAGACAATACCACCTATTCTCAGTGCTCCGGGTTCAGGTCGGAAGGGAAGGTGTTCAAGGTATTCCCGTACATCAAAGCGGTGAACAATAGTGTTGAAGTATCGCTCTTCTTCAAATCTGCCCCAGAAATAGAAGGCGATACCCAATATTAAAAAAGCCCCGCCCATTATTACTAACAACAAATGCAGCGGCATACGGGTCTACTCCTATTTACGCTTCTTGGGCACTATTATAGTCGGTTTAGGCAGTGAATTTCAATAGAAATACTAATTTTTTCTTAAAAAGAAAACCTGCCCACCCCTTGAAGTAAATCGGTGGGTGGGCAGGAAAATGCTACAATAGCTTTATAATTCAGGACTAACGATTTATAACAGAGTTTCGGATAGTTTTTTTACATCATAAATCGTTAAACTTATATCGTTTTACTACTTAACTTCAACAGTCGCGCCAGCAGCTTCAAGTTTAGCTTTGGCGGCAGCGGCATCGTCTTTATTAACGTTTTCTTTCACAGGTTTAGGGGCAGCTTCAACCAGGTCTTTAGATTCTTTCAGACCGAGGTTGGTAAGCTCACGGACTGCTTTGATAACGTTAATTTTATTTGCACCGATGTCTTTAAGGATAACCGTAAACTCGGTCTTTTCCTCAGCAGCGGGAGCTGCGGCGGCAGCGGCGGCAGCGGGAGCTGCTACGGCTACCTGGGCTGCAGCACTAACGCCAAATTCTTTCTCGAGTGCTTTAACCAGCTCGGCGACTTCGAGGACTGTCATAGTTTTGATCTGTGCGATGATTTCTTCAATATTTGCCATTTTAGTTGGCTCCTCCTTCTAATTGTTTCATTCTTGCGCGTAATACATTTGCCAGCCCGCTTACTGGGGCGTTAAGCTGACCCATTAAACTTGCGATCGGGCTCTGTAACTGTCCCATAAGCCTGGCAATCATGACCGGTTTGGTGGGCAGGGTAGTTAGCGTGATGATATCCTGCGGCGATAGCAAACGTCCGCCTAAAAATCCGCCTTTTACTGTTAAGACAACTTTAGATGTCCTGGTGAAGTCAGTTATAGCAACTGCCAGGTCCCTGACTTCGCCAAAGCCGAAGGCAATAGCGGTTGTTTCATTGAGAAGACTTCCTATCTGCGTAACGCCGGCTTTATCAGCGGCAAAATGGGCGAGGGTATTTTTAACAACCTCATACTTACCGTTAGCCGCTCTCAGCTTTTTCCGCAGCTCAAGCAAATCATTGGTCTTCAAACCACGATAGTTCGTCAGTATACCGGCATTAGCTTTAGTAAAATCTTCCTGCAGTTTATCGATGATTACTGCCTTTTCATCTTTTTTCAATTATTCACCTCCTTTTAACGGTTTGTCCTGACGGATAACCGGAAATTCTAAATATTAACCATGAAATACTAAAAGTAAATTCAAAATATGAAAACCAATAAAAAAGTCCCTGTGCCGAAAACGCACAAGGACTTGTACTGACAAATCAGTTAATATTTGCATCCTCGGCAGGCCAATATTGAGCCTTTTCGGCGCCCGCTGTCTAGGGACATATATTCAATTGTTAATAGTGTTTTTTATTCTACAACTACTCAGCAGTCAAAGCAAGTGTAGGCTTGAGGTCCAGCTTAATTCCGGGACTCATAGTAGTCGTTATAGTAGCGGTTTCAACATATTGTCCTTTTGAACCGCTTGGCTTTGCTTTAACGATTGCCTCGATAACACCGGTAAGATTGTCCTTAAGCTTCTGATCTTCAAAACTAACCTTCCCGATCGGTACATGGATGAGACCATTGCGGTCCAGTTTGAATTCGACACGGCCCTTACGGGCATCACCGATTACCCTGGGCAAATCCGAAGCTTGCACAACAGTACCTGACTTGGGATTGGGCATCAGGCCCTTTCTCCCAAGTATCTTACCGAGCTTGCTTACCTTACCCATCATATCCGGTGTGGCCATGGTGACATCGAAATCCAACCAGCCGCCTTCGATTTTCTTGATCAATTCATCGGCACCTACTTCGTCGGCACCGGCTTGCTGGGCTAATTTCTCACCATCGCCCTGGGCAAAAACAATTACGCGTACCTTTTTGCCAAGACCATGGGGTAACGGAGCAACGCCGCGAACCTGCTGGGTGGCATTACGGGGGTCGAGTCCCATGCGAAGATGTAACTCTACTGTCTCATCAAATTTGCTATGAGGCATCTTTTTTATGATACTAATTGCCTCATCCGGATTATAATCTTTTGCCGTATCGACGAGTTTAGCAGCCTCTTCGTATCTTTTGCTGTGTTTCATTTCGTTCCCTTTACTCTTCTATTTCTATGCCCATACTGCGGGCGGTACCGGCGACGACACGTTCCGCCGCTTCGATACTATTTACATTCAGGTCTTTTGATTTAACCTGGGCAATCTCACGGATCTTGTCTTTAGAAAGTTTACCCACAGATATATGACCGGTTGTACCGGAACCTTTTTCAACGCTCAAAGCTTTCTTCAGCAAATCTGGAGTAGGTGGTGTCTTGGTAATAAACGTAAAAGAGCGGTCCTCAAAAACGGTTATTTCCACGGGGACGATGGAACCGGCAAATGAGGCTGTTCTTTCGTTATATTCTTTGCAGAACCCCATGATGTTAATGCCATGTTGACCCAGTGCCGGACCGACCGGGGGTGCCGGGTTCGCCTTACCAGCGGGAATCTGTAATTTAATGACTGCCTTTATTTTCTTGGCCATAGGATACTCCTAAATTAGTTATCAGTTGTCAGTTATAAGAACATTTCCAGATTTACCAGTGAACTGACAACTGTAAACTTAAAACACTACTTTAAAGCTTTTCAACTTGCAAAAAGTCCAATTCAACCGGTGTTTCACGTCCGAAGAGTGAAAGTAACACCTTAACCTTGCCTTTATCCGGATTGATCTCTTCGATAGCACCGACAAAGTCCGTAAACGGTCCATCGATAACGCGTACGCCCTGTCCTTTGCGGAAACCCACCTTGATCTTTGGTGTTTCGGCTTCCATCTGTTTGAGGATCCGGGCTACTTCCTCTTTGCTAAGGGGGACCGGTGTCGTACCGCTGCTCACAAAGCCGGTAACACCGGAGGTATTTCGCACCAGACTCCAGGCGTTATCGTCCATTTTCATTCTTACCAGAATATAGCCGGGTAATATCTTTTTGGTAACGGTACGTTTCTGGCCGCTTCTTACTTCGACTTCTTCTTCAGTAGGAATAACTATTTCAAAGATAGAATTACCGGCATCGGAAAACTTGATACGCTGTTCCAAGTTCCTCTTGACACGCTCTTCATATCCCGAGTAGGTATGTATGACATACCACTGTCCGTTATCCTGTGCCATGACTTCAACCACCCACGAACACCCTTTGTGCCAGTTGGACAAAACCATAGTCGAAAGCACCCAGAATCAGACCGAGNGCTACGGAAAGGAGAATGACNAGCAGNCTAAGATACAGCGCTTCCCGCCTGCTGAGCCAGACTACTTTTTTCAGTTCACTGATNATCTCACTGAACAGCTTAAATCTCGGTTTGCCTGTTTTAGCGGTACTTGTCGTATTTGTTGCCATACAAGCGGTAACCCCGGAGGATTACTTGACCTCCTTGTGCACAGTGTGCTTTTGGCAGCGAGGACAATACTTCTTAAATTCTATTCTATTGGTATCGTTCTTCTTGTTTTTGACAGTATTGTAATTTCTTTCCTTACAATCACTGCAGGCAAGCTCGATTAAAACTCTGTTTTCTGATTTAGCCATATTTACTCAATAATCTTGGTAATGGAGCCAGCCCCTACCGTTCTTCCTCCCTCTCTGATTGCGAAACGCAGACCCTTTTCCATGGCTACCGGGTAGATGAGTTTTATCTTCATCGTAACGTTATCGCCTGGCATGACCATCTCTACGCCCTGGGGCAGCTCGATGGAACCGGTAACATCGGTAGTCCGGATATAGAACTGTGGTTTATATCCATTGAAGAACGGTGTGTGACGGCCGCCTTCATCTTTCTTAAGTACGTAAATTTCAGCCTCGGCATAAGTATGAGGTTTCATGGAGCCGGGTGCTGCCAGGACCATACCTCGTTCAATATCTTCACGCTCAACACCACGCAGCAGGCAGCCCACCGCATCGCCAGCCTCAGCTGAAGGCAGAGTCTTATGGAACATTTCACAACTGGTTACAACGACTTTCTTTGCCTGATGATGCAGACCGACGATCTCAACCTCATCGCCTGCTTTGACTATACCTCTCTCAACCCTACCGGTTGGAACTGTACCGCGGCCTTTGATACTGAAGACGTCCTCAATGGACATCAGGAAAGGCTGGTCTTTCGGTCTGACCGGGGTCGGGATATAATCATCGACGGCATCCATTAATTTAAGTATCTGACCGCACCATTTGCATTCGCGCTTGCCGCAGCCGCATTCCAGGGCTTTGGAGGCAGACAACCTGACAATGGGGGTCTTGTCGCCTTCGAACTGGTTCTTAGTTAAAAGTTCGCGAAGTTCCATTTCAACAAGTTCGAGAAGTTCGGCATCTTCCATCAAGTCGACTTTATTCAAAGCGACGACGATATAAGGGACCTCTACCTGGTGGGCCAGCAGGACGTGCTCGCGCGTCTGAGGCATCGGGCCGTCGGGAGCACTGACGACGAGGATGGCGCCATCCATCTGNGCAGCACCGGTAATCATATTTTTAATAAAATCGGCATGTCCGGGGCAGTCGATGTGGGCATAATGCCGTTTAGCTGTCTCATATTCAACATGAGCGATAGCGATGGTCATGCCACGGGCTTTTTCTTCCGGAGCATTGTCGATCATGTCGAAGGCCTTGTACTCGGCGAAACCCTGTTTCGCCAATACCATCGTGATAGCTGACGTCAGGGTAGTCTTGCCATGGTCTACGTGACCGATAGTGCCCACGTTTACATGGGGCTTGGTTCTTTCGAATACTTTCTTTGCCATTATATAATCCTCCCCTTATATCAGCCCACAATCAGATTCGAACTGATGACCCCATTCTTACCAAGAATGTGCTCTACCAACTGAGCTATGTGGGCATAGTTTTGCGAAGCTATTCTACGTTAAAATGAGGTAAAAGTCAAACTATACTCTGAATTTTCAGTCCTTTGGAAAAATCAAACACCCTCTTTAAGGTTATCCCGCTGAACAATTCAGAGCTCCAGCTGGCTTATGCTCAAAAAATGGAGAGGACAGGGTTCGAACCTGTGTAGGGCTTTGCCCGGCAGTTTTACAGACTGCTCCGATTAACCACTCCGGCACCTCTCCCCGAACCCAAACTCAGCCCGAGAGAGGAATCGAACCCCCAACCTAGCGATTACAAATCGCTTGCGCTACCGTTGCGCTACTCGGGCAAAAGTTAACCCAGCTTCATTAAAGCCAAAGTTAATTATATGAGACGTACGTTGCTATAGTCAAGGAAACCAATAAGCAACAGGACTATAGGCTGAAGGTTCTAAGCTGGACTTTCTAAGTTAGGAAAAAGAGGTTAGTTGTTGTCGAGGCATGTAAATAGTTGAGAGTTAAAGATTATTAGTTTGACACATTATTTTGTAGATTGGAACTGGTTCAACTGAATCCTTTGCAGCGGGAGACAAAGTGGGCCTCACAACTAAGGTACTATATTGAAATAGCCTTAAGAGGGGATAGGCAATACCGGCGGATTGGTGCTTAATAATACCTGTACCGTATTGTATCTTTGAAAGGAGGCATGTAAAAAATGAAACAACAGGTACTTAAAAACAATGGGACCGGTAAAAATGTCGGCACGGACGCCGTTAAAGTAAAGCCCATACACTATGTCGATTCCGT
>JGI20214J51088_10003093_pt1 | contig 11003 bp, 11 predicted proteins | sample WetSurMetagenome_FD_51088 | JGI IMG/M metagenome (IMG submission 51088)
GCCCTCAGATGGCGCGGGCGCGCAGCGTGGCTTGATAGATCCTCCAACCCGGCCACCAGGTCATGTGCCAGCGGTGGAAGCGGGCGAACACGGAACCCGGCTTGCCGGCGCCTTTGCACCGGATCATGCAGTTGTCGCACTTATGCACTTTCATGATGGTCTCGACCATTTCGAGCCTCCTTCAGTCAGGAACGTTTGTTCTTACAATCCTTGCTGTTGCGCTCACGCGTGCTCTTCGGCGACCATCACCAGAGAGGGCGTGCGCGTTACGAGTCTCTTGTGGGCCGGGATGCCGAGGGCGGCGATGGTGCCGAGGCCCACGACGATGGCTCCGACCCAAAGTGCTGTATTGAGACCCTCGGAAAACGCGCTCGGCGACGCGTACCCGCCTGTGGAAGCGAAGATCGAGGCGAGCACGGCCACACCGAAGACCCCACCCACCTCGCGGATGGTGTTGCTCACTCCCGAAGCCTTACCCTCCTCATCCCGACGGACGGCTGAGAGAACCACATTTGCGACGGGGGCGAAGAAGAGCGACATGCCGATGCCGCCGATCGCGAACGGCGCGACCAGAGCGAGATACGGCACGGTCGGAGACCCGATCGCGGCTATCCAGCCCAGGCTGCCGGCCATGAGCGCCATGCCCGAAACGAGGAGCGGCCGGCTGCCGATGCGATCGGAGAGGAGCCCCGCGAGAGGAGCCACCAGGATGGGCATCGCCGTCCAGGGGAGAGTGCGAAGACCGGCCTGCAGCGGGGAGTAGTGCTGCACGATCTGGAAGAACTGGGCAAGAAGGAACACCGAGCCAAACAGGCCGAACGACATCAACATCGAGGTCAGGTTGGCCGCTGAGAAGGCACGGTGGCTGAAGAAGCGTATCGGCACCATCGGGCTCTTCGAACGAGCCTCCCACCAGACGAACAGGGCGACGAGCACGATGCCGGCGGCGATCGGGCCCGCGACGCCGATGCTCATCCATCCGTCGGTGTCACTGCGCACCAGACCCCACACCAGACCGAAGAGCCCGGCGCTCACGAGGGCGAGACCCGGCACGTCCAGAGCCCGGTTGGGTCCGACGCTTTCCTCGATGCGGAAGAAGGCGATCGGCAGCAGCACGAGTCCGATCGGCACGTTGATCCAGAAGACCCACTGCCACGAGAAGGACTCGACGATGGCGCCTCCAACCACGGGCGCGATGGCGATGGCAAGGCAGCCCACTCCGCTCCAGATACCCAGGGCGAGTCCGCGCCGCGAGGGCGACACCGCCGCCGACAGGATGGTGAGTGTGAGGGGGGTCACGATGGCCCCGCCCATACCTTGGATGGCCCGCGCCGCGATCAAGATCCCGATGCTCGGCGCGAGGGCAGCCAGTGCCGATCCCGCGGTGAAGATGCTGATGCCCACGATGAACATGCGCTTGCGTCCGAAGCGGTCGCCCAGGGCGGCGCCGGTAAGCAGGAGCACGGCGAAGGTCAGGGTGTAGGCGTTGACCGTCCACTGCAGCTGCTGGAGGCTCGCCCCCAGGGCGGCTTTGATGACGGGGAGGGCGGTCGTCACGATGAGGTTGTCGAGAGAGGCCATGAATACCGCCACCGAGACCACTACGAACGTCCACATGGTTGTGTGCTGCTTGCCCATCGCCGGCCTTACCTGCGAACGAGAGCGGAGTAGACGATGTGCAGTCCAACGGCCACGAGCACGATCGCGAGCACCGGCAGGTCGACGCCGGTCAGGGCGGAGATGCCGAGCGCCAGGGCGACCAGTCCGAGCACCGCCGTGAAACCGCTGACGCGGAGGCTCTTCGCGTGGCGCACGACATTGAGCCCGATCATGATGACACCGGTTCCGGCCAGCCAAGTGCCGGCGGGCACGAGGCCCTTCGGGAGCAGAGCGAGGGCGCCGATCATGATGAGGAACAGCGCCCAGCAGACCCGCTCGAGCTGGACATCGAGCGCGCTCTTCTCGGGCCTCGCGGTGATTGTCTCTTGCATGGTTGTCATTTCTGGTTCTCCTTTCGGTTCGGCATGCAGTTGAAGGACCCAGCGCTGCAGTCGCACGCGCTTGAGCTCATGGGGGTGGATGCGGCGGACGGCCGGTCTTCAGTGGCGGCGGCTTGGCCCGGCGCGCAGCAACTGGACTCGAAGAGGCTGAAGATCTGGGCCATCTTCTGGTCCAGACTGGCGCTGTCGCATCCCTCCATCAAGGCGAGGAGTTTTGCCATCATCGAAACGAAGTTGGGGGAGTCGGCGCCCGGCTCGTCTGGCGAAGCGGCGTCTTCGGCGGGCCGGCCGGTTGCCGTGACCCGGTCGAGCAGGTCGAGGGCGGCGCGGTGGTGCATGCGGGTGGAGTTCTCCTGAACGGCGCGCCCGAGTTCGATCGCCTCTCGCAGCTGCGACTGCGATATGCCGAGCTGCCTGCACGCGAGCAGTTGGTGCTCGACGTTCGCAAGGTCGCTCGAACCAAGAGCGCCACCGAGCGAGGCCAGCGCCACGTCAAGAGCGACGGCAACCTTGGGCTCTCGCACCTCGCGGCCGAGCTGAGCGCGCGCGTGGTCACTCAGACGCTCCTCCGCTTCAGCCGCGGCCAGTTCGGCGTTGACCACGCCGGCCAGCAGACGCTCGGCAGATACGCCGGCCTTCGCCCCTGCCTTGAGGTGGTAGCTCACACACGGCTGGCATCCGGCTCCGATGCTGGCGCCGATCGCCACCAGTTCCCGCTGCTCGTCACTCAGTTTCTGGTCTCCGGCTGCCACTGTGATCCTCCTCGACCCTGACGCTTATCTGCTTACAACCACAAGGACGAGTCGGGGCCAGAAAGAGATACACTCGATGTGAGGGAAGGAGTGAAGGTTATGGTTGAGATCGCCCGGCCCGTGCCCGAAAGCGTCGAAGCTCGTCTTCTTGCCTACCGTCCGCTGATCGAGCGCCACGTGCGTGCGCTCGTGCGAGACAGAGCCGACGCGGAGGAGTTGACCCAGGACACCTACGCGCGCGCCATCGGCTTTCTCGGCGAGTTGCGAGACCCGCAGGCCGCGCTGGCCTGGCTCTATCGCATCGCCACCAACGTGTGCCTGGACCGTCTGCGCCGGCGCGAACCGGCCACGGTGTCACTCGACGCGGAGGTCGCCGTTGCCGACGAGGTGGACGACCCCGCCCTCCCGGAGCAACATGCGTTCGACACGCAGAGCGTCGTCGAGCGCTCGGAGATGTCGGAGTGCGTGCAGAAATACCTCGAGACGTTACCCGACGACTATCGCACCGTGATCTTCCTTCACGACGTCTACGAGCTCAGCAATCCCGAGATCGCAGAGCTACTCGACTGCTCGGTCGCCACTGCCAAGATCAGGCTGCACAGGGCCCGGGTGCGGCTGCGTGGAGTCTTGAACGAAGCCTGTATCTTCACCATAGACGAACGAGGAGTGATGGTGTGCGACCCGGTGTCGTCGGCCAGCTGTCACGGCGCAGCGTCGCCCTGCTGCTGCGAGGGCGCGACGGACCCACCCGCAGCCCAGCCCTAGTTCGGAGGGGGCCGGCGCCGCGCGGTTACGTGCTCTGCCGTTCCCCCGTCACCATGCGTGCCTCGTGGGCGGTCTCGAAGAGGCGCACGTTCGGGTGGCCGATGATCTTCTCGTCTTCCAGTAGGCGGCGGACGCTGGCGTTGGGCGCGATTATGCCCAGCCAGCCTTTGCCGCCGAGGGACTGCACCCAGGCGGTGAGCACCGACGCGCCGGCGGTATCCATGAACGTGACCTCGCTGAGTTCCAGGAAGACGATGTTGTAACGGGCCTCGAGTCTCTCCCGCAGGGCCGTCTCCAAAACGCCGCACGTGCTCTCGTCCACGGAGCCGCTGGCCACGATCGTGGGCACGTCTCCGAGTAGGGCATCTTTCAGTTCCACGACGCGGCTCCTTTCCGGCGCTCAGTCTTCTGTCGAGAAGGGTACCGCACGGTGGCCTCGGAGGGGCTGCTCGCGGGCGCCCAATACCCAGTCGCGTCGACCGACTCGTCGGCATCCTGGGGGGGCGTGACTTGCACACCATCGCGCAGGAGAGGCCGGCACTACCCGGCCGCACAATGCTGGGTTCCGCGATGCGGTACTATCGCCGCAACTGTTGGCTCACGCCCGTAACCGATTCCCGGAGAGGTAAGACTCATGCAGATCATCGATATCCTCGAAGAAAGAATGAGCTTCTCGTTCGAGGTCTTTCCGCCGAAGACCGACGCGGGCATGGAGAAGCTGCGGGGTGCCCTGCAGCACTACTACGCGTTCAAGCCCGACTTCATCAGCTGCACCTATGGGGCCGGCGGCAGCAACGCGGGCCGCAACGTCGAAGTGTGCACTGCAATCATCGAAGACGGCATGACCGAGGTCATGACGCACTTCACGTGCATCGGCAACTCCCGGGAGAAGATCAGCAGCGAGATCGAGCACTATCGCTCCCTGGGCATGGAGAACATCCTTGCCATGCGCGGCGACCTGCCGGCAGGTTGGGAAGGGACGAACGGCGATTTCGGCTACGCCGACGGGCTCATCAGGTATATCAAGAATGAATTCCCCGACTTCTGCATCGCGGCCGCCTGCTATCCCGAGAAGCACATCCTCGCGCCCTCCTTCGCCGCCGACATAGCGCACCTGCGCAGCAAGCAGGACAACGGGGCCGAATTCCTCATGTCGCAGTTGTGCCACGACGTCGAGGCGTTCAAGGATTTCGTCTACCGCATCCGCGAAGCGGGAATCGTCATCCCGGTCGTGCTCGGCATCATGCCGGCGCTCGACAAGGACGCCATCATCCGCATGACTGTCAGCAACGGCTGCTCGATTCCCGCAGAACTGGCGGCGATCATCGGCAAGTACGGCGAGAATCCTGAGGAGTTCAAGAAGGCCGGCATCGAATACACGATCGACCAGATCTACCGGTTCATGGAAGCCGGCATCGGCGGGCTGCACATCTACACGTTGAACAAGTGGGAAGAAGTCGAGACGATCATGAACGGGTGCGGCATCCGCAAGGACATCTAGCGTGCCTCTACTTCGCGGCCACCGCGGCCACGTTGTCGTTCCATTGTTTGTCCTCGTAGCTGTACCACCAGATCAGTGGGCCGGCGACCTTTGCCCCTGTTTTCTGGGTGATATTGACCACCTGCCAGTTGTCGGATGAGGCGTAGTCCCAGAACACCACCAAGTCTCCGGAGGGCGTGACGCCCCAGATATGGTTGACGAACGTGTCATCGTCGACATGCTGGCCGCTTCCCGGCACGCAACTGGCGACGCTGACGCCCGTCTTTGCGGTGACGTCCTCCGCGACCCAAGCCTTGGTAGCCACCGGCCGGCTGAGATGCATCACGTGGCCGCCCGAAGTCAAGGCGACGAGGTGATCGGCGCAATTCGCGTGTCCGACGATGCCCGTCAACCACATGCCGGCCACGGCCACGATCGTCTGACCGCCGGGGCTGCCAAGGTCGTCAACCACCCATACGGCCGGCTTGGCAAGGTCCGACCTGAACACCAGCAGGTGGCCCTGGGGGTCGATGCCGGAGATGTACTGCGTCCCGAAGCCCTCGAAGCCAACTAGGCTGTTGGCCCCGAGGTAGTAGCCGGTGGAGGCGGAGAGGTCCATCGTAAGCCAGAACGAGGACGCCACCCAGCGCATGAACCAGAGGTGCCCGGCGGAGTCCACCCCGCCCAAGCGCACATAGTCGTTCTGGATCGTTCCCATATCGGCTCCCCACCCCGTGATGCCTCCCGGAAAGCGTTTGCCGGTCGCCTGGGTGACGTCCTGGATCTCGGGGTTGGAGCCTGGAGAGAATACGAACCCGAACACGCCGCCGTCGGCCTTGCGCGCGAAAACATCCTTGAGGAGCGAAGAGCCGACCTGCACCGGGCAGATTTGTGCCGGTACCCGTCCACCTAGTCGCGGTGACAGCGCCTCGACATCCCAGCTATCTGGGTCGGAGATGCTCCAGAAGAAGGAGGTCTCGTTTCCCAGGGGGCTTGAGGCAAAGACCTGATGTGGGCCGGCGCCCGCCCCGGTCCATTGGTTCCAGGCTGCCAGCGGCCGGTCAACCTTGACGCCGGTCTGGTCGGAGACGTTCTCCACCTGCCAGTCATGGCTGGGAGACCAGGAGAAGTGCAGAAGATCCTTGCCGGGGGCTTCGGTGGTGGTGGTCGAGGAGGTTGTGGTGACGGCGCCTGTCGTGGTTGTCGAGGCGCCGGTCGTAGTGGTCGAGCCGAGCCGCACGAGAGCGTTATGCAGCACCTGGGCGACTTCAGCCCGAGACACGTCGCCCCAGGGATCCAGAGTCCTGAGAGGCAGGCCGGCAAGAAGGCCGTTCCACTCGGCCAGCCGGCAGTTGAGGCCATGGTCAGCACTGAAGCTGATGGGCCAACTGGGGCCGTAGTCTTGAGGGGGCTGCTCGAGGAGCCCGGGGTGGAGGTTGTTCAGGGCTCGTACCACCATGGTGACGACCTGAGCCCGAGAGATGTAGGCGTAGGGAGCAAACTCGGTGCCGGTCTTGCCCTGGGTGATTCCAGCGTGAGCGACCACCGCGACGTAGTGGTCCGGGTAGAGAACACCAGGCTCGGGGGTCGGCGTTACGTCGCTGAAGGGGCAGACGTCGTGGTCAGTTACCGGGAGGTCGAAGGTGAGGACCGCCATCTTTGCGAACTGCTGGCGGCGCACTGGGTCTGCAGGGCCGAAGTTGCCGTTGTCGTAGCCGGTGACGATTCCCCGGCTGGAGAGATCGAGGATGGCAGCACGGTAGGGGTGGTCGGTGGGCACATCCGGGAAGCTGATGGCGGCGTAGGAAAGCGTAGACACAAGCCCGACGGCGAGCGCCGCCAGCAAGAGGAGCAGAACGAGAGAACGCAGTCGGAGGATTCGTGATGCTCCGCCGGAATCTACCCTTCGATCCATGACCCCTCCCGTTGGCGCGTGCCGCGTGTCCTCGAGAATGACCGGGATCTGACTTCACTGTAGTAGTAGAAAGCCAACGAGTCAATCCGACCGTGACGCGGGTTCAAGGCACACGCGACGGGTGCGCCGAAGCGACGTTTCTACCGAGCGTGCTCAACAGACCGTTACGACCACGTTGCCCTTCTTGTGCCCCTGGTCGACGTAGCGGTGGGCCTCGACGATCTCTTCGAGCGGATAGCGCCGGTCTACGGCCGAGCGTAGCGCGCCCTGTTCGATCAGGCCCTTGAGAAAGATGAGATCCTCGGGTGTCTGGCTCGGGTGCTCGCCGGGGACGATCCTCTTGCCGCCGGTCAGGGCCGCCCAACGCATGCGCGGGGACCGCACCGGAGTCGTGACGTTCAGGTAGATGCCGCCCGGTTTCAACGCCTTCATGCAGTCGGCGAAAGAGCCCTTGTCCACGGCCACCAATATGACGTCGTAGACCTCGCCCTTGGCGGCGAAGCTCTCCTTCGTGTAGTCGATGACGGCATCGGCGCCAAGCGACTTCACCAAGTCGAGATTCGAGCCGCTGCACACCCCGGTGACCTCGGCACCGAAGTGCTTGGCGAGTTGCACGGCGAAGGTGCCGACGCTGCCCGACGCTCCGTACACGAGGACCTTCTGGCCGGCTGTGATGTTCGCCTTCTTGAGAAAGTGGAGCGCGGCGCGGGCTCCGATCGGCACGGCCGCGGCCTCCTCGAAGGTCATGTTGACCGGCTTCAGCGCGATTACCCCGTTCTCGGCAAGGCAGGTGTACTCGGCGTACGCGCCGGGGCCCATGATGGCGCCCGCGAAGATCTGGTCGCCCTTCTTGAAGCGGGTCACGGTCTTACCTGTCTGCTCGACCTCCCCGGCGCACTCGCCGCCGAGGATCCGCCGTCTCGGCCTGCGTACCCCGAGAGCGAGGCGGGCGGGGATCCAGAACGAGAGGGGCACGGTGAAACTCCTGCAGCGGAAGTCGGCTACCGAAACCGTGGTCGCGCGCACCCGTATCAGCACTTCATTGTCTCGTGGCGTCGGCTTCTCCACTTCGGCGAGGTGGAGCACTTCCGGTGGACCGTACTTGGTGTAGATGACCGCTTTCATGAGTGCTCCTTTGAGTGTGATTCAGTCTGCGCCGCCGGGCTGGCGTCGGCCCGCTAGGTATTTGCGGAGTCGACGACCTTCACTCCGCGCACGAGCAGCCACAATGCGAGCCCGACTTCGGCGATGGCGCTGATGACGAACCCGGGGAAGGCGAGCGTGTGGTGGGCCGGTAGCATCAGGGCCTGGACGAACCAGACGATTTCGGCCACGCCGTCGATCACGAGAAGCACCCCCAGGAATCGGGGCAGGACTTTGGACTTGTAGACCAGGTAGCCGAGCGGGAACAGCCACGTGCCGAAGAAGAGCTGGGCGATGGCGAAACCAGACTTGTAGAGGCTGGTCGAAAGGAGGCCCATGCCCTCCAGTTGCGCCGCCGAGTAGGCCTGCATGTGAGTCGCCCCGTCACCCATCAGCAGCGCCGAGACGAGCGGCAACATGCTCGCGCACTGGATGGCGACACCGACCGTGTTGAGCAGCAGAAAGAGTAGCGCGAGGTTCTTGTTGACCGGCCGCAGGAGCACGTAGAGCCCCCAGGCCGACACGAGGAATAGGAACGCCGAGACGAAGGCGACGAGGAGGCCAAGGCGGAACAACGTGGCGTGCGAGACGACCGACTGGTACATCTGGTCGGGTTCGCCCAGTCCGATGTGCCCGAGCCGGTCGGCAAGCACCGAGGTCAGGATGAATCCCAGGTAGCAGGCGCCGGTGATCCTGGCCATGCGGTTCTGCGTGACGCGTTGGGTGATGTTGTCAGACATGTCGACTCCTTGTTTGAGCGGGAGCGAATCCCTTGGCTATCAGCCACACCGCCAGCACCATCTCTTGGATGCCGATGGGGATGTTCAGCGCGGTGTTCACTGTCGTGAAACCGAACTCCTGAGTGAAGCCGGAGTACACGGTAGCGGCGAGGCACAGCAGCGCCGCGACGAGTCCCCATCCCGACAGCCAGCGGGGAACAAGCCTCGACACATAGAGCAGGTAGTAGTACATGAAGGCGCCCGAAAGCCATGCGAGCAGCATGACGAATCCGTGTATCCAATCCCGAGTCGCCAGCAGGACTGTGGCTACGGCCTGAAAAGACGACGCACCGACGGATCCCCCGGCCGCGGTCTGCTTGCCGATGCTGAGCAGGGCGAGCAAGGCGAGCGTGCCGACGAGAATCAGCGCCCCCTCGATGAGCCTGCAGGCCACCGATCCCAGAGCGAGAGCGCGGCTGTGCTTCCTCAAAACCGGATAGAGCGCTACGGCGATCCCGGCCGCCGCGAAGGCCCACGCGAACTCGATGAGCGCTCCCGCGACCATCCGACCACCATGCGCGGACAAGCCCGTGAGATACTGCGCGCCATCGAGAAGGCCCGCCGTGGCGACCGATTGCAGAACGCTCATGGCCGTGCAGATGATGAAGAGCAGGCCCACGACCACGGCGGTCTTTCTGTGCGAGCTGGGCCCGATGCGATTGACCGAGACCAGAGGCACGCCCAAGTCGCGCACTCGGCGCAATAGCCCGTGCAGTGCAGCCTGATCGACGACCGGGCCGGAGAGGAGCGTGTCGCCGTTCTCCTGTGGCGTGATGACCAACCCGGGGAACCAGTCGCCCCAGGATTGGTCGAGCTCGCCCTTGACCCTGATCTCGTAGGTCGCCGGCTGTCCCTGATCGGATGGAGAATCGCCTCTGTCTGACATCTGCCCGTTCCCGTTCTTGAAGTTGACGACTGCGGCCATCAGCGTGCCGTACCTGCAATCTACGCGCGCCGGCATGGCGCCGGTAGACACCAAGGTGTGGGTGGGAGTGTGGTTCTCGAGTGTTGTCTTGCCGATGCGCCAGGGGCCCGGGCGCGCGGGGGCCGAGCAGCGAGCCTTCTAGAACAGCCCCAACTCCCTGGCGCGGGCGACGGCTTCGGTACGCCGCTGCACGTGCAGCTTCTCGAAGATGCGGCGGTTGTGGCCCTTGACCGTATCCAGGGCCAGGAAGAGCCGCTTGCCGATCTCCTGGTTCGAAAGGCCTTGGGCGACCAAGCGCAGGACTTCCAGCTCGCGTGGGCTGAGGACTTCGGTTGCATCTGAAGAGCCGGGAACGGAGGAGGCGGACGATCCAGCTGCCGACTCCGCTTCGAAGGCGGCCAGCAGCCTGGCGACGTACTCTGGTCTGGCGGTGCGCGCCGCCGAGGCGGAGAGGAGTTCCGCCATGGGATCCCCTTCGTCCACGAAGAGACGGATGAAGCCCCCCGGCGCGGCCAACGCCAGCGCCTCGTCGAGCGACTGCGCCGCCTCGTCGTCGGCGCCGAGCGCATGTTGCGCGAGCGCGAGCAGAACCATCGTCTTCAGCCGTTCGTCTGCCCAACCCCGGGCTTCCATCTGTCGGCCGAAGGGTTCCAGCACCGCAACTGCGCCGGCCAAGTCTCCCTGCGCGAGGAGCACGCGTGCCGCGCTGAGCGGCAGCTCAAGGTGTCCGGCTACTTGAGCCGCCATGGCTACCTGGCCCTGTCTGATGAGGGCCACGACCTGAGCGGTCGCGATCTCCGGCAGCCGCACGGTGAAGTTCATCTCCTCCGCAACTCGGCGCGCCTGGGCGAGCATCGCCGCTGCGCCCTCGACGTCGCCCCGGGCGAGAGTCACACGGGCCAGGAAGACGTCGCCGGCTACCGAGCGGTCGATCGCGCGGTCGTAGAGCCCCGCCAGTTGCCGGCTCTGCTGTCCATGGCGTTCAGCGGCATCGAGGTCGTTCCACTGGTAGTTGATGCGGGCCAGGCCGAGGTGCACCTCTTCGGCGTTCGGCAGTGGATGGTCACCGGTGAGCTCCAGCGCCTGCAGATAGCTCTCGGCCGCCCCGTGGAGCTGGTTGTCCAACTCCTGCACATCGCCCATAGCCTCGGCGGCCAGGATCCGCGAGAACACCTGCCCGGATCGCTCGCTGATCTCGACACACTCCCGGCAGGCGCGAGCGGCGGCGGCGCGATCTCCCCCGA